>JAABUQ010011259.1_pt1 | contig 11475 bp, 14 predicted proteins | sample 5560001 | NCBI WGS metagenome assembly JAABUQ01 (sample SAMN10711888, study PRJNA513371) | rock metagenome | isolation source: Antarctica rocks | place: Antarctica: Victoria Land, Finger Mt nord | collected 2015-12-18
GGCTCTGCCAGAACTGAACCTCCTCCTCGGTCCCCGTCCAGAAGAACCAGCGCAGCGACACCTTCTGACCGTTGGCGGCCGCGGATGCTTGCTGCGGCGCCGACGTGGGGGCGGTGGCACCCGCGGCGCTTTTCAGAAATCCCCTACGCCGGCTGTATTCCAGCCTGATAGCGCTAACGTAGCGCTGCTCCGAGCCAAGCCGTCAATCTGCTGCCGCTGGCAGAGGCGTATCCTCGGGCGCATGCAGGGCCTCGTTTTCTTGGGCGACCGACGCGTTGCGGTTCAGGACTTTCCAGATCCGGTGTCAGGCCCCGGCGACGTCGTCGTCGCAATGCGTGCCTCAGGCATGTGCGGTAGTGACCTACCCGGGTACGTTGAAGCAGCCACTGGTGATGCTTCTGGCGACCTCGCGCAGCGCATCATCAAGGGACACGAGCCGTGTGGCGTAATCGCCGAGCGCGGGCCAGGTGTCACGGAGTCGCAGGCGCCCCTCGGCCAGCGGGTGATGGTCCACCACTATCGCGGGTGTGGCGCGTGCAAGCACTGCCGCGCCGGCTACACTCAGATGTGTGCTCGCGGCTCTCAGGTCATGGGTCACCACACGCATGGTGGTCATGCTGAGTATCTGCTGGCGCCGGCGAGCTCCCTGGTCGTGCTGCCGGATGAGCTGTCGTTCGCTGAGGGTGCCGCCATAGCGTGCGGGACCGGCACGGCCTATTCGGCGTTGAAGCGACTCGACGTGTCTGGCCGCGACACGCTGGCTATTTTCGGGCAAGGCCCGGTTGGGCTCGCGGCTACGCAGCTCGCCAGGGCAATGGGTGCCCGCGTTCTGGCGGTCGATCTGTCCGAGGAGCGTCGCAGGCTGGCGCGCGAGCTGGGGGCCGAAGTGGCAATCGATCCGACTGCTACGCCGCCGGTCGAGGCCATCAGAGCGCTCACGCACGGCGAAGGTGCCGACGCGACCCTTGACTGCACCGGCCACCCTGAGGCTCGAGCCAACTGCGCCAAAGCCGCCCGGGCGTGGGGGCGCGCGTGCTTCGTCGGCGAACGGGGCACGGCCACGTTCGACATGACCCCAGACGTCATCCACAAACAGCTCACCATGTACGGCTCGTGGACGTTCAGCACACTGCTGCTGGCCGAGTGCGCTCAGTTCGCGGTGGACCGCAACGTGCCCCTCGGGCGCGTGTTTACCGATACGTTTGCTCTGAACGAGGCGGCCGAGGCGTACCGCCGCTTCGAGAGCCGCGGCATGGGCAAAGGCGTCTTCCTGTTCTCCGAACTCGGCCGCCGCTGACAGGTTCGTTGGGTTAGTTGCTCGTGGATTGCGCGAGCAGCGCCTGAACGCAGGCCGAGACGGCCTTCATGTCCGCCCGACCGCGCAGACGCGCCGAGAGCAGCTGCATGACTTTGCCCTGCTCGCGCGCGCTCTGGGCGCCGCTTTCGCGAATAGCCGTCTGGATGGCTTCGTCGACGGCCGCGGGGTCGGCCTGCTCGGGCAGATAGCCCTCGTCGACCGCCAGCTGGGCCTCTTCCATCTGCACCAGGTCGTCGCGCTTGCCCTGTCGGAAGGCGTCGATCGACTGGCGGTGTTGCTTCACCCGCTGGACGAGCACAGCTTGCGCCTCGTCTTCGCTGAGCGCGGCGGCGGCGCGCAGACGGTCGATTTCGGCTACTTGCTCGGCTGACAGGACGGCGTTGTCGCCGTGCAGGATCAGCCCCTTGCTGGAGAGTGTGTGGGTGAGCTTGGTTTGCTGCTCGGCCTTGAGCGCGGCGATGAGGCCGCGTATCTCGTCCCGTCGAGCGGCATCGCCAGCCCGCATGGCGTCCTTCAGGTCAGCACTCAAGCGCTCGAGAAGCGAGGGCATAGCCGGAGTATAGGCAGTCGCCAAATTGTTGCCGCGGGGCGGGCGGCGAGACTACACTTAGAACATATGTTCGATACGTACACGCGTCTGTCGGCGCCGTTTGAGCTGACCTTTCGCGACGTGCGCGGCGGCGTCGAAATCACGTTCATCTCAGGCGAACAGGTGGTGAGCAGGCTGAACGAGGTCCTGGGTGTGGCTGGCTGGAGCTTTCGCGTCTTACGGCACGACATCAACCCCGAGGCTGACGAGGCCTGGGCCCTGGGCGAGCTGGTTGCTGAGATAGGCGAACGGACCGTCGTGCGCCAGCAATTCGGCAGTCAGAAGTTGAAGCGGTCGCGCAGCACGGGCGCGCCGCTGGACCTGGGCTTCGACTTGAAGGGCGCTTCCACCGACGCTATGAAGAAATGCGCCAGCCTGCTCGGGGTGGGGCTGTATCTCAGTCGTAAGGAGCCACCGCCGCGCGTTGCTAGCGCCCGCGCGATGCCCGCAGGTACCAACGGTATGCGTCGGCCAGCGTGACGGGACAAGGCCGCTCACGCGACGCGCTTCCGTATACTGCGCCGGTGCCTGGGCAGATGTATGACCCGGCTGTGCAGCGGGCGGTCCTGGAAAAACTGGCGCGCTGGCGCCACTTGCCCGAGGGTGATCTGATCGGCATGCTGAGCCCCGTCGAACGGCTGCGCTACCGGCCCGGGGCGCTGGACGACCTCGAGTGGGACGGGCTGGTCGTGGCGCCCATGGCGGGCGACGAGCGCATGGTCAGCATCACCGAAGCTGGCGACGCGTGGTTGCAGCAGCTCGAGCCGCTGCGGACCCGAACCGAGTTACCCCGAACCGGGCTCGAGCCTAATTCGGAGATCGGTCCGTGAGCGTCGACCCGCCCGGCGGATCGGACGACGACTACCAGGTAGTGGCGGACGCCCTACTCACCAGCCTGACGGCAGGCCGCCTGCCTGAGGACGCGGCACTCGGGCTGACGGTGCTGCTGAACCGCGCCGCCACGCGGCTGCACACCCTGAGTCGCGCCGAGGCCAGCGCGCGCAAGGACCAGCCCACCTGGCCGACCTGGGCTCAGCTGCAGAACGCCTCGCGCACCATGCTGCTCCAGGCCAGCACCTGCCGTGACCTGGCGGCGCGCCTGGCTGGCCGCAGGCAGTGAGCCGACCGCGTCCACGCCTGACGGGCCGCGCTTCGCGCGGAGCTGGCGAAACGACCGTGACTCCGAGCTGGGTCCAGCAGTGCGAGCGGTGCCCCACACGGTGAGCATTGTCGCCTGGATCGCGCTGGGGCTGGTCGGTGGGGCATTGGCGGGTTGGCGATGGCGCCTCAGGGGCGGCGAGCTGGCCAGCCACGCGGTCGTCGGCATGCTCGGCGCGATCCTGGGCGGCTTCATGGCCAGCGTGCTGCTGGGTCTCGACATCTCGGGCCTGGACGGCACCAGCGTGCTCCTGGCCACCGTCGGCGCGGTGATCCTGATCGTCATCCTGCACGCGCTACCGCCAACCGAAGTCTTCGAGTGAGGCTCAGTCCGATGCTGCACCACCCCGCTTCAGCAGTGCGGCCAGCCGATTCTTGAAGACGCGGATCGTGGCCCGGCGATCCTGAGGTGTGCGGCGCGTGCTGGACTCGAACACGCTGATCGCCCGCCTGAGCACACGCTCGGCCTGATCGAAGGCCCCGCGACGCTCGTACAGTGCTACCAAGCGTCCATACGGCAGGTCGCCCGGGAACCCCTCGGCGACGTTGCGCTCGTAGAGTCCGGTCGCCTCTTCGAGGGCACCCTCGCGTTCGGCCGCCATCGCCTCCAGGTTGCGCGCTGTTTGGGCCTCGAGGAGCCAGCGGTCCTCGAGGCTTTCGGGTGGTGGAGCAGATCGACGCGGCATAGGTGTGAGAGGTGCGCCGGTTGCGGTCGGGGAGAGAGGACTTGAACCTCCGGCCCCCACGTCCCAAACGTGGTGCTCTGCCAGGCTGAGCTACTCCCCGGCGCTGTCGGGGTCCCGCTCGACTCTACGCGGCTGAGTCGGAGACAGGGCTGCCTGAGTGTAGCAAGTCGGTCAGGGGGTGGACACACCGGCGGGATCTGCTAGCTTGGAGAGAAATGTTCGTCATCGCGACCCCGGCACCGAACGTGCACAGCGCTGCCCGATCCGAATGACGGTCGCGCATCCACGCCTGAGCCGAGCACTCGAGATCCTGCCGACGGCCACCGTGTGGCTGATCATTACTGCACCCGTGTGGGGAGCCATCCTGGTGCCCGCGGCGCTGGGTTTCGGCATGGTGCTTTTCAGCATCTACTGGTTGTGGAAATCGCTGAGTTTCGCAAGCGGGGTGCTCATCGGGTTCTGGCGTCTCCGCCAGGCCCAGAAGCGGGACTGGGTAGCCGATGCGGCTCGGCTGCCAGGCTACGACCAGCTTCGCCACATGGTCATCCTGCCGACCTGTGGCGAGAGCGAAGAGATCGTGGCGGACACGCTCCACTACCTCACACAGCAAGATGTCCCACTCGACCGCATCTCGGTCGTCCTGGCGTTCGAGGAGCGCGACCCGATCGCGCCAGCCCGCGCTCAGCGACTGGCCGCTCGTTTCGCGCCCCTCTTCCAGCATTTTCTCATCACGTTTCACCCTGTTTTGCCGGGTGAGGTGAGAGGCAAGTCCTCGAATCTGACCTGGGCGGCGCAGCGGGTCGAGGCGGAGCTGCTCCAAACGGGTCGGCTCGATCGCGAGCACCTGATCCTTACCGTGGTCGATGCCGATTCGCGACTGCATCGCCGCTACCTGGCCGCCCTGGCGCACGACGTGCTGAGCCATCCGAACGGCTTCCTGCACATCTTCCAGCCCGCGATCCTGTTCTATGCCAATCACTGGCGGCTGATCGCCCCGCTGCGCGCGCTCAACAGCATTTACTCCCTGTGGGAGCTGGCGCGCATGGTGCCGAAGCACCGCCTGGTCACCCAGTCGACGTATTCGCTGAGCTGGAAAGCTGTGGCTGATGTCGGCTACTGGGATGTCGACGTGATCCCCGAAGACTCGCACATGTGCTTCAAGGTGCTATTCCACTTCGGTCGACGCGTCCAGGTTCGCCCGATCTTCCTGCCGGTGTACGCCGATGCGGCCGAGGGCGCGACCCTGCGGCGTACCTTCGAGAACCAGTACCACCAGATCCTGCGCTGGGCGTGGGGCGTCTCGGACATCCCGTACGTTGCCATGGGCGCTTTCCGAGCTCGCGACCTCGCCTGGCACACGCGGATCATGCGGGTGGTGTGGTACGTCGAGGAGCACCTGATGTGGCCCTCGCACTGGTTTCTGCTGACCCTTGGCGGGCTGGTACCGAGGCTGATCAACCCGGCCTACGCGCAGAGTGCCCTGGGCATCTGGCAATCCAGCTTGATCTCGGCCATCATGGGCCTCTGCCTGCCGTGTCTGCTGCTGGTGATTCTGGTCGACTGGCGCTTGCGGCCTGAGCATCCCGAGGGCGAAGATCCGATCGACGTCCTCATCGGCTGGGCGTCCTTTGCGTTGCTGCCAGTATTTGGTCTGATTTTGTGCGCGCTGCCAGCCCTGGATGCCCACACGCGGCTGCTGTTTGGCCGCCGCCTTGAGTACCGAGTCACGGAAAAGGTGCCAGCGCAAGTGCACTTCAGAGACGAACAGCGCATTCCGTCCCGGGTGCCCGCCGCCGAAGCAGTGCCAGCCAGCGCGCGTCCGTTACGCCGCGCTCGCTTCGATCAACTGACGCAGTATCGGGCGTATGCGCCGGGCAGCACGACCGCGGTGACTGATTCGGTCCTTCTCGTCTACCGCGATCTCCGCTAACGTGCGCTTCAGCCGCGGGATGTAGAAGATCGGGTCGTACCCGAAGCCACCATTGCCGGCTGCCTGTGCCGCGATCTGGCCGCGCAGCTCGCCGCGCACTTGCCAGGCTCGCCCATCGGGATGGCGCAGCGCCGTGACACAGGCGTAGCGGCAGGCGCGCGCCTGGCCTGTCTTGCCGTCCAGGAGTCGAATCAGCAGGGCATTCTTGTGCTCGTAGTCAGGACCCTCCCAGCGCGCCGAGTGGACACCTGGACCACCCGCCAAGGCTGCGACGCAGAGGCCCGAGTCTTCCGCCAGCGTCAGCAGGCCGCTAGCGCGTCCGTAAGCCTCGACCTTGAGGACGGCGTTCTGAGCAAAGGTCGAGCCAGTCTCGTCGACGTCGAAGGTAATGCCAACGTCGCGCAGCGAGATCAGCTGGAGCGACAGGTCACCCAACAGCGACTGCCATTCACGGAGCTTGCCAGCGGAGGTCGTGGCTATCAGGAGCTGCGGGGGCACGTGCCAGTAACGGTACCTTTCTCAGGGAGATGATCGAAGACGGACTCGCGGCCGCGGTCGAGGGACTGCCGCACACGTGGCAGACGCATTATTTCGCAGCGGTTGAGAGTACCCAGGACGAAGCCAGGACGGCTAGCCGACTCGGTGCGCCGCACCGCTCGATGTTCATCGCCGACTATCAGCGCGCGGGCCGGGGCCGTCAGGGGCGCACGTGGGTGGCCGGGTCAGGCGTGGCGTTGATGCTGTCGATGGTGTTTCGAGACACCCCCGTGAAGCCGATGCCTTGGCGCTGGACGAGCCTAGCGTCGGTGGCCCTGGCCGAGTCGATCGAAGACATCCAGCCGGAGCTGCGGCCGGCCATCAAGTGGCCCAACGACGTGCTCGTGAAGGATCGCAAGGTGGCCGGCGTCCTGGCCGAGACCAGCTGGGATGGGTTGGAGCTCGTCGCCATCGTCGGGGTGGGCGTCAACGTCAACACCGAGCTAGCCGACCTGGCCAGGATTGGCGGCGCGGCGACGAGCTTGAGGGCCGCTTCAGGCATGGACGTGCGTCGAGGTCGGCTCCTGCACGCGTTCGTCGATCGCCTGGACGCCTGGCTGGACCGTCCGGCGAGGGAGTGTTTGGCGGCCTGGCAGGCACGCCTGTGGGGTCGAGGGCAGCGGCTGCGGCTGGTCGATCTGGGCCGCGAAGAGGAGGTGGTGGTGCTCGGTGCTGATTTCGACGGATCGCTCCGGGTGCGCCTGCCAGATGGAACCGAGCGCCGCACGACAACCGGTGAGCTGATCGTGTGATCTGCCACAATCGGTGCGCCGCATGCGCCCTCGCGCTTTTCTGTTCGAGATCGGGCTGGCGGGTGCGTTAGCCCTCGGGCTGGCGATGCGGCTGGCGGTGATCGCCAGCCCGCTGGGTGAGATCGACGCGGACGAAGCCGTGGTCGGGCTGATGGCGCGCCACATCGCCTTTCTGGGCGAGCGCCCGGTTTTCTACTGGGGCCAGCCCTACCTTGGCAGCCTTGAGGCTTTTTCCGCGGCCGCGGTGTTTCGGTTGGTCGACTCGAGCGCGTTGCTTCTGAAGCTGGTGCCGACCGCCTACAGCCTGGCGTTCCTGGCTCTGAGCGCGGCGCTTGCCCGACGCCTGTTCGGCACCGGACCAGCGCTCGCGACGGCGGCCTATCTGGCCGTTCCGCCAGCCATGTGGGCCGTGTGGAGCACCAAGGCCCGTGGCGGCTACGCCGAGATCCTGTGCCTTGGTGAGGCAGTGCTGCTGGTGACGCTCATGCTCGCGCGGTCCTGGAGCCGACGCCTGGCCTGGCTGTGGGGCGTCCTGGCCGGCCTGGCCTTCTGGACGAATGCACTGGCAATTGTCTACCTCCTGCCAGCCGTGCTCTTTCTGCTCGTGGCGTACCGCCACTCCGAAGAGAAGAACCGCTGGTCGGCCTCTGGGGTGGTGCTGGCTGGGGTGGGTGCCGCTCTGGGCATGGCGCCGCTCATCATCGAAAACCTGACCAACGGCTTTCTGACTCTGGCAGCCCTGGTCCAGCCGGCCGATTTGCCGCTGGATCGGACAGCCCAGACCGTCCGCTTCTTTCGAGTTGGCATCCCGGTGCTCCTGGGGCTGGGCCAGCCCACCACGTCGGCGGCCATGTTCGACCAGGATTGGTTGCAGCGGCCGGCTGGCAACGTGTGGGTCGTGGGGCTGGTCCTGCTGATCCTGGCTAGCGCGTGCGCTGTGCATGCGCGTGCGTTGCGGCGTCTGCTGGCATGTGGAGCCGACCGACTGTCTGAGCCCGCGCTGCTGCTGCTGCTGGCGTTGATCGTGCCGCCGATCGTGGCGATGACCCGCTTCGGGTTCCTCGTGTCAGAGCCGCGCTATGCGCTGCCGCTGTACAGCACCGTTCCGCTGCTGGCAGGCGCACTCTGGCGCGTTCGTCTGCCAGAGCCGCGCTGGGACGTGTTTCGCTGGGGCGTGGTCGTGGCCGTGTTGGCATATAACCTGTGGAGCCTGGTGTCGACCGACGTGCGGCTGTGGCGGCCCGAAGATACGGCCGACAGCACCCCCGCCACCCGAGCCGACCTCGTGCGTTACCTTGTTGCTGGCGATCGCCACCAGATGTACACGGACTACTGGATCGGCTATCCGGTCATGTTCGAAACCCGAGAGACCGTGCTGGCGTACGTGATCTCAGGCGGTTTCAATCGCTACATACCGCCTGCCGACAACGTCCAGCGAACGCCGAATCCGGCGTGGGTGTTCACGCCAGGCATGGATGCCGAGACAATTTTCCTGGACCAGCTAGCCTCGCTCGGGGGTCGGGCGCAGGTGGCCGACGTCGCGACGTACCGGATCTATACCGACGTTCAGCCGCTGGCCGACGTCCGGCCATCTGGATTGATCTCCAACCCTGCGCTTGGGCCACCACCATGAGACTGACGCTCGCGGATCGGAGCTCTCGGGCGGCGATCATCGGGCTGGCGCTGCTTGGGCTGCTTGGAACGATGGGCTGCGCCACGGCGGCGGGGCCTGCTGGGCTGGGTCAACGTACGAAGACGTCAGGCTGCGCGAGCCAGGGCGGGCTGCCCGACCCCGCGTGCACGCCCGGCGCCGCTGACCCTCGAGTCACGCAGGCGACCATCGGGAGCACGATCTGCGCGCCCGGCTACACGGCCACCGTGCGTCCGCCAGCCAACGTCACCGACAAAATCAAGCGCGAGCAGATGATCGCGTATGGGCTGCACGGTAAAGCCCTGGCCGACTTCGAGTTGGACCATCTGGTGGGCCTGGAGCTCGGCGGCGCGCCGGCTGACGTGGCCAACCTGTGGCCTGAGCCCCGCGCGGGCGAAGGTAACGCCCGTGAAAAGGACGCCGTCGAGAATTTTCTGCATCGCGAAGTGTGCCGCGGCGCCATGCAGCTCAGTGAGGCCCAGCGTCAGATCGCTACTGATTGGCTGGCCGTGTACCGGAACCATGGCCTGCAGCCGACGCCCTGAGGCATGGCGAGCCGCGCACGCTGCTGTACAGCCGAGTAGCTGTCAGCGGCGCCCGAGAAGTTTGCGGCAGTGCGGGCACTGGGTCGGCTGGCCGGCGACGCCGCGTAGCGCGTGCAGCTCCTGCTCGCCGGCTGTATACACGAAGCTGTCGCCGCAACTTGTGCAGGACAGATGAACGTCAGAGTGGGGGGTCGCTGTTGTCGACATCCTGCAAGCCTCAACCGTCCGGGTTGGGTGGGCGTTGATGGCCTGGTATCGGAGTTGTTGAGTCGCTGCACGCGGTAGAGTCCCGTACGTGGCGCGCGCCTGTACCTCGTGGCGGATCGCGGCTATGCTGACCGTAGCCGTGCTGGCAAGCGCATGCAGCGGCGGGGTTGGCGGGCAGGCGACACCACAGTCCATTGCCCCGAGCCCTGCGCCGACGGCGCCGACAGCGCCGCTACCCAGTGTGTTGCCAGTGGTCAGCCCCAGTAGCGAGTCGTCTGCCAGCGCCGGTATGCAGGCCGCCGTGGACGCGGCGATGCGCGAGGCTGCCCGCCGCGTCGGTGTGGCCAGTGGCTCCGGCGACATCCACGCACAACAGGTCGAGGCTCGGCAATGGCCTGACTCCTCGCTCGGCTGCCCGAGTCAGGACGTCATGTACTCACAGGTCGTGACACCGGGCTACGTCGTGGTCATTGGAGCCGCCGGCAAGCAGCTCGAGTACCACGCTGATTCCAGAGGAACAGTCGTGTTCTGCCAGGAGCTGTGACCAACGACCAGACGCAGATCCTGATCGCCAGCGGATTGTTCCTGCCCGACCGGGTGGAGCATACGGCGGCAGTCGTTGTCGCCGCCGATGGCACCATCCAGTCGGTGTGGCGGGACGTGGATACGCGCATGGCGACCGGCTAACAGCGGCCGAACTCCGTTCAAACAGACTGGGGTAGAGGGGCGACATCCGTGGCAGAAGACTTTTCGGCCGCCCCTCTAGCCGGGTCACCTGCGCCATTGAGCGCTGGTCATCGGCTCGAATGTGCGCGATGCAGCTCGGGCCGAATGTTGTGTCTGCGTGGCGCTTCACGTATATTCCGCGCGCCATGAAGCAGTTCCGGGCGGGCGAATGGTGCTTCGACCCGTACGCCAAGCAATGTGAGCGCTGCGACGTCGTCATCGGTCGCTACGCGGTGATGAAGGACGATCAGGGTCTGCGCCACATCCTTTTCTGGCCGCAGGCGCAATGGGACGGCGTCGAGGGCAGCGGGCGCTGCCGCACGCACACCAGGCTCGCCCAGCGATGGATGCGGCTCCTCTAGAAGCTCGGTCTAGCGTTGCCTGGCATGTCCGAGGAAGGCGAACACAGACGCCCGAACGCCAATGCCGAGGTGGCACGCCTGTTTGCCGAGATGGGCGACATCCTCGAGATCAAAGGCGAGCCGCCGTATCGGTACAACGCCTATCGCACCGCCGCGCGAAGCGTGGCAAACGCTACCGAACGCGTGGATGCGCTGTTCGAGCAAGGCCGCCTGCGGGAGCTGAACGGCGTGGGCACCGCCCTCGAGGCCAAGATTGTCGAGTACCTGGCGACGGGCCGCATGGCGGCGTACGACCGCGAGCGGCGTGACTTTCCGGTCGCGCTGGCCTCGCTGCTCCAGATCCCTGGACTTGGGCCCGGCCGCGCTCGGGCGCTGTACAAGGAGCTCGGCGTCTCAACCGTCAGTGACCTGGAAGAAGCCGCGCGCAGTGGCCGGCTCCAGGAGGTGCCGGGCTTCGGTGCCAGGGCGGTCGAGAGCCTGCTGCTCAGCCTTGAGCGGCTCAAGCAGACCTCTACGCGCGGACTGATCTCGGACGCCTGGGTGGCGTACGACCAGGTCCGAGAGGCACTCGGGCAGGCCACCCAGACGGATCACGTCGCAGTCGTCGGAAGCGTGCGGCGCATGCAGGACACCGTCGGCGGTCTCGACGTACTCACGGTCGCCGACACGTCCGAAGAGGCGGAGGGCCTGATCGCGAAACTAGTCCAGGGCTTGCCAAATCTGGTGCAAGTGCTCGATCGCAGCACGGACGAGGTCACCGTTCAGCTGTACGGCGGGCTCGACGTCCGGCTGACCATCGTGCCGCGCGGCGCCTGGGGCAGCGCCCTGGTCTGGCACACCGGCTCCCGCGCCCACGTTGCGCGCCTCGAGGCGCTTGCCCAAGAGCGCGGCTGGAAGCTGACCGGGCTGGGCCTCGAGGACGACGCTACCGGCAAGCTCCTGGAACGGGAGCGGGAGACCGGCGTCTACGAGCGGCTGGGACTGCCATGGATCCCGCCTGAGCTGCGCGAAGAC
>JAABUQ010011261.1_pt1 | contig 11473 bp, 8 predicted proteins | sample 5560001 | NCBI WGS metagenome assembly JAABUQ01 (sample SAMN10711888, study PRJNA513371) | rock metagenome | isolation source: Antarctica rocks | place: Antarctica: Victoria Land, Finger Mt nord | collected 2015-12-18
AGCGAGCCCCACCGAGCCGACATCCCGAAAGGCCTGGTGGGGCTCGCTGCGCTCGACCCACCCTACATGTTTATGGGCTTTTGGGTTCGCGGGCGGCGGCGAAGTCGACGCCTTGGACGATCAGGCGGCGGAGGTTGGGGTCGGCCTGGGGGTCGAACTTGCCGGGGCCGAAGTCGCGGTGGCCGAGGGAGGTGTGGAAGACCTTGCCTTTCCCATAAGCATAAGTCCAGGCGACGGGCCAGGTCTTGCCGCCCTGGTCGATGGTGACCAGGGGTTTGACGTCGGGCATCATCCTCATGTTGGTGTAGAGCTCGTCGTCGAGGTCGAAGTCGTCGAGGCCGGCGGTGACGGGGCTGGCCTTGTCGACGATCTTGACCCGGTAATGCCCCTTGATCGCGCGGCCGTCGGGGAGGCCGACGTGGGTGTAGATCCCCCCGAGCAGGTCTTTCCACTCGGGCTGCCAGTCGGGCGGGGCGTTGTCGGCGGCGTGGATCGAGACATAGCCGTGGCCGGCTTTGACGTAGGCGAAGATCGCCTTTTCCTGGTCGACGGTGAACTTGAAGTCGCCGGTCCGGCGGTCGGCGTTGACGATCAGGAGGTCGTATTTGGCCAGCGCCGGGGTCGGGAGGATCGCGGCGTCCTCGCAGATCGTCACCTGGTAGTGGCCGGTGTCTTCGAGGATGCCGGCCAGATACAATGCCTGCTCGCGGTAGCCGTGGTGCTGCCGCTCGCCGCCGCTGAGCAGGAGGACCTTGGCCCCGTCGGGGGCCTTCTTCTGGCCGGGGGCGGGCGGGGCGATCAGGGCGGCCAGGGCCAGGGCCGAGCCGAGGACTCGCAGGGTGCTCACGGGTGCCACTCCGGGTAGATCGGGCGAGGGACGGGATCCAGGTTCGGGCCGGATCCCGGAGATGACCCGCATCGTAGGACGACCCCGGGCCGGCCGCAAGCGGTCGGGCGGGGGATCAAGGGCAGATTCGCCATGAGCACTTCGAACGTCCGGATCCTGGCCGCCGGCCTGGTCGCCTCGCTGATCGGCGTGGTCGCGGCGGCCCCCCAAGAAACCACCCAGAAGGTCCAGGCAGGGGCGCTCGCCTTCAAGGCGCCGGCGACCTGGAAGTCGGAGAAGCCGAGCAACGCGATGCGCAAGGCCCAGTTGAAGGTCATGCCCGTCGCGGGGGACGACGAAGGGGCCGAGCTCGTCGTCACCTCATTCGGCGGGACCGTTGGCGGGGTCGAGGCCAACGTCAAGCGGTGGGAAGGCCAGTTCCAGGACGCCGACAAGTCGACCCCCAAGGCCAAGGTCGAGACGCGCAAAGGGGTCAACGTCGACGTCACCCGGGTCGAGGTCGGCGGCCGGTACGTCGCCGCCATGATGCCCGGCCAGGCCGGCAAGAACGACAAGCCGAATTATCGCCTGCTCGGCGCGATCGTCATGACGCCCGAGGCCGGCTACTTCTTCAAGCTCACCGGCCCGGAGAAGACCATCCGCGAGGCCACCAAGGGGTTCGACTCGATGATCGAGTCGATGACGCTCGACAAGTAAGCCAAGCGACCCGAGGCGGCCATGTCGATCATCGTCCTCGCCTGCGCCCGATGCACCACGGGGAACCACGCCTCGACCCGGTTCTGCCTGGGTTGCGGCCTCCCCCTGGGCTCGGCGCAGGCCGACGCCGGCGCGGCGGTCGACGCCCTCGGCCCCTACGAAGCCCCCGAGCCGGTCGACCCCGACACCGACCGCCAGATCCGCGACCTCGTCGTCCGCTCGGGCTTCGAGGCCACGCCCGCCGGCTTCGGCTGGCAGCTCGTCGTCCCCCTCGAATTGAACCGTCGCCAGGCCGTCTACGCCGGCTATGCCGGGCTCGACCCCGACGGCCGGTCGATCATCACCCTGGTCTCGATCTGCGGGACCGCCAACGACCGCGACCCCCGGATCCTCCTCAAGATGAACGCCCGGATCGTCGAAGGGCACTTCGCCATCAAGGTCCTTCGCGGCGAGGAATACTTCGTCGTGATCCAGAACATGCCCGTCGAGGTCGCCGGGCTCGTCGAGGCCGCCAACCTCGTCGGCCGGATCGCTCGGACCGCCGACAACATGGAAGATCGGCTCACCCGGGGCCGCGACCTGTTCTGAGGGAAGTTCAAGGCCGATCGCCGAAGACGTCGGCCGACCGGTAGATCGCGATCGTCGTGTCGGCCGTGTAGGCCACCGGCCGGATCTCGTCGAGCCTCCGGAAATAGCCCAACGGCCCCCAGGGGCCGTATTGAAGCGAGGCCGAGACGCCGAGGTAAGCGGTCTCCGCCATGAGGGCGGGCGGCAGGTCCACCGGGTCTCGGAGGGCATCGAAGACGATCCGCCGGCCGACGACCCCGTAGCGGGCCGGGTCGGTGTCGCCGAAGGAGTAAAGGGTCAGGTCGCGGAACTCGGGCCGCGAGCGCTGGAGGTCGGCGAGGGATTTCGCCCCCTGGCCCCAGTCGAGGTTCGAGTCGGCCAGGACCCGACGGCCGCCGATCGGGCCGCCGGCCAGCTCGTTAAAATAGGCCAGCTCGTGCGGGCGGATCGCCACCGTGGCCGCCACGACCCCGAGGACGCCGAGCCAACCGAGCCGCCTGGGCCACCTCGCCGCTTCGGCCAACCCGGAAAGCCAGACGATCGCCGGCACGGCCAGCGGCAGGAGGTAGCGGAACCCGTAATTCCGCCTCGAACCGGCCATCGCCAGGACGAGGAATGTGATGATGATCACCGGCATCATCCACCCCCGGTCCCCCGATCGCCCCGGGGCCGCCCGGACCTGGATCGCCCGGACGATGAGCAGGAACCAGGCCGCGATCGGCAGCTTGACCGCCAGGGCCACCAGGTAGTAATGCCACCAGCCGGTCAGCCTCCGCTCCCCCAGCAGGTAGCTCGGCCCGCCGTTCCGCTGGTGCATCGCCTGGGTGGCGAATCCCACCCAATCCTGGGGATACGAGGCGTCGATCAGCCGGCCGGCCCAGACCTCGAGCATCGGGGGGAGCTTGCCGGCGGCGATCGGGTGCGAGCCGTCGCGGGCGCTCAAGGGGAGCGTGGCGAACCCGGTCACGCACAGGTTGGCCGCCACCATGACCAGGCCGTAGAGCGCCATCCCCGGGACGACCTTGGCCACCACCCGGCGGAGGCTGGCCGCCACGCCTCGGGCCCGATCGCGGGCGAGCCAGAGGTCGACGGCCCAGATCAGGGCGAAGATCGGCGGGAAGACGACGGTCGTGAACTTGCACGAGAAGGCCAGGCCGCCAATCGCCGCCGAGAGCCAGAAGGCCCGGCGGTCGCCCCGGCTCAGGAAGGTCCAGAAGGCGAAGCCCATCGCCGCCGTCCCCGCGACCAGCGGGATCTCCATCGTCGCCAAGGCCCCATGCGCCAGGAGGTTGGGGCCGAGGGCGAAGAGGGTCGCCGCCATCGCCATCGCCCGGGGGCCGTGGAGCCGCCGTGCCCAGGCGGCGGCGATGGCCAGGGCCACCAGCCAGATCCAGGCGCCGCCCAGCCTCACGACGGGCAGGAGTTCGGCCTGATGGGCGATCGGGTCGTCGATCCAGCTCGACCGGCCCAGGCGGTCGAGGGCCCAGAGCGTCGGGCCTTGCTGGACCTTCCAGAAGGTCAAAGGGGAGCCCATCCGGGTGATCTCGGCCTGCTCCCCGGACCGCCACCACCGGGCGGCGACGCGGAGGTAGGCGACCTCGTCGTAGGTGGCCGAGAGCCGGTCGGCCTGCTCCGCCACCAGCCCCAGGCCGAGCAAGGCCGCGACCGCCGAGGCGGCCAGGCACCACCGGGGTGCTCGGTCCGGGTTGTTCGAGGCGGGCTCCCTGCCCATCGTCGGTCGGATCCTTGAACATTCAGAGGGGTCTGGTCGCGACCTTTCGGCCTTCCAGGCCGCTGAGCCGGACCGAGCGGATCAGGCGGGCCACGGCGATCGAGTCGGCCCAGGTCGGCCCGGTCGAGGGCTCGCCCCGGGCCATCCGGTGGAACGCTTCATTGAGGACCACGCCGATCGGCGGTTCCAGGGGGAGCCGCTCGTCGTGGTTGCCCTCCGGGTCGGACCAGCAGATCCGGTCGGGCATCTCCAGCCAGGCCGCCCCGCGCTCGGCGAGGACCTGGATCCCCGGCTGGGGCAGGAACCGGCCGGCGTCGCCCCAGGCCGATCGGTGGTAGCGGCCGACCGAAACCTCGGCCACCCCTTTCTCGCCGAATTCGGCCAGGAACGTGGCGTAGTCCGGCTCGCCCGCCGGGTCGCTCGCGAGGATCGCCCCGGCCCAGCCCTGGACGGCCGTCGGTTCGGCTTCGAAGACGAACCGGCACCAATCGAGCAAATAGCTGCCCGGATCGATCAGGAGCGGAGCCGGCGCGATCTGGGTCGAGGGGCCGGGCTGGCCGTAGCGATCGAAACCCGTGAGCCGGCCCAGGGCGATGACCTGCCGAGGGGGGCCGAGCCGGGTCGCCAGCAATTCCCGGAGCCGGGCCGAGGCCGGATAGAACCGGCGGGCGAACTCCGGCATGAACGGGATCCCGCTGGACACCACCAGCCGGTCGAGCGCCTCCAGGTCTTCCCCCTCGGCCGAGACCGGCACCGCGCAATACACCGGCTTGCCCGCCGCCGCGGCGACGGCGATCGGGTGCAGGCCGAACCACTGCGGCGTGAGCAGGTAGACGACGTCGACCTCGGGCAAGCCGACCAGCTCCGACAGCCCCTCGACCGCCCGGCAGCCGAGCTGGCCCGCCTCGATCTCGGCGCGGCGGGGGACCTGGTCGTAGACCGCCACGACCTCGAAGCGGTCGCGCAGCCGGGCCAGGGCCGGCTTGTACCGGACCTCCCAGAGCCGGCCCAGGCCGACGACCCCCACTCGGAGCTTGGTGGGCATGGAACCGGGCAAGGACGCCTCCCTCGGGCCCTTCGAGACGCTCGGGGACCCTCGGCTCGAACGGACTTCGACCGCCGATCCACGGATCCAGACTACCCATGAGCCTCGGAATCGGCCACCAGAGCCCGCCAAAGGTCCGCCGACGAAGCCTCGGAATCGGGCTGGCCCGACCCCCCAAAATCTCGCGTATACTCGACAAGGGGGTCGCCCCTTCGCATGCATCGCTCCGGCTTCGAGGGTCGCTCATGGCCACGGACTCCCTCCAACCTTCGCTCGACCCCAAGGACGACGTCGACATCGACGACGACATCCCGGCGGTCCTCGGCGCACCCCTCACCCTGCCGAGCATCGACGTCAAGGAGCGGGCGATGCCGATCCGCCCCGGCGACCTGACCCGGCTGCTCAAAGGCCAGCCCGGGCTCGACGACGAGGCCCGCGAGCAGCTCGGCCAGTTCTCCCAGATCCTCGGGGCGATCTTCCACAGCGAGTTCTACTCCAAGCTCCGCGAGCTCAAGGAGCTCTACGCCCCGCTCGACCCCGACTCCGACCACGTCCACCTGCCCGGCCACTCCAAGGCCAGGACCGCCACCTCGGACGAGGAGTTCCTCCCCCCCTTCGAGGCGGCGATGGAGCGGGCGAACTACCGGAAGCTCGACGTCCAGGCCATCGAGGATGCCGTCTCGGCCCCCAACGAGATGGGCCTGACCTACGTCCCCGATTTCACCCTCTTCGAGCACCTCGGGATCTACGTCCGGGGATACACCCAGATCAGCCGGGTCTTCCGCTCGGCCCAGACCCGGTTCCGCAAGCGGACCATCGTCCTCGACGCCTACCAGCGGCTCGTGATCGTCCTCAAGTTCAAGGATGGCCTCGACCTGGGTCCATTCGTCCGCTCCGACGTGATCTACCTCCGGATGTTCAAGGACGTCCCCCACGTCGACATGGAGATGCACCTGCCCGAGCAGGGGACCCGGGTCAAGATGCGGATGATCGACAAGATGCAGATCGCCTCGCCGGTCGCCGTGGGCCTGCCGACCCTGGCCATGAAGGCCCTGGGCCTGAGCATCGGCGCCGCGATGGGCAACCCCCTGATCCTGGCCCCCCTGGCGATCGCGCCGATCTCGGCGGGCCTGAACTCGTTCTTCGGGTTCCAGAGGGCCAAGCACAAGCACCTCTCGGCGATGATCCGCAACCTGTACTATCTCACGATGGCCAACAACGGCAGCGTCCTGACCCGCCTGATCGACTCGGCCGAGGAGGAGGAGTTCAAGGAGACGATGCTCGCCTACTTCTTCCTCTGGCGGTCGATCGACTCCGGCCAGGGTTGGACCAACGGCAAGCTCGACCGCCACGTCGAAGGCTTCCTCAAGGAAGTTTCGGGCGTCGAGGTCGACTTCGAGATCAAGGACGCCGTGGCCAAGCTCGCCCGGCTCGGCCTGGCCCGCCGCGACGACCGAGGGCGGCTCCACGGCACCCCGATCGACGAGGCCCTCGTCGGCCTCGATCGGATTTGGGACAACACCTTCCGGTATGCCTGATCGGCCGCCCCGGAATTGTCTTGACGTGTCGGGAATATTTAACAACGATTGAAATCGGGTCCGCGAACTTTCCGACCGTCCACCGAATTCGACCTGTTCGAGCATCCTCCCCCGGAGGGTCCTCCGATCGGCCGTCGAATGCCCTCCCGACCTCGGGCGCACCCTGGCCCGCCCCGCCCGATTCGACTACAATGGCCGGCACGAAGCGATGATGCGCCGGCCACCCGCCCTCGGCCCACCTTCGCCCGCATCCCTCGACAGGTGCTCGACATGGCGACCGCCACCAAGAAGCCCGCGCCTGGGCCCCGAGACAGGCCGCCGACGCTGGGGGCCCCGGGTCGGGCCCCCCTGCTCCGGCGGGCCTTCGACTCGGCCTTCCGGTTCCTCGCCTCGCTCAAGCTCGCCGTGATCTGCCTGGCGACGTTGGCCGGCACGCTCGCTTACGGGACCAAGTTCAACAGCGCCTACGGCTTGAACGCCGCCAACGAATACATCTACCAGACCAAGGGGTTCGCCCTCCTGCTGGCCTTCCTCGCGGCCAACGTCCTCTGCGCCGCGTTGATCCGCTACCCCTGGCACAAGCGGCAGATCGGATTCCTGATCACCCACCTCGGCCTGCTGGTGACGATCGCCGGCTCGTGGTGGGCCGCCACCTCGGCCGACGAGGGGCTGCTCGGGATGCGCGAGGGGGAGACCAACCGCTGGCTGATCCGGACCCACAAGCCGGTGCTCCGCGTCCGGCCGATCGACCCCCACTCCGGCAAGCCGACCGGCGACTACAGCATCCCGATCCGTCCTGGCGCGTTCGATTGGGAACCGGGCCGGTCCGAGATCGTTACCCAGCCGGAAGACCCGTTCCAGATCACTTTCAAGAATTACCACGCCGCGTCCGCGCCCCGGGTCGAGTTCGCCCCGGACCCCGCCGGCACGCCGATGGTCAAGCTCCGGCCGATGATCGTCCCGCCCGGCTCGACGACGCCGCTCGACGTCTTCCCCAACGAGGGAGATCGGTGGTTCCAGGCCGAGCGGGGCCGGATCCAGCGGGCGGTCAAGGACAAAAAGCCGGCCCGCTTCCTCTTCACCTACGTTAATCGCCCCGAGATCCTCGACGACTTCCTCGACCCGCCCGCCGACCCCGGCCCGGAAGGGGTGGCCCGGCTCCGCTATACCGACAAGGACGGCAAGCCCCGGCGGTTCGACGTCGCCATCGACGGCGCCCAGGTCGGTAAGCCGATCCCCCTGCCCGACAGCGACTTGACGGCCAGCTTCTCCAAGGTCATCCACGACGAGCTCGAGCCGGCGATGCTCCGGATGCTCGGCGAGGATAGTCTCAACCTCGTCCAGTTCAAGGTTCGCACGGGGGACGGCCCCGAGCTCGAGCACAACGGCTTCTCGGCCCTGCCGATGGCCCCCTCGATCATCCCGAGCCGGGACGATTCCACCAAGACCCCCGAGCCGCTGGTCCAGATCGGCTACTACCTGCCCCCGGTCGTCGACCCGCGGGTCAATGGCCGCTTCGGGGTGATCGAAGTCATGGGCGACGACAAGGGACGGCTCGGCTATCGGGTCTTCGGCCGAGGGATCCCCGGCAAGCTCGTGGCGCACGGGCCGATCGAGCCGGGCGGGCGATTCACGGCCTTCGGCGGGACCAGCGTCGCCCCGATGACGATGACCGTCGATATCGAAGCCTTCCTCCAGGGGGGGCGCGAGCGGGAGGTGGCCGTCTCGGTCAGCCCCGGCCCCAGCGAGATCGACAACGCCATCCCCGCCGCGCTGGTGGAGATGACGGTGGCCGGCGTGACCAAGGAATTTTGGCTCCGCAAGACCGGCGAGTTCCAGCCCGATTACCGGGCGATCACCTTCCCGGGCGGGATGTACGAGGTAGCCTTCGACTCCGATCGGGTCGACCTCGGGTTCTCCCTCAAGCTCAACGACTTCGACGTCGGCTTCGACCCCGGGACCACCCAGGCCGCCAGTTTTCGGAGCGAGGTCACGCTGACCGATGAGGCGAAGGGGATCAAGGACGAGCCCCACTCGATCTACATGAACCACACGCTCGACCACGACAACTGGCGATTCTTCCAGTCCAACTACTCCCGCTACCGCGACCCGAAGACCCGCCAAGAGACCGGCGAATTCGTCTCGGTCTTCTCGGTGGCCAAGAATCCCGCCCGGGGGATGACCTATGCCGGCTGCATCATCGTGGTACTGGGAGCTTTCGTCCAGTTCTACATGAGGGCCGGGATCTTCACCGACGGCGGCAAAATCCAGCGCGAGCGTGCCGCGGCCAAGGCCCGCGACCGCCTGGCCGCCAAGAAGGCCGGCCGGCCGATGCCCGAGCCCGAAGGCCCGAGCCTCGCCGACGAACACGAGCCGCTCTGATCCGAGCTTCCGCATACAACATCGAGACGAGGCCCACCCTTTGGCCGGGAGATTTCCCATGCGTCCGCGTTCGATCTGGCTCCGCCTCGGGCTGGCCTTGGCGGCGGCGGCATCGGCCGCCGGCCTCGCCTCGGCGGCCGAGCCCATCACCAAGACCGAGAAGGTCGCCCTCGGCGTCGGCCCGGCCTACGACACGCTCGGCCGGCTCCCGATGATGCACGAGGGGCGCCTGAAGCCCATCGACACCGTCGCCCGCGAGGAGATCAAGCAGATCTACACGCGGGAGACGATCAAGCTGACCACGGTCCAGGACGGCGTCCAGGCCGTCGCCACCTGGTCCCCCGTCGCCGCGTTCTTCGATTGGGCGGCCCGGCCCAAGTTCTGGGACGCCCAGCCGATCATCGCGGTCGAATACCTCCCCTTCAAGCAATTCCTCCTGGCCGAGGAGATCCATCACGGCCTCGAAGCGGTCGCCTCCAAGGCGGCCACCTCGGAAGCGGACCGGGGCCGGATCAAGGTGATCCTCGGCCTCGCCTCGATCGCCGCCGGCGACCTCCGCGACCTGGTCCGCGAATCCAAGCTCGCCCCCGAGGACGGCCGGGCCGTCCTGGCCCTGGCGGCCAAGGTCGGCGAGGAGACCAAGTGGTTCTCGCCCGACGACCTCGAGGAGGCCCAGGTCTTGGTCGAAGGCAAGGAGGTCCCCTTCCTCGCGTGGCTCCAGGGGCTCGCCCAGCGAGCCGCCTCGGAAGTGGGTCGCCCCAAGATGTCCGACCTGGAGAGCAAGGGGGCCGAGGTCGGCGCCAGGCTCCAGCACTACCAGACGATCCGTGACCTCCAGGCGACGCGGGCACTGCCGCTCTTGGCGATGCCCCGGCCCCACAACGCGACCGCCCTCGGTTTCACCGCCGACGCGATCAAGAAGGCCGAGCAGTCGGGTACTCGCGATATGCCGGTACTCGAGCTCGAAGCCGTCTCCGCCATTGATAAGTACTGGAACGATATCCCGGGCAAGGATCGGGCGATGCCCGGGGCCGACGCCAAGTTCGACGCCAGGTTCGCCGCCTGGCTCAAGGACAAGTCGGCCTGGGTCCAGCTCGCCGTGCTCCGCGAAGCCTCGATCGACGAGCTGGCCAAGGCCGGCTTCCCCGCCCCCAAGGTCGGCGCCTTCCGGGCGGCCTTCCAGGGGGTCATGGACGAGGAGAAGGCCCACCCCGGCCAGGCGGCCGTGGCCCCCGCCGTCGCCCTGATCGACGCCTCGCGCGACCTGGGCCGGACGATCAACGCCGAAATCTACCCGACCGACGAGGCGATGGCCCGCGAGGTCCACTTCAACGACGCCGCGCCGTTCTTCAAGGCCCCGATGGCCTACGGCCTGGCCCTGGCCCTGCTCGTCGCCAGCCTGATCTCCAAGGGGTCCAAGGCCCCCGCGAGCGGCCGGGCCAACCTCGGCTCGTCGGCCTTGTACCTGCTCGGCCTCGCCGCGTTCGCCGCCGGGATCGCCTTCGAGGTCTACGGCTTCGTGCTCCGGGTCCGGATCTCCGGCTGGGCGCCCGTGACCAACATGTACGAGACGGTGATCTGGGTCGCCCTGGTCGCATCGATCCTGGGCATGGTCATGGAGGCGATCTACCGGAAGACCTACGCCGCCCTCGCCGCCGCCGGCGTGGCCCTGGTGGGGACGACCCTGGCCGCCACGGTCCCCCTGCTCGACCCCGAGATCAAGATGCTCTCGCCGGTCCTGCGGAGCAACTACTGGCTGACGATCCACGTCCTCTCGATCGTCTCCAGCTACGCCGCGTTCGCCCTGGCGATGGGCCTCGGCCTGGTCGCGACGACGACCTACCTGACGGCCACCTACAAGCGGTCGGCCTCCTTCGGCGAGCTCGCCGCGCCGATCCTGCCGGGCATCCCGCTGTTGGGGCTGGGGATCACAGGGTACCTGGCGTCTTACGGCCGCTTCGGCGCCGGGGCGATCGTCCAGGAATACGGCTTCTACCCGTCGATCGCCCTGGGGTCGCTCGGCGGCCTGCTCGCGGCCACGGGCGTGCTCGCCGTGCTCGGCGAGGCGGTCAACCGCCTGACGTCGCGAGGGAAGCTTGCCGCCGCTTCGGCTTCGATGGGCGAGGCGGAGTATCGGTCGCGCTCGATGCAGGCGACGGCGGCCCAGATCAAGCCGATGGCGTCGTTCATCTACCGGTCGATGCAGGTGGGGATCCTCCTGGTGGCGGCCGGGACGTTCCTCGGCGGCTGGTGGGCCGACGTCTCCTGGGGCCGGTTCTGGGGCTGGGATCCCAAGGAGGTCTGGGCCCTGATCACCCTCCTGGTCTACCTGATGCCGCTGCACGGACGGTTCGCCGGCTGGGTCAATACGTTCTGGCTGGTCATGTCGTCGGTCGTCTGCTTCCTCTCGGTCCTGATGGCCTGGTACGGCGTGAACTTCGTCCTCGGCGTCGGCCTCCACAGCTACGGGTTCACCGAAGGCGGCTCGCAGGGGACCGTCGGGATCGCTACCCTGGTCGTCCTGTCCTACGCCTCGGCCGCGTTCTGGCGGCGCCTGGTCTCGTCCAAGGTCGCGACCCTGGCCGCTTGAGCGAACGGACGATTCCCAATGATCCGGGCCCGGCCTCTCCCCCGAGGAGGCCGGGCCCGCTCCATTTCGATCCCAG
>JAABUQ010011263.1_pt1 | contig 11472 bp, 9 predicted proteins | sample 5560001 | NCBI WGS metagenome assembly JAABUQ01 (sample SAMN10711888, study PRJNA513371) | rock metagenome | isolation source: Antarctica rocks | place: Antarctica: Victoria Land, Finger Mt nord | collected 2015-12-18
GCGGCTGGCGAACCAGTACGAGGCGCGCTCCCGCCTGGTCCGCCAGGCGCGGACGGCGATGATCTACCCGATCGTGGTGCTGCTGATCGCCGGGGGCGTCGCCGTCCTGCTGACGTTCTTCGTCTTGCCCGTGCTCGTCTCGATCCTGGAGGACATGGGCAAGCAAAAAGTCTTGCCGCTGCCGACCCGGATGCTGATCGGCCTGACGCACTTCCTGCGCGCGTACGGCTGGTGGGGCATCCCCCTGGCGCTGGTCGCCGCGGGGTCGGGCCTCCGGGTGGCCTACCGCGCCGCGGCGGGCAAGGCGGCGATCGACGAGGCGGTCCTGTACATGCCGGTGCTGGGGATGCTCCTGCGCAAGGTGGACACCTCACGGTTCGCGCGGACGCTCTCGTCCCTGCTGGACGGCGGCGTCGACGTGGGCCGCTCGCTGTCGATGACGGCCGACGTGATGCGCCTGACTCCCTTCCGCCGGGCCGTCCTCGGGACGCGGTCGATGGTCAAGGAGGGTTCGGAGCTGGCCGAAGCGCTTCGGCTTTCCGGCCGGTTCCCGCCGGACCTCCTCGCGGCGGTCGAATCCGGCGAGGCGACGGGCAAGCTGCCGGAGACCCTGGACCGGGTGGCGGACGACTACGAGGAGCAGGTCGAGTCGATCGTGAAGAACCTGGGCGCCCTGATCCAGCCGATCTTGATGGTCGTGATGGGCGGCTTCGTCCTGTTCATCGCCCTGGCGTTCGTCATGGCTTATGTCTCGGTCCTCATGGACCTGGCCGGCGGCGGCTGAGGCGGAGGGCGCTGGGCCATGGTCACGTACCGCCGGTTTCTCAAAGGGTTGCGTGACGGGTTGGTCCTTCTGGCCGGCCTGGCGGCGATTGCCCTGGCCGTCCGCTACGCGCGGACCCGGGTCGACCGGCCGGCTTCGCACTTCCTGAGGCTCTCGGCCGGGCAGGCGCTGGGGGTCCGGCACCGGATGGCCCTGCGGCTGGCCGTCGAGGCGCGGGGCCGGGGAGTCCGATTAAACGTCCAGCCGTGCGCCGGCTCCGACGAGGCGCTCGACCTGGTCGATGCGGGGATGCTGGACCTCGCGATGGTCCAGGGCGGCCTGAACCGCGGCGGGCGGCGGCACGTCCGCCAGGTGGCGACGCTCCAGGTCGAGCCGCTGCACCTGCTGGTCAAGGGCGACCTGTTCCCGGATGTGTCGAGGAATCTCGCCGCCCTCCGCGGCAAGGTCGTGAACCTGGGCGAGAAGGGCAGCGGGACCGCCAGGCTCGCGCGCGAGGTCCTGACGTTCGCGGGCCTGCGGGCCGGAACCGGGGCCGGGGCCGTGGCCGAGCCGCTTGCGGGCGATTTCACCGCCACGGCGCTGGGCTACGAGGAGCTGGAAAGCTTCGCCGACCCGGCCGGAATGCCTGACGCGATCTTTCTCGTCTCAACTCTCCCCTCCAGGGTGGCCCGCCACCTCGTCGCCAGGCACGGCTACCGCCTCGTCCCCCTGCCCTTCGGCGAGGCGTTCGCGCTGGATGCGCTCGTGCCGGAAGCGGACGCGGGCGTGGTGGCTCCCGCTCCCGGGCCCGGCACGGCGGCCGTGAACCGCATTCACGTGGACGAGTCGCGCATCCCTGCGTTCACCTACGGGGTGGATCCCGCCGTGCCGGAGCAGGCGATCCCGACACTGGGGACCCGGCTGCTGCTCGTCGCGCACGAGGCGACCGACCCCCGCGCGATCCCCCCCCTACTCGACGCGATCTACACCTCCCCATTTGCCCAGGCGTCCAGGCCCCCCCTGGACACCTCGCTCCTGGAACTGCCCGCGGAGTGGCCGCCGCACGCGGGACTGACGGCGCACCTGGACCGCAACAAACCGCTGATCGCCGCCGACCTGGTGGACCTGCTGGAGAAGGAGGTCAGCATCGTCGGCGTCGCGGCCGGCGGCCTCTTCGTCCTGTGGCAATGGGTCCGCCGCTGGTATCGCCGCCGACGGGAGCGCGGGCTGGAGTCGTACCTCTTGAAAGTCATGGAGATCGAGGACCGTACGGCCCGACAGGAATCCGCGCCCTCGCCGAGCCTGCCGGAGTTGCTCGCCTTGCAGGCCGATCTAGGCGCCCTGAAGGGAGAGGCCCTCCGGAAGTTCGCCGAAGGGGAGATCGAAGGGGACGAGCTGATCTCCGGCTTCCTCACCTATGCCAACGACGCGCGCGAGTCCCTGACGCGCCTGATCCTCCACGAGCGCGATCACCTCGAAGACCTCGCCCTCGGCAGCGGCACCCCGCCGGAAGCGGCGTGGATCGAGGCGGTCGGGGATCACCCCGGGAAACCCTGACGACCGCGCGAATCAGTTCGAGCGCTCGGAAATCCCCCGAATCGAGCGGCGCAGGAAGGCCACGACGGTCCACCCGCTGAGCATCCCCAGCAAGTAGACGGTCACCGATTGCAGCGACATGGTTGTGGACAGGCCCCAGCCCAGGAAGCGGAGCGACACCGGCTGCGAGTTCTGCAAGGCGAAGATGAGCATCGCCCCCAGGAAGGTCAGCAAGAGGAGACCTTGGACCAGTCGCATGGACCCTCCCTTCTCATCACAACTCAACCCTGGAAAATCGTGCGCGACGGCCCACGGACCATTCGCACCCACCATCGCCGTGGGCCGTCGGGGAGGCGCTGCCTCCCGGGCGGATTGCGGAAGCGATTCGCGTGCCATAGAGTGCGAAGCGTCCCCGATGGCCCTTGAGGCGATCGGTCGAGTTTCCCAGGAGGGGGCGGTGCGATGGGTGCTCTCGACGCGGCGCGCCTGGTCCCGGGCCTGCTGGTCATCGCGGGGGCGGCGACCCTGGTCTTCCGCAAGGTCGACGTCCGGCTCGTCCTGCTGCCCGCGGCGCTGCTGCTGGGCATCCTCGGCGGCAAGCCGCGGGAGATCGCGCGGACCTTCTTCGCCACCTTCGCCGACGCCAAGTTCATCGTGCCGATCTGCTGCTCGATGGGGTTCGCCTACGTCCTGAAACTGTTTGAGTGCGACCGGCACCTCGTTCTGCTGCTGACGCGCCCCTTGAGGCGTGTGCGCGCGCTCCTGATCCCGGGGGCGGTGCTGGCCGGCTTTTTGGTCAACGTGCCGATCATCAGCCAGGCGAGCACCGCGGCGGCGATCGGCCCCGTCCTGATCCCGCTGCTGCTGGCCACCGGGCTTTCGCGAGCCACCGCCGGGGCCGCCCTGCTGCTGGGCGCCTCCGTCGGCGGCGAGTTGCTCAACCCCGGCGCACCCGAATACGCCACCGTCACCGAGGTCGTCAACGACCTCGTGCCTGGGGCGCCCCCCTGCGACGCTCGGATTGCGTCGTGCGGACGCTGCCCTTCAACCTCCTGCAATTCGGCGTGGCGACCGCCCTCTTCTGGTTCCTGTCCGCCCGCGCTGAGCGGCGTTCCACACGCCACGATCCGGCAGAGGCGCCCGGGGTCGAGGGCCTGGACAAACCCGCCGAGCCGCCCGTGCGCGTTGACTGGACCAAGGCGGCGATCCCGCTCTTGCCGCTGGCGATCCTGTTCCTGACGGCGAAATTCGTGCGGCCCGACGACCCGACGACCTTCGTGCAGGCGGTCCAGGTCCCCAGCAATTGGCTGGTGGACGCGAAAAAAGACGGCGGCGACGGGAAGGCGTCGGCCGAGGCGTCGAAGCGGTCGACGGAGCTGTTCGACGCCCGCCTGATCGGCGCGGCGATGCTGATCGGCACCGCCGCCGCGGCCGGCACCGGGCTCGCAAGCGGAGCCGGACGCGAGGCGATCGGCCAGACGGCGCGGGCCTTCTTCGATGGCGCGGGGTATGCCTTCAAGGAGATCATCGCGATCATCGTCGCGGCGACCTGCTTCGCCGAGGGGGTGAAATTGATCGGCGTCGGTCTGCTGGTGGAGCGCGCCGTCCATGCCGTCCCGTGGCTGCTCTTGCCGCTGTCCGGCCTCCTGACGTTGGCGTTCGCATTCCTGAGCGGCTCGGGCTTCGCCGCCACGCAGAGTCTTTTCCGCACCTTCGCCAGCCCGGCCATCGGGCTGGGGATCGACCCGGCGCGTGTCGGGGCGATCACCGCCGTCGGCGCTGCGGCGGGGCGGACGATGTCGCCCGCGGCGGCCGTCAACCTGATGTGCGCCCGGCTCTCCGGCGCCGAAACGGCCGAACTCGTCCGGCGGGTCGCGATCCCGCTCTTGGGGGGCGTGGCGGCGGCCATCCTGCTGGGATTGTCGCGCTGAACGGCCCCTTCGCTCGCTCGCCCGGCGGCGGACTCGCAACGCCCACGAGCCTCGGGAGCCGCACTTCGTCCCGCCTCGATCTGTTCTTCGCCATCCTCCGGCGTCCGTTGGCCGCGTTCCTGGATTTGGCCGGGGGTCTCCGGTAAGCTGCGAACCGGGCGACAGGACGCGACGACGCGGTTGTCGCAGGATCAGAATCCACCGGAGACGGGAAGACCCCCCATGCCTCGCATCAAGGAGTTGCTCGCCGCGGGCCAGCCCGTCCGCCTCTTCGGGCTCGGCCAGTTCTTCTTGCCGAAGGTGGTGGAACTCGTCGGCGAGCACGGCGGCTTCGACGCGCTCTGGCTCGACGCCGAGCATTCCCAGGTGGGGATGCGCGAGATCGAGCTGGTCACGATGGCCGCGAAACTTTATGGGCTCGACCACTTCGTTCGCATGCCGGCAACCGACTACGCAGCGATCATGCGCGTGCTGGAAGCCGGCGCCGGCGGCCTGATGATTAGCATGGTCCGCAGTGCGGCCGAGGCCGAGCAGGCGGTGCGGTGGGCGAAGTTCTGGCCCAGAGGCGAGCGCGGGCTCAACGGCGGCAATCGCGACGGGCGGTACGGGCTGACCCCGCTGGCCGAATACGTCCGCAAGGCCAACGCCGAGACCTTCGTCGGCATCCAGATCGAGACGGCAGGCGCCATCGACGCCGTGGCCGAGATCGCCGCGATTCCCGACGTCGATCTGATCTTCGTCGGCCCGGCCGACGTCAGCCAGGTTCTGGGCCTGCCCGGCGACTTCGAGCATCCCCGCTGCCTGGAGGTGATCGGCCGCATCGCCGGGGCCTGCCGCGAGGCGGGCAAGCCCTGGGGGATCGTGCCGAGGGGGCCCGAATACGCGGCGAGGATGGCGGCGGACGGGTGCCAGATGTTCCTCCTCGGCTCGGACGTCGGCGTCATCCACTCCGGCATCCGCGCGGCGAAGGAGCGTTATGCGGCGTTCTGGGAAGAGCCGATGCGTCGTTGAAGCCGGCACGCTGGCGGCATGGTACGATTGGGGGGTCGGAACCGTCGGTCGAAACCACGTCCCCACGACCGGGAACGCCCCATGCGCCTCCGATCCGCCCTGCTCGCGATCCTCGTGGCCCCGTCGTTCGCGGGCGCCGCTCCGTTGCCGGTGACGCTCGAACGCTGGCAGGACGTGGCCGTGCCCGTCCGCAATCCGGGGCCAGGCCCGCAGCTCTTCGAACTGGTTGCCGAGGTCTCGTGGGACGGCGCCGCACCCCAGGACGCCGCGCGGTACGCGATCCGGCTCACCCTGCCCGACGGACAGGAAACCACCCGCGCGATCGCCCTCGACGAGCGGCCGGGGGCGAAGCAATTGACGGTCCTGGTCCCGGCCGCGGCGATCCTCAACCGGCGGCCGTCGGCGATCTTGCTCAGGGCGGCGGTGATCGACGCCACGACGGGGGGTCTCGTCAGCAACGGGCTCGAAGCCAAGGTCACGGATTTCCCCACGCCGAAGGCTCCCGGCGGCTCGGGCACTTCCACCCCGTTCGGCTGGGGCACGCCCTTGCCGTCCAAGGACGACAAGGCGCAAGCCTTGCCGAATCCCGGACCCGGCGGTTTCGAGTACGTCCGCATCCCGGACGCCGACGGCGAGCGGGCCTTCTTCCTCGCCAGGACCGAGGCCGCCGTCGGCCAGGTTGGCGACCTGCTCAAGGGCTATGACCCCAAGGCCGGCCGCTCCGACGAGTTCACTCTGGAAGACCCCGCCCAGCCGGCCGTCGGCCTGAACCCGGAGCGGTCGCTGGCGGCCTTGAACGCGCTCGGCAAGGGCGACAAGTCGGGCCTGACCTATCGGCTGCCGACCCGGGCCGAATGGCTCCGCGCGGCCAAGGCCGGCCGCGATGCCGCCTTTTGGTGGGGGGACGAGCCGACCCATCCCGACGGGGCGAACTTCCTCGGCGACGAGCCCGCCCTCTCCGGCGACTCCACCGCGCCCGCGGCCCCCGGTGATTCCACGCCGAAGTTCGAGGCCAACCCCTGGGGCCTCGCCCACACGTTCGGGAACGTCGCCGAGTGGGCGACCGTGCCCGAGGGCGGATTCGCACGCATGGGCGGCCACTTCCGCACCGAGCCCGCCGCGCCGCTGCTGGACCTCACGGTGAACGGCCCGGAGGAGATCGGCCCCGACGCCTACGTCGGGTTCCGGCCCGCCTTCTCCCTCACTGAGGAGGCCGGCGTCAGGCTCGCCCGCAAGGCCCTCTCCGGTGCGGAATTCGCCGGCATCGGCGTCGCGTTCGACCCGCAGCGCGCCACGGTCACGCTTGCCGGCGATGTCCCCGATCCCGCGACCCGGCGCAAGGCCGATCGCCGCCTCCGGTCGCTCTGGTTCCTCGCCGCCGTCGAGGACGAGATCACGTCGCCGACGATCGCGCCCGACCACCTGGCCTTGCTGGGAGCGGTCGCCGGCCCCGCCAAGGTGCTGACGCCGCTGGCGAGGCGCGTGATCGAGGTCCCGATCGCCGTCCGCTGGGCGGATTCCCTGCCGGTGGACGGTTCGGAGTGGTTCGTCAACATCTACGGCCCCACCGGCGAGCACTCGGCGCACGCCCTCCTCGAACCGTCCCCGGGAGCCTCGCGAACGGTCCGCGTCCTGATCGACCCTCCCCGAGGGCCTGTCACCGCGGCCTTGAGCCTCGGCGCACCGGCCCCGTCGCAGACTGATCCGCGGATCGTCAGCAACCTTGTGCCACTGGGGACGCCCACGCCCACGGCGGGTACGGTGGCCCGATGAGTCCCGATGATATCGGGGAACTGGCAAATGGAGCCATCCCCTTCTTTGGGGGGATTTACACCACCCTCCTCGGCTTCCGGGTCATTGGTAAGATGCCCGGGGAGAGCCTCCAGTACGATCAGTGGCTTGCCGGCCACGAGAGGAGGTTCAAGCTCCAGGGTCCCCTCTTGATGGTCTTCGGGATCTTTCTTGCCGTCAGGGGAATTGCCCTCAGATCTTGAACCGATCGCTCCGGTGTACGGGACGCCAGCGACTGGCCGCGGTTCCTCGTCGTTCGGTTGGTCGGTGTCCGCTGAGTTACGGCGTGGGACGATCGCCGATGCTCAAGGGCGTTCCGCGGCGAAGGGGTTCTCGGGAAGCTCGCCCGCCGCGGGGACTTCGGTCTTGGGCGTGTCCTCCGAGACCGAGGGCACGGGCTGGCCCATCTGGGTCAGGTAGTAGGCCAGCAGGGGGCGGGCGGGGAGCTTGGGAGCAATCGTCAACGCCTTGGTGAACGCGTCCGCGGCGAGCTTGGTCTCCCCACTTTCGAGGTAGATCAGGCCCAGTTCCGCCCCCCAAGTCGATTGGGTCATGACGAGCTTGGCCAGTTCCGTCACCGACACGGTCGTCAGCTTGAAGTTCCCCTGGAGCGACCCGACGGCGAACGAGTCCAGCGACCGCTGGACCTGAAGGGCGCGCAGCCTGCCGACGGCCTGCTCCAGGACGGTGCAGGCCGGCTCGTACTGACCCAGCAGCAGATAAACGCGAGCGTGCCGGTAGAGCGACATCCCCGGCTCGGTCTCCAGGGCGGGGTCATTCAAATCGCCCTGTTGGAGAACTTTCAACGCCTCGTCGGGCTGGCCGACCAGGCACAGCAGATCCAGCAGGCGGGCCTTCACCTGCGCGGGGTTGACCCCCTGCTTCTCGATGTCCACCAGCTCGGCGATCGCCAGGCCCGTCATCCCCGAACGCTGCGCAACGTCGAACCGGGCGAGTGGGCCCGAACGCCCGTCGGCGGGGGGCTCGTCCATCTTGCGCTTGACCTCCGCGATCGCCTCGTCGAACCTTGTGAGCAGCTTTTCCTCGGCGGGGTCGAACTCGCCGGGGCGGCTCAAGGCGCGGATGGCGGCCAGGCGGTCGCGCGCCAGGTCGAAATGGTTGAGGGTCTGGTAGAGCGAGAACAGCTCGCGGTTCAAGGCCAACTGCGCCTCGCGCTCCTCATCCCCTTCCGGGGGCGGCGCGGTCATGATCGCGAAGTTCAGGGCGGTGGCCCGCTGCTGGACGCGGAAGGCCAGCGGGCCCACCGAGGCGTTGTTGCGGCCCCTGGCGAGGATCGGGGTCTCGTGGAAGAGCAGGTACTTGTACGACTCGGCCAGGATGCGATATGCGAGCGTGTCGTCGGGCTTGTTGCGAGCCAGGCCGATGCGGGCCTCACGGATCGCCAGGAGGCACTGCGCGGGATCGGGGACTTTCGGCGTGTCCGGGTTCTCGGAGGTCGAGGGGTGCAACCACTGGATCGCCGCCCACGTATGGGGCGACCTCGTGGTCTGCGTCCGCCCCTTGAAATAGGCGTCCAGCCAGGTCGTCGGCGACGGGTTCTCGGCCGAGACCCGGATCGGCGTGGCGCGCTGATACGCCATCTCGGCGGCGTCGAGCCGCCTGGAACGGAAGTAGGCCAGATCGCCCGGCTCGGCGTCGGCGCGGCCGAACAGGACGACGTTGCCGTCGTCGTAGAACGGAATCCAGTCCTCGGGGCTGGAGGCGAGCGTGTCGAAGGTGCGTGGGGAGGGCCTCCCGAGGGCCGCGCCAGGGCGCCGGTTGAGCATCACCACGGTGATCTGGTGGCGGTCCAGGATCGGCTTCCATCGCTCCTTGTCGCCATCGCGAAGCGCCTCGCGGACCTCCTTGTATTCGGCCTCGACCTCGGCGGGGAAGACGCCCCGGCGACTGTCCATGAACGTCTTGCGGGTGGGATACGCCTTCCAGATCAGAGCGTCGCCCAGCGCGGGGTTCGCGTTCAGCACCTGGCCGCGGAAGGGGCTTGTTTTGAGGTACTCGGCGGCTTCCAGGGCGAAGTCGTCGGGGTCGTATCCGAAGCCGAAGACCGGGTCGCCCTGCTCGGCCGCGTACCCGGTCAGGCTCAGGGCGATGGCCACGAAGGTCAGGACGATCGTCAACGACCGCCCGCCGACCGACCAGAAGGCCCAGGTCTTGCCGAGCCTGCCGGACGTGCCGAACCGCGCGAGATACCACTCCTGCCCGTTCAGGGCGAGCGTCGCCGCCAGCACCACCGCGAAGGCTGGCCGCAACTGCGTCGAGAGGGCGAACAGCACGCAGGCGCCCAAAAAGACCGCGAATCGACCCGTCGCGAACCGCGACCGATTGACCCAAAACGAGAACAACCCCGCCGCCACGAGCACCACGTACGCGAGCAGGAGCGGAAACAACACCGTCACGACGCCCGGCAGATGCGCCAGCACCAGCGGCGGGTGGATGACCGGGAGGTCGAGCCCGGACAACAAGGTCTCGGCTGCCGCGGGGAAGACCCGCACGAAGGCCGGATTCACCAGGCAGGCCCCCGCGCAGGCCGCCAGCAGCACGAGCCCGCCCGCCCGCGTCCCGTTCCACGACCACGCCCACGACCGTTCCCCGGCCGCCTTCGGCTCGGTGGGCGTCACCCCGCCGCCGATCGCCGCCAGGGCCAGCAGGATCAGGCCCACCAGGAACGAGGCGTCGAGGTTCGCCCAGAGCGCGAAGAGCGCGATCAGGGCGATCGCCGCCCCCTTGCGTTGCCACTCGATCGCGTGGAAGAGCAGCAGCAATTCCAGGGACAGGAGCGTGAGCCCCCACGTCTGGGGCCCCAGCGTCGCCGGTGAGATCCAGGCGACGGCCGCCGATGCGCATACGGCCGTCCACCAGAGGCCCGGACCCTGCCGCCGGAAGCCCAGCAGCGTCAGGAGCGTCAGCATCCGAAAGACCGCATTCGCAACGACCACGGCCATGACGCCGACCCGGTCGGCCCTCGCCGCGTCGGCCGAGAACATGGTGGCGCCCAGGCCGTACAGCAGGGCGTTGGCGGCCTGGTAGAGCCAGGAAACGTCGACCCAGCGCGCCCCCTCGGCGGTGTAGGAGAACACGTCGGTCAACACCGGCCCCTGGCGCAGGATCAACTGGCCCGCCCGCAGGTTGGTCCAGAGCGAGGAACTGGCGGCCTTCACAGCCGAGGTCAGCAAGCCCAGCAACAGCGCTCCCAGCGCGACGTAGATGTCGTAATACGCATTCCAGGCCACGACGCGCTCGGGCGTCCAAGGCTCGGGCGTCGGCGTGGGAGGCGTTTCGGCGTCGGGGGAAGCCGCGGCCTCCGAGCCCGGATCGAGCGACGGTTGGGGTGCGTTCATCGGGGGAATGTCGGCGTGGGGTGGTTGCGACGAGATACCGGCAAACGAAACGCCGGTGGATGACGACAGCGTCCATGCTAGGGTCCGACGCGGATCGCGGTCAAGTGTCACCACCCAGCCCGCGCCCGTTCCCCAGAACGGGTGCCAGGGACCCCCCGCGTTGACTTCGCTTTCCCCGCGACTAAAATGCGTGGGACGGATGAACAGCGCGTCAGGAATCGCGGAAGGAAACCGACCAACTGCTTTGTCCTTCCGAACTTGAGTCAACCCCATGCGACTGCTGACCGCGATTCCCGTCTTCAACGAGGCGGCCCATATCGACGCCGTGCTCGGTGAAGTGTTGGGCCACACCGACGAGGTTCTCGTCGTCGACGACGGCTCGACGGACGCGACGTCCGAGCGCCTGGCCGCGTTTCCCATGGTGCGGGTCATCCGCCACCCGAGGAACCAGGGCTATGGCGCCGGCCTGCGGAGCGCCTTCCGCTACACCCTCAAACACGACTACGACGGCCTGGTGACGATCGACTGCGACGGCCAGCATCAGCCCTCGATGATCCCCGAGATCGCCGCTCCGCTGGTGGAGGCCGACATCGTTTCGGGCAGCCGGTACTTGCGGGTCTTCGACCCGGCCCAGCGGCCCCCGGAGGCGCGCCGCAAGATCAACGTCGAGGTCACTCGCTGGCTCAACGAGTGCCTGGGCTTTAATTTGACCGACGGCTTCTGCGGCTTCAAGGCGTATCGCGCCTCCGCCCTGGCCAAATTCGAGCTCAGCGAAACCGGCTACGCCATGCCGCTGGAAGTCTGGGTGCAGGCCGCCCAGCATGAGTTGAAGGTGGTGGAAGTCGCCGTACCCCTGCTCTATCTCGACGAGTCTCGCGCGTTTGGCGGGTCGCTGGACGACGCCGATTACCGGCTGGGCCACTATCGCGGCGTCTTCCAGGCGGCCATGAAGCGCGCGAACAGGGAAGTCGCCGGGGGTTGTTGTTGATGGCCCGCCAAGACCTTCGCGCCCCCGCCGAGGACGGCGGCCTCCTGGCCCTCCCGCCGCTCGTGGACGGCCTAACGCGGCTTGAGGCGAACC
>JAABUQ010011264.1_pt1 | contig 11470 bp, 11 predicted proteins | sample 5560001 | NCBI WGS metagenome assembly JAABUQ01 (sample SAMN10711888, study PRJNA513371) | rock metagenome | isolation source: Antarctica rocks | place: Antarctica: Victoria Land, Finger Mt nord | collected 2015-12-18
ATTCGGCGTTGGGGTGGAGCGGACGTTCCCGTTGCACTCGCCCAAGATCGAGCGGATCGAGGTTGCCGCCCGCGGCGACGTGCGCCGGGCGAAGCTCTACTATTTGCGCGGACGCGTCGGCAAGCGCGCCAGGGTGCGAGAGCGTCGCTCGGCGCGTCCCGAGCAGCCCGTCGAGCGGGAGTTGATCCATCCCCCGGCGCCCGCGGAGTCGCAGGCGCGAGCGACCGAGGAACCCACGAGTCACGCACCGGCGTGAGAGCGACCCGCAAGGGGGTCCGGGGTTGGGCCACGAGCTCGGCCTTTGAGCTCGTGGTGATTCTGGCCATCGCCGCCGCGCTGGCGCTGGGGATCCAGGCGTTCTTCGTCAAGCCGTATCGGATCCCGAGCGGCTCGATGCTCCCTACGCTGAAGATCAACCAGCGCGTCGTGGTCAACCGGATCGGAACGCACTTCTCCGCTCCCCACGTCGGCGACATCATCGTGTTTCATCCTCCGAGGGACTATGCGAGCTGCGCCGATCCAAGGGAGGGTGGCGGTGCGACCGGCGGTGCGGGCGCGATGGCGTGCGACGTCCCCCAGTCCCGGCCGTCCTCGGTGGCCTTCATCAAGCGGGTCGTCGGGGTTCCGGGGGACCGGATCTCGATCCGCGACGGGCACGTGATCCGTGATGGCGTGCGCGAGCCGGACTCCTACATCGTTCCGTGTGGCGGTGGCGGAAGCTGCGACTTCCCCGCGACGATCACGATCCCGCGGGGCGATTACTTCATGATGGGCGACAACCGCCCGGACTCGCAGGACAGCCGCTTCTGGGGGCCCGTCCCACGGGCGTGGATCGTCGGCAGGGCATTCCTCACCTACTGGCCTCCGAACCAGATCGGATCTCTGTAGCGATGGCCGATCCGTGCTCGAGTCGCGCGCGAGGATCCGGATCGGGCGCACCCCGGCGTAGGACCGTCGCGACCTGATCGGGGTGGGCATCAAGTCACTGATCGAGCTCGTGATGACGATCGCCGTAGCGGTTCTGCTCGCGTTCCTGATCCAGGCGTTCGTCGTCAAGCCCTACCACATCCCCACCGGCTCGATGATCCCGACGCTGGCGATCGGCCAGCGCGTGCTGACCAACCGGCTGATCGAGCATCCGAGCGTGGGCGACATCGTCGTGTTTCATCCGCCGAGCGGCGCCGAGGCCCAGCCCGCCGCGTGCGGCCGGCCCAGCGAAGGGGGCACGAGCCCGACCGCCTGTGACGTCTCCACCCCCATGCAGTCGAGCACGACGTTCATCAAGCGCGTGGTCGCAGGGCCCGGTGACCGGATCTCGATCGTGAACGGGCACGTGATCCGCAACGGCGTCCGCGAGTCCGATCCCTACATCCTCTCCTGCGGCCGAGCTCCCGGCTGCACCTTCCCCAGGGCGATCGTCATTCCGCCCGGGGACTACTTCATGATGGGCGATAATCGTGGCGGATCAGATGACAGTCGCTTCTGGGGTCCGGTCCCCGACAGTTGGATCATCGGGGTCGCCTTCTTCACCTACTGGCCCCCGGAACGGATCGGACCCCTCTAAGGCTCCGCGGACGCCCCGGCGCCTGCCGCGTGCCGGGCGGCGGTTGGTGGGGTACGACCGAGCGCTGGGGGCGCGGTTCGTGGCCGGGGCCGATGAGGCTGGAAGAGGCTGCCTGGCCGGTCCGCTGGTCGCGGCGGCGGTCCTGTTCGATCTGAACCGCATCGGACCGGCCGAGGTGCGGGCGCTGGGCGCGCTGAACGACTCAAAGCAGCAGACCTCCGCGGCCCGGGCGGAGCTCTTTCCGGTGATCCTGCGGCTCGCGGTCAAGGTCGCGATCGTCTCCCGCTGCGCGCCGGGAATCGATGCGCGAGGCCTGCATGTGACCAATCTCGCGGCGCTGCGTGACGCGCTGAGACGCGTCGCGTGCGAGGGGTGCATCTGCCTGAGCGACGGGTTCGCGCTGCGCGAAGTGGGATACGAGCAGCGGGCGGTGGTCGGCGGCGACGCCAAGAGCGCGGCGATCGCGGCCGCGTCGGTGCTCGCCAAGGAGACCCGCGACCGGTACATGCGACGGGCCGACGCCGCGTACCCCGGGTGGCAGTTCGCTCAGCACGTCGGCTACGCCACGCCCGAGCATCGCGACGCGATCTCCCGGCTCGGCGTCTCGCCGCTGCACCGATTGTCGTTCCGCTCGGCGGCCTATCAGCAGCTGAGCCTGTGACTCATCACTTGTGATCGAAGGGGTCGCTTTGCGGGGGTCGTGCGCCGCGGGTCCGGCCGATCGCCGGTGCCGACCGGGTCAGAACGCGCCCTCGAGGTGCTCGAGGCGCACGAGCCGTCCGGCGGCGTCGAGCGTCACGCCGATCGCGTCGAAGCGGATCACGTCCGCGTGGGGCCGGTCGGTTCGCTCGATCAGCCAGCTGCCGGCCATCTTGCGCACCTGGGTGCGCTTGCGGGCACCGATCGCGTCGAAGGGGCTGGCCTCGACGATCGGTCCCCGGCGGGTCTTGACCTCGCAGAACGCGAGCGTGCGCCCGTCGAAGGCGACGATGTCGAGCTCCCCCCAGCGCGTGCGGTAGTTGCGCTCGACGATCCGGAAGCTACGGCGGGCGAGGTGCTCGCAGGCGAGCTGCTCTCCGAGCTGACCGAGGCGGTTGCGAACGTCGCTGCTCACGAGGAATCACGCTACGCGGACTCGTGTTACAGGTGGGGCGCGGAGTGTGACAATTGTGCGCCCGCCCCCGGGGTCTCGAGCGGGCGGCGGGCGGCGGGCGGCGCGCGGCGGCACACAATTTGCACACGTTGTGACCCACGCCTGACGCGAGTGCGCGTAGCGTCGAGGCATGCTCGCGCGGGTGGCAACGTTCACGATCGACGGCGTCGATCCGCGCCGGATCTGGGTCGAGGTGGACATCCGCTCGGGGCTGCCCTCGTTCACGATCGTTGGTCTCGGCGACGCCGCGGTGCGCGAATCGCGCGACCGGATTCGCGCCGCGGTGCTGAACTCGGGGTTCGAGTTCCCGGCCAAGCGGATCACCGCCAACCTGGCGCCCGCCTTCCTGCGCAAGGTCGGTCCGGGCTTCGACGCGGCGGTCGCGCTGGGGATCCTCGCCGCGAGCGCGCAGCTCCCGAGCGACGCGCTGCGCGCGTACGCCGTGTTCGGCGAGCTGTCGCTCGGGGGTGAGCTGCGGGACTGCGCCGGCGCGCTGGCGGTGGCCGAGGGTGCCCGTCGCGCGGGTCTGCTGCGCCTGATCGTTCCGCGCGAGCGCGCGCGGGAGGCGGCGCTGGTCGAGGGCCTGACGATCGCCGGGGTCGCGAGCCTCCGTGAGGCCACCGAGGTCGTGATGGGGGCTGAGCCGCGATCGCTCGCCGCCGCCATCGTCTCGAGCGCGGCCGGGACCGTGATCGGTTCGCCCCTCCGTTCAGCCCCCGATCTGGCTGACGTGCGGGGCCACGCCACGCCGCTGCTGGCGCTCCAGATCGCGGCCGCGGGAGGCCACAACCTGCTGCTCGAAGGAGCGCCCGGCACCGGCAAGACGATGCTCGCCCGGCGCCTGCCGTCGATTCTGCCGCCGATGACGCGCGAGGAGGCGATCGAGGTGACGAGGATCCAGAGCGTCGCCGGGATTCACGCCGACGGGCTGATCTCCGCGCGCCCCTTCCGCGCACCGCATCACACGATCTCCGCCGCCGGGCTGGTCGGCGGCGGAGCGCTCCCGCGGCCCGGTGAGGCGACGCTCGCCCACCACGGCGTGCTGTTCCTCGACGAGCTGTCGGAGTTCCAGCGCTCGAGTCTCGATGCGCTGCGCCAGCCGCTCGAGGACGGGTGCGTCGCGATCGTCCGCGGTCAGCGCGCGCTGGTGTTCCCGACCCGCTTCATGCTGGTCGCCGCGACGAACCCCTGTCCGTGCGGGTTCGCGGGCGTCGGCGACCGCTGCACCTGTGGCGAGGCCGACTTGCGACGGCATCGACGGCGCCTCAGCGGACCGCTGCTCGACCGGATGGACCTGCTCGTGAACGTCGAACGGCCCGCCGAGGCCGAGCTCCGTGCGGCACCGCGGATCGCCTCCAGTCACGCCAGGTCGAAGGTCGTGCAGGCACGCGCGCGCCAGCAGGCGAGGCTCGCGGGCACCTCGGCGCGCTGCAATGGTGAGATGGACGGGCGGCTCGTGCACCGGCACGTCTCACTGGACCGCGGCGCGGAGCAGGCGCTCGGGCAGGCGTACGACTCGGGCGCGCTCAGCGCGCGTGGGCGTCATCGCGTGCTGCGCGTCGCGCGGACGATCGCCGACCTGGAGGCGCGAGACGGGGTGACGCGCGGCGACCTGCTGATGGCGCTCGCCCTGCGGCAGAGAGGCTCGGCGGAGGGGGCGCTGGCGGCATGAGCGACGGGACCGCTCGTGCGTGCGGGGGCGCTGGCGGCATGAGCGACGGGACCGCCCGTGCATGCGACCGGTGCCTGTCGCGCTCGTGGCTGCTGGCTCGCCTCGCCGGTCACCTCGATCTGGTGCGGGCACGGATCGAGCCGGTGCTGGGGCTCGGCGACGAGGAGCTGGTCGCAGCTGTCGCGGGCAAGCAGCGAGACCCGGTGCTGCGCGAGCTCTCGGCGCTCGACGCCGGTGAGCTGCGCCGGGCGGCGAGGAGCGCCCGCCTCGAGGCCCTCTGCCGCTGCGATCCGGAGTATCCGGCCAGGCTGGCGCTCACGCCAAGCCCGCCGGCGGTGCTCCACGTGACCGGCGGCCTGGAGCGCTTCCTGGAGCTGGTGGCAGGGGAGCCGGTGGCGATCGTCGGCGCGCGGCGGCCCTCGGCCTACGGCCTGGAGATCGCGCGCTCGCTGGGACAGGGACTCGGTTGCGCGGGGATCACCGTACTCAGCGGGATGGCGCTGGGGATCGACTCGGCGGCGCACGCGGGTGCGCTCGCCGCGGGCGCCGGCACCGTGGCGGTGCTGCCGGGGGGAGCCGATCGCGCCTACCCGCCGAGCCGGGGCACGCTGCTTCGCCGCATCAAGGCTCAGGGCGGCGCGGTGTCGGAGCTGCCACCGGGTAGCAGTGCACGGCGATGGGCCTTCCCGGCGCGCAACCGGATCATCGCCGGGCTGAGCGCGATGACCGTCGTGGTGGAGGCCGGCGAGCGCTCCGGTGCGCTGCTCACCGCCGCGTTCGCCGGCGAGCTTCACCGACCGCTGGGCGCGGTGCCCGGGCTCGTCTCCGCGCCGCTCGCGAGCGGTCCGCTGCGGCTGCTCGCCGACGGGGCGCAGCTGGTCCGCGGAGCCCAGGACGTGCTCGACCAGCTCTACGGAGCCGGCGCCCGAAGCGCGCCGGGTGTCGAGCGAGGCGAGCTGGCGCTCGAGCTGCGGGTGCTGCTGGCCGCGATCGCCGAGGGAAACGACACGGCGGCCTCGCTGGCCCGAGCCGGATTCGCCGCCGAGCGATGCCTCGGGGCGCTCGCCTCACTCGAGCTCGCCGGTTACGTCCGGCATGCTCCGGGGGGCCGGTTCGTGGTGGTGCCGTGAACCCGCGGGCGGGGGAGGCCGGGCGGGATCGGTGAGCGCGGGGGCTGGGATGCGAGCCGTCGCGTCTCGCATCCACCCCTCGGACGCGAAACGCAACGGTTCGCGAACGGCCACCAGACTTGCGGAGTGCCGGCGAGCCTAAGCTTCCCGGCGATGGATCCGTCTCATCGCATCCCCCGCGTCCTCTCGATCGCCGGTTCGGACTCCGGCGGCGGCGCGGGGATCCAGGCCGACCTGAAGGCATTCGCGGCCTGCGGCGTGCACGGGATGAGTGCGGTGACCGCGATCACGGCGCAGAGCACCACGTGCGTGAGCGCGGTCCATGTCGTCCCACCCGAGATCGTGCTCGCCCAGGTGCGGGCGGTGGCGGGGGACATCGGCGTCGACGCGGTGAAGATCGGGATGCTCGCCGACACGCCCACGATCGAGGTGGTGGCGCGGGCGCTCGACGAGCTGCCGGACGCGACGCCGGTCGTGCTCGACCCGGTGATGGTGGCCGAGTCGGGGGCCGAGCTGCTCGACCCCGCGGCCCGCATCGCGCTGATCGAGCTGCTCCTGCCCCGGGCAACGGTGGCCACGCCAAACCTTCCCGAGGCCCGGGCGCTGGCGACGGGAGCGGATCTCGCGGAGCTGGTCAGGGCCGTCCACGCGCTCGGTCCGGGCGCCGTGGTGATCACCGGCGGTCACCGTGAGCAGGCGGTCGATCTGTTCTTCGACGGCGGCGCGCCGATCGAGCTTCCGGGAGAGCGCCACGGCAACGATGCCGCGCACGGATCGGGGTGCACCCACTCCTCGGTGCTGGCCGCGCGGCTGGCCTGGAGCGACGAGCCGCTGCAGGCGGCGAGAACGGCCAAGGAGCTGGCGGCGGCGGCCGTCAGGGACGGCCTGCGGGAGCTCGGCGCCGGCTCGGGACCGGTCAATGTGCTCGGGCTGAGCCGGGGGAAGCGCGGCGACGCCGGATTTGGCGGCTGACGGCGCACGCGGCCCGGACGCGATCGGGCCGCGCAAGCCGAACGCGCCGCCCGGAAAGCGGGGGAGCGTGATCGACGCCGGATGTTGCAACCTTTGACATAATCCGGACGGTGCGTTTCCTGCGGATGAAGCCCGGGCACGGCGAGGTCCTGATCGCCGAGGGCGAGATCGAGCTCGCGCAGGACGAGGAGCGCCTGATCGTGGAGTTTCGCCGCCAGCTCGACGCGGGGCTGTGGGCTGCCGTGCCGCTCACCGGCACCGCGGGCCGACGCCAGGCTCAGATGGTGCGCTCGTTCGAGGAGATCCCGCGGGACGCCGACCGCGTGATCTTCTTCCCGCCTGCGGCGGGCGGACGATAGGCGGTCCGGAGCGGTGCTGCTGGCGCTCGCCGCGACGGCGCTCGTAGCGCTCGCGCTCCTGTCTGATCTGATCGCGCCGCGCCTCGCGGAGGCGTGGAGCAGGCACCGGGCACGGCGGCGCCGCATGCCCGAACTGCCCTATGACCCGGGGCGCGAGCGACGCGCCGAGCAGCGAGCGCGCTCCCTGCTGCGATCGTGCGTGAACGACGAGGAATGGGCGATGTATCGCGACCTCGGCTTCATCCGCGTATGGGGCTCGCAGTCCGCCGGGCCCGACGACGCCGGCCGAACAGGGGGAGCGGCCTACGCCTACCTGATCTATCCGCACCGGGCGATCGTCGCGTACCTCGCTCAGACCCACCGGCTGCTGAGCGAGTACTGCGTGACGTTCCCCGATCACGAACGTCCCTACGGCAGCGCGAGGCTCCCCGACTCCGACGACGTGCTGGCGAAGTGGATGGCCCTCACGGGGGACGAGCGCCGGTTGATCTCGACCGCCAACATGCACCTCCCCGGTCGCCAGCTCGACCCGGCGCAGGTGACGCGTGACCTGTGGCGGCTCACGCAGTGGGAGCGCGCTCGGATACGCGACGCCGCCGGTCGCTCGGGCTCGGCGATCGGCTGACCCCCCGGCCGACGCTCTCCACCCGATCACCCCATGAAGCTCGATCCCAAGCATCGCAGCCGTGCGCTCACGGAAGGACCCCAGCGGGCCGCGGCCCGGGCCTACCTGAAGGGGATCGGGTACGGCGACGAGGCGCTTGCCCGCCCGCTCGTCGCGGTGGCGAACACCTGGATCGAGACGATGCCCTGCAACTTCCACCTGCGGGCGCTTGCGGCGAAGGTCAAGCAGGGCATCTCCGCCGCCGGCGGGACGCCGATGGAGCTCAACACGATCGCGATCTCCGACGGGATCACGATGGGGACCGCCGGCATGCGGGCGTCGCTGGTCAGCCGCGAGCTGATCGCCGACTCGATCGAGCTCGTCTGCGACGCGCACCTGTTCGACGCGGTGATCGCGATCAGCGGGTGCGACAAGACGATCCCCGGGACCGTGATGGCACTGTGCCGCCTGAACCTGCCGAGCCTGATGCTCTACGGCGGCTCGATCCTCCCGGGCCGGTTTCACGGGCGTCAGGTCACGATCCAGGAGGTGTTCGAGGCGGTCGGCGCCCACTCGGCGGGAAGGATCACCGACGCGGAGCTGACCGAGCTCGAGGACGTCGCCTCGCCGGGCGCCGGGGCGTGCGGCGGGCAGTTCACGGCGAACACGATGGCGATGGCCTTCGAGGTGCTGGGGATCTCGCCCGCCGGCTTCGCGATGGTCCCGGCCACGCACCCGCGCAAATCAGAAGTAGCGGCCGACGCCGGACGCCTGGTGATGGACGTGCTCAGCCGCGGGCAGCGACCGAGCGACATCATCACCCGTGCGAGCCTCGAGAACGCGATCGCCGCGATCGCCTGCAGCGGCGGCTCGACCAACGGCGTGCTGCACCTGCTGGCGGTCGCCGCCGAGATGGGGGTCGAGCTCTCGATCGACGACTTCGACGCCATCAGCGAGCGCACGCCGCTGCTGTGCGATCTCAAGCCCGGCGGACGCTACGTCGCTCCGGACCTGTACGAGGCAGGCGGCGTTCCCCTCGTCCTGAGCCGCCTCCGGGATGCCGGGCTGCTGCACTGCGACGAGCAGACCGTCACCGGTGAGAGCATCGGCGAGCACGCTGCGCAGGCCCGGGAGACCGAGGGTCAGCGCGTGGTCCGCCCGCTCGAGAATCCGCTCAAGCCGACCGGCGGCTTGGCGATCCTGCGCGGCAACCTGGCTCCCGACGGCTGCGTGGTCAAGCTCGCGGGGCACGAGCGGACCCGCCAGGTCGGCCCGGCGCGAGTGTTCGACTCCGAGGAGGACGCGATGGCGGCCGTCACCGCACGGACGATCAGCGCCGGGGACATGATCCTGATTCGCAACGAGGGACCCGCGGGGGGCCCGGGGATGCGGGAGATGCTCGCGGTCACCGCCACGCTCGTGGGACAGGGGCTGGGAGAGGACGTCGCGCTGATCACCGATGGCCGTTTCTCCGGCGCCACGCACGGCCTGATGGTCGGCCACGTGGCACCCGAAGCCGTGCGCGGCGGCCCGATCGCCGCGGTGCGAGACGGCGACGAGGTGACGCTGGACGTCGCGAGCCGGCGGTTGGACGTCGCGCTCCCCGACGCCGAGATCGCTCGGCGTCTCGCCGCCTACGTTGCCCCGGAGCGGCCCCATCCCGGCGTCGTTCTGACCAAGTACGCCAAGCTCGTCTCCAGCGCCGCCGAGGGCGCCATCACTCGCTAGCAGCCGCGGTGGCCGAGCGTGAGCGCGCGCGGCGGTGAAATATGCCGTGCAGAATCGCGTTCCACCCGAAAATGCCGTGCAGAATCGCGTTCCCACCCGAGAACCGGTTGGGTCCGACTGACCGCTCGGTAGCATCTCCTCTCATGGGTCATCGATCGAGAGCGCCGTGGTACGCGCTCGGGGCCGTCTCGCTGCTGCTGGTCGCGGCGATCGTGGTCGGCGCGGCGGTGCTCGCATCCTCACGCGCCGGCCTCGGCGCCGACTCGAGCGCGCTCGCGAGGATCCGCCTGCCCTCGGGCGGCGGGCACATCGACAGCGTCACGGTGGTAGGCGGTCCGCACAGCCAGCTGATCCCGGTCCAGGTTCGTGGTACGCGGATCTGGCCCAGCGGGCTGGTCGGAGCTCACCAGCGCGTCTCGATCCAGGTGGTCGTCAAGCGTCCCGGCTGGATCTCCTGGCTCTCGGGCGGCTCGGATCGGGTGCGGATGGACCTGACCACCCCGAGCGCGAGCCTGCGCGAGCACTATCTGACGCTCGCGCCGGGCGCTCCGCTGCGGCTGAGCTTCAAGACGCCGGTCCAGGCGATCTCCTACGGCCCTCCGGGGCATCTCGAGCGTCACGTGCTGGGCGCGCCGCAGAGCCAGGTCGCGGTGCAGCGCTTGGGCGACGCGGGCACGATCTCGGTCGCGGCTGTGCCGCGAGCCTGGGAGAGCTCCAAGCCGACCCTGGTGAGCTGGTTCCCGACCGGTCAGGCGACGAGTGCGATCGCTTCGCCGGCGCCGGGACGATCGATCCTGCCGCACACCCCGATCGTGCTGACCTTCTCCAAGCCGGTGCAGGACGTGCTCGGGTCCTCGTTGCCGCCGGTCTCCCCCGCCGGCTCGGGATCCTGGCACACGCTGGGCAGCCACGCGATCGAGTTCAAGCCGGAGGGCTACGGCTATGGCCTCGGCGCCAAGGTGCTCGTCCCGCTGCCCCGCGGCGTCGGGGTCGTCGGCGCTGACAGAGGTGGGTCTGCCGGCGCGGTCAGTTGGAGGGTCCCGGCGGGCTCGACGATGCGCCTGCAGCAGCTGCTGGCCGGGCTCGGATACCTTCCGGTCCGCTTCGCCTACGACGGCACTCGCCCGGCCCGCACGCCGTCCGCGCAGGAGACCGCCGCGATCCATCCGCCGGCGGGGAGCTTCAGCTGGCGCTATGCCAACACGCCCCCCGCCCTGCGCGGCATGTGGCAGCCGGGATCCTCGGGCGTCATCACGCGCGGCGCGGTGATGGCGTTCGAGAACGCCCACGGCATCACCGCCGACGGGCTCGCCGGCGCCTCCGTGTGGCGCGCGCTCATCACCGCAGCGCTCGCGGGACACAGCTCGACCTTCGGCTACTCCTTCGTGTCGGTCAGCGTGGGCTCGCAGTCGCTCAGCCTCTGGCACAGCGGCCGCACGGTCGTGACCACACCCGTCAACACGGGGGTCGCCGGCGCTCCGACGGCAACCGGCACCTATCCGGTCTTCGAGCACCTCGCGTCAGGGACGATGAGCGGGACCAACGTCGACGGGAGCTCGTACAACGATCCCGGGATCCAGTTCATCAGCTACTTCAACGGTGGCGACGCGCTGCACGCATTCACGCGCGCCCAGTACGGCTCTCCCCAGAGCCTGGGCTGCGTCGAGATGGCCCTCGGGCCGGCCGGCCAGGTGTGGCCGGATACGCCGATCGGCACGATCGTGAACGTCAGCTGATGGCCCCTGCCCGCCCCTGGCTCTGACCGCACCGTCGCCGCCCTCACCCCCAGCTGGCGGGCGGCCCTCGACGCCTTCGACGAGGACCTCCGTCGCCGCGCGGTTGCCGAGAAGACGCGCCGCGCGTACGGGATCGACAGCGTCCAATTAGCCGATTGGGCGTCATCGAAGCGCTTGGAACCGGCGAGCATCGACGTCCGGGCGCTGAGGAGATACGCCGCGAGCCTGTCCGAGCGCGGACACGCTCCGAGCACCGTGGCGCGCAAGCTCGCTTCCCTGCGGGGCCTGTTCCGCGCTCAGGTCGAGCTCCGGGAGCGCTCGGAGAACCCGGCCGAGCTGCTCAGCTCGCCCAAGCAGGTCCAGCGCCTGCCGCGCGTGCTGAAGTCGGGAGAGGTGGCGGCGATGCTCGACCGCATCCCGGCCGGCAGCCCGCTCGAGTTGCGTGACCGCGCGCTGTTCGAGCTCGCCTACGCTTCGGGGCTACGCGCCGAGGAGCTGGTGACCCTGGAGGTGGAGTCGATCGACTTCGATTCCGAGAGGGTCCGCGTGCTG
>JAABUQ010011266.1_pt1 | contig 11469 bp, 11 predicted proteins | sample 5560001 | NCBI WGS metagenome assembly JAABUQ01 (sample SAMN10711888, study PRJNA513371) | rock metagenome | isolation source: Antarctica rocks | place: Antarctica: Victoria Land, Finger Mt nord | collected 2015-12-18
CTTGCTGTTTGTATTTGTTGAGCTGATAGGTGATATAGGCATTCCAGGGAAGAAGCGCGTTGATGAACAGTGATGCTTCACCACTGTTTGATGTTGAAGCCATTGTTGCCAGCGTAGCTAGTTGCCTTAGTAAGAATGATGGTCGTACCTGTGCATCCTCATAAAACGGTTCACACAACGCTCCAAGGTGCTTATGACTTGCATAGGGATATTTTTCTAAATACTCGAAGATGACACGCAATTGTCCAAATGCTTGCTGCATGTATGAAGCATCTTGAAACATGTTTTTTTGTTCGTCGCGCCTCAAGAAGAACCAAGCCAGTGAGCCGACTAATGAAGCAATACAGAAAAGTGGTGAGATGTGGAAAAAGACGTAGCACATTACAAGCGCGAGCGTGAGTGCTGACAGTACGCTATGTACAAGTAACGTTACACGTGTCCCCGGTATTTCTTTCTGTTCTTGCAGCCAGAGGAGAAGCTTTTCACCATTCCACTGTTCGGCGGTATAGCGTGTTACGTACAGGGAATTGAGCGCGAGTTTGCTCCTGAAACCAGCAAGTGGAGTGAGTTCGCGCATGATTGCCTGGCGAAAGCGGATAGCGTCTTTGTCTGGTGTTGTGCTGAGGAGCCATGAGCGTAAACGTTCTGATCCCTCGAATGAGACACTTGTATTGATAAGCTGGTGGAGCGAACGTTCACCTGTAACATCCAGATCGGTATCAAAGGGATGAGCAGCGTGTTCGTCGCGTGGTTGTACGGATGGTATATTTTCCCAATCAAGATTGATGCGTGCAAGTTGCGTGTTTTTCATGTATAGCCATACACGATGCCTAACAAGGCTTTTATCAACCCTCGCATGACGCCGATGAACGACCATAAAAAGTGCTATTGTGAGTGGTATGCATAAGAGACCAAGCCAGTGGAGAACACTAAATATCCCAATAGTGACGATTGTTCCACCAAAGATAATCGCGAGCTTCATGGGCCAGAAGCCACTACTCAGAGCATTCAATCCATCCATTCGCCGTGCTACCCGTTCCATTTGTCGCTCAAGTGAAGCTATACGCTCAGCCTTTGTGATACCCATTATATCCTCTTCATTAACACAAAATATGTTGTCTAGCAAAGATACGGTCAGGCACCACAAAAGTTTTTCTTTTAGAGCAAATAGGCGACATCGACGATGTGGGCGGCTGTTTGCTCCTCTTCCTCGTAACGTCGAAAGAGTTCAAGGTCTTTGATTGTATCAACATCGAGGGAGAGTCCAGGACGTTTGACTTGCGTTGTGAGCCTTTCGCGTCGCTCAGCCTCCTCTTGATAGCGTTGTAAGCTGTTAGGTCCAAAGACATATGGCAAGGCTAAGGGTGGGCGCATCAATACCGCATTTGTGCCAGTGCCTTCTTGCGATGGTGCAAGCACAACTTCATAGTGCTGAGACATGGTTAGCATACGCTCGACATCAGTACGCTGGAGAAGGGGAAGATCAGCAGAAATTGTAAGCAATGCTGTTGTTCCCTGTGCAATCTCTCTTTTTGCGGCGGCCTGTAATGCTGGATTGTGCCCTTGTTTTTCTTCCAGAAGAGCATACGCACCCCACATATGGGCATAATCCAGGACGCGCGAGTCGGAACTGACAACAGAAACGCGTTCTATTTCGTGACAATCAAGGAGTGTTTGAACAACATGGCGTAACATTGTTAGCACCAGTTCTTCGCGCTGATATAATGTGAGGTATGGTGCAAGTCGGCTCTTTACCTCACTGAGTGCTTTGACGGGGATGAGTGCATGATACATTTGGGTACATCTTTACTAAACGTAATAGGTTAGAATGATAAGCCAGCCGCGCGTAAAACGGTCAGTGCGAGAGCTTTTTTTGTTACGCTATCGCGCATAATGGTATCTGTGACGACGGTAGGAATGCCTAAGTCTTCAATTGCTGTGACAAGATTTTTATCTTGTTCATCAATGACCATCACGTCCAGGAAATCACGATAACGACGCGCCACACCCACAGCAGACACATCGAGTCCCAGACCGCTCATGAGTTTATCGGCTGGCCCTTTGATTGGTGCGCCACCGATAATAGGGCTGACCGCTACCACCATGCCACTTGCCTCGTGTAGAACATCATGTACTCCTGGCACTGACAAAATGCTGCCAATACTCACGATAGGATTGCTTGGCGCAATTAAAATAGCCTCCGCCTCTTTCAATGCATCGAGTACACCAGGAGCGGGCTTAGCCTCTTTCGCGCCTACAAAAACCACGTCTTGTACTTCATCAACGGTGCGACGTTTCACCATGTATTCCTGAAAATGTAGTAATCCGGCAGGCGTTTGAATATGCGTCGCAATAGGCTGATTGCTCATTGGCAAGACATGTAGACCAAGACCAAGCCGTGTACGGATATCGTCGGCAACTTCGCTGAGCGTTTTTCCTTGTCGAAGCAGGTGAGTGCGGTGAATGTGTGTTGCCAGGTCACGATCACCAAGCATAAACCAGTCTTCTTCGCCATATTGTGTAAGTTGCGGCATGGTACTGTATGTATCCCCCCGAATGCCCCAGCCTTGCGTCTCGTCAACCATATTTGCCAGGGTATACATCACAATATCGCTATCAGGTGAGACATGTAGACCATAAAAATCGCGGTCATCACCTGTGTTTACAATTACCGTCAACTGCTCTTGTGGCACAACTTGCACAAGGCCTTGTAGAAAACGTGCGGCACCAACACCACCTGCGAGAACAACAATCATATCTTTACCTCAATCGAAACGTACAATTAGATTACTCAACGGGAGACGCTCACGACGTTTGGGATCGGCGGCGGCATATCCTATTGTGATGAGTGCTTGCGGAATGAGTCGCGCATCCACATCAAGTGCTGCACACACAACCTCTGGACAGAAGAGTGGAGCACACATCCAACCTGCATCAAGTCCGAGATCGTAGGTCATGAGCAACATATTTTGTATTGCCGCACCAATGCTCTGTACCGCCATAGTTTTCTCGTCTTCTTGTCTCTGCTCGTCTGGATAGGTATCCAGGTCTTCCAGATAGAGGCAAGGGATGATGATTGCGGGTGCGTTTAGAATGCGTTGACGAGCTTTTTCGCGCCGGATGTTGACAATCTCTGGGTCTTGCCCATCCATCTCAAGAGTCCGTTGCCATGTTTCGCCCATGCTATCCGCAAGCACTTGTTTGGGTTCCTGTCGGGTTAAGACAATAAAACGCCAGGGTTGTCTGCCATGTGGTGAGGGTGCCCAACGTGCTGCCTCTAGTATCTGCTCCAACTGCTCACGCGTTACTGGTCGTTGTTGGTAGCTACGTACACTACGTCTGCTCTGTAGCAGAGCCGCAAGGTCGGAAGAGCGTTCAGGCTGTGTTTCCTGTCGTGTCTCGGAATATGTTGTCACGGATGTTACTTTCTGATAAGGCTACTTAGCGGAACATATCTGATGCGCCATCACGTATTAACGTGCTTGCATCGCCCTCGGCTGGAATGTACGAATAACCACGAATAAGCGCGACTGGAACGCGGTCAATCTTGCCCATGACAAGTTCTGCCGCCGATGCTAGCTCATCAGCAACCGCGATAGCACTTGCCTGAAGCTCATAGCCGTAGGGGTCGATTTGACCGCGATAATCAACCACTGACTCCATGCCAGCAACACCTATCGCATTGTTCACCTGTCCTGTACGCCACGGACGACCCCAAGTATCGGAGATGATAACGGCAATATCTGGCTGCTTTTCTGAGAGTTGTTGGAGACGCGCCCGAATTTCGCGTGCGGAACGATTCGAGTCAACGGGCAGTAGTGCTAATTGACGTGTGCCACCAATATTGGACTCATCAACGCCTGCGTTGGCACAAATAAAGCCGTGATGTGTCTCGCTAATTAATACGCCATGATCCATGCGTACAATGCGTTTGCTCTCGCGTAGCACCACTTCAAGATGTTGCGCATCTTTTTTGCTTTGTTGAGCAGCGATGCGGGCGAACTCAGATGGCTCAATCTCGTCAAGGTTGACCAGTTGGCCCTCGGCTTTTGAGACGATTTTTTGTGTTATTACCAGCACGTCCCCTTGTTCAATTAATAATTGTTGAGCTTGGAGTGCGTCATGTATGAGTTTTCCCAGGTCTGTTCCGGGTGGAATTTCGCCAATACCTGTGATAGGTAGTATGCGTAGTTCAGTTGTCATGTAGCTCCTCGTGGTGTATTATACCGTCAATGAGCCAATACTATAAAAAATAAAGTGGTGGCTCTAGCAGGGTTGGTAGTATAAAATATTACCAAGTCACATAGTGAAACTTGAACGTGACGTGAATCGCGTTATAAGGACAACGAGTAGACGTATAAAATGTGTAACAAAAAATGTTGCTTTTTTATTCTATGATAATAGGGGGAAAGAATCTATGTCACTCATCAAAACACTAGGTCACACGTTATTAGCGGGTATATTTATCACTGGCGGATACGGGGCGTTTTCGCAGCCGGGTGGACGTGTCGAAAAGGTGGATCAGGCTGGTATTCCAGCAGCGAGACAGGCTGTTATTCTTAATGGTGGTATAATGGTCGTTGCTGGTAGTGCTCTAGCTGTTGGATTTTTGCCTAAACTTGCCGCTCTTGCATTAATTGGATCACTGATTCCTACAACATTTGTAGGACATCCTTTTTGGCAAGAGGAAAATCCACAGATGCGTACAAACCACCAAGTTCAATTCGCCAAAAATCTTGCAGCGATTGGTGGCTTGTTGCTGGTTCTAGGCGAAAAAGATTAGGTTAAGGAATAATATACATGAGCGATTCTGAGCAAAATAAAGTGGCAATGGTCGTTGTTGCGCATGAGGATGATGCAGAATTTGGTTGTTCTGGTACAGCGGCTTTGTGGGTGCGCGATGGTTGGGATGTCTACTACGTCATCTGTGCTGATGGTGGAAGTGGTGGCTCTGATACGGCAACGGATGTGAGTCCTGCCGCACGTCAACGCGTGGTCGAGACACGCAAGCAAGAGCAACGGAACGCGGGTGCTGTACTTGAACTGAAAGATGTCTATTTTCTTGGCTATCCCGATGGGCAGCTAGAGCCATCACTAGAGATGCGTAGAGACATTGTGCGACTGTTACGCCAACATAAGCCCTCGCGCGTGATTTGCCAATCGCCAGACCGCTCGTGGACGCCATCCTATATTCTTCAAATGTATCATCGAAATCATCTTATTGCTGGCCGTGCAACACTCGAGGCTATCTATCCTGCATCACAAAATCCCTGGGATTTCCCAGAGTTAATGCAAGAGGGCTTTAAGCCGCATAAAGTTTCAGAAGTATATATCATGGGTGCGCCTGCACAGAACTTTGCCGTTGATATTACTTCGGTGATAGATATCAAAATGCAGGCGTTACGTGCGCATGTAAGCCAGTTCGAGAACGATACGATAGAGGTGGAGCAGATGATACGTGAGTTCGGTAAGGAAACTGGCAAGAAGTATGATTATACCTATGCTGAAGAGTTTTATCTTGTGAAAAACGAATAGCTCAATCTTTCATGACAGGGGCAAGCCCTGTCATGTCTCCATATCTCCATATCACTCTTGCATTCTCTTTGTCTTGTGTGGCATACTTATCCATAGAGACCTTCGGGGCAGGGTGCAATTCCCGATCGGCGGTGAAGTATGTGTGCGCGGTACATATGCTAAGCCCGCGAGTCTGCAATGCGTTATATAAAGCAATGTGGACAGGACTCGGTGCGATTCCGAGGCCGACAGTATAGTCTGGATGGGAGAAGGTTTAAATGGAGATCGTTATGTCCTGTTACGTATGAGTAACAGGCTATTGGTGCATACCTTGTGTTCACTAACGGTTTCTTTGTACCTCCCTTACATGCCTCCCGAATGTTAGTTGAATTGATGGTTTTCTCTGCTTTTTTCAGAAATGACCATCGATATAGCTATGATTGGGGAAGTCCAATGAGTGTTACCACCTCTACGAAAGACGCACCCGCGACGGTGCGCACGTATGCGCAAGATGACTTGCAGCAACGTCCGGTACGCACACAAAACGTGCGTACTCCTGTACAAAACGTGACAGGACGAATGTTTTCAATTGTGCCACCGCTTGTATTAGCTCTCCTGCTCCTGGTGAGTTGGTATGTGAGTACAACGGCTGGTCACGTTTCTAGTCTCTTCTTACCTGCTCCCGGCGATGTTCTTACGAGTTTGGCTGATGGCCTGGGTTCTGGAATGTATCTGAGGGATGCTCTTGTTGTCACAGTGCAAGAAAGCGTTTTTGGTTTCTTACTTGCAGTTGGAGTTGCGTTGCCTCTAGGATATGGGTTAGCTAAATCTCGCTACCTATCCATCACGATTCAGCCATACTTGTCGGCTGTGCAAGCAATTCCTGCACTGGTGATCGCCCCTTTCCTCGTTTTATGGTTAGGGTATGGGTTGGTTCCCAATATTGTTATATGCATGTTGGTTGTGCTCTTCCCAATGGTCATCAACACGATCCTGGGTGTGCAAACGATTGACCATGCCCTTACTGACTCGGCTCGTGTTGAGGGTGCTTCTGGCTGGTCACTCCTTGCACATATTGAGTTCCCGCTTGCGTTGCCCTCTCTGCTCGCAGCGGTGCGCACAGGTTTTACACTGTCGATTACAGGTGCCGTTGTGGCAGAGTTTGTTAGCGGCGGCAATGCAGGACTCGGCTCTCTTGTTTTACAAGGGCAACACCAGTACAACACGCCATTGATGTTTGCAACCATTATTGTGCTAGCTATTCTGGCAGCACTGTACTATGGTGCGACATGGCTGTTGGTAAAGCTTGCTGAGTTCATTTACTAGCCGAACATCGTCCAATATGTATTCTGCTCGTCAACGAACTTCGTTCTACATAAGCAGACGCGCGGAATAGAAGACTAAGAAAACGGAGAAATATCTCGATGCCTATTCGTCATCGTTCGGGATCCCTTTTGCCCATTTTATCACTGTGTGCCTTGCTAGTACTCCTACTAAGTGCTTGTGGCAGTAGCAGTAGTAGCACAGCATCTGGTGGAGGCAACACAACTCCACAAGCGGGAAAGAAAAACGTTTCTATTGGGCTGGGCTACATCGCTGATATCCAGTTTGCGCCGTTTTATGTTGCCCAAAGCAAGGGGTATTATAAAGCTGTGGGTTTAAATGTGACCTTTAATCAAGGCATTGTGCCTGATCTACTTGGTTCAATGGTTGCTGGCAAAACTAACTTTGTCTTCGCAGGCGGAGATGAGACGTTGCAAGCACGCAACAAAAATGTGAAAGTAGTTGATGTTGCCACCATTTTCCAAAAGTATCCTGTGAGCTTGATTGTACCTGCTAGTTCTCCCATTAAGACCTTAGCAGACCTCAAGGGGCATACGATTGGTGTTCCTGGGCTATATGGCTCAACGTATACAGGATTGCTAGCTTCGCTCTATAGCGCGAAACTTTCACTTGCTGATGTGAAAGTGCAATCAATTGGTTTCACACAGGTGGCGGCTCTGGTTGGACATAAGGTAGATGCTGTAGTAGGCTACTCGAACAACGAGCCATTGCGTTTACAGAAGCAGGGTTTTAATGTGCGAACGTTCAATGTTTCAGATTATCAACCTCTTGTCTCAAACGGGATTGTGACTACAGAAGATACGTATCAGAGCCAGCCCCAAATGGTACGAGACTTCGTGCAGGCAACGTTAAAGGGATTAAAAGATGTTATTGCGGACCCATCGGGAGCAGTCACGCTTTGTAAACCTTTTATTCCTGGCCTGACTGATACAGCGCAGACCCTAAGCGTGTTGCAGGCAACTATTCCGATATGGCAAGGGAATGGGCAACTTGGCAACAATGATAGTGCTACCTGGTCATCAATGGAGAAGTTTCTGGTTGCACAAAAACTTATCGCGCCCGTACAAGACATTACGCAGGCATACAGTAACAAAAGTGTGGTTTAACCACAGATAGTAAAACAGAAATAATAAGGGCAAGCGCGGAACGTCGTTGATTTTCCATGCTTGCCCTTATCATGCCTACGCTGATGCTCTCTTTTTTACTGTGCTGGCATATAGAGTTCAAAATTGCTCGTAGTAATTGTCGCACCTTGACCCACAGCAATACCAGCCGTTCCCGATGCATATTTCATATTTGTCACGCTATTGAGCTTGATGCCATTTGCATAAAATGTGAAGGTATTTCCGCTAACCGCAATAGCAAGTGTTACAAGTGCATGACTATCGCCCAATGTTCCGCGTTTGATGCGTGTAGGCTTACCAGCATCGTCATTTACATATGCTCCCCATGTACCGTCAGAATGAATAAGAAAGCTATAGGTTCCTAATTGCTGGTTTGCAAGCTGGTTACGGAAGTAGAGACCAAAGTCAGCCGAAGATGCGTTATCTTGCTGCATTTGTATCTGTATAACATAATCAGCGGGATACGCTTGTCCAGGTATGTTTGTGAGAAATGTGCCGTTGAGGGTTTGTGACGGGTTAGTAATTACTGTTTTCTGATCTTGACACGTCACCTGGACTCCATTGTAGTTATTCCATGTACCGCCACTGGTGTCACAGCCATTCCCAGGCTTAGCAGTTGTGTAAAGCAAATTGCCGACGGGAATTGTTGCTGGTTGTGTGGGGCCTGCTGTTGGTTTAAGTGTAGCTGTAGGTGCAACTGTGGGTTGTTTCGTTGGCGATGGTGTCGGAGCCTGAGTCGCTGTCGTGCCTGCTGTAGGTTGTGCTGTATTCGCTGGTGTTGGTGTTGGCCCTGTACTTCCCTGTGGATTCTTGTTCAAGAATATGCCCGCAGATACTCCACCAACAATAAGTACAAGCGCGATGAGAATACTCAAGATGATGATGAGTGGTCGATAACTGTTCTTCGCTGGTGGTTGTTGATACGGTGCTGTTATGGGCGGTGTGTTATACGTCGAATAGGCTGGTTGTTGGAATCCTCCATAGGTATTGAGTAGTTGCCCATTTGGATTGTTCTGGTTATAGTATATGCCGCTCTGTTGTGGTGTAGTGTATTGTCTTTGGGGTATCTGTGCAACCGTTGGTTCTGATGGAGAAAGTGGTGCTGAGTTACTCTGTCTATCAACCACATAGGGAACGTAAGGTGCATTCGGTTGGCTTATCGCTCTACGAAAATCCCGCGCGAAAGCACTTACTGAGGTATAACGATCTTCACGGTTCTTTGCCGTGGCCTTTTGTATGACTGCATCGACAGCAGCAGGAATGACTGGATTGAGTTGATGTAAAGATGGCAGTTGTTCTTGCATATGCTTGGTGATAACAACAATAGGAGTGTTTCCCCTGAAAGGCACATGTCCACTAAGCATTTGAAAGAGTACAACGCCGAGTTCGTAGATGTCAGCGCGATAATCAATATCTTCGCCGTTTACCATCTCAGGTGCCATATATTCGGGAGTACCAATAATCATCCCTGTACTGGTCAAGCCTGAGCCGCTGGAGGTGTCCTCCATAATACGTGCTATCCCAAAGTCAGCAAGTACCAACCTACCATCCGAAGCTAACAAGAAGTTGGCGGGTTTTAGATCACGGTGTATAACGCCTTGCGCGTGTGCATAGTCAAGTGCTGATGCTGCCTGATCCAGATATGTCGCGGTTTCTTCAAGTGGGAGTGCTCCTTGCCTTTGCAGCACCTCACGTAAGCTGCCACCCGCGAGGTAAGGCATGACTAAATAGGCTAGATTATCTTGCTCACCATATTCGTAGATTGGCATGATGTTGACATGTTCAAGCTTCGCTACAACGTCAGCCTCACGCCGAAAGCGTGCCAGGAATGCCTCGTACACGTCAGAACTCATAGCTGTGTTTGGTAATAACACCTTTACCGCGACACGACGCGATGGTCGTGTTTGATGCGCGAGATAGACCGCGCCCATACCGCCCTGTCCAACAAGATTTTCAAGTACACATGTTCCGAGTGTTCTCCCTGTAAGGTCTCCTCTATTGCTTGCCATTACTTTCCCGATTACCTCTTCTCTTACTTTTGCTTGCTATCTATTATTACAACGCATATCTCTGCTTTTTATAGCGTTGTCTACTTATTGTCCTGTAGTCGTGTGAGCTTTGTCTGTACCTGCTGTAACATTGCATCACTCTTACAAAACGCGAAACGCACATAATTTCTGCCAAGGTGGGCATGTTCTGGACCATAAAACGTATCTGGTGGAATACATGCCACGCCTATTTCTCGAATTAAATATCGTGTGAACTCAAGTGATGTACCTTGAAAAACCTTTGAGAAATCTGCCATTGCAAAGTAGGTACCCTCTGGCGCAACACATTGTAGTCCGCCACTCTCAAGTGCGGCGAGCATGAGCTGACGCTTTCCTTCATACATCGCTTGAAATTCTTTGTAGTATGATGCTGGAAGATTGAGCGCATATGCCATTGCCTCTTGTGACGGGTAATGCACTGAGAAGGTTACAAATTGGTGCGCACGCATGACCCCCTCAATAAGTGAGGGTGTTCCATAGACCCAGCCAATTTTCCAGCCCGTTGCGCTAAACAACTTGCCTGCGCTACTAACTGTTACCGTTCGCTCGAACATTCCTGGTAGTGTAGCAATTGGAATATGTTGTGCATTCTCGAAAAGCAGATGTTCGTATACCTCGTCGGAAATGACTGTCACGTCATGCTCAATGCATAATTCTGCAATCAGGCTCAATTCCTGATGAGTAAAGATGCGTCCGGTAGGATTGTGCGGAGTGTTTATGATGATAGCGCGTGTCTTTGCAGTAAATGCGGCGCGAAGTTCGTCAACATCAAATCCCCATGTAGGAGGGTGCAACGGAACGTAGACAGGAATGGCGTTTGCCATAATAATGCCAGGGACATAGGAGTCATAAAACGGCTCAATGACAATGACTTCATCGCCAGGATCGACAAGTCCCATAAGTGCTGAAAGAATACCCTCTGTCGCACCCGACGTTACCACAACGCCAGCCGTAGGATCAATATTCATGTTATAGAAACGTCCTGCATGGTCAGCAACGGCCTGGCGTAGTGTAGTGCTGCCGGGACCAGGAGCGTATTGATTGTACAGGCCCGATTGCGCGGCCTCAGTTAGCTGCTGCACGATAGCTGGTGGAGTGTCAAAATCGGGTTTTCCCTGTCCCAGGTTAAGCGCACCATAGTGTTGTGCAAGCATGTTGATTTCGGTAAAGATGGTCGTGCCAAATGTTGCGACGCGGCTAGCAGAGGTGGACATGGAACTCTCCAATTGGCGAAAAGAAGACAGTTAGATTTATTATATTATACAATAACACAGAATGTATAGACCGATTTAGCACGTCCTCGTCGCCATTTACGTTGCCAAATGTCACTACACTGATTGTTCTGATGGATGAACTTGTTGTTTGACAAACAACAAGCATGAGTGCTATTCTTTATATAGTTGCAAAGAAATATATGCCAGGTTATAAAAAGTTAGTGT
>JAABUQ010011267.1_pt1 | contig 11467 bp, 11 predicted proteins | sample 5560001 | NCBI WGS metagenome assembly JAABUQ01 (sample SAMN10711888, study PRJNA513371) | rock metagenome | isolation source: Antarctica rocks | place: Antarctica: Victoria Land, Finger Mt nord | collected 2015-12-18
CAAGCCAGGACGCGGGCTTTGTGCATGCCCAGCCGCAGCCCGCCCCGCACTTCGTTCTGGATAACGGCCTGCCGTACTACCCGCTCGGCATGGACGTGGCCTGGACCGGCGGCGATGAGCCTGCCTATCCGCAGCTTCTTCGCACGATGGGCGGCAGCGGAATGAACTGGGCGCGCATCTGGACGAACCATTGGGACGGCAAGAACCTGGACTGGGCGCAGGACAAAGTCAATAATCCCAGGCGCGGCGACTTGCTGATGGACGTGGCCCGCAAGTGGGACGCCATCTTTGACGCTGCTGCCCAAAACAACGTGTATGTTCAGATGACCTTGCAGCACCACGGCCAGTACACCGCGAAGACCGACTCCAACTGGGCAGACAACCCCTGGAACACTGCCAACGGCGGCTTCCTGCATGCCCCCGATGACTTCTTCACGGATGCCGAGGCACGGCGTCTGACCCGCGCCAAGTATCGGTATATTGTCGCCCGCTGGGGCTATTCCACTCACTTGCTGTCTTTTGAATTGTTCAATGAAGTGCAAAACATTGGCGAGGCGCAGACCCACTTTGCTGATGTCGTCGCCTGGCACAAGGAAATGGCCGCTTATATCCGCTCGCTGGACACCAACCACCACCTGGTTACCACCAGCAACAGCGAGCCAGGCACGCCGCTGGCCCAGATTGGCCTGGACTACGACCAGATACACGCTTACCCGCCGGACATGGTGTCCTACTTTGCCGCCCTCCGGCCCCAGGCCGCTGTGCCCGTCTTTGTGGGCGAATGGGGGTACAGCGACAGTGCGTCGCTTGCCGACAAGCTGGCGTTTCTGCACAACGGCCTTTGGGCAGGGATGATGACGCCGACTGCGGGGGCCGGGCAGTTCTGGTATGGCGATGCCGTGGTGAAAAACCAGTGGTGGCCGGAGTTCCGCTCCGCCACCGCCTTCCTGCGCACGCTCCACGTGCCAAGTGTGCCCAGCCAAAGCGCATTGACGCCTACCCTGAGCGCGCCAGGGGCCTTGGCCGACCTGTCATTTGCGCCGCCGGACGGGTGGGGGCCGACCACGCGCACGGCAATCGCCCTTGCGCCAGGGGGCGCGACGCCAAACTTGTCCGGCGTATCGTCTTATGTGCAGGGCCGCAGCCACCGCGACCTGCTGCCCCGGCCCCTTGTCTTTTCCCTTACCTGCACGCAGCCTACGGAGTTTCGCCTGGAGATGGGCCCAGTCGCCGCTGGGGGTGCGCACCCGGCCTTGATGCTGGATGGTCAGCCCGGCGCAGAGCATGACTTCGCCGCCGCCCCTAAAGACCATGAGGCCGGGCAGAACCTCAGTGTCCAAGTCCCCCCAGGCGTGCATCAGGTGGGCGTCTTCAACACAGGCGCGGATTGGTTTGTGCTCAGCCGCGTTGTCGTGACGCATTATGCGCCGCCGGTGGCGGCATTGGCGCGGGGCACAAACCACAGCGCCGTGTTCTGGGCGTATGCGCGTCCGGGTGCGCCTGACACGGTGGCGGGGGCAGAGATTGCCTTTTCCACGCTCCTGCCCGGCGCGTACCGTGTGCAGTTGTGGGATATTGCGAATGGCAAGCCGCTTTCTGCCAGCCGGGTGACGGCGACTGCGCCCGGCCTGCGCATTGCGCTGCCGCCCTTCCGCCGCGACATCGCCGGGGTGGCTGTGCGGCAGTGACCTTGCCGTGCTTCCTGAACCGAAGGCGCGATGGCTTAAAGGAAGCCTCAGCCGCAGCGGGTGCTAACCCGGACATCCCCCGTCAGACGGCGGCGCGTTCTTTCCCTTTACCACAGTGAAGGTATCCACTGTCTGCTGCGTAGCCGTGTCTGTCAGGGTCATGGTGAGGGTGTCGCCATTTGCGGTTCCAGAGAGAACCACCGTTTCGGGTACAGGCACAGAGCCAGCAGGCACGGGAATGGGATACCCTGAATAAGCTGTTCCGGTAATGCTGAAGTGTCCGCTTCCATCAGTGACAAGGGGCTGATTGAACCGGTCGCCGTTGTTGCAGGGCAGAATGAGCTGTCCTCCGCTCACCGTGAGCTGCAAGGTGGCAGGCGTTCGGCTTGTGCTTGTGCCTCCGTAGTTTCCCGTCAGGGTGGTGTTTGCGGCATTCTGGCTGCTGGTGGAACCGCCGCAGCCAGCGCTGATGCCCGCAAGCACAAGACCGACGGCAGCAGATAAGCGCAGAGGGGAACCCTTCACAGTGAACATGGCAAGTTTCGCTTTCTTTGGATGGAGTGTGCGCAAGCGCGTTGTGGGCTGAGTTGCAGTCCGCTGCCATCAATTCGCCTGTGCTTACGTCTATGACGGCATAGCGGCCTGCATCCTCGGCTCTCACGATGGGGCTGATGCTTTTTTCATAAATCTCATCCCCCCGCCGAGCGATCTCTTCTCTGTCAACTCTTTCTGCGGCAACCACCATGCTGCGCCTCCCCATGCTCTCTTACAAACATTATACACAGGGGACCGGGATTTTCTTCAACTGACCGTTGCTGACCGCAAAGCGAATGGGGAGGCAGTCTCGCGCCCTCTCTCACCCGCGCCGCCTGCCAAGTAAGCCAACCGCCAAACTCAGCCGTACCTTCCCTGTCCGCCGATAAGCCCTTTATAACGACAAAGCGGGTGCGGGTGGCTTCGGGTGCAGCTTGGCGTTCAACCACCGGGCGGTAGGATTGCTCAGGGCAGGGCCTCAATGGTGACAGTTCCGCCGTCTATGGCCTCAACTTGAAGTTTGTAGCCGTAAAGCATTGACATCCCGACGAGCGGGTCTGTGTCCGCCGCCTCTGTCTCCACAATTCGTGGCTGTCCATCCCAGAGAACCGTCCCGCGATAGATGTCGAACAGTTCCTCTGCGCCGTTCGCGAGGATGGCCCGCCCGCGACTAATACGAACAAGGCCCAGCGCAGTGACGATGGAAGGCGGGAGTGTCAGGAAGCCTGTGAAGCCAGTATCAATGACGGCCCGGATGTCCTGCTCCTGCTCGCCCGGCCCACGCACTCGCAGGATGACAACTGCCTCGCGGGTCGCGTTCACTGTGCCTGTCATCATGCTCTCTCCCACACTTCAAGAATATTTGATCGAGTGCCGTCCAATCCGGTGCAAAGCGCGGTAGCCGACCCGCACACACCATATCTCGGCGTCATGGCGCTGGGCGAGCAGTTGGTCGGAAGCCGCCAAAGCATCGTCGGCGAGCACGTAGTCCCCCGTCTCAATGTCTATGGCGACAACTTTGCCTTCGTTGCCCCGTTCCATCAGTGGGCGCACCCTCTGCTCGTAAATCTCGTCACCCCGCCGGGCGGTCTCCTCAGCGGAGTAACGCGGCGGTTGTTGTAAAGACATCTCTTCCTCCTATGGCTGACGCTTTGTCTGGATGGGGCGCAACACTCTCTGCCTTCATTATACACGCGGCGTCAGAAAAACAGAGTGCCTCCCTCTGATGCGGGGGAGGCACTCGCGCCGACGGCAGGTGGCGGTTTGAGTATGCGCTTCCTGCCGCTTGCGTCAGCCTATATCCTGTCACCCTCCCGCTCATCTCTGCGGCCTCACATGCGCGTTTGTGTCCACCCGCCTGAGCAGGCGAGTGGAGGCGGGCTTCAACCACCGGTCTGAAGGCAGGGGCGGCCTGCTCGCATCGGTGCAACGCATTGTTAGGCTGCTCCTGATGTCGCCCTTGTCACAATTCTTTGGCAATGCGATTTCAATTTCTCACGCGGTATCCGAGTGAGAGGCTCGACTGTTTCCCAATTTGTTCGCCGGCTCGGTTGCCCCGGAGCCGTACCTGTCAGTGGTGTGATGCTTCGGTTGTGCGGAAGGTCATCCTCCTGAAGCATAGCCACGATGTTGCGTATCTTCATGCTGATAGAACTGGTAGGGCGGTTCGTCAGCCGATGAACGCCTTCAATACCCCCAAACTCGTTCTCATCATAAAGTGCGGCATAAGCACAGAGAATAATCTCATCCTTGGTAAAGGTATTGCGCTGCATTTTGCCTCCTTCCTGTTGGCTATACTGATGGAAAGCCGCTGGCGGAGCAGCCTAACGGAAAAGCTCAGCCGCGCCCGCACCTGCTATGCCTCTGGAGAGGGCCGCGAAGCCGTGCAAGGAGAGGGCCATGTGGCGTCGGCTGCAACGCGTGTTAGGCCGCGCTTAGTGCCGGTAAATGGGTTCAGGGCCGAGGCCGCAGTATTCTGCCGGGACCGTCCACACTTGCACTGGCCCCGCTCCGGTGTCTCCTGCCGTGGCATCCTGGCCCTGTGCCTCGCCGTACCAGAGTGCAACGTGTCCTTCAGGTATGTCCGGCTCACCCTCAACACCCACCACGACCGCGACCCGTCCGTTTAACTCTACGAAATCGCCCCTCTGCCAGTTCTTCATTGCCTTGTCCGTGTTACAAGAACAGCCTTCGTCAGAGCGGCCTAACGACCAAGCTCACCTGCGACACACTGCGCTCCTGCGTCGCTCCGTGTGTCGTCAGGTGCAGTGGTTGTTGGGTCGCTGGCAGTGTTGCTCCCAATTACCAGGCGTCTGGATAGTCGTAGGTGCTTGAGTGAATGGGGGCTGCCCTCACGTGCCCGTCTCGATATAATTCATTAGAACGTCCACTGTGTGAGTAGTCGCCCCAGGGACTATCCCAGTTTGGGGAACAAACCTCTTCCATCAAAAGTAGGTCTACACCATAAATCGGTGTGCCCCGACTGAAATCCACGGAAAGCATCCCAGGCTGACGCGAGAAAAATGACCTTCATACCGATAACTACTGTCATAGTGGTACGCGACGCCATGCCATGTAACATCAGCGGGGCTGTCGTCGGGGCAATACCAGATTGCCTCAGACCGAGAATAAGGACGCACCGAGGCAATCAACTCTTTGTTCTGAGAGGGAATATGGACAATACTCCCACCGACCTGAATGTTATCATCATTAAGCGCGAAGGGCGGCAAGAAACGGTCGTGGTCGTTGGCATACATGGCCATGGCGAGGCCAATTTGGTGTAGATTACTGGCACAGTCTGCTTGCCGCGCCTTTTCCTTCACGCGGAGGAAGGTAGGAAAGAGCAAAGCCATAAGAAGAGCCAATATGCCGAATACAATAAGCAGTTCTATCAAGGTAAAGCCGCCATTGGCCGTACTTCGTGAGGAGTTTTGTTCTGGCAAAATTACCCTCCGCTCCCGAACTGCCCTTTGCCCAGCGGCCCAACTTGTTACTGTCCCGCACAATTGCGGCGTAACATACGAATGGTTGCGGCAAACCCCGCTCGTCGCCCCTATGACGTGCTTTGCGGCAGCGTCGTCTTTTCCTGCGGCACAATACCCAAATCTGCGCGTGTTATCCGCATATGCTTGTTCGCTGCTTGGAGTTTCCCCATGCTCGGCATTAATTCCTTCCCGCTCTGCGTTTGGCCCGGAGTTTGCGCGTTGCTTTCTTGTTTCTCAGGCGTGCTAAGCGTGTACCAACGACGGCAGAAATTGTTCCCTCGTTGGTTTGCCCTTGAAACACTCTGACAACGCGCAGACTCAGGGCGGGCAGCGCCTTGCCCAACTTGGCACATTTGTGGGGCGATGCCTCTTGCATTTTTGCGGCAGGGTTGGTATAATACTCTCCGGCAGCGCGGCGAAGCCAGGGTCGTTGGGTGGTCAATGGGCGGTTAACTCAGCGGTAGAGTGTCTCGTTTACACCGAGAAGGTCGGGGGTTCAAATCCCTCATCGCCTACCACCGTTTCCCTTAACGCTTATCAAGGTTCGGGAAAACGGCTTCGCCACAAAGCCGCGCTGCAAATAGGCCGCCTTAGCTCAGTCGGTAGAGCACTCGACTGAAAATTGAGGTGTCACTGGTTCAAGTCCGGTAGGCGGCACAGCGTTCGCATGGCAAAGGGGAGGGGCATTGCCCTTCCCCTTTTTGTTGGGCCTGTGTTTAGGCTTTGCTTGGCCTGTGTTTAGGTGAGAGGTGTTATGGCATTTCGCATTCGTGCGTTTCCCATTGTGGGACATCGCGGCGCACCAGTCTTTGTGCCGCCGGGCAATACCTGGGAGTCGCTGCGCAAAGCTATAGACATGGGGGCGCAGGCGGTCACGGTCAATGTGCGCAGCACGCGCGATGAAGCGTTGGTGGTTTACCATGCCGCCGCGCGGCAGTTGGATGGCAGAGAAACCCCCATCCGTGAGCATTCGCTCGCCCGCTGGCAGGCATATACCGCCGATACCGACCTGCCGCTGACGCCGCTGGCTGATGTGCTGGCGTGGGCGAAAAGTGCAGGCGTTGGGGCGATGCTGGACTTTGCCGAGGCGGGGACAGAAGCCGCGCTTGCGCGCGCGGTGCGTCAATCTGGCCTGCCGTTTGAGAGCCTGCTGGTGGTGGGTGCAGGCGAGGCGAGCCGCGCGACCCTGCGCAGCCTTGACCCGCGCCTCCCGCTGGCGCAAACGCTGGGGGCCGAAGACCATGTTTCAATCACGTCTGGGCTGCTGGCAAGCCTGGACACGGATGCGGTTGTGTGGCATTCGCGTTTGATTACCGCTCCCATTGTGAAAGTGTTGCACATGCGCGAGATTAGGGTGTACGGGTGGCAGGTAGATTTGCGCGAGGAGATGCTGCGCCTGCGCGAGACGTGCGGCGTGGACGGGATTGTCACCAACCTGCCCGATGTCCTTGCGGCGTTGTGACGCGGGCGGCGTTGTGACGGCGCCGCACGGGTCGCCGCCTTGACTTTCCCCCACGTGTTTGGCTACAATAACTCCCAATGAAACGCCCTTTTGCCGCGTATCCGCTGGTTGTTTGCGCAGGGAGTATGACTGTTTTGCTGACGCTTGCGGCGGGGTGTGGCAAGCCTGCCATGCCTCCGCCTGCGCCGAGCGCGGTGCAGACAAGCGCGGGACTAACGGCGACGCTTGCTACCACGCCTACCCCGCCCCATACCGGCGATGATGTGCTGATACTCACACTTTCCGATGCCGCCACCCATGCGCCTGTGGGCGATGCGAATGTGTCCGCCATTGCGCAGATGCTTTCGCCTCGCCTGCCGGGCAGCGCAGTGACAGGACGCGCGCAGGGCAACGGCGTCTACCAAATCCCCATTCGGCTGGGCATTGCGACCCGCTACCGCGTGCAGGTGCAGGCGCAGCGCACCGCGCACCCGGTTGCCACATTCACCTTTCCCCTGGAAGCGCAGCAGTAAGAACAAAGTTTTATGGTTGAAATTGATGTTGTTTACAACGGCGCAAAGAAATGCACGCTGCATCACCCGGAGAGTTTGACGCTGCAAACCGATGCTCCTAAAGACATCGGCGGCGAGGCATCCGCCTTCAGCCCCACCGACCTGGTGGCGGCAGGATTGGCATCGTGCATTGTCACGACAATTGCCATGTGGGCCGAACGGCATGGGCTGGATTTGACGGGCATCACGGCGCATGTCAGCAAGGAGATGCAGGCCAGCCCGCGCCGGTTCGCTCGCCTGCCTGTGACAGTCACTTTGCCGGACAGCGTGCCTGCCGACATGCGCGCGCCGCTGGAGCGGGTGGGCGAGCTGTGTCCTGTCCATGCCAGCCTGCACCCGGATGTTGACGCTCCAATTGCATATGTATACCAGCAGGCGGCAACGTTATCCACCAAGGCCCCATAGAACTATGTGAATTGCAGAACTATGTGAATTGCTGATTGGTATATGGCATGATAAGCACGCCTCCTACTATAAGTTGAATACTATAAGCACGCCCAACACTGCGCAATAAGATGACTGGAAGACACACATTGCCCATGACGACCGATATTCCGCGCCCTGAGTATCCCCGCCCCCAATTTGTGCGCAAAGACTGGATGACCCTCAACGGGCAGTGGGAGTTTGACTTTGACGACGCGCGTCAGGGGCTGCTGTCCGGCTGGCAGAACACGCGCCTGCGCGACCGGATTGTCGTGCCGTTCCCTTACCAATGCGAGCTGTCAGGGGTCAACGACAAGGGCATCCACGAAGTGGTGTGGTATTCGCGCTGGTTTGAGGTGCCGGATGCGTGGCGTGGGCGTGACCTACTGCTGCACTTTGGGGCCGTAGACTACCGCACGACTGTCTGGGTGAACGGCCAGGAAGTTGGGCACAATCGGGGCGGCCATGTGCCGTTCTCGTTTGACATCGCCCCGTACCTGAAGCCGGGGCAAAATAGGCTCACCCTGCGCGTGGAAGACAAGCAGGACCCCTACCAGCCGCGCGGCAAGCAGAGCACAACGGGCCTGCCCCACCACATTGACTATTACTGCACGACCGGCGTCTGGCAAAGCGTCTGGCTGGAGCCGGTGCCCTCCATGCGCATTGACAGCCTGCGCATGACGCCTGTGATTGACCAGAGCAGCATGGAACTGCGTATCGCTCTGCACGCCCCGTCCACGTTGTGGCGATTGGAAGTGGACGTGCTGGACGGCGATACAGTTGTCACGCACATGGATCACGAGACAACGCGGGCGGCGGCGCGCTTGTTTGTTAAAGTGCCCGATGCCAAGCTGTGGTCGCCCGACTCGCCGCACCTCTATGGCCTGCGCGTGCGCCTTTATAAAGGCGATTTATTGCAGGACGAAGTGGAGTCGTATGTCGGCCTGCGCTCGGTGGAGCTGAAAGAAGGGCAGATACGCCTCAACGACAAGCCGATCTACCTTGCCATGGTGCTGGATCAAGGCTACTGGCCGCAAAGCTACCTCGCCGCGCCCTCCGACGATGCTCTGCGGACGGATGTGGAGATTACCAAAGCCATGGGCTTCAATGGCGCTCGCAAGCACCAGAAGATAGAAGACCCGCGCTGGACTTACTGGTGTGACAAACTGGGCTTGATGGTCTGGGACGAGATGCCCAATGCCCGCGCGTGGTCGCCCGAAGCCGAGGAGCACCTTACTGCGGAGTGGGAGCGTGCTATCCGGCGCGACATCAACAGTCCGTCTGTGATTGCGTGGGTGCCTGTCAACGAAAGCATGGGCTTTCCCGGCCTGCAAAAGAGCCATCCCGGCCAGTATTCATTCTTGGAGCGCATTGTTGCCGTCACCCGCCAGCTTGACCCCGACCGGCCTGTCATTGACAATGATGGCTGGGAGCACACCGACATCACCGACATCTGTGCGATACACGACTACACGCCGACCGGCAAAGCCATCCACGCCCGCTATGAAGTCGCTCTGGCGGGAGGCCCGCTGCCTTCTAATGCCTGGGACGCTGAAAAGCCGATGTTCGTGCGCGGCTCGCGCTACCGAGGCCAGCCGATTATGCTCACTGAAGTCGGCGGCTTCCTGATGGAGCGCAGCGACCTGCCCAAAGAAAAGTGGGACTTGCTGTATGCCGCCTACGGCACGACGTATTCGCCCGAAGACCTGCTCGCCAAGTACGCCGACTTGATGCACGGTATCGCCCAACTGCCGTTTGTGGCGGGCTTCTGCTACACCCAGCTTACCGATGTAGAGCAGGAGATGAATGGCCTGCTTACCTACGACCGCGTCCCCAAGGTAGACCCCGCACAGATTGCTGCCATCCACCATGCCTGCTTTGGGCTTTAATCCATTGTGCTTTAATCCATGGGTGTCTTGATTTATTGTGCCTCCCAACGATTTTGACTTTTTAGGCCTGCGCCTTCCCCTGTTCTGCGCGCCGACCGGCAGCATTGCCGGGCCGGAGCTGGCATCGGCTGTGTCAAGGGCGGGGGCAATGGGCGCGATGGCCCTGACCTGGACTGACCCGCAAACCGCGCGGCAGCATATTCGGCAGGTGCGCGCCGCCACGCCCAGCCCGTTCCTGGTCAACTTTGCTCTGGCATTCAAGCCGGTCTGCCTGCCTGTGGCTTTGGAGGAAGGCGTGCCGTGCGTCACGTTCTCGTGGGGTGACCCGGCTCCCTATCTGGCGCAGGTGCGGGCGGCGGGGGCCTGCATCGGCGTTCAGGTTGCCAATCTCGCGGGCGCGCGACGCGCTTTGGATTTGGGCGCGGACTTTTTGATCTGTCAGGGCATAGAGGCGGGTGGGCATGTGCAGTCTACAACGGCGCTGGAAACGCTGCTGCCGCAGGTGCTGGCCGAGGCAGATACGGTGCCGGTCGTTGCGGCGGGCGGGGTGGGGGACGGCGCGGGTATCGCGCGCCTGCTGAACGCGGGCGCGGCGGGCGTGATGCTAGGCACGCGCTTTGTGGCGACTGCGGAAAGCCGCGCCCATCCCGACTACAAGCAAGCCCTGTGCCAAGCCCAGGCCAATGATACGGCTTTGACGGTCTGCTTTGACGGCGGCTGGCCTTATGCCGCCCACCGCGTTTTGCGCAACTCCACATTGCAGGAGTGGGAGGCTTGCGGCTGCCCGCCCCTCGCCCAGCGTCCCGGCGAGGGCGAAGTCGTAGGGCAGACCCAAAGCGGCGAGCCGATTGTGCGCTACGACAGCACGGCCCCGCGCCTTGGCATGACCGGGTGCATCGGGAAGATGTGCCTCTATGCAGGGACAGGCTGCGGTGCCATTGCCGACATCCCTTCGGCGTTTGACCTGGTGCAAAAACTCTGGGCAGACTGCGAACACGCACGGAAAGGCTGACACCATGACGGATTTGATTATCGGCGCGCACATGACCGAGGACGGGGCCGAGTTCTTCGGCACGGACGCGCTTAATGCCCTGCTGATAGAAGGGGCGCGGGTGGTGCGCATTGTGCCCGGCGAGACTTTGATGGAACTTGTGGAAGACGAACCCGACGCTTACGCGGTCGCAGGCTTTGAGCTGGTTGTCACCCTCGCGGACACCCCCGGTTGACCTGGGAAACCATCCTATGAGCCTGGACAATCACAGGGTAAAGCCCCTGGCGGGACGCATCGCGCTGGTCACGGGCGGCGGGCGCGGCATCGGGCGCAGCGTGGCGCGGGAGCTTGCTGAGCTGGGTGCCTCTGTCGCGGTGCTGGCCCGCAGCGAGCCTAAAGTCAGCGAAGCGGCGCGGGAACTCACTGCCGAAGGCTTCCCGGCCCTGGCCGTCTGTGCCGATGTGGCCGACTGGGCACAGGTACAAAGCGCCGTGCAGCTTATCCACGCCCGCTGGGGGCCGGTGGACATTCTGGTCAACAATGCCGCTGTTCTCGGCCCGCTCGCGCCGACCGCCTCCACCGACCCTGCCCTCTGGGCGCACGCGATCAGCATCAATGTGACCGGAGCGTACCACTGCCTGCGCGCCGTTTTGCCCGGCATGCTGGCGCGGGGGTGGGGGCGCATTGTCAATGTCACATCCGGCGCAGGTAGTGGCAGCGGCATCCAAAACGCGGGGGCGTACTCGGTCAGCAAAGCCGCCCTGGACATGCTGACCCGCGCCGTTGCCAGCGAAACCGCCGCTTCTGGGGTTTATGTCAACGGCGTTTCCCCCGGCGTCGTGGACACCGATATGCAGTCGGCTCTGCGCGAGGCTCCCATTGAGGAGATAGGCGCGGCGACTTCCGAACGTTTTCGCGCCTTCCATGCGCGCGGCGAATTGCAGA
>JAABUQ010011268.1_pt1 | contig 11466 bp, 7 predicted proteins | sample 5560001 | NCBI WGS metagenome assembly JAABUQ01 (sample SAMN10711888, study PRJNA513371) | rock metagenome | isolation source: Antarctica rocks | place: Antarctica: Victoria Land, Finger Mt nord | collected 2015-12-18
TTCTTTGAACGAGTCCCCTCGAAGGGCGGCGCAACGCTGCGCAGAGCCTTGGATCTCTTACCGGGAATTCGCCTTCTTGTCGTTGGGGGTTCCGCTGAGGATCGCGATCGCTTCAATGGATTCCCGAACGTTATCTCACGGGCACGTGTCGAGGATTCTCGCGAGCTTTATTGGGCGGCCAATGCTCTAGCGTTTCCGAGCGAACGTGAGGGTTTCGGATTGGTTGTCGCGGAGGCTTTAGCGTGCGGGCTCCCGATCGCGGCGTCAAATATTCCGGTACTGCGCGAAATATGCGCAGACGTTGCTAGCGTGGCGTTCTTTACTGCCGGAGACCCACAAGGGCTTGCCGCCAGCCTTTTAACTTCGCTCAATCAAACGGCAGACCTCACTGGCCGGCAACGCGCCGTGAGCGAATTCAGTTTGCAAGACTGGACAAGACGGATACTCCAGTTGTACGACAACTAAATTCGTTCTTAGTGGAATCGATCGGAACGTGCCGTCCAAAAGATGGGAGGCTTCACTCCCTTTTGTAGGGCTAGAATCGACTCCCCGATTAACCACCATCTAAGCCAGAATCGATTGGCAAGGCCCGAACCGGCGTTGTGTTTGTTGTAGAAGTACAAAAAATTGGTCCACCGCTGCTGAAACATACGATCGGCGTTGTACCGGTTGACGGTGGCCGTATGGTGGTGCACGCGAGCGTCCTGTACTTTCCACATCGTCCCATAGCTCTGCGCGCGCTTTGAAAATTCCCAGTCTTCTCCGTTTGCGTAATCGTTGAGGTGTTCATCGAAGATCTCTCGCTCAAATAGGGATGTGCGGAACGCCATTGCACAACCTCCAAGGGTCCGCAGTTGGATACCGTTGCGACGCTTAACGGAACCCTCACGGAAGAATCCGTGAGAAAATACGGCTCGTAGCAGGCGCGCTTTCCAACTTGTGATTTGGGGGAATCGAATGGTGCACTGTACGCCAATTGCCTTCGTGTGTTTGTTAAAACTTTCAATGACAGCCGGCACGCAGTCGGACAAGAGCTCACAATCATCGTCGAGAAAGAGGACGGCATCGCAACGCAGAGCCTTAATACACCGGTTTCTTGCCGCCGGTAATCCTTTCACGCTCGTGTCGTAAATGTGTTCGAGATAGGGCAGACTTGGAAGATTGTATTTTTCCGCCGATTGATCCATCACGATAAGCTGGTCAGGAGGCGTTGGCTGACCGGCGATTGACGCCACGCATCTTTGGACGTCTTCCGGACGGTTGCGCGACGGAATCGCTATCGCAAGTGTGCGCACCGGCCCCTTCGGAACATTTGCAAACCCTGAACGCATTCGTAAAATCCCTTAAAATAGCTCGGTCTGCCGGTGAAGAGGTCAGTTCGGAAACTTTCAATAACTGCAGGGCCGGATGAAGCGCCTTCTGCTGCTCAGTTTTCACTTCCCGCCGCAGCCCGAGGCAGGCGCGTTAAGAAGCGGATATCTCGCCGATAACATCGGCGCTGAGGACTGGGAACCCACGGTGATCACGGTACCTTATGGCGTACCTCTTTCCAAGACCTATATGGTGGTCCCAGCACGCAGTCCATTGACCCCTGCTTTACGAGCAAACCTAGCGACGACGCTACCGCAGGAATCGAAACCAACGTCTCTTGGCGGACGCGCCGCCATGCAGTCCACGGTCCGCCATGCACTAGCTAAAGCGTACTATCGCTGCAGCCGGTATTGGTACCCTGATCCCGCAGTCGGTTGGATTGGCGATGCTTTATACCGATCTCTACGGCTACATAAGGCATCGCCGTTTAGCGCAGTGTTCAGCACTGCCTGGCCCGCCAGCGCACATTTGACCGCGGCGGCCTTCTCTGCGGTGACGGGAGTCCCGTGGCTCGCCGATTATCGCGATTTATGGGCGGGTTATCCCTACCGGTCAATAAGTGGCGTGCGCGCCTGGTTCGATCGCACCGTTGAACGGCGCGTCTTGCGGGGTGCCGCCGCCATAACGACTGTTTCGGAGGGCCTGCGGGCTTCTCTGGCAGCACTTCATCAGCGCAATGACGTGGAAGTGATTCCCAACGCTGCAGCAGCCGAAGATTGGGCCGACGTGCCGGATCAGGACCCCCAACGATTCAACATTTTATATGCTGGAGTGCTGTACGGGGGGCAGCGGACGCCCGATCTCATTTTCGCCGCCGCGGCAGAATTGCGCGCGGAATGTGATCCCGCCGGTCTAGCCGTCAGTTTCGATTTCTACGGCGCAGAAAGAAACCTGGTATTATCCGCAGCGGAAAAGTATGGCATTGGGGATTGCGTGCGTGTGCATGAGCGCGTTAACCGTGCAGCCGTTTTGCGACGACAAAAGGGCGCAGCGGCGTTGCTGGTACTCTTGAAAATGGACCCCATGCTCGCAAACGAGTTTGGAAGCAAGATTTATGAGTATGCGGGCGCCCGTCGGCCCATTTTAGCGGTCGGTCCAGCCGGCAGCGTCGTAGGTGATTACTTAAATCAAAGTGGCTTGGGGACTCTCGTCTCGACGCGTCTAGAATGTAAGAAAGCGCTGCAAGTCTTCTACGGTGATTTCCGGAATGGGCGCTATGTACGGGACGTCGTGCCGCAATGGAAGCCTTTTACGTCGGCTGATCTGGCCGCGCGCTTTGCCGCGGTCCTCAACCGGATCAGCGAGTAATATCGCGCCTTTGTACCCCCGAAAGGGCCCGCAACGTCCCAATGGATTCGCATAACACGACGCCACGAATTACCCACAGCCAGTGCCGGCAACTGGCGCCAATAAAACGAATCCATCGGTGGCAGGCACAACCAGCGGATTTTTCACCGCTCGACCTTCAATGTCGCGATACGTTTCCTGTGTCCTCGACAGCGCCACGGAAAAGGGGCTAGCACTGGAGTTAACGATGACTAACCCATTTTGGAACTTGCGCTCATAGATGGCTGGGCCGCCTGTAACCGGACCACAATAGCCGCCCAATTGGATATCGTATTCGGGATAATAGTTGGTGATGTCGTAACCACGCTTGCCTCTTCCCGTGTAAGTAGCGAACAGTAAAGCGTTGCCGTTATTGCCCATTAAGTAGGTGGCCACCGCCCATTCGCGCTGAATGGGTGTTAGGGGGCCGGGCTGCACAAACTTATCGATGACCAGCGCGGTCACGCCGTGTGCCTGAGCGTAAACCATGTAGTCGACGGTGGTCTTAAATAGTCGGGGTTCTGTCTTATACTGCCCATAGGCCGAGAATCCAACTTCGGACAGAGATCCGTCGACGCTGGCTAGCAGCTGTTGCTCGTAAACGTTCGAGATAGTACCGGAGGGATGGTTGACTACTAATTTCAAGTGGTGAGGGGCGATCGTTGAATCGGTCGCGAGTATGTTCTTGGCAGTCTTGAGCCAATTCACCACATCAAGCGCCCATCGGGAGTCACTTTTGCTTGCATAACGCTTGACAAATGTTCCGTTTTGCCAAACGCCACAGGCGTATGAGCCAGGACCCGCATTACCACCCATGAAGTTGAAGAAAAGAACTTGATCGATTGCCAAGCCGGTATATCCATCTCTGATTGCAGGGGGTACTTTGAGCGTGCGCACCTGGAAGCTGGTTACCGCAGGATTATGAATGTCAAGCGGTGTGAGGCCTGGCGTCCCTCCCATATAGGCGACGACATGCGTCGGAGTTCCGTTACCAGTGCAATTGTACAGAATCCAATCCGGGTGATGGGCCTGGTAGTATGCTAAGCCGTGCGCGCTATCGGACAACTCCAGCGCAGAGTAGAGCGTCGTAATAATTGATCGATTGTTGACCGACCACTCGGAGGGCGGCCATCTGGCCCCCCAAACCAGATTATACCGGGGGCCCGCCGCAGTGCGTTGCGCCGATGTCATGAGAGAATCAAAGACTTGAAAGAGGCCGATGTGGCCCAATGAAATTGTAGCGCCAGGCGGATTGGTTGGGCGGGGAAGAGGAGCCGTCGTTGGGGCCAGGGACGGCGCGGCGGTGGGGCCGGTGACGACGTGAGCGCTGGCGGCTTGAAAGATTCCCTTGCTATTAAAATATCCCGTCGCCGATACCGTATTTCCGACCCTCGCTGATTTTAATTCCGAAGTATAAACTATAACTTGTTTGCCTGACGGAAGCTTGATAACGACGTGCGTATAATAATTGCTTAGCATTACCCCTTGGATCGTGACATAAGCCGAGTTGGTAACAACAGCAGGCCTTGAGGTATAGGTGCTGAGTGCCGGATTATCCGAAATGAGAGGGGGGACATTGACTGATGAAACGCTTGACGTTTCACTTGATCCGCTGCAAGCCGCAACGGTAGAAAAGCACACTAGGATAAGGAACTTAAAAATATTGAAGTTGGCGAATTTCATGACAGTGTGTGTCGCTTTCTTTAGCGTTTGCTGCCTGCGCAAATAGGCAAGTAAGAGAAGAAGCATTCTGCGGTCTGGGGTATGCCGCAGAAAGACATTCAGCGCTGGCGTTGCGCTGAACTAAGTTGGTGCCATTATAATCACTGTGTGATTCAAAAGCAAAGCACAAGGTAAGGCTTGCTTAGGCGTTTGATTGCCTTTATTGAATCGTTTTCAGTGGTCGGCTCGACGCTTTTATCTAAGCAGCAAAACGGCGCTGTATGGTTCCAATACCTGAGGAATGGATCCGTCCATTGCGACGTCATCTCCCGAGAGCGCGTCACCGGCGGGAAGCGTTGCAGCGTGGCGATAGCTCTGGGACAACCAGTCTCGGCTGATGTCGACGGGCCCTAGGCTTGCATTTACGATAGCGGCGCATGCGCCGATTGGGGCTTTCTTGTAATAACATGCGCGAAACTCGCGTCGGTACACGGTTGGCGCAACTTGCAAATCTCTGGCGCCGCTTCTCATCGATTGTATTGGTCGGGTGGGATACAGCAGCGCTTCGGGCCACACGTTCAGGCGATCTGCTGTCTGACGAGCATTCTCGAAAACGACCAGGTGCCCTGGGGTGTATCCCAGCCAGTCCGTTGCGATGGTAGCGGTTCTGTTGGTTACTTGATCACCGTAGGCGTAGGAAAACAGCAACAAGAAGCCGGCGTTGCGGCTGGCCTCCGCCATACTATCGAGGATCTGAGCATAGCGCTTGTTGAAGCCGCCGTTTGAGAACGGGCAGCTCTCGCAGACGGTGCCGATAAAGCCGCGAACACCTTTATACAGTGGCCGGGAGCCACCATTAAACACGAATTTCATCGGCTGACCGTTGCGATGGACAATAGCGTTGGCAAAACCGATTTTAGCTTTCAGTACCGCTTGGTCTTCCCTGTATTCTTCCAATTCGCCGGGTCCGCATTTATGCGGATTTGGGTTCTGACACAACCAGCCTCCGGAATATGCGGGAAGATCGGAAAAATAATCGTCGGCGAAAATTGCGTCGTAGTCATCGTCTTTTTGGAGCTGAGATCTATACCAAGCGCGAACGCCTGGACTGTTGACGTTAACGACGTACTTAGGAATGGCATCGCCACACTTTGCAGTAAACGTGTTGCCGATGCGGTGATCGGCATCATGATAGCCAGAATAGTGAACGAACCAGTCTTCGGAAGCTGCTTGCATGAAATCGTTGTTGAAGGAACCACACTTTCCGCGGCCGTCATACACCACGCCCGAGTCGAAATAACGTACGGAAAGGCATCCCCGCCCTTTACAATCAGAAACGGCCTTTCTCGAACCTTCCGCGTAGTTAACGAGACGGGCGATATCGTTTGCGGGGACCTTATTTGCTTCGTACCCGCCGTCATATGCCCAGGTTTCAATGTGGTAAAGTATGGACGGTGGTGGCTGCGGCTGCGCCTGTGCGATTCTTCGTTTTGGCCGAGACTGGGGTACCTTAGGCGAGCTCTGACGATGAGTGAATGCCGTCTGCGACTGAGCCTGCTCCATTCGCGGCGCGCAGAAGCCGGTGGCGACAATGATAGACGCGACTAGCAATAATCTCATGCCTGCTTGATTCCTGACTCAGTGAAAAGCTGCCTTTTGCGCTGGAGCCTGGTACAAGCGGCTGAGCCATGAGCGGAATAAAAAACCGAGGCTCCTAAGAGCCCCGGTTCTGGTTTCCTTTCCGTGTTTCGGATTAAGTTGGGTTGCCCAAATATGGGAAGCTGTTGAAGAACTGGTGCAAGCCCGGTCCCACGTTGTCTGTTTCTAGGCAAGGCGATTCGTGGCCATCGTCCGGAGCCAAATGCAGCGCCGGAATCGTTTTCCCAAAGATCGCTCCTAAAGACATGTCGATGATGTCGTCTTGCAGTTTACGACCGCCGAATTTGCCGCCCGTTGCTCCGTTGGTTTCAACACCAAGGTACGCGGCGGGTCCCGGTTGCGCCAGGTCGACTTTTAAGACGTATGGCGTCAGGACTTTCGCGAGCACGTTGGCAATGGCAGGAGAGCGGTGCGCAACTTGCGTCGTGAATGCGTAGATCATGTTTGCGAACTCGCGATCTCCGTCGCGTGGGATGGAGATGTTCAATTCTGCGTGTGAGTTATAGGCGGTGAACACTTCTTTTTCAGCCGGACGAGCAAAGCGCTCGACTTGAAAGTATCCGGGTTGCGAGCTGGGTAGCGGAAGAGCGGTGGTACTCCAAGTGTTGACTTTGCCGGGAACGCCCGAGCGCGCAATTAGCGAGCGCGGTACTTCGATTACGAGCGACAGCACATTCAGGTCGTTGCCTCCCAGGAAATCTTGTGCTGGCGAGGTATCGCAGCCGCTGCCTGAGCGGAATCCTCTAAAGCTGTGCGCCGACGGAGGTGGTGGTCCGGAACTAAACGGTGGATGGTATTTGGCATTTCGATCGGGAATGATCTTGAAGAACTGCGCCAAATCAAAGAAGAATGAGTCTTGGCGCGGCCCTGCAAAAACTGTGACTTGATTGCCCGCCAGCCGCGTTATGGTGTTGTAGTTGACGGTTCCGATGGGAGTGGTGAAAAACTCGTTGCGCTGGTTTATTTGGGGCTTGCCTAGGTAGACCGCGATTTTTTGACTTGAGCCTACGCCGGAAGCTTTGAATTGAACGACCGTATCTTCAACATAGTCGCCCGTGTTATCGATTTTAAACTGGTACAGGACGCCGGGATCAAAGAAGGTCCTGGTACCCTGTCCTGCTGGGATGATGGGGTGAACGTTCATTGCCAGAACGACATTCTTGCTGTTGGTCGCCGACGGGAACACGTACATGTCGGAGATGTCAGTGCCCGGGCGCGTCGTAGTGAGCGGTGAATCTTGGTGATCTGATCCGCGAGCCACGTGGTTCGCGTAAAGAAATAGCGCGCCGGCGAGGGCGAAGACGGCAAAGCCGACCGCAGCCAAGCGCGCAAGAACTCGAGTCATAGTTACCTCAAATTGTCTGCAAGTGCTAGATAAAGCATCAACGGGGACAATTTGAAGTCAGATTGGGTCAATAGGCCAGAAGCCCCAGTTAGTCTAGAGGCAGCCCGTCCCCGCCAACGTGGTCATGACGAAGGCGTTGGTTCCGGGAACCGATAGCGGGTTGGTGACCGTACGGCCCTCGATGTCTGTATAGACGTGACCCAATGGTAGGGTGGCCGAGGCAGCGGTGGTGCCGGCGTTAACAACTACCAGTCCGTTTTGGAACGCCCGCTGATAGATTTGAGGCCCGCCGCTAAACGCGCCGCAGGGGATGCCCATGTTCGTCGAATATTCGGGATAGTAATACTCCGTTCCGTAGCCACCGGTGCCTAGGCCGCCGTAGGTGGCGTACATCAAGGCGTTACCGTTGTTGCCCATGAGATAAGTGCCCACTGCCCACTCGCGCTGAACGGGAGTCAACGCGGCCGTCTGGACGAATTTGTCGATGATCAGCGACATGACTCCGTGCGCTTGCAAATACGTCATATACTTCAGTGAGGTTGCAAAGAGGCTAGCCGACTTTGTGTAGTTTCCGTAGTTCGAGAAGCCGGTTTCGTTTAGACTTGCGTCGACGTTGGCTATAAGCTGTTGTTCGTACGCATTTGAGGTGTTTCCCGCAGGGTGGTTGACGACAAGTTTGAGATGATGCGGGGCGATGACCGGATCAGTCGTAAGGATACTCTTTGCGATCTTCATCCAATTAACCACATCTGCAGTCCACTGCGAATCGCTCTTGGATTTGTAACGATAGACGAATGTGCTGCCTTCCCATATGCCGCAGCCGTAGGAACCGGTGCCCGCGTTGCCGCCCATGATATTAGAAAAAACCACTTGATCCATTGCCAGTGCGTTATAACCACTGGCGATCGCGGGCGGTGCAGCCAATGTTCGAATTTCGAAACTGACGACGTCAGGGTTTTCGATGTCCAAAGGCACGTTGGTTCCGTACGCGCCAGCCTGCATGTAGGCAGGTGTACGCGTCGGGGTTCCGGTGCTGCTGCAGTTATACAAAATCCAATCAGGGTGATAGGTCTGATACCAGGTCAGATTATGCGCCGGATCGGATTGCTCGATAATAAAATACCGCGAGGCGATCAACGACGGATGATTCGTGTACCATGCCGCAGGATAGTTTGCGCCCCACACCAAGTCGTACCGCGGCCCGTCGGCAGTCCGCTCCGCCGAGGTCATGTTAAAGTCAAAGACTTGCAGGAGACCGACGCGTCCCAAAGTGCTGCCGGAAGGGCCCGGCGTTAGTGACGGAAGCGGCGCCGGCGTGGGACTGGGCGACGCGGTCGCAATGGGGCTCGGTGATGGTGACGGGGTCGAGACACTTGCGGGACTAAGGACGATAAGTGTTGCGAAACCGCTTTCAACGTTTGCCCACGTTAAAGAACTTTGCGTGGTGCCATTAACGGTGCTATGTAGCAACACGTTCTGCATGCCGCCGCTGCGGTGATAGTCGTCGGTCCAGCCGGTTGCCTCGCTGCCGATACTTGTATTACCGTTTGTCGAGAACAGCGCAACGGCGAAAGAATTCGCGACGGTTGATGACAATGACGCCGTAGTGAAGGTCGCCTTTGATGGGATGCCGGTCGTCTGATGTGCCGTAACTGGCGCCAGCGGATCGACGTGTGCCAGTTCCATGATGAGTACCGAGTTGTAGCATGTTTGAGTAAAGTTGAAGGGCCACTTGCCGGTATCACCAGACTGCACCCAACGGTAGTAGGTTTTGCTGGTCAGCGTTGAGCTGGTTGTCGCCGAATCGAGTAGCGTCCAACCGGGTGGATCCACAATTCCGCCGTTGCCCTGATACGTATAGTCGATAACGTTGGCAATAAGCAGGTTGCCAACTGTCGGCTGACTTGTGGTAACGGTGTTGGACAGACCCGAAGTCTTGTTTTCGGAAATGGGCTGGGCGTAAGCAATTGAGAGCGGCTGTGCGGTGGCGAGAGCTAGCGCTTGGGGTGCCAAGACTTTGTTTGCGGTGGTTGGCGGCAGCGTAAGTCCGTGCGTATCGTTGGCTCCGCTGCCGCAAGCGGCCAGCCCCAGGCCTAACAAACAAATACAAAGTAACCGTGACCAGACGGGGAGAGTCATCAAGCTGTCCTTTTGAAAATCGCCGCCGAGGGGCAACTGCCCCGGAACGCGCTAATCTTACATATTACATCGGCTGAATGCCGTGGCCATTAAGCGTTGATGTGTTAAAACGCGGTGTCGCCTCTACAAGCAGCCTGTCCCTGGGGTCGTTAGCAAGACGAACGCATCGGTACCTGGCACAACTTGAACGGCGGCGACAGCACGGCTAATGATATCCGCGTAATGGTGGTTCGACGGTAGCCTTGCGACGGCAGGTGAAGTACTGGCGTTGACGATGACCAAACCGTTCGTGAATCTGCGCTGGTAGATCGCAGGGCCGCCCGAAACTCCACCGCATGCCCGACCCATGTTTGTTCCATACTCAGGATAATAATGGATCGTGCCATATCCGCCTGTCCCATATCCGCCGCTCGTAGCATAGAGCAGTAACTTGCCGTTGTTAGCCATCAGATACGTGCCGACAACCCACTCGCGCTGTATGGGGCTCAGCGCCGTACGTTGCACAAACTTGTCGATGATCAGCGGAATTACACCATGCGCTTGAGCATAGATTTGATAGTTGAGAGCCGTTGCGAACAAACTCGCGCTTCTCTTGTATCCGCCGTAGTTCGTGAAGCCCAGTTCCGACAGTGCCGCATCGACGTTGGCAAGCAGCTCCTGCTCCAGGCCGCTTGCGGTGCTTCCAGCGGGATGGTTCACTACAAGCTTGAGGTGGTGCGGTTCAGCATTGACGATACTCTTAGCGATTCTGACCCAATTGACCGTGTCGCTCGCCCACCGCGAGTCGGATCTTCCATTGTAGCGGCGCACGAACGTGCCGCCCTGGTAAATGCCGCAGCCGTAAGAACCGCTGCCCGCATTTCCGCCCATAATGTTCGAGAACAACACTTGATCGATCGCTAATGCGTTGTATCCGGCCGCTACCGCTGGTGGAATTGCCAGGCTGCGTACCTGAAAGTTGATTACGGCGGAGTTGTGAATATCTAACGGAACATTAGTCCCATAAGCTCCGCCCTGCATGTAGGCGGGGACGCGTGTCGGAGTGCCGCCGGCCGTGCAGTTGTACAAGACCCAATCCGGGTGGTTGCTTTGGTAGTACGCCAAATTATGCGCCGGGTCGGATTGTTCCATGATGAAGTAGCGAGAAGCTAAGAGTTGGGGGTGACGCGCGCGCCACGCAGTTGGCGTGGTGGCGCCCCAAACCAGGTCGTAGCGCGGCCCTTCCGCAACGGCTTGCGCAGCGGAAATCCGGAAGCTGAAGACCTGGTGAAGCCTGATTTGAGCCGCCGACGTAATCGGTGGTCCAGGCGGTGAAGACGGAATCGCAGAGGGTACCGCCGATGGTTGAGCAGGCGGTTTGGCTGATGGCCTGGGAGTTGGCTTGGCCGGTGGCCGTGGAGATGGTTTGGCCGTTGGCCGAGGAGATGGCTTGGCCGTTGGCTCGGGTGACGGCTGGGTTGACTCCTTCACGACGTGGGCACTTGCGGCTTGAAAATTGCCCTTACTGTTAAAGTATCCCGTGGCAGACACGGTGTCGCCGACCTTGGCGAATCTCAGCTCGGAAGTAAAAACCTTAACATTTTTACCCGACGGAAGCTTGATAACGACGCGGGTGCCAATGTTGCGCACTACGACTATTCCTTGGATCGTCGGATACTCGGGATCGCGTGCCGCTTTGGATCGTGCCGCTGGAACGGAGAGTGCTGTGGCAAGTAAGGGACCGCCAACAACCGATGGTGATTGAACCGTCGGCAGGTCTGATGCGCTGCTTGAGGCGCTGCAAGCGCTGAGAATACTGAAAAGGGAAAGGACTACAAGTTGTATGCCGGGGCGAGGGAAGCTCATAAAGCGTTACGCCTTTCTAAAACCGTGTTTCGTCGAATTAAATCACGGAGGCAGCTAAGCGCTCATGAGGTAGGCAGATTGGTGCCCTCAGCGCATCAGCTATGAGGAAATTCTTAAAA
>JAABUQ010011269.1_pt1 | contig 11466 bp, 14 predicted proteins | sample 5560001 | NCBI WGS metagenome assembly JAABUQ01 (sample SAMN10711888, study PRJNA513371) | rock metagenome | isolation source: Antarctica rocks | place: Antarctica: Victoria Land, Finger Mt nord | collected 2015-12-18
AATCAAATCCATGAACAACACCCCAAATCCTCCAGCGCAAACGCCGGATGATCGCACAAACCAGGGTGGAAACTATTGGACGCTGTTTACCCCCGGAACCTGGAAACCTTTGCACGCTGTTTCACAACGTAGCGGCTGAACGGGCCGGGAGCATCGGCCGGCAGCGTGATCGCGTCCACCAATTCATCCCCGGCCTTATCCACCGTTCACTGTATGTCTCTCGCCCGGGTAGGTGGAGCAAGCTCGGTCAGCATGTCAGTTCGGGTTGAACAGGCGCAGGATGGTGGCGACGGCCCTGGCTTCCTCCCCGGACGACGTGGTGCCGAGCAGGTGGTGGCCGGCGCCGTGCTTGGGAATGCCGACGACGCCCTTGCCAGCGGCCTCAATGGTTCGCAGGCCCCCCGCCTCGAACACCGGCAGCGCCTCTTCCTGTAAGCCGAGGCTGAGCCAGCGTTCCCGTGTCATGCCCTCACCCATGCTGATACCGCACCTTCAATCGCTATCTCCTCCTTGGTTTGGCCGGCCGGTCAGGCAGCGTCGGCCGCCGTGCCCGTGCCGACAACTGCGCTGCGCCCGCCGGGTAAGTGTCGGTAGAGCGTCGAGGCCGACACCTTGAGCCGGGCCGCAACTTCTTCCACGGTGATCTCTGGGTCGCTAAGCAGCGCGCGAGCCTCCTTGAGGTCACGTGGCTTAAGCGACGGCGGCCGACCGCCGCGGCGACCCCGGGCGCGCGCGGCATCCAGGCCCGCACGGGTGCGCTCGGTGATGATCTCGCGTTCGAACTCGGCGATGGCCGAGAAGATCGTGAACACCAGCCGCCCACCGGCCGTCGTTGTGTCGATGTCCTGTGTCAGGCAGCGGAAGCCGATGCCGTGGCGGGCTAGCTCCTCCACGGTCTCGATGAGCTGCTTGGTTGAGCGCGCCAGCCGGTCGAGTTTCCAGACCACGAGCGTGTCGTCCGCACGCATGTAGTCCAAGGCCGCTGCGAGCTGCGGCCGGTCGCGCTGCGCGCCGGAGGCGGTTTCCTCGAACACGCGGGCGCACCCGGCCAGGCGGAGCGCGTCAAGCTGCAGCGCCACCGTCTGGTCGCGCGTGGACACGCGGGCGTAGCCTATCAGGTTGCCCGTGCGAGCGGGTGTGAACTCTGGTAACGGAATGGAACTCCCTGCCCCGTCCCGCTTGCGCTTAGCCATGCAGCGACAGCACGCGGGTGACGGCTTCGGCCTCGCTGGCAGCGTCAAGCGGCACGAAGCGGACCAAAACCTTCTTCGGGTCAACGTGCAGCGCGTCCCAGCGCCCGCTGCTGTCCTGGTACAAAATCAGGGGCACGCGGGAGAGGAGGTCGGGACGCAGCTCGGCAAGGTCGTCGATCACGCCCGCGGCGTCGTTGGCGACAGAGCGCCAGCCATCACGGTTCAGGTCCACCACGACGAGCACACCGCCGGGGGGCGACGTGCCAGGAATAGGCGGCTGCGGGCTGGCCATTCCGGCGCATCCGTGGCCGGGCCGCATCCGGTGCTGCTCGGCCACGCTTTGATCCCTGCCCTGCATCCTCCGTCATCGAATTCTCTCCCGAAACCCGTGCAGAGGCCCTCTCATTCGGGAGGCGGTTTCAAGAGAGCGTTGCGAGAGGCAGGAGTGCCTGTCCCACCTGGTGCGCTCGCTCGCGTGCCGACGTCCCCCGGAAACGGCCGAATGCACGAGGCTTGGAAGTACACGGCAGAGTCTTGTACCTATCTCGGGCTGGATACACCTGCCTCTGCACCCGCCCGAAGGATCTGCGCAATCACGGCGATCTCGTCGTACATCCGCCATTCCCGGATCACCTTGCCGCGCCGGAACTCGAAGTGCGAGGAGCCGAGCACCGCCACCGGCGCCCCATTGATCGGCCCATAGGCGGGCACCCCGCTGTAGGTCCCGCGAAGCAGCCAGATGGCCGCCACGCGAAGGCCGAGGTCAGGAGAGTGATGCGCCGAGAAGTCCCGCACCGTCACCTGCCCGTCGGGAAACGCCGCCAGCAGGTCAATCAGCTCGTTCTGGTAGGGTGCGATGCCCATCGCCCGGCGCAGCCGCACGGACTGCACCACCACCGTGTCGGCAAAGGTCCGCGGCACCTCGTCCATGTAGCGGCCGTTCCAAACGCGGTCGAACATCTCGGCGACCATGCCGCACTCGGCCTCGAACCGCCGGGGCCGCTCGCCGGAGATGCCCCGGCGCACCGGGTCGGCGAAGGTCCCGGCAAACGCGCTGCTGCCCGCAGCCTGCACCGCCTCGCCCAGCACGGGCGACCGCTTCGCGAGCTGCCCGGCAACCTCGAACGGATCGAGGCCGAGGTCCTGTAGCACTGCGAACTCGTCGCGCATCACCCACTCCTCGACCACCTTTCCGCTCTGCACCAGGCAGTGCGCAGTGCCCCGGTTCACCCACTGCCGGCCGGTGGGCGGGCCGTAAGTCCAGTGGCCGTTATGGGTGGCGTTGTTCAGCACGCGGTGGCTGCTGACGAAGCCCTCCGCACCGCGCTGCTCCCACACCACATCGTCGTGGCCGCCACCGCGGTTGTGAAAGGCGGACATGCGCTGGATGGAGTTCCGCATCACCGTGTCGAAGCCATAGGTTTCGCCATAGGCGGTATGGACCTTCACGCCGGGCGCGTAGTGGTCACGCAGGTGGCCCAGCCCGCGGGTGATCCAGATCTTGTCGGTCCAGCTCGTGATGTAGTCGCGCGGGTCGTCGTAGGGAGCGTAGGCGGCGGGGTTGATGCCGGCCAGTTGCTCGTCCCGGGTCATGCAGGGTCCTTGGTGTTGGCTGTGGAACTGCCGCCCATAGGATAGGCGGTGACGTGGATGTCCTCTGCCAGCCGTGGCAGCAGGGTATGCAGGCGTGGCAGGCATGCCCGGCGCAGCACGCGGGATGCTGCCTCAGCCGTTCGCGCCGCCAGGCTGGCCGGGCCGTCCTGCCGGCATACGAGGCTGAGCGTGCGGTTGAAGCCCGGCGAGGGCAGCGCAGCGGCATGTGCGCCGGCGGCATGGCCCACGCCCTGCAACAGGCAGAGCGGCGTGCTGATCGCCCAGCCGACGCCTGCGGCCACCATCGCCACCAGCGCATCGGAGCCGTCCACTTCGATCCGGCGTTCGGCGGCGACCCCCACGCGGCGCAGATGCCGCTCGACCTGCAGGCCAGTGTGAGAGCGGGCGCTGTAGCGCACCAGGGGAAGCGCGGTCGCGAGCGCATCCAGGGTCAGCGTTGCCGCATCGGCCCTCCAGGCTTGCGGCAGCAGCAGCAGGAACGGCTCCTTCCACAACGGGAAGCGCAGCAGCCCGTCCATGTCGTCCAGCGTGTCGGGTGTGACGATGGCGTCCACGTCGCGGCCGAGGAGCGCCGCACCCAGCGAGGGCGCCAGGCCGGACCAGATGACCACGCGGGTGGCCGAGGCCGTCAGTTCCCGCACCAGCCCCGGCCCGGCGGTCGAGGCGAAGGTGTCCACCAAGCCCAGCCGGATCTCCTGCGCAGGCAGGTCGCCCGCCTCTCGCAACCCCTGCGAAAGCTCGGCGGCATCGCGCAGCAGCGGTTCGGCCCGCCGTTCCAGCATCGTCCCGGCGGCCGTAAGCGCTACGGGCCGCCGGCCCCGTTCCACGAGGATGACGCCCAGGTCGGCCTCCAGCTTCCGCAGCGCCTGCGAAACCGCCGATTGGGTCATGCCAAGCTTAACCGCGGCAAGGCTCATGCTGCGTGCCGCCGCGATCTCCATGAACACGCGAAGCGCCCGGAACTCGACAGGCGGCTGGGTCAAGCCACACGAGCCAGGGCCGGCCAAGGCGGGTTGCTGCGCGTCGGCGTTCTCATGGCTTTACCATCATGCCCAGGCAAGCGAGGGGCAACAGCCCGTTCGCTGTATTAGCTGCTCTTATTCGGAGTAGCAGAAACAGGCGTGGAAGGGCCGTCTTGCTTCCCAGTGGCACGCGGCGACCTGTATGTAGGGCACGGGACGGTTGGGAAGATAAGCGACGTTGCGGCTGACCTCGGCGTCCTGGATCGCCATGGGGCTGGCGCAAGCCGCACGCCTGCCCCGCTCAAGCTGGAACACACGATGCCTGCATATGACACCATCGTAGTCGGCCTGGGTGCCATCGGCAGCGCCTGCCTGTATCAGTTGGCCAAGCGCGGCCAGCGCGTGCTGGGGATAGACCGCTACGCGCCGCCGCATGCCTGGGGGTCCAGCCACGGCGAGACGCGGATCACGAGGCAGGCCATCGGCGAGGGCGAAGCCTATGTGCCGCTCGTCAGCCGTTCGCACGAAATCTGGCGGGAGATCGAGGCCGAAACCGGCACGGAGCTGCTTGTGCAGTGCGGCGCGCTGATCCTGGCCGGACGCGAGAGTGCTGCGAACCACCATGGCAAGGGCGACTTCGTGCGCCGCACGATCGCCGCAGCAGTGCGGTTCGGCATCCCGCACGAGGTGCTTGACGCGGCGGAAATCGGCGCACGCTACCCGCAACTGGGGCTGACCGGTGCGGAGATCGGCTACTTCGAGCCGGGCGGCGGCTTCGTGCGGCCGGAGCAGTGCATCGCAGCCCAGCTCAGCCTGGCGCGGCGTCATGGGGCGGAGCTGCTACTGGACACGGCTGTTACCGGCTACCAGGCCGACGAACCTGATGCCACAGTTGTCACCACGGCCGGGGGCGGCCGGCTCACGGCCGCGCAGGTGATCGTCGCAGCTGGGCCATGGGCGGGCGGGATGGTTGGCGGGATGGGCAGGCACATGCAGGTGTGCCGCCAGCTGCTGCATTGGTACGGGGCGGACGATGAGGCCGCCTACGCACCTGAGCGGTTCCCGGTGTTCATCTGGATGCACGGGGACGCGCAGGAGGACTACCTGTACGGCTTTCCCGTCCCGTCCGGGAGCACGGGCATCAAGGTGGCGACGGAGCAGTATGGCGAGGTCACGGCCGACCCGGATCTTCTTCGCCGGGACGTGGTGGCCGCGGAGGAGCAAGCGATGTTCCACGACCACGTCGCCGGCCGCCTGCGCGGTGTGCGGCCCGGCGCCCTGCGTTCGTCCGCGTGCATGTACACCGTCACGCCGGACTCGGGCTTCCTGGTTGATTGGCTGCCGGGAGACGGCCGCATCCTTGTGGCGTCGGCGTGCTCCGGGCACGGCTTCAAGCACTCCGCCGGGCTGGGCGAGGCCGTCGCGAACGGCATTGCGGACGGGGCGGCGGACTTCGGGCACTTCGGTGCCGCGCGGCTTCAGGGCGCAGCCTGACCATCACCATCCACCAGCGGAGAGCATGAACATGACAAAACGTCGTCTGGCTGCGGCAGGGTGCCTCGTCCTCATGGCGTGCCTGAACCCCCTGTCACCAGGGCAGGCGCAGGCCAGCGGCTCGACGACCTTGGATGCCGCCCGGGCACGCGGCCACGTGGCGTGCGGCACCTCTGGCACCATCCCGGGCTTCGCACTCGCGGACAGCACGGGACGATGCGCGGGCTGGACGCGGACAGCTGCCGGGCCATTGCCGCCGCGGCGCTGGGCGACGCCAGCAAGGTGCGCTTCGTGACAACTTCCACGCAGAACCGCTTCACCGCGCTGCAATCGGGCGAGATCGACGTGCTGCTGCGCAACACGGGATGGTCCCTGACCCGGGAGGGCAACCTGGGCCTGGCCTTCGCGTCCGTGAACTTCTGGGACGGTGCCGCCTTCATCGTAAAGGCGTCGTCCGGGGTGAAGTCGGCCAAGGAGCTGGACGGCGCCACGGTGTGCGTGCTGCCCGGCACAAGCACGGAGCTGATCGTGGCCGACTGGTTCCGCGCCAACAAGCTGCGCTTCACTCCGGTCCTGATAGATGGAGACAGCACCATCCAGCAGGCGTTCCTGTCCGGGCGCTGCGACGCCTACGTGTCCGACGGGTCGCAGATCGCCGGCTTCCGCTTCCAGCAGGGTCCGCGCGCCGCCGAGTTGATCATCCTGCCGGAGCGCATCAGCAGCGAGCCGTCCGGCGCCGCGGTCCGCAAGGGCGACGAGAAGTGGTTTGACATCGTGCGCTGGACGCACTTTGCCCTTGTAACGGCGGAGCAGGACGGCGTGGGCGCCAAGGACGTCGCTGGGCTGGGCGGCGCCACTGACCCCGACGTGCGCCGCCTGCTGGGGCTGGAAGGTGAGCTTGGCAAGGCGCTGGGCCTGGACGCCCCCTGGGCGAGCCGCGCCATCGAGCAGGTCGGCAACTATGGCGAGATCTATGCCCGCAACATCATCCCGCTCGGCATGGAGCGCGGTCAGAACGCGCTGTGGACCAAAGGTGGGTTGCAGTTCTCGCCGCCCATGCGCTAGGGCCAGAACCTCTGATGCGCCTTCACGCGCATAGGCCGGTAAAGCTGGAAGGATTGGCCGCTAGCCCCAGTTGGGCCGGACACTTGCAACGTTCGGCGTTGCCCTGAACGTTTGATGGGGCTGTCGGAAAACACTTGATGCTGTTGAAAAAGGCATTGCAGCTTCCGTTTTGAGGGCGCGAGCGGCTGTGATTCATTGGTCTCCATGGTGCGATGGAGGCGGTGATGATGGGCAAGCGGGTCATGGCGGAGCCGGTGTTTTCTACGGTCCGGATTTATGACCACCTTCCAGCCAACCACTTGCTTCGTGCGGTGGACGCATTGCTGGACACGGCGTTCGTCCGGCGCATCATGGCGCCCCACTACAGCTTGGTCGGGCGTCCCTCGATCGATCCGGAGCTGATGATACGCATGCTGCTGGTTGGCTACCTCGGCGGCATCCGCTCCGAGCGGAAGCTCTGCGCCGGGCTGCACCTCAACTTGGCCCATCGCGGGTTTTGCCGCCTTGGTGTGGACGACGTCCGCATTCGACCTCCGGCCGTAGCCGGTCGTTTTCTGCCAAGCCATGCGCCCCTTGTCCGCGATCATCTGGATGTGTCCGTTGCGCTGGCTGGGTGTCGTGCCGGCGGTTGTGCTTGGCACCGCGGTTGAGCGCGGCGGGATGACCACCGCCACAGGCGGGTCGGGCTGGCGCTCCGAAACCGCCCGGTAAACCGGCTCGCCGTCATAGGCGCCGTCGGCCGTCACCGAGGCGAGAGAGCCAGGAATCTGCCCGAGCAGTGGGCCGACCTGGGATGCATCGCCCTCCTCGTTGCTTGTCAACTCGGAGGCGAGAATCTCGCCGGTGCTGGGATTGACTGCGAGATGGAGTTTGCGCCAGGTCCGGGCACCGCGCTCGTCATGCTTCTCCACTAGCCACTCGCCTGCGCCGTAGACCTTCAGGCCCGTTGCGTCGATCACGACGTGCATCGGCCCGCCAGCCTAGGCGTGCGCCAGCGCCGCAGCGAGTGCCAGCCCGGGACTGCGCCGCGAGAACGTGGTGTGGTCGGGCACACCGACATCCACCCCGAGCAGGTCGGTGATCGAGCGCAGCAAGCCCTCAGTCTGCCGCCACGGCCTGTCAAAGGCCAGGCGCAGCAGGTGCCCGGTCTCGATTGCCACCTCCGAGTAGTCGCGAGGACGGCCGCGCCCGCCGGCATGGGGCGGATGCCAGGCCGCGAGCGCCTCGGGCGTCACCCAGACCGTCAAACTGCCGCGCTGCTGCAGCACCCTGTCATACTTCGGCCAGTTGGTGACCTTGTAGTGCGCCCGGGGAATCTTGTGGCGGCGTGGCTCATTGGCCTTGTAGGACATTCGTCATCCAGCGAACGAGGAGCGGCCCTATACGCCCGTCTCTCCAGCAGCCAAAGCCACCAGACCACGATTTATGCATCAAAGCCTCTCCAGGGTCTATTTCCTAAGCAGTATCGGTTCGTTTGAAGGACAGCCACCTGGCGAGGGGTCGCGCGATGACGTGGATGCGACCCCGGCCAGTCAGAGTTCGCCGCCGCCGCACGCCGCGGCAATGACGGCGCTGGACCGCACCCGCGCCACCCGAGGTAGGATGCGCTCAACTGCGAAGCGGTGCATGTCCGCGTCTAGGCTGGAGCAGGCGTCTTCCGCCACAACCACGGCGTAGTTGTACTGCCACGCATCGCGGGCGGTGCTCTCCACGCCGAAGTTGGTCATCACCCCCCCGATCACCACGGCCGTCACGCCGCGGCGGCGCAGTTGCAGATCCAGCTCCGTGCCGTGGAACGCGCTCCATTGCCGCTTGGTGATGACCACCTCGGCGTTCAGCGCCTCCATCTCGGCCCGGAACGCCAACGCCTGCGGCGAAATGCCGCCAGCAGGCACGTTGAGGGCCATGTCCACCGGCGTCCGCAGCATATCGGCGTAGCCCGGCGAAAAGACTGCCCGGGTCAGCACGACCACACCGCCGGCGCCCCGGACGGCGTGGGCGAGCGTCACGGCATTGCCGACGACCGTGTCGGTAGCATGGGGCGAGATCGGCATCCCCAACGTCCAGTTCTGCGGGTCTATCACCACCAGCGCGGTGCGGGCTGCATCTAAGGCGGGCATGGCGGTCTCCAGGAGAGCGGCCCCGGTTGCACCGGCGCACGCAGGGGCGGTAGGTTATGAGGATGTCCTCACGTCATAGAACATGAGCCAATCCTCACATAATGCAAGCTGCCGAACGTCGGCCCGGGTGCCGCGGCTTGGGCGGGGGTACGCACGGGTGTCGGCCCTGGTCGCCGCCGCCGCCGCCGTATTTGTCCGGCGCGGCTACGAGGGCGCCACGATGACGGAGATCGCGGCCCAGGCCGGCGCCTCTATCGGGTCGTTGTACCAGTTTTTCCCCACGAAGCCGCTGATTGCCGAGGCCCTGCATGTGCAGGAACTGGCGGCGCTGTCGGGCGTCATTGAGGGCTTATCCGGCGCGGTCCCGCCTGGCGCCTCGTTGGCCGAAGTCGTCGGGCTGCTGTTCGACGGGCTGGTCGCCTTCCTGGCGGACCACCCTTCGTTCCTGGTTATGGCCGAGCGGCGGGACATTGATCCCGTCCGCAAGGCTGAGACTCGCCGCGCCATGCTGGGGCAGATCGGCGCCCTGCTCGCCGCGGCGTCGCCGCAGCCGGATGTCGCACGGCGGCAGGCGGTGTCCGTCCTGCTGCTGACGCTAATGAAGGCGGCCGTGTCGCTGCAAGCTGCCGAGGGCGAAGTGCCGGACGCCCGCAAGCTGGCCGCAGAGCTGCGGACGATGGCGGTGGCGCACTTCACCGATGGATGAGACAGGCTTCCCGTTTGCGAGGAAATTAACCATGTAGATTGTCCGTCAGAGTTCGTTTGGCGGACGTTCCGGAACCGCCTCGCCTTCGTCCTGACAGTGCTGGGCAACACGGGATGGTCGTTCAGGCTGGGGACCGGTGCCGCGCCAGCCCGTCACGGATGTGCCGGGCCAGGTTTGTTACCGCTGCCTTTGTCGTGTGGCGGGGTAGGTGAAGGTTGACGGCAAAGGCCGGCAATTCCGGTAGGCCGAGGCTGGATGGCAGGATAACCAGGTCACGCGGGACGGCAGACGCCAGCCAGGTTGACACAGCCAGGTCTGCCCGCACGGTCGCCAGCGCCGCCTCCATGCTGCCGTTCTCGAAGAAAGTCCTCCATTTCACGCCGTGCCCGCTCAAGGCTGCCAGGACCGCGGGACGGAACGCGCAAGTGTCGGCCACCATTGAAACCGGCAAGGGACGCTTCAGGTGCGCGGCCCCGGCCTTGGCTCCGACCCAGACGAGTCGCTCGATGCCCAGGCACTCGCCGGCGGACGGCCCAGCCGGCTCCTCAACCACGGCGAGGTCAACCTGTCCCATCGCCAACGCCTCCACTAGTTCCAGGGACGGCGCGCACATCAGGGAAAGCTCAACCCGCGGGAAGGCTTCCGCATACGCCTTCAACACGGGTGCCAGGTAGCTGCCGACCAGGTCCGGAGGCACGCCAAGCCGCACCTGCCCTTCAACGGCCGCCATGGTCATGTCGGCCCATATCTCGTCATGCAAGGCCAGCAGCTTGCGGGCCTGGCCGAACAGGCGCTCGCCGGGTGGGGTCAGCCGCAGGCCGCGCCGGTCACGTTCGAACAGGCTGCAGCCGAGCGCCTCCTCCAGCCGCTTGACCTGTTGGCTGACGGCGCCCTGGGTCACATGTAGCGCGTTCGCGGCTGCCGTCATGCTTGCCTTGTCCGCGACGGCCACGAAGGTGCGAACGAGGCCGGTGTCGAGAGTGCGAGTCACAGCATCCATCATGGCACCTAATGCTCAGCATGACAAACATTAGCTTCGCTCAAGCTTCGCAGCGGGCCTAACCTGTTCCCTTCGGGATGGGAGGGGAACAGCAACATGCCGCTCGACACGATCATGCCGCTCGTTCTGTTCGTGGTTGTCTCGACCATCACTCCAGGCGGCGCCACCACGTTGGCGACAGCCTCGGGCGCGCAGTTCGGCTTCAGGCGCTCAGTGCCGTTGCTGGCAGGCATCGCGGCCGGCCTGGCATCGCTGGCCGCCGCGGCCGCGGCCGGTTTAGCTGGCCTGCTGCTGGCGGCCCCGTCGCTGCAAACAGCCATGAGGGTGGCCGGGTCGGCCTACCTGATCTGGCTTGCCTGGAAGATTGCTAGGAGCGGGCAGCCGAACATGGACGCCAGCATGGGAGCACCCACGAGTTTCTTGGGGGGAGCCGGCCTGCTTTGGCTCAACCCGAAAGGCTGGGCAATGGCGCTGGGCGCTGCGGCGTCGTTCGCCGCCCTTGCTAGCGGGCCGTTGCAGCTCGCGCTCCTGCTCGGGTCGGCTTTCGGTCTTGCGGCGGCCGTGTCGCTGTCACTCTGGTGCATGGCCGGGCTGCTGCTCGCCCGCCTGCTGCGGACCGAGCGGCAATGGCGGGTGCTCAACGCCGTGCTGGGTCTCCTGCTTGTCGCATCCATCGTCCCGATGTGGTGGGATTGAGCGGGGCGGGCTGCCGCCTCGTTAACGGACCCGTCGAGTTCACTGGACGATCGCGGGAAAATTGGCGGCGCTTGCAGGTTGTATGGTGCATTGCTCACTGCCTAGCGCATGCCGGTGTTAATCGGAGAGGCTGAATATGATCGTCATCACCACGCCGATGGGCAATATCGGGCATTACGTTGTCCAAAGTCTGCTCGACGCGGGCGAGAAAGTGCGTGTCGTCGCACGCGACAGGGGCAAGCTGCCGCAGGCGGTCCGTGATCGGGCCGAGGTCATCGAAGGTTCAAACGGCGACGCGGCTGTGGTCGGTCGCGCCTTCGACGGCGCGGAAGCGGTGTTCTGGGTCGCTCCTCCCAATCCCTCGGAGACGCTGGACGCCACCTATGTCGATTTCGCCCGGCCTGCGGCTGAAGCGATCCGTCGCTTTGGCGTCGTGCGCGTCGTCGTGGTCACCGCGCTTGGGCGCGGCACCGAATGGCAGGACAGGGCCGGACTAGTACAACCCGCTGGAAGAACGGCCCCTATTTGGGCGTATCTCATGCGGCAAGGGGCTTCCCTGTCTTGGTCCACTTGAAGGGCTTGGCGAGAGTGCGGTTGAAGTAGTCGATGAACTGCT
>JAABUQ010011270.1_pt1 | contig 11466 bp, 9 predicted proteins | sample 5560001 | NCBI WGS metagenome assembly JAABUQ01 (sample SAMN10711888, study PRJNA513371) | rock metagenome | isolation source: Antarctica rocks | place: Antarctica: Victoria Land, Finger Mt nord | collected 2015-12-18
CGGGCGGGAACGTCTTGGCGATCACGCCGAGGCTGATGTGGTCGCTAACACGAACGCCGGCTGGAAGGCCGGCAGGAACACCCGCCATCGCTGTCGATCCCAGAAAACCTGGCCAGTGATATAGGGCTTCTGAACACCTAAATGAACGGTATTGGGGCTAAGACCGGCGGCGCGCCCGCGACCGCGTGGCCGGCGCCGGCGCTGCCGCGCATTCGGGCAAGACGACCGGCTGCAGGATCGACTTGCCCGCGGCGAAATCCGTCAGCTCGGCGCCGCTGCGCAAGGCCAGCACCTCGTCGAACGTGCCAAGGTTGTAGCGGCAGAACAGGCTGCCCTGGCTCAGCCCGGTCTGCGACTGGCTGTTGGCAAGCTGGGTGATGTAGCCGTCCTGCTCCTGGCGGGCGCGGCGGCCGCCGGCGCGGCTGAAGAAGCTGCTCAGCGCCTTGTCCTGGGATGCCAGCTCAGGGCGGTATTTTGTTATGAACGCGTTATACTTCTCATCGGCGCTGCAGGTCAGCGCGGTGACCATTAGCTTCGATTTCAGCGCCGCCACGTCCAGTGCAGGGTAGTCGGCTGGCCGGGCGCATTGGGCCGCGGCGACGTTGCTGGTCAACCCGATGGCAAGCAGCCCGGACACAAGCATGCGCATGAAATACCCTCCCAAGACTCGGAACGCGATCGTGCCGCGAGCGCGCGGCGGCCGAGGTAAACCGTCTCTTGGCAGGAAGCGCAACAAGCATTCGCAACGATGTCCCGTAGTGCGGCGCCTGTTGCCTAAATAGCGCAATCGCAGTCTTATGGCGGCGTCGCCAAAGAAGGGGCCGCGCAGGTTGTAGGTCGGCACGCTCTGTGCATAAGACGCATGATGCAACCTGCGGTGTGAGCCGCCTGCCCAAGCGCCTTTGAAAACGCAGTCCCGCCGAGCTTCTCAGCACCACCGCCATCGAAGCCGTTTGCCACGAAAGCCCAGCCGCCCAATGCAGCCGAACAGCGCCACCCCGTTCTCTTCCTACGATCCCGGCGCCTTTTATTGCGAACTCACGGCCCGCGAGGGCGACGGAGGCTCGGCGGCGCTGGTGCGGAAGCGGATCAGCGCCATCGGCCTTGACGCCCTGCGCCAGCGGGCGCGGGCGGCGGAGCGTGACCTGTTCAACCTCGGCATCACCTTCACCGTGTATTCCGAGTCCAGCGCCATCGACCGCATCCTGCCGTTCGACTGCGTGCCCCGCATCATCGCTGCCAAGGAATGGTCCGTGCTGGAGCGCGGCGTCGCCCAGCGGGTCCGTGCCTTGAACCTGTTCCTGGCCGACATCTACAACACCCGGCACATCACCCGCGACGGCGTGGTCCCGCCCGAGCTGGTCTATGGCAACGCCAACTACCGGCCGGAGATGGAGGGTTTCCCCGTCCGCTTCGGCACCTACGTCCATATCTGCGGCATCGACCTGGTGCGCGACGAGCGCGGGGCGTTCTCCGTGCTGGAGGACAACGCCCGCACGCCGTCCGGGGTGTCCTACGTCGTCGAGAACCGGCATCTGATGCTGCGCGCCTTCCCGGACCTCGTGGCCGGCATGAAGCTGCGCCCGGTCGACGACTACGGCCGCCGGCTGCGCAACGCCATGGATGAGATCGCGCCGGAGGGCATCGACAACCCGCAGGTGGTGCTGCTGTCGCCCGGCATCTACAACGCCGCCTACTTCGAGCACGTCTTCCTGGCGCGCGAGATGGGCGTGCCGCTGGTGGAGGGCGCCGACCTCACCGTGGAGGACGACAAGGTCTGGATGCGGACGACGGCCGGACTGCGCCGGGTCCACACGATCTACCGCCGGATCGCCGACGACTTCCTGGACCCGGACGTGTTCCGCCCAGACAGCCTGCTGGGCGTGCGCGGCCTGATCGGCGCCTGGCGGCAGGGCAACGTGACGCTGGCCAACGCCGTCGGCACCGGGGTGGCGGACGACAAGGCGGTGTACGCCTACATGCCGCGCATCATCCGCTACTACCTCGACGAGGACGCCATCCTGCCGAACGTCGAGACCCATATCTGCGGCGAGCCGGAGGGCCTGGCCTACACCCTGGCCAACCTCGACAAGCTGGTGGTCAAGCCCGTAGGGGAGAGCGGCGGCTACGGCATCACTGTCGGCCCGCGGGCGAGCCGGGCGGAACTCGACGCGGCCCGCGTCCAACTGACCGCCGACCCGGCCAATTGGATCAGCCAGCCGATGATCTCGCTCAGCGTCGCGCCCACCTTGACGGAGGCCGGGCTGCGCCCGCGCCACCTCGATTTGCGGCCCTTCGCCATCACCGGGCGGGAAACCTGGGTGCTGCCCGGCGGATTGTCCCGCGTTGCGCTGAAAGAGGGCAGCCTGATCGTCAACTCGTCGCAGGGCGGGGGATCGAAGGACACCTGGGTGCTGACGGAATGATCGGCCTCCAGCGCCGCACGCCGCTACTGACCCGCGACGCCGAAAGCCTGTTCTGGATGGCCCGCTACGTCGAGCGGGTCGAGAACCTCGCCCGGCTGATCGACGTGACGCAGACGTTCGAAAGCCCAGGGCGGGAGGCCGAGTCCTGGGCGGCGCTGGTCGCCATCATGGCGGATAATGACGGCTTGCAGGAGCGCGGCCTCGCGATGGACGCCGCGAACGTCAAGCGCTTCTACCTGCTGGACCCTACCAACCCGACCGGCATCCCCGCCTGCATCGAGTCCGCCCGCACCAACGCGCGCACGCTGCGCCCGCTGATCAGCACCGAGATGTGGATGCAGCTCAATGTGTTCCACCACGACCTGCTGGCCATCGAGCCTTGGGAGCTGGACGGCGACGCGCTGTCCCGCCTGTGCCGCCGCATCAAGGAGGGCGTGCAGGCGCATACTGGGATCACCGAGGGCACGTTCTTCCGCGACCAGGGCTGGCACTTCTACGAGGTCGGTCGGTTGATCGAGCGCGCCGACCAGACGACCCGGCTGCTGGACATCAAGTACCACCTGCTGGCCCGCGGCACGGCGGAGGAGCGCCGGGTCGTCGAGCTGACCCAATGGAACGCGCTGCTGCGCGCCGCGGCCGGCTACCATGGGTTCCGCCGGGTGGCGCAGGCGGGCTTCGTACCGGCGGATGTCGTCGCGTTCCTGCTGGGCGACACCTCGTTCGCCCGCAGCGTCGCGCTGTGCGTGCAGCAGATGGACTGGCATTTCAGCGCGCTCCGCTCCCGCTACGGCCTGCGCGACACCGCGCCGGTGCTGGAGCGGATCGAGGACCTGCGCGTGGTGCTGGGCGAGCCTGTGCTGCGGCTGCTGCCGGACGGGTTGCATGATTTTCTCGACAGCATGCAGCGCGACCTGGCAAAGCTGGGCGAGCTGATCGGCACGATGTTCTTCCGCGATTGGCGCCCGCTGAAGCAGAGCCAGGGAACCCAGGACGTACAAACGGGCCAGGGCCAATCGCAGGGCAGCGCCCAAGACGGCCAGTCGCAATCCCAAACCCAAAAGACCGGCTGAATGGCAAGGCGGGCCGTCAGCGCCGGGCTGGGACTGGCGCTGCTGTGCCTGGGCGCCGCCTCCGCCGCCGCGCAGCAGGTCGCGCCGGCAGGCATCCCGGCGGACCGTTTCCCAAAGCCGCTGCGCCCGGTCGCCAGCATCATCTCCAACCAGTGGTCGAGCGAGGACACGCGCGAGCGGGCGGGGGAGGCGGCCCGCGTCATGCAGCTGCTCGGCATCCGGCCCGGCATGGCGGTGGCGGACATCGGCGCGGGATCGGGCTACTACACCGTACGTCTGGCGCAGCGCCTCGGCCCGGCGGGCCGGGTGTTCGCCGAGGACATCATGCCGGACTACCTGGCCGGCTTGCAGCGCCGGGTCGCGGCGGAGAAGCTGGGCAACGTGACGTTGGCGCTGGGCGAGGCGCACGACCCGCGCCTGCCGCCGGCCTCCGTCGATGTGGCGCTGCTGGTGCACATGTATCACGAGATCGACCAGCCCTTCGGCTTGCTGGTCAACCTGCTCCCGGCGCTGCGTCCCGGTGGGCGCGTGGCGATCCTGGACGCCGACCGCGCGACCTTGCAGCACGGCACCCCGCCCGCGCTGCTGGAATGCGAGTTGCGCGCCGTCGGATACCATCAAGTCGCGTTCCACCCGCTGGAGGGTGGCGCGGTGTACCTTGCGGTGTTCACCCCGCCGCCTCAGCCGCCCGCGCCGGCCAGCATCGTGCCCTGCCAAAGCGGGGCCGCGCGCTAGACAAGCCGGACCGCTTGCCCGTACGATCCGCGGGCGAAAGGGGACAGGGCATGGCCGGGCTGGACCTCCATGCGGAGTGGCTGGAGGCCGACGGGCGGGGCGGCTTCGCCTCTGGCACCGTTTCCGGCCTGCGCACCCGGCGCTACCACGCGCTGCTGCTGGCAGCGACGCGCCCTCCGGCCGGCCGCATGGTGCTGGTGAACGGGATCGAGGCGTGGGCCGAGGGGGACGGCGGGCCGGTTTCCCTCACCAGCCAGCGTTACGCTCCCGACTTGGTGCGCCACGATGCGCGCCCATTGATCGCGTCCTTTGCCGCGACGCCCTGGCCCACCTGGACCCTCCATTTGCCAGGCGGGACCGAGCTTCGCCATGAGCTTGTCGTGCATCGCCGATCCGGCGCGACGCTGCTGCGCTGGCGCCGGATGACCGGGCAGGGTGCGTTCCGCCTGCATGTCCGCCCGCTGCTGTCAGGCCGCGACTACCACGCTCTGCACCGCGAGAACCCGGCATTCCAATTCGCCGCCGAGGTTCAACAGGATCCGGCCGGCGCGACGGTCGCCTGGCAACCCTACGCCAACCTGCCGCGCATCACGGCCTCTGCCAACGCGGCCTATGCGGCGGCGCCCGATTGGTATCGCCACTTCCTTTACACGGCGGAGCGGGACCGCGGCATGGACGACACCGAGGACCTCGCGACGCCGGGCATCTTCACCTGGAACCTGGCCGCCGGCCCGGCGGTGCTCGTCTTGCGGGCGGGCGAGGGGCCGGGCCTGCCCGCGCTGGAGGACGCGGCGGGGATCGAAGCCGACGAACGGAATTGCCACGGCGAGGCACCCCCCTTGGGGTCCGTGCCGTCCTACGTCGTGGGCCGGGGCGAGGGGAAAACGGTCGTCGCGGGCTATCCGTGGTTCACCGACTGGGGGCGGGACACCTTCATAGCGCTGCGCGGCTTGCTGCTGGCGACCGGCCGGGTTGGCGAGGCCGAGCACATCCTGCTCGCCTGGTCCGGCCTGGTCAGCGAGGGCATGTTGCCCAACCGCTTTCCCGACGACGCCGGGCCGCCGGAGTACAACTCGGTCGATGCCTCGCTATGGTTCATCGTGGCCGTGCATGACTTCCTGCGCACAGCACCCGGCACGCCGTCCCGCGCGACATTGCAGGAGGCCGTGGGCCTGATCCTGGCGGGCTATGCCGGCGGCACGCGGTTCGGCATCTCGGCCGACGCGGACGGGCTGCTGCGCGCCGGCGTGCCGGGGCAGCAGCTCACCTGGATGGACGCGAAGGTCGGCGACCGGGTCGTGACGCCGCGCATCGGCAAGCCGGTCGAGGTGCAGGCGCTGTGGATCAACGCGCTGCGCATCGGCGCGGCGTGGCGGCCGGAGTGGGGCGCGCTCGCGGACCGGGCGCAAACGTCGTTCCTGCAGCGCTTCCCCGACCCGGACAGCGGCGGGCTGGCGGATGTCGTCGATGCCGACGGCGTGCCGGGCCGTGTGAACCGCCGGCTCCGCCCGAACCAGATTTTCGCCGTGGGCGGCCTGCCGTTCCTCCTGCTGTCCGGCCCGGCGGCGCGGCGCGTCGTCGATCTCGTAGAAGCGCGGCTGCTGACCCCCATGGGCCTGCGCACCCTGGCGCCGGACGATCCCGCCTACGTCGGCCGCTACGCCGGCGGCCCGGCGCAGCGGGACGGCGCCTACCATCAGGGCACGGCCTGGCCCTGGCTGATCGGCCCCTTCGTCGAGGCCTGGCTCCGCACGCGCGGCGACACGCCCGCAGCCCGTGCGGAGGCCGCGGCGCGGTTCCTGGCGCCGCTCCGCGCGCATCTGAACGAGGCCGGGCTGGGCCACGTCTCGGAGGTCGCGGACGGCGACGCCCCGCACACGCCCGGCGGCTGCCCGTTCCAGGCGTGGTCGCTGGGCGAGCTGCTGCGTGCGGAAATGCTGGTGGCGCCTTGAGCCTGTTCGACACGGCCGAGGGCCGCCGCCTGCGCGCCACCGGCCCTGGCGCCCGCTGGCGCCGCTGGGGACCGTACCTCAGCGACCGCCAATGGGGCACGGTGCGGGAGGATTACAGCCCCGGCGGCACCGCCTGGGACTACCTGCCGCACGACCATGCCCGCAGCCGCGCCTACCGCTGGGGCGAGGACGGCCTGGCCGGGTTCAGCGACGACCAGCAAACGTGGTGCCTGGCGCTCGCCTTGTGGAACGGGCGCGACCCCATCCTCAAGGAGCGGCTGTTCGGCCTGACCAACGGGCAGGGCAACCACGGGGAGGACGTGAAGGAGCGCTACTTCTTCACCGACGGCACGCCGACCCACTCCTACATGCGGATGCTGTACTGCTACCCGCACCAGGCGTTCCCTTATCAGGAGTTGCTGGACCGCAATGGCAGCCGCGGCCTTGACCAACCGGAGTTCGAGCTTGAGGACGCCGGCGTGTTCGACGCCGGCTGGTTCGACGTCACCGTCGAGTATGCCAAGGCCGGGCCGGACGACGTGCTGATGCAGGTCACGGCGCTGAACCGCGGCAACGCCGCGGCGCCACTGCACATCCTGCCGCAGTTCTGGGCGCGCAACACCTGGTCCTGGGCGGGCGGCCCGCGCCCCGGCCTGCGCCTCGCCGCCGACGGGTCGGTGCGGGCGCTGCGCCGCGGCTGGCGTCCCCGGCGGTTCGAGGTGGAGGGCGGCTACCCCTGGCTGTTCTGCGAGAACGACACCAACGCGCGCCGCCTGTTCGGCTCGGCGGGGGCCGGGCCGTTCAAGGACGGGATCAACGACTTCGTCGTGCATGGCGACCAAGCGGCGGTGTCCCGCGACGACAGCGGCACCAAATGCGCGGCCCACGCCCAGTTCCTCGTGCTGCCGGGCGAGCGGGTGCAGGTCCGGGCCAGGCTGCGCCTCGATGACGGCAAGCCGGCCCCGGACGGCGCCGCCGCGATGCGGGCACGCCGGGCCGAGGCGGACGAGTTCCACGCCGTGCTGTCCCAGGGCATCGCCGATCCCGCGCGCAAGCTGGTGCAGCGCCAGGCCTTTGCCGGGCTGCTGTGGACCAAGCAGGTTTATCACCTGGACGTGGCGCGCTGGCTGGACGGCGACCCGGCGCAGCCCGCGCCGCCCGAAAGCCGCAAGCGCGGACGCAACCGGGACTGGCGGCACCTGAACAACGCCGACGTGCTGTCCATGCCGGATAGCTGGGAGTATCCATGGTACGCCGCCTGGGACCTCGCCTTCCACGCCGTCGCCTTTGCCGAGCTGGACCCGCAGTTCGCCAAGGACCAGCTCGTCCTGCTGGCCCGCGAATGGTACATGCACCCGAACGGCCAGTTGCCGGCCTATGAATGGGCGTTCGGCGACGTGAACCCGCCGGTGCACGCCTGGGCGGCGCTGCGGGTCTACCAACGCGACGCGGCGATCACCGGCACGCCGGACCGGGCCTTCCTGGAACGGGTGTTCCATAAGCTGATGATCAATTTCACCTGGTGGGTGAACCGCAAGGACCCGGACGGGCGCAACGTGTTCCAGGGCGGGTTCCTCGGCCTCGACAACATCGGCCTGTTCGACCGGTCGAAGCCGCTGCCGACCGGCGGCACGCTGGACCAGGCGGACGGCACGGCCTGGATGGCGATGTATGCGCTGAACCTGATGCGGATCGCGCTGACGCTGGCCCGGGACAACCCGGTGTACGAGGACATCGCCTCCAAGTTCTTCGAGCACTTCCTGCTGATTGCCGAGACCATGGCGAACCTGGGGGAGGGCGGGCTGTGGGACGAGGCGGAGGGCTTCTACTTCGACGTGCTGCGCCTGCCGGACGGCTCGACGGAGAAGCTGCGCGTCCGCTCCATGGTCGGCCTGATCCCGTTGTTTGCGGTCGAGGTGCTGGAACCCGGTGAGGCCGCGGCGATGCCGGGCTTCGCCGGACGCCTGCAATGGGTGCTGAACCACCGTCCGGAGCTGGCCGCCCTGGTGTCCCGCTGGACCGAGCCGGGCCTGGGCGAGACGCAGTTGCTGTCCCTGCTGCGCGGCCACCGCATGAAGGCGCTGCTGCGCCGCATGCTGGACGCGGCCGAGTTCCTGTCGCCCTACGGCGTCCGCTCGCTGTCCAAGGCGCATGCGGCCGCGCCTTACGTGCTGGAGCGCGGCGGGGAGCGCTTCGCCATCGAGTACGTGCCGGGCGACAGCCGCACGCGGGCGTTCGGCGGCAACTCCAACTGGCGCGGCCCGGTGTGGATGCCGGTCAACATGCTGCTGATCGACAGCCTGCGGAAGTTCCACCGCTACTACGGCCCGGAGTTCCGGGTGGAGTGCCCGGCCGGCTCCGGCGAAAGGCTTGACCTCGGCCAGGTGGCGGACGAGCTGTCCGGGCGGCTGGCCCGCCTGTTCCTGCCAGACGCGCAGGGCCTCCGGCCGTCGATGCCCGATGAACGGCTTAAAGACGCCATGCTGTTCCACGAGTATTTCGACGGCGACACCGGCCGCGGCCTCGGCGCCGCGCACCAGACCGGGTGGACCGCCCTGGTCGCGCTGCTGCTGGCCGGGCGCGAATGACCTTTGCCGCCCCGCGTCTCCGTTCTAAGGTCAAGGCATGATCTCGCTCGCGCTTGCCGCCTTAGCCTTTCTTGGCATCCATCTCGGGGTGTCCGGCACCGCCTTGCGGGACCGCGCCGTGGCGGCGGTCGGGCTGCGCGGCTACATGCTGGCGTTCTCCATTGCCTCGGTCGGCGCGATCATCTGGCTGGTGTTGGCCTACCAGTCCGCGCCCTACGTGCCGACCTGGGGGCAGCTTGAAGGGTGGAAGCCGGTGATGATCGCGCTGATGCTGCCGGCGTTCCTGCTGGTGGTGATCGGCCTCACCACGCCGAATCCGACCGCGGTGGCGCAGGAAGGCCTGGTAGACCGGCCGCCGCAGGGCATCGTCCGCGTCACCCGGCACCCGTTCCTGATGGGCGTGGCGCTTTGGTCGGGCCTGCACCTGATCGGCAACGGCGATGTGGCGTCCCTGCTGTTCTTCGCGGCGCTGGCGATCACCGCCGTGGTCGGCACGGTGTCCATCGACGCGAAGCGCCGCCGGGCGCTGGGGGACAAGGCATGGGATGTTTTCGCGTCCCGCACTTCCATCGTGCCGTTCGCCGCCATCCTGGCCGGGCGCAACAGCTTCGGCATGCGGGAGATGGGCTGGTGGCGGCCGGCGGCGGGGGTCGTGGGCTACGCGCTGATGCTGGGCGGCCACGCGCACCTCATCGGCGTCTCGCCCTGGCCGGCGTAGCGCCGGGCGCAGAACGGAGGTGGTGCTGGAAGGGGAGGGCGCTTTTACGGCCGCGTCCTGTGCCTCGACCGATGCAGCACCCCGCCCCCATGCCGGAGCCTTTCACGCCCCCGAACGGCGCGAGGTAGCTCACCACCCGGTAGGCGTTGACCCACGCCGTTCCGGCCTGCAGGCGCTTTGGGAGCTTGACCGCGCGCTCGATGCTGGTTGTCCAGAGCGCGGCGGCCAATCCGTAGGGCGTGTCGTTGGCGATCTCGACCGCCTCGTCGTCCGTGTCGAACGGGATCACCGTCAGGACAGGGCCAAACACCTCCTCGCCGGCGGTCCGCATCGAGTTCTTGACGCCGGTGAAGATCGTCGGCCCCACAAACAGGCCCTCGCCGCACGCTTCACCCGATCCGCGGCGGCCGCCGGTCACGCATTCGGCGCCCTCGCCTTTAGCGACCTCGATGTTTCATGACCCGCTCGAGCTGCGGACGGTTCGAGACCGGTCCCATATTCGTGTCGGACTCGGCCGGGTCGCCGAGGCGCGCGGCGGAAACGAACTCGGCGAGCTTGCCGACGAACTCGTCGTGGATGGAGGAGTGGACCGGGAGGCGGGAGCCCGGCATGCAGGTTTGCCCGGTGGCCGCGAAGATGCCGGACACCACGCCCTTGACCGCCGCCGCCTGGTTGGCGTCGGCGAGGACGATGTTGGGCGACTTGCCGCCGAGCTCCAGCGAGACGCGCTTGAAGGATTGGGCTGCCGCGGCCGCCACGGCCTTGCCGCCGGTGAAGGCGATCCGCTTGACCAGGGGATGGGTGGTCAGGACCTCTCCCACCTCCTTGCCGTAGCCGGTCACCACGTTGACCATGCCCGGCGGGAAGCCTGCCTTCTCGAACAGCCGCGCGAAGGCGATCAGCGACGTCGATGCGAACTCCGACGGCTTGGTGACCACGGTGTTTCCCGCCGCGAGGGCCGCCAGCTTCATCGTGGTCAGGAGCAGCGGAGAGTTCCACGGCACGATGCAGGTCACGACGCCGAGCGGCCCAAAGACCCAGGGCGATGGGTGAAGGAGTGCGTGACAGGCAGCGAAACTGCTGAAGCTATGACAATCCTTGATTTGCCATGCGGGGACGATCATGGACGACACGGCGATGGACGGTGCGGCATTCGCCGAAGCGGTTGCCTTGTTAAGCGACGTCAACGGCCTGCGAGAGCCTCGCCAGTCCGGCAAGTTCGTCGCCTGGGCGGCCGCGATGGCAGGCGTGCCTGCCGCCGTGGTCGCGATCGACGGCAAGGCCGTGCGCCGATCCGGCCAAGAGAACGGCGCGCCCGCCGCCACTCACATGGCGTCCGCCTTGCGCGCCAGCGCCTCGTGCTGGGACAAGTCAAAGTGGCGGAACAGCCCAACGACGTCGCGGCTGTTCCGAAGCGGCTCACCATGCGGGCGATCGAGGGGGCGATCGCCGCCGTCGACGCCATGGGGCGCCAGCGCGACGTCGCGCAAGGCGATCGACAAAACAGCCGATCCCGTCCTGGCCCTGGACGGCAGCCAGGGCGCTGCGCGACGACGTCGAACTGTTCGCCGCCGAGCAGAAGGCCCGCGGGTTCGCCGACGCCGAAACCCGCCAGGACACGACAATCGACGGCGATCACGGCCGCATCGAGACCCGGACCGCAACCGTCGTCCACGACGTCAAATGGCTCCAGGAACGCCATGAACGGCCAGGCCTCAAAGGCGTCGCCATCGTCGAGAGCCGTCGCGAAATCAGCGGACGGGTCGAGCAGGAGACACGCTGTCGCGTCACGTCGCCGGTGACGCTGGCGTCGCTTATGGGGCCGGTCGCGCGCAGCCGCTGGGCGATCGGAAACAGCCTGCACCGGGTCATGGACATGGTGTTCCGCGACGGCGAATGCCGGGTCCGGACCGATCACGCCGCGGCCAACTTCACCACCCTCAAGCACCGGGCGCTCAACAAGCACCGGGCGCTCAA
>JAABUQ010011271.1_pt1 | contig 11466 bp, 12 predicted proteins | sample 5560001 | NCBI WGS metagenome assembly JAABUQ01 (sample SAMN10711888, study PRJNA513371) | rock metagenome | isolation source: Antarctica rocks | place: Antarctica: Victoria Land, Finger Mt nord | collected 2015-12-18
AAGGACAGACACGCGCGCATCTCATCGTGGCCAGGAGAACTACTCTCCAACTAAAGGCCGAATACATTTGCGCAGACTTGTCTTCTCGACCGAACTTCCCCTTGCAGTCGCGCGGCGGACCATACATGCTCCCGTCATGGCCTGTCCGTCTGATGACAGCCTTCGCAAAGAGCAGCTTTGGGAAGAAGAACTTTCTGATGCAAACGCTGGCAGATCGCTCGATTCGCTGGCAGCGTCTGTAAAGAGGAGGTCTGATGGCCACGGTGGGGGGGGCAGTTCGGAAGCTTCGGTGGTCGGTGGCGCAGAGGGGGGTGTGGGGAACGCTCCGGTTTGGGCTGGGTCGAGTGGGAGCGGGCGGGGGCGGGGGGCCGCAGGTGCATCCGTTCGACCTCCAGCATGAGGTGGAGACGAGCGGGTTGATCGGCGGAGCCGATCTGGTCACCGGGCATGCTCACGACCTGTACAACACGGCGTACTACGGGATGTCGCCGTCGCGCTTCAGGGGCGCGATGGAGCGCTGGAGGAGCTTGCCGCCGGTGGCTCCGGCCGAGAGCTACACCTTGGTCGACCTTGGCTGCGGGAAGGGGCGGGCGGTGCTGATGGGAAGCGGGATGCGCTTCGCCGCTGTGGTCGGGGTCGAGATCCATCCGGAGCTTGCGCGGGCGGCGGAGAGGAACTGGGAGACGTGGGAGGCGGCTGGGAAGAACGTGGTCCCTGCGCGGATCGTCCGTGGAGATGCGACGGAGTTCGAGTTTCCCTCGGGGCCGTGTCTTCTCTACCTGTTCAATCCGTTTGCACGACCGGTGGTGGAGCGGTTGCTGGAGAGGATAGCCATGAGTTTTGGAGACCGGCCAGGGTTGCTGGATGTGGTGTACTTCAACCCGGAGGCGGCGGGGGCGTTTGAGGAGCGGGAGGGTTTTCAGCTGCTGTGGAGCGGGACGGTGGAGTTGAGCGCGGAGGATCGGGCGGCGGACCTGGTGGCGAGTCCGGAGGATCTGTGCAACCTGTACCGGTGGGTGGGTGTTTCGCGGGAGTGATAGGCGGGGCCGTGGCGCGGCCGTGGGTCGCTGTGCCGGTGCGGGTTCAGGGCGGGTTGCTGCTGGCGTGACGGTATTGCCTGAGAACCTCGGTTGGTACTGACGTGAGGTCGGGTGAATATAGGCATTGACCGCCGTCTCCGGCGTCGGTAGTTTGTGGCTAATGGCTGACATGCAACTGGTTTCGGGAATGACCGCAGACGCACCCGTGGCGACGACGTCGATGAACATCGGGACGACGATTCGGGGATACCGGCTGCAGCGCGGGATGTCGCAGGGCGACATTGAGAAGAAGACAGGCCTGCTGCGGTGTTACCTGTCCCGGGTGGAGAATGGGCACACGGTTCCATCGCTTGAGACGCTGCAGAAGATCGCGCGCGCGCTGGATCTGCAGCTTTCGGAGTTCTTTGCCGAGGAGGCGGTGGCGAAGGAGATGTCGTCGTTGAACCTGGGCGAGGAGGAGATCCGGTTCCTGACCCAGGTGCAGCGGTATTCGGCACATCTTGGAGACAGCGACCGGCGGCTGCTGCTGGCGATGGTTCGGAAGTTTGCGCAGACTTCGTTGAGCTAGAGGTACCCTCTTCCCCCCCCGGGGGTGTTTGGCTAAAGTCTTCATTCAACGCGGTTTAGGTACCGGGTACTACGGCAAAGTATTCAAAGTAGAGAGTTTACGGGTAAAGTCTTCCAACAAAAGGGCTTAGACCTCCAGCGGTGATGGGTTGGGGTGTTTCCTACTTCTAGTGTAGCGAATTGGGCGAGTTGTTACGCCAAGTTTTAAGCCGGGCTTTTAGCCCTCATGCTTTGTGGTGCCTGAAAACCTGGGGCTTCGCCCCAGGCTGGTATGTGCCGGGCCTTCAGCCCTCATGCTTTGGGGTGCCTGAACCTGGGGCTTCGCCCCAGGCTGGTATGTGCCGGGCCTTTGGCCCTCATGCTATGTGGTGCCCGAAACCTGGAGCTTCGCCCCAGGTTGGTATGTGCCGGGCCTTTGGCCCTTGTAGATTGGGCGCGCCCGGAAGCGTTGGGGCCTGCCCCAAGCTGGTATTGGGCGGGCCGTTGGCCCTTGTTGTTTGGGCGCGCCTGAAAGCGTGGGCTTCGCCCCAGGCTTGGGCGCTGCCTCAGGCTGGTGGAGCAGGTGCTGGCAACTGCCAATACAGGAGAGCTTCGCTGCGCTTAGGATGACTGGTTTAGCGGAACTTGCTGATCCAGTAGGCGACGAGGAGGAGGCAGAGGAAGGCGGCGGCGAAGGTGATCTTCTGGCGGGCGAGGTAGATGCGACGGCCGGAGGTCATGCGGGGGACGAGGGGTGGGCCGAGGGCGAGGCCGGAGAGGAAGCCGCCGATGTGGGCCATGTTGTCGATGCGGACGAGGGGGACGATGACGGTGGCGAGGCCGATGACGAGGTTGAGGCCGGCGAACTGCATGACGGAGCGCCTGAGCCGCTGAAGCTCGGTGGCGGCGATGGGGAGCTGTTTGTTGGAGAGGAGGACGATGAGGATGCCGGCGATGCCGAAGACGGCTCCCGAGGCGCCGGCGCCGACGGAGAGATCGGGGCTGCGGGTTATGAGGAAGAGGAGGAGTTTCACACCGACCGATAGGAGGTTTCCGGCGATGCCGGTGACGAGGTAGGTGGCGATGAGGCCCCACTTGCCGAGGAGCGGCTCGCCGAGGAGGCCAAGGTTGTAGAGGCACCACATGTTGGTGGCGAGGTGGATAATGCCGACGTGGACGAAGGTGGCGGTGAGCAGGCGGTACCACTGGCCGGCCACGACAAGATCCATGGCATTGCCACCATAGTGCTCGAGATTATCGGGCGTGGGTAAAGTTGGGCTGACACCGTGGAGGATCATCCAGAGGAAGACGGCTATGTTGATGCCGAGGAGCAGGTAGGTGGCGGGGTTGGCCTCGACCTGTCCGCGACGCCGGGGTGGTAGAGGTGGGGTGTAGACGGAGCGGGGGACAGCCTGCGCCTGCTCCTGCGCGAAGTCCGGGAGGGGAGGGGGCTGGGGTGGAGGGAGGACCTCACCTTCGGTGCGTTGGCTGGGGTCCATAGGCGGATGGTTGGCTATGCGGCGTGCTTTGTGAAGCGCTCGCGAAGGTCGGCGGGGAGGCGCTGCCCGACGAGGCTGCCGACGAGGCCGGGGAGAGGGGTAGCGACCGCGACCAGGACCCAGAGGAGGGTGGAGAAGGCGACACCGGCGACGGCCACGGCCTCGAGCGAGATGGCGATGGGGGTGTGGTGGAGCTGGACATGGACGCTGCCGATATGGGTGATGAGCTCCACGCGGCGGATGATGAGGGCGGCGAGGAGAAAGGCGGCGATGGAGAGGGTGCTGACGCTGAGGAGGAGGATATCGATGGTGCGGGCGATGCGCTGCCGGCGGCGGCAGTTGGAGCACTCGTCGAGGTGGGTCTCGTAGTCGGTGCGCATGGCTGGGGAGACGCCGGAGATATCGAAGCGCCAGCCGGAGAGGATGCCACCTACGATCGGGTCAGTGCAGTGGGAGACTGAGGAACGGGGGCGGCGGGGGCTGCCGGAGAAGGATAGAGCAGGTTTTTGCATAGGCTCAGTTCTCATTCTAGACAGTTTGATGGCTGGTTTGGAGCGAAAGATTCGGTTGAGGTGCAATGAAGGGCAATGGTAGAGGGTGCGTGCCGACGAGGGCTGACCATAATTGCTCACGGGCTGGTCTGGGCTGGGCTTGGGGAAGCTCACGGGGAAGCTCACAGGCAAGGACGCTGGGACGGCGTTCCAAGGGGCGCCAAGGAGGGTTCCGGGGAGGCGGTGGCGGTGGCGGCATTTACGGGACGACTTCGCCGTCGCGCATGGAGAGGGTGCGGTCGGCGATGGCGGCGGCTTCGGGGTTGTGGGTGATCATGAGGACGGTCTGGTGGAGCTCGCGGCTGGACTGGCGGAGCATGGCGAGGACGGCATCGGAGTTTTTCGTATCGAGGTTGCCGGTGGGCTCGTCGGCGAGGACGATGGCAGGGTAGGTGATGAGGGCGCGGGCGATGGCGACGCGCTGCTGCTCGCCGCCGGAGAGCTCGTTGGGGCGGTGGTGGAGGCGGCCGGAGAGGCCGAGGAGGCCGGTAAGGCGGTCGAGGAGGGCGTGATCGAGGGGCTTTCCGGTCTCGGCGATGTCGTGGGCGATCTCGATGTTGCCCATGGCGGAGAGGGTGGGGAGGAGGTTGAAGCGCTGGAAGACGAAGCCGATGCGGGCGCGGCGGAGCCTGGTGCGATCGGCGTCGGAGAGGCGGGCGAGCTCGACGCCGCCGATGGTGACGGAGCCGGTGGTGGGGGGGGTGAGGCCGCCGAGGATGTGGAAGAGGGTGGATTTGCCGGAGCCGGACGGGCCGACGATGGCGACGAACTCGCCGGGCTGGATGGCGAGGTTGACGTGGCGGAGAGCGGGGACCTGGAGCTTGCCGGAGCGGTAGGTTTTGCCGAGGTCGCGCGCGATGATGATGGGTTGTGCGAGGGCGGAGGTGGTGGGGGCTGAGGCGGTGGAGGCTTCGAGGCTCATAGGGTCAGGAACGAGTTTAGACGGATCGGGAGCTCCGGGGCGCGGGTGTGGGGGTACAATCCTGACGAAGCGGGGGCGGGAGGTCGTCTTATGGCAGGTGCGGCGTATGGATCTTCGGGATTTTCTGGAGCTTCTGGGTCTTCGGGGTCTTCTGGAGCTTCGGGGTCTTCGGGATCTTCGGTTCCACCCCCACGGCCTGCGGTTCTGGATGCGTCGATGGTGACGACGGCGTTTGAGCTGCCGGGGTATCGGGTGGTGCGGAACTACGGTGTGGTGCGGGGCGTGGTGGTGCGGTCGCGGTCGATTGTGGGGACGATTGGGGCGAGTCTGCAGACCATTGTGGGGGGGAACATTACCCTGTTCACGGAGTTGTGCGAGAAGACGCGGCAGGAGGCGTTTGCGCTGATGATGCAGCATGCGGCGGAGCATGGGGCGAATGGGGTGATCGGCGCACGGTATGACGCGAACGAGGTGATGCAGGGGGTGACGGAGGTGCTGGCGTATGGGACGGCGGTGTTTGTGGAGCCGGTGGGGTGAGTGGCGGGTGTGGGGTGGAGCGGGCGGTGCGGTATGCTGCTCGTGGACTCTGTGAAGCGGGGGAGATGGTGATGCGTCGGTATTTGGTTGGGATGGCGATGGGGTTGATGGCGGCGCCGGGCTTTGCGAAGGCGAAGGCTGCGGTGGTGGTTCCGCTGAAGACGAGTGCGGGGCAGGATGCGGGGACGGCGACGTTTCACGGGACGAGGAAGGGGCAGGTGGAGATCAAGCTGAAGCTTGCGAACCTGCCGATTGGGGACCATGCGGTGCACCTGCACGAGAAGCCGGTGTGCGACGCTCCGGACTTCAAGACGGCGGGAGGGCACTTCAACCCGGATGGGAAGCAGCACGGGACGTTGAATCCGGCGGGTCACCACAACGGGGATCTGCCGCAGAATGTAACGATTGGCGAGAACCATACAGGCGAGGCGACCTTTAAGGTGAACTCCCTGTCGATGGATCCGGCGGCGGCGAACTCGATCTTTGCGAACGGCGGGACGAGTGTTATGGTGCATGAGAAGGCGGACGATATGAAGACGGACCCGAGCGGAGCGGCGGGGAACCGGATTGCGTGCGGGGTGGTGGTGGCTCCGCAGCCGTAGGTGGCCGGCGGCGGTTGGTTGAACTGCCCGGGAGGGAGTTGCGTATAGGAAGGCATGGGCGTTCCGCACATGTCGTTTCCGCTCCCCCCGTCGCGTATTCCTCCGGCCGGAGGGATGCGGCCGGTTTCCCGGGAGCTTCGGCGGCCGAGGGTTGCGGGGCCGGGGGGTGGGATGGCGGCGGGGCCTGGGACCGTGCCTGGGGTAGTGGCTGGGCGGGAGCCGACCGGGGTAGTAGCGAGGGGGGAAGGATATACACTTCCCACACCGTCGAAGAGCTTTGAGGCAAAGTTGGAGCGCACGCCTGAACAGATTGCAGAGCAGGACGCCCTTGCGCGGCAGGTTCGGCTGTGCGTCTCGGGGGATGCGCAGGCGTGGCAGGCGCTGGTGGTGTCGCAGCATCGGCGGGTGTACTCGATCTGCTACCGGTTTACGGGATCGGCGGCGGATGCGGAGGACCTGACGCAGGACGTGTTTCTGAAGCTGTACCGGAATCTGGACAGCTTCGACGCGCTGAAAGGGAGCTTTCAGACGTGGATCTCGACGCTGACGCGGAACCTGCTGGTGGATCACTTTCGGCGGACGCGCCTGGATCGGGCGACGGACTCGATCCATGCGAGTTTTGACGGCGACGAGGACGGGCCGACGATCGAGGATCGGCTGATGGACAAGCGACCCTCGCAGGAGCAGCACGTTGCGGGCCTCCAGCTGCGGGCGCGGGTGCAGGCGGCCCTGAAGCAGATCTCTCCGGAGCTGCGGGAGGCGGTAATTTTGCGGGATCTGGAAGATTTGGATTACAAGGAGATTGCGCAGGTTTTGCGGATTCCGGAGGGCACGGTGAAGAGCCGCATCAGCCGCGGACGGGGCGAACTTGCACGGCTTCTGCAACGTACAGAAGGGCAGGTGAGTTAGGTGGCAGAGTTCAATCAATTTGGAAGCATACGGCCGAGCCAGACGGCGGACGCGAAGGAGTGTGCGTCGTTTGAGGCGATACTGGCGGAGGCGGTCGACGGAGGTCTGACGGCGGAGGAGCAGGCGGCGTTTGATCTTCACCTGCTGGGCTGCGCGAGCTGCCGGGAGATGCTGGCGGATGCCAAGCGCGGCGCGACCTGGATGGAGATGCTGCGACAGCACGCGCCGCAGCCGCCGGCGGGGCTGCTGGAGCGGATCTTTGCGCAGACGAGTGGAGTGGGGGCGCACGGAGCCGGGATGGCGGTCGCTGAGCCGATGGGCGGGCTTGGGATGGGGTCGACCGCGGTGGCGGGTGAGGCTTTGCCGGCGGGAGCTGTGAGCGGGATGGCTGCGCTGGCGGGGGCGGCAAGGGCTGCGAAGACTAACGTCGTTCCGTTCCGGAGCCGGCTGGCGGGACAACGGGGTCTTCGGGCCATTGGGCACACGGTGCTGCAGCCGCGGCTGGCGATGACGGCCGCGATGGCGTTCTTTTCGATTGCGCTGACGATGAATCTGACGGGGGTTCGGGTGAGCGATCTGCGGGTCAGCGATCTCCGGCCCGCGAACCTGCGGCGGAGTGTGTACCAAGCCAACGCCCATGTGGTTCGGTATGTGACGAACCTGCGCGAGGTGTACGAGTTGGAGTCGCGGGTGCACGATCTGCAGAGATCGTCCGAGAGCGACAGAACGGCGGGTCCGGTTGCACCGGAGGCTGGGGCGGGAGACGGATCGCCGAGCAAGGACGGCGCGGCCGGACAGGGTGGTGTGGATGGCAGCGGGAAGAAGGGCGGAAAGGAACCGGAGGTGCAGCCAAGGCGACGGACGAGCCCGGGGACGAGCCGACGGGAGCCCCTGCGGGATGACCTGCGGGTGCTTGCGGGATGGAACCGGAAGATGAGGCGGCAACCTGCCCTGGAACAGGCCAGCTTACTGCGGTTCGGATTTGCGCCGATGAGGGTTGGGAGTGCCAGCCTCCCTGCGCCGAGCCTCCGTGCGCCAGAGATCGATCGAATTGCCCCGGAAAGGGGAACGGTATGACAGACACACGATCTTCTGAAGGAGAGCGCATTGCGTATTGCCAGAACTGCGGCAGGCCGCTGACAGCAGCGGATGCTCGCAATGTGGGGTCAGCAGTCTTTTGCGAGCCATGCCTGGTGGCGAAGGTTGCCGCGGCCGATACCGCAGGAGCGTCGGCGGGCGGTTCCGCCGCGGCGGGAGAGGCGGCGGGAGCAGCCGGGCATGGTGGATACGGGTTTGGAGGGACATCTTCGGGCGGGAGCTACGGATATGGAGGCCCGATGCCTCCGGCACCGCCCCGGGTCTCGGGAGCGCCGAATCCAGGACTGGCGGCGCTGCTTGGATTTATCCCCGGTGTGGGCGCTTTCTACAACGGCCAATATGCGAAGGGTGTGGTGCATCTGGTGGTGTTCGCGGTGTTGACGTCGCTGGCGGACCGCAATGGGATTTTCGGCCTGTTTGTGGCCGGGTGGATCTTTTACCAGGTGATTGAGGCGCATCACACGGCTCGGGCTCGCCGGGATGGGACACCCCTGCCGAATCCTTTTGGCCTGAATGACATTGGAGAGCGGCTGGGGTTTGGGCGAGCCTGGCCGGCTTCTCCACCTTCGACCGGCGCCGCGGAAGGCGCCAGCGGAGCAGATCCGTTTGCGACGGGCGGGACCTATGTTCCTCCGGCCTCGCCCTATGCGCCACCGCAGCCGGCGTATGCCCCTCCGCCACAACCGGCGTATGCCCCGCCACAATCCACCTCTACGAGCTATGCGCCGCCCGTGGCAGGTTGGGGCGCGTCCGCGGCGACTTACGGGAACGTGCCACCTCCGCGAACTCCCGAGGGATTTCCCTACCCTGCGGCGACCGGGCCGTTGAACCGGGTTCCCGTGGGTGCGATTGTGCTGATCGGGTTGGGTGTGTTGTTCCTGATCGGCAACAGCGGATGGGTAAACGGCTTCGCGGTCTACAAGCTGATTCCGTTTCTGTTGATCGGCATAGGCGTGTGGATCTTTGTGCGCAAGATGACGGAGGGAGATGGCGGGCTGGCCGGCGATGGGACACCTGCGTATCGGCTTCGGCTGTTTCGCGCTGCTCGCGGGCCAGTCTGGATTGTTCTGGTGGGCGTGCTGTTTCTGCTGGACACGTTTCGCATACTTCCGTGGGGGCGTAGCTGGCCGTTGTTCATCATTGTCGGCGGCGTGATGACCTTTTTCGAGCGCACGGCGTATGCAGGCGTGATGCCGCCGCCGTATGCGTACGCACCTCCGGCCTCGACCCCGGTTGGGGAGCCGGTGAGCCCGGCAGCGACTGGCGCTGTGAGCTCGCACGACCAGGAGGATCAGTAGCCATGACGAACTATCCGCCGCCCCCGCCGCCGCAACCCGGACCGCCGTATTCTGTCGATCCGCGGTATCAGCGAGAGGTCGTTCGTGAGCAGGCGCGGATGCAACGGGACGCGATTCGGGCGCAGCGCGAGATGCAGCGCGCCCAGATGCGCGGGCTGCGACAGGGGTCCCTTGTTGGACCGCTGCTGGTGATTGCGGTCGGGGTGGTGTTTCTGCTGGTGCAGCTTGGCCGTTTGCCGAAGCTGCTGTTGTGGGATTGGTACGGGCGCTGGTGGCCGCTGCTGCTGATTGGGATCGGCGTGATCCGGCTGGCGGAGTGGGGCTTCGACCAGGCGATGCAGCGGGATTTACCCATCTCGGGTCCGCGTCCGCGACGCGTGCTGGGCGGAGGTGTGGTGGCCCTGCTGGTTCTGCTGGCTGGGACGGGGGTGACGCTGGGTCTTCTGCGGGGTCATGGAAACGATTTCTTCGCCAATGGCTTCAGCATCAATCCGGACAATATCGACGAGTTTCTCGGCGATAAGCATGAGAGTGACCAAACGGTCTCGCATGCCTGTCCCGAGGATTCGATGGTTTTTGTGCAGAATCCTCGGGGTGATGTTTCGATCGCGGGAACGAGCGAGGATGGACAGATCCACGTGACGGCGCATAAAGAGGTGTATACGAGATCGGACTCGGATGCGGAGCACAAGGCGGCCGAGCTCGCGCCCAGGATCGACGTGGGGGAGAACCGGGTTATGGTCACGGTGCCGACGGTTGAAGGCGCGCGGGCCGATCTGACGATCACGGTTCCGGCGATGGCAATGCTGACGGTGAATGCGAATCGTGGCGACGTGCAGGTGAGCTCGGTGAAGACAATGGTGGCCGTCACAGCGAACCATGGGGACGTCACGCTGAGCGGGATTCGGGGAGCGATCTCCGGGCATATTAATAATGGGGGCTCGTCCTTTGCGGCGCACAGCATCACGGGGCAGATATCGATTGAGGGGCGCGGGAAAGATGTGACGCTCTCGGATCTGAGTGGGCCGGTGACGATGAGCGGAGATTTTTTTGGAACGACGCATCTGGAGCATATTCGCGGGCCAATCCGGTTCCATACGAGCCGGACGGACTTTCAGCTCGCCCGGCTGGCGGGGGAGATGGAGATCAGCCCCAATGCGGATCTTTCGGCGGATCAGGTGGGTGGGCCAGCGGTGCTGAACACCCGCAACCGAAATATCACGCTGGAGCGGGTGTCGGGAGACCTTACGGTGACGAACCACAATGGCTCGATCGAGCTTACGCTGGCGCCGCCGATGGGGAATATCACGGTCGAGAATCGCAACGGCTCGGTGAATGTGACGGCTCCGAGTGATGCGGGGTTTATGGTGCAGGCGGAGACGGCAAACGGCGAGGTGGAGAACGAGTTTGCGCTGCCCAGCGGCGGTGGGGAGAATCATCCGACGCTGAGCGGTACGGTGAACAGAGGGGGGCCGCTGGTGCGGGTGACTACGAGCCAAGGCGATATTTCGCTAAAAAAGGCCAGCATTGCCCCGCTACCGCCACCGCCGCCGGAGCCGCCGACGTTTACCTTGAGGCCTGATCATGAGGGGCGTCGGCACATCGTAGAGGGGGCTGCGGAGGCGACTCGTCAGGCGGAGCAGGAGTTGAAGAGCGCTGAAGAGGAGATCCGCAGGGCGAACGGGGAGGCGGCCGGGGCTCAGCTGGAGGCGCAGAAGAGGTTGGCGGAGGCGGAGAAGGCCCTGGATCGGGCCTCCCGGCAGATGAAGGATCGCTCTAAGGAGCAGTAAGGTGACCTGGCTAAAGTCACTTGCGGTCACTCGATCCTCGAAGTGAGGATCGATTAACCGCAAGAAGGCCGAGCAACGGAGATCTCGCTTGGCGGCTGTCAGGCGGCAGAGGATTTCAGGTCGCTGGACGTTGATACAGCGCTTGGGTGGAGACTGCGGGAGCTTAGGAGACGTAAAAAAGCCCGCCGTTGGGCGGGCTTTTTTTGAAGAATATGCCGGCGATCACCTAATCTCCCACACACTTACGCGTGCAGTACCATCGGCCCAACGAGGCTTAACTTCCGTGTTCGGGATGGGAACGGGTGTGACCCTCGCGGTAAACTCACCGGCAAACTTGAGAACATCGCACGCAGGCGATCTTCCACAACTGAATAGATTGGGTTTAGACGTTGTTGCAACATCAAGGGTATAACTACCTGGCTTGTGTCGAGAATGCTCTAGAACAGTTGGACTTAACTGTGCAGAGTAAATTCTATGGACAAGCCGAACGGGCGATTAGTACTGGTAAGCTACACGCATTACTGCGCTTCAACCTCCAGCCTATCAACCAGGTGGTCTTCCTGGGCCCTTCATTTCCCTTACGGGTTGGGAGATCTCATCTTAGAGCGTGCTTCCCGCTTATATGCATTCAGCGGTTATCACAACCGAACTTCGCTACCCAGCCGTGCCCTTGG
>JAABUQ010011272.1_pt1 | contig 11465 bp, 11 predicted proteins | sample 5560001 | NCBI WGS metagenome assembly JAABUQ01 (sample SAMN10711888, study PRJNA513371) | rock metagenome | isolation source: Antarctica rocks | place: Antarctica: Victoria Land, Finger Mt nord | collected 2015-12-18
TGGGCCTGGGTTGCTCTTTAGCACCGAGAAAGCGAGCGCTTGCCGGTGCGACCATGAGCATTTCTCCTGGAAAACCGAGCTGTGGGAGCGTGCCAACGGGCGCGTATCGTCTCTCGACACATGCACGTCATTTACACGTTTCAGAAGGAGTATACCAGATGTGGAGCGCTTTTCTCAGGAACCTTTGTCCCGGTGCTCACATTGGAGGGCAAGTGCTTCTGTCGGAGGGCCAAACCTGCTCACATCAGAGGACATTTACCACCTTTTGAGGAGCTACTCAACGGCCGTAATATACTTTTTGCTTGAAGTGATTGCTACTAGCATTGTATTAGGGTGGTAACAGTCTCTCATGAGCTATTGTACATGCTGAAACGTAACGATATCCTCGTTACTATTGCGAGACTTTCACATAGCATACGACGTTTCCATTGTTTCGACTTTAGTTCTATGTCTAGTATTGTTGCCTACTTATCCCTCGCCCTTGTCCATCTCAAATCCCCGATCAAGCTAAAAATGAACACTCTCCCAGCATCACCTACTCGCATTGCATGTCCATCAATATCCTCAGCTTACTGTTATCTATGTGCATCTCCCTCTATGCGTAACGCTGATGTTGTGTTACGATAGGGATATACAACGTTGCTGAAACGTTGTTCATACCCTTACCTGCATGAAGGAGGAAGGAGGAGTATGGCGACTAGTACATTCAAGACGATTGTGCTTGCATTTGTGAACATCAAGGGTGGTGTCGCTAAGAGCGTTTCGTCACTGTTTGTCGCATGGGGGCTTGCGCTTCTTGGCTATCGGGTGTTGCTGGTGGATATGGATCCACAGTCGAACAGCACCTATTCCTTGACTGGAGAACTCAATGAGTTGCCGGACGGCACGCTGTATGAGGTCCTCAAAGAGCAACCTACCAAAACGCTGCGTCAGATTATCAAATCGACCAGGCATCCCAACTTGCGTGTCGCGCCAGGCTCACTCTGGTTAAGTTCTACCGAAGTAGAATTATTAGTGCGACCATGCGAGAGTTTGTGTTGAAGAACGCACTTTCAGAGGTGCTGCCGTACTTCCACTTTGTGATCATCGATACTCCACCCAACTTGGGGTTGCTTACGATCAACGCAATGGTAGCCTCAACCTACTTAATTGTGCCAACCACGCTCAAATTATTCGGATTGGTAGGCATTCGTATTCTCAATCGGACGCTCGATGCGTTACGGTTGAAGTTCAAGCAGTTCAATATTACGCTGCCCATCCTAGGTGTGTTGGTCACACAAGTACGTCGGCCAATGACTAGGAACGCGATAGACCGTTATGCACAATTAAAGGGAATGTATGGCGAGAAACTATTTTCAACGATCATACCGCTTACAGAAAAGCTCGAAGAAGCCACCAATCAAGAGTCAGGCCAGGAAACGACAGGCTACGAATATTCGCCAGGCGGCATCGGCGCACAAGCCTATACTGCCGTTGTAAAGGAGATCCTACATCGTGTCGGAGCCGAACCAACAACAGAAACAGCAGATAGATAAGCAGCAAAAAGGAAAGTCACAGCGTACATCAAGCAATCCATTCGAGGGCAGTGCGCTCTTTTCCTCTGCACCAGCACTACCAGAGATGCCTGCATCATCAGATACACCACAGCAAGCACCAGCAGCTCCTGCCAAGCAACAGGCAGCACCATTGCTCTATAATACGCCTGCACCACCGGAGTACGTCCTACGCGCATTTGAGCAAAGGCATGACCGACAGACCATCTACATTGATGCGCGTAAAGCCGGAGCATTGGATGCTTTGACGAAGCTGGTTGCGCGAGGAAATAAGACCGATTTGGTCGATGAGATGGTGAGTGATATCCTGGCAAAGTATGAACACGTCCTCCAGGAGAATGGTGAGATGGTGCGGATATTAGAGGAACGATACCGGAAGAAGCACAATTTGTAGGTACAACTGAAGGTCAACGTTGATGCAGAGTTGGTACAAGGTTGTGAAAATGTACGTCCACGGCAAAACTCTTATCAATCGTTTTATGCCATCGGCGGCATTCTCTTCCATGTTTCAAGCCTCAAGCCGCTCTACGAGCCACGTGGAAAAGTTATTCTCCTGTAGTAATATACAAGGCATTCGATGCCTTTCATTTAAGAGAATGAGGGAGCACTTGTTGGGGGCCAGCTTCTACTCGTCTGTCGATGACGACCAGTAGTGCTATCCCTCCCAAGTTGAGGTAGGACTAGGATCACTGCAAAAATCTATCAGAGCACCTTTTTGTTCTCATTGTGTCGAAAGCGATATGTCTAAGCAGGGTGATTGTAGCGCATGACAAGCTTTTTCAATGCTTTCATATACGTTTTGAAGAGCGTTAGGAGTGGAACCGATGGATCGATATAAGCGTGGAACTCCTTGTGATAGATTTTTGCAGTGATCCTAGTCCTACCTCTGTTGGACAAATATCTGAGCACGCGCGGCGGCCCGACCACAGGGCCGCTCTTCGTGACCCAGCGCAAGGCCCGGCTTCCTCGGCGTGCTGACCTGACGCCTGATGGCTATGCGCGCCTCTCGTACCGCCAGGCTGACACCCTCTGGAAACAGTATACGCCCGGCTGGGATCTGCACCAACTGCGCCATACCGCGATTAGCGTGCGAGCGGCCCACGATTACACCGAAGTCGATCTCAAGCGCTTCAGTGGGCATACCTCTTTACGCAGCCTGGAGCGCTATATTGCCGATAACCGTGAAGCTGCCAAACGCAAAGCGCGCGCCTGGGAACGTCGTCAGGGGTAGAAAGGAACCATCGTGCCACGAATAGACGAGATCGCCTATCGGCAGCGGAAGCGCACACTGATGGAGCGTGAGTTGTCTACGCCGACCCTTGATGAGTGTCTCCTGGCCCAACAACACACTACAGGCAAACCGGCGCTGGTCGCCTTTTTGGTGCTGCTCAAAACCTTCCAACACCTCAGGTCTCAAAAAGTATACATTCTGAGACACCCTGCTGTTATCCTGAGGAGGAGGATGTATGACCAGGCTGGATGTCACGACACCACCGAAGCGACTGCATATTCTCGACGATGAGGAAATCGAAGCTCTCTATGGCAGACCTTGCTTTACCGGAGACGAGCGCACTGATGTGTTTACACTGACCCAGCCGGAGAAAGACCTCCTCGCATCCTTTACACACATCTCTATTCAGCTCTATTTTCTCCTTCAACTGGGCTATTTCAAAGCCAAACAGCTGTTCTTCACCTTTGCCTTTGACGACGTGGTCGAGGATGTCACCTACCTGCTTGAGCATTATTTTCCCGATACGCCACGGCCAGAACTGCGGATGCTCAATAAACGCACGATCCTCAAACAGCGGCAACGCATTTTGGAACTGTTCGGCTATCGCCTTTGCACGCCTACAGATCGCCATGACCTGTTTCTTCGTGCCCAACAAGCTGCACGAATCAGTAGCAAGCCAATCTATGTCTTGCGTGAACTCCTGCACTACCTCACCGAACATCGCCTTGTGAAGCCCGGCTATACGCTCCTGCAAGAAGAATTCGTCGGGAAGGCATTGACGACAGAAGTGAAGCGCTTGGCGACCATGCTCCACACGCTTTTGTCTTCTGAAGAGTGTGCGGCGCTTGGCTCTTTGCTGACTGAAACCGCCGATCTCTATACGATCACCCTGGTGAAACGGCAGCCAAAGGACTTCAGTTTAGGCGAAATGCGCCGCGAAATGACCCGTGGTGAGCACCTCGTCCAACTCTACACATTGGCCAGACGGATCGTGCCAAAACTGGATATTTCTCGTGAAGGCATCACGTATTATTCCTCACTGGTCTCCTACTATTCGGTGTTTCGGCTCAAGCAACTCGACACCTGGATCATCTACCTCTACCTGTTATGCTTTGTTGTCCATCGCTATCAGCGTTTTAACGACAATCTGCTCACCTGTTTCATTCATCTGGTGAAGCAGTACTCAGACGAAGCGAAAGCCACAGCCAAAAGAACGGTGTATGAGTACCGTGGGACCAGTAGTCAAGATCTGCCCAAAGCTGGGGAGGTGCTCAAGCTCTTTACCGCCGAGTATGAACGCAACACGCCATTTTGTACTGTACAAGAAAAAGCCTTTGCTCTTCTCGATCGGCAACGCTTAACACGCGTTGCTGATTATATCAGCAACGAGGCGAACTGCGATGAAATGGCCTTTGAATGGGAGCATATTGACTCCATGGCCCGGCGCTTCAAGCAACATCTCCGTCCTCTCTTGCGCACCATCGATCTCTCTACCACCCGAGTCAACGCGCCCATCCAGGAAGCCATCCAATTTCTCAAGGCGGCCTTTCAAAAAGACCGCTCACTCCGCCAGATCGAGTCGGGAGATTTTCCCACCGATTTCTTTCCCGTCCGAGAGAAACGCTACCTTTACCAGCGGAATGAAACCGATCAGAAACACATCATCCCCGACCGCTATGAATTTCTGGTCTATCGTCTGTTGCGCCATCGACTTGAAGCAGGCGATCTCTTTTGCCGCGACAGTGTCCACTTTCGCAGTTTCGAGGATGATGTATTGGACGATCACCTGTGGGCAAACAAAGAGGTGTTACTTGCGCAGACGGGTTTAGCACTCCTGGCACAGCCCATTCAAGACCATCTTGTCGAGCTGAAATGCCAATTGGAAGATCGTATCAGCACGGTCAATCAGCGCATCAGTGCCGGGGAAAATAGCCACTTTCACATCACGACCACGGGGAAACGAAAGAGTTGGACGCTTCAGTATCCAACGAGCACCGAGCCAATCAACCATCCGATCTTTGAGACGTTGCCTCAGGTGAACATCAGTAGTGTGCTCCACTTTGTGAATCACCACTGCCAATTCATGACATGCTTCGAGCATGTTCTGGGACGGTACAGCAAACAGGCTGCCGATGATAGCATTATTAGCGCCTGTCTTGTTGCCTGGGCAACCAACATGGGTCTTGGACGCATGGGTGAAATTTCGGATATCACCTTCGCCACACTGGCAAGCACCTCGGAAAACTTTCTGCGCCTCGAAACCCTGAAAGCTGCCAATGATTGCATCAGTAATGCCATCGCTGCTCTGACGATTTTTCGGCACTATGATATTGCCAACGTGGTTCACTCCAGTAGCGATGGGCAAAAGTTTGAAACAGCTCTTCCCACATTCAATGCCCGCTATTCACCGAAGTATTTTGGCCTCAAAAAGGGGGTGGTGGCCTATACCCTGGTTGCCAATCATGTCCCGGTGAATGCCGATATGATCGGTGCCCACGATCATGAGAGCCAATTTGTCTTCGATTTGCTCTTCAACAATACCACGGACATTCACCCGCAGGTGCATTCCACTGACACGCACGAGACAAACCAGGTGAATTTTGCTTTGCTGCATCTCTTCGGGTATCAGTTCGCGCCGCGCTATAAAGGCATCCAGGAGAAACTTCGCACGTCGCTCTATGGCTTCGAGCACCCCCATCAGTATTGCGACGTCCTCTTGAAACCAGTACGCAAACTCAATACCGATTTGATCGTGGAAGAATGGGATAACCTGCAGCGAATTTTCGTCTCGTTGGCGTTAAAAACCACGACGCAGAGTATCATCGTCCACAAACTCAACTCCTATGCTCGAAAAAACAAGACGCGCCAGGCTTTGTGGGAATACGACAATATCATGAGCAGCCTCTATTTGCTCGATTTTGTAGACTCGCCACTTCTGCGCAAGAACGTCCAGACTGCGCTCAATCGGGGCGAAAGCTACCATCAACTTCGTCGTGCTGTTTCCTACGCCAATTTTGGTAAATTGCGCTTCAAGTTAGAAGAGGACCAACATCTGTGGCATGAGTGTAGCCGATTGGTCACCAACTGCATCATCTACTACAATATGACCATCTTGTCGCAGTTGTGGGCACGCCAAGAGGCCACCCAAGACATGGCGCACATCGCCCACATCTCCCCGGTGGCCTGGCAACATATTAATTTCTATGGTCGGTATGAGTTTACAAAAGCGTCAGAGTCTATCAATATGGAGGAGATCGTCGAAGCCTTAGCGCATCACCCCATCGTATCGATGTGGATGAAGGAGATGCCTGATTGAAGCCGAGTGCACCGTTTCGGGGGGTTATGCAAAAACCCCCAACAACAACCTTCCGCAACCAATTCAAGCAACTCGTCGGTATCAGCCCACAGGCGTACCGACGAGCATTTCAAGGAGCAGTTGCGAACTGATATGGGGACTAGCTCACGCTTTCTGCCGTCGAGGCTGTAGGGTCTGTAAGATCAACGTCCCTATCTCCTTCAATAGAGGCGCGTACCACCTCGACGGGCCTGACACTGGCAACCGCCCAGTAGAAGATGGCCAGGCTGAAGATAGCAACAACGGCGATATCTACCCACTGCGGGATGAACCCGCTACCGCCGCCGTACTGACCCAGAAGCGAGATGATTGCCATCCCAATCAGGTAAGGCCACAGCCAGACTGTGTGCCGGAAGTCGAGCGATGGACGAGCGCGGGCTGAGTTCGTAGCGAGAGAGATCGCCATAAGTATGAAGCCAAAGGCGAGTACAACAAGTAAGCGCCAGATGACAGTCCAACCACTCCAATACACAAGCAGGTTGGCGGCGATGAAGCCGAGCGGCGCGAGCACAGGACCGCCTCTGAGCTCAAACGGACGCTTATAATCCGGATCGCCCCGTTTCAGTGCCGCGTAGGCCAGTGGTGTGAAGACGTACATGAGCACAGCCGCCGAGGTGACAAAGCCCACAAACGTTTGCCAGCCAGGGAATGGTAGGAACAACAGCAGACCGATGACGAACGAGAAGATCAGGCTAATGATCGGGACTCCCAGCACGCTCACCCGTGTAAGGATTGCCGGAACATAGCCTTCGCGCGCGAGCGCATAGGCGAGCCGCGAGCTAGCACCAATATAGAGGAGGCCCGTACCCGCAGGTGAGATAAAGGCATCGATGTACAGCAATATAGCCAGCCATGTCAAACCCAGGCCACTGGCTATTCCGGCGTAGGGGCCAAAACTTCCTTTGCTAATCGGATTCGCCCAGCCGTGCAAAAGATTCTGGGGAGACAGGGCGGCAATGAAAACAATCTGAAGGAGTAGATAGATAACCGTGCCAATAATCTGTGCGCTGATAATTGCTCGCGGAATATTGCGATTGGGGTTGCGCACCTCCCCGGCCAGCTCAACGGCCTGCTCGAAACCGATCAGGGCAAATACTACTCCAGCCGGTAGGGCCTCGAAGATCCCTTTGACTCCGAAGGGAGCGAATCCACCACCGGCAGTGAAATTACCTGGATGGAACGCCACGATACCAAGCGTGATAATGGTAAGCAAAGGAATGGCAATCTTCCACCAGACCGCCGCCGTGTTGGTTTGCGACAATCGCTTAACGCCTAGAGCGTTGATCACGGTGAAGACAAGCATCAGAATGCCTGCCACGACGTAGCCAAACAGCGTAAGAACCGCCACCCCGCCACTCTTCTGAGTCAGGCCCGGCAGGTAATTGGTGGCATATTGGATTGCCGCCTCCACCTCAATCGGGGCCAGAGTCACGCTATAGACCCAACCCATCCACCCCGCAGCGAAGCCCGCCAGACCTCCAAACGCATAATGCGGGAACCGGGCCGATCCGCCAGCAACTGGGTAGGCAGTACTGAGTTCGGCATGAATCAGCGCAATTACTGCGACAATTACTGCAGCAAGAATCCAGGAAATCACCGACGCTGGCCCGGCCACCTGGGCAGCGGAGAGCGCACCAAGCAACCAGCCAGACCCAATAATCGAACCAACCACGGCGAAAGTGAGGCCAAGCAGTCCCATATCTCGCCGCAACTTGTTCTCTGCACGCGGACTAGAACCAGCCGCACGCATGTCCGTTTCCATAGTTACCTCCATCATAAAGTTGTAATAGGTATACTAGGATCATAGCAATTACGCATCTCAGAGGCACCAATTGATTGCGCGCGCAGGCCCCGTTCACGGGGAGGCCTCCACCCACGCTCCTCTTACACGTTCATGCTCACTGATGGCAGCACCGACGTGATCGAAGCTTGTCTGTTGTAAGCGAGCTTAATCTGCAATCCTCCCCGTGAACGGGGCCTGCGCGCAATCAATTGGTGCCTCTGCATCTCGATCACATGGCAATTATTATCTTAGCCCATTGACAAATGACGTAATAACCATTATTCTAAACTATACCATTACGTCTTTTACCTATCAAGCCTTTAGATATATAGATTGCAAGGAGATCAAAAGATACATGTTGCGGCCACAACGGAGTGGAGTGTTACCCCTGCCGGTGCATCAGAAATCAGCCACCCCCGCATACATCCACCTGACAAGCGAGGGCGAGCTTTGCCTCGATCTGATTAATAGTGAGCATTTTGACTACCGGGGACGAGAGGAGCCGCAGGACAACCTGGAGCAGCCTGAGTGGATAAAAGCCTTTTCACAGCGCTGGCACCTGACCATTCCATCCCCACCTGGAGCTTTCGAACTCTCATCGCTGCGTATTTTACGGACGCTGCTCCGCCAGATGTTTGAGGCCGTTGCCGCCCACCAGCTCATCACCGATGCCCAGATCGAAGAGCTCAACGTATTCCTAGCCTTAACCCCGATGATGCAACAGGCTCAGCGTATGGGCAACGAAATATGTCTACAGACCATTCCCCTGCAAACCGGCTGGACCTCCGTGTTGACCCAGTGCGCCTCCTCCTGGCTCGATCTCCTGGCTCGCACACCCCCTCATCGTCTAAAGGTATGCGCTAATCCCGCCTGCCACTGGGTCTTTGTCGATCAGAGCCATAACCTGAGCCGTCGCTGGTGCCGCCCGGTAGCGTGTGGCAATTTAATAAAGGTGCGCCAATTTCGCGCGCTGAGCGCAAGCTCAGAATAAAAGTTGGACTAGCGCTCTAGCACTTTAAACGCGAGGTGCCGTCCTTTATGCTGCCCAAAGACGAGCGCGAACCAGAGGCTTCCGATACTATCAACCAGCGAAGTCTGCTCAACACCACCCAGGTATATAGGGCGCAGGCCAACATCCACAATTAACTGCTCTACAGCTTTGTGAGACTCGCCATCAGGGCCACAGTAAAATAAATCGGCGGGCACGCCGTCGAAGAGCGGATCAGCAAAGTTTTCCCAGCCGAGCGTATTGAACGCGCGATAGATATGCGCGTGCGGCGTCTGTTGTTGGAAGGTTGCAAGACTGCTCAGCAAACCACCTCCCAGGCGATTGGCAGTATCGATAATGACTTTGCCGTCAAGTTGAGCGGCGTAAGCTGTAATAGTTGAGTTCATAGCCGCGCCAGGCAGTGCCATCACGATTACATCCGCTTCCTGAGCAAGAACTTCAGAGGTTGTGCCAATCATAACGCCGTTGCCGAACTCCGAACGTAATGCCCGAGCACGTTCACCCTCAGGATTACTCACTCCGAAGGTGACTTTGTGCTCGGTCGCCAGCCACTTCCGTCCCAGCGTGCCACCAATATTACCCGCTCCAAGTATCGTAATCGCCAATTTTTTTGCCATCATACTCTTTCTCCCAAAACGTAAGTATTGAACATATTTTATACAAGTATATTCAAAATAGTGTACTAAAACAAGTTATGTGTTGTTTGTCGCAATTCCGGGCTCTGGCACAAGTTTGGTGAAAGCTCTTCTGTTATGTGAACTCAGTCACAAGATGTGTGCTCAAGTAAAAATGGTTTTCACCTCGATAAGCTCATCATTCACCAAACTTATGCCAGAGCCATGTTATTTGACGATCAACAATCGTTTCAATCTCAAGCAAGATCCCCGGCCTCTGGCAACTTTGACGTTCGCGCAGACCAATGCGTGCATTCAAAGTGTTTCAATCTCAGGCGAAATCCCTTGCCCCTAGCAACTTTCGCCTGCAAAGAATTGAAGGCTTGAATATTCTTGAATTTCAATCTCAAGCGAGATACCCAGCCCTGGCAACGCCCTAATGGTCGCGGCGAAGGCGTTGCCAATAACGGTAACTGACTGAAGCAATTCGCTGCACAGATGTTGAGGTGGCCAAGTCCTTACGTTGAGCCAGTAGTTCTAACCCCTCAGCAACCGCTCCTCGCTGCGCCAGTAATACTCCAAGCTGGTGGGAGGCCTCAATGTGTCCAGGTTGGAGAGCTAGCGCTCGACGGAGAAAGACTTCTGCTTGGCCCATGTTACCTTGCAGAACCAGAAGTTGCCCCAGATTCGCAGCAATCGTTGCCGATTCAGGTTCCAGAGACGCAGCGTGCTCGAGTGTAGATACTGCTCGCGTCCGTTCCCCTATCGCAACCAAAGCCCAGCTAAATCATTTAAGACGTGTGGAAATAGGGGGTCGAGTATTAGCCATGCGGAAAACCACGTTAAGGCCAAAAAGGAGGAGCCAACATGGTTTTTCAGGGCTTTTGAGAGGATGAATAGGCAGTAACCAAGCTGTTTGGACTTTTGAGAACAACAAGAAGAAGTGCTTCGTTGTGGTTTCATCTCAAAAATAGACACCTTTTGCTTCACTAGCATCTTTTCTGCTTTTTGACTTTCTTTAGAGTCCTTATCGTTGTTTTTTGCGTGGCTAATACTCGACCCCCAACCCGCTCCAGTTGCATTGTCAAAGACCGAGTGGAATGCAGTTCGTCGGTGTGCTGAGCAACTCGTTCGCCGTGATCACGGCCTGGCATTAGCACTGGCAACCCTGTTCCGCTATGCAGGTCCGCGGGTCTCCGAGGTCGCAGCACTTCAGACCCCCGACGTGCAAGTAGGGGTACGGCGCGGTCTGCTTATTATTCGACGAGGCAAAGGACTCAAACATCGGGAGGTACCACTCGTGCAGGAAGCACGTGAACCACTCGATGTCTATTTCACTCACCGTGAACATCTGGCCGAACACTGGCGAGAGCGGGCAAGGGTCAGGGGAGAAGCTGTTGCTGCCTGGAGTAGCTGGCCAGATGGGCATCTTTTTCTTGGTCAGCGCGGACCTCTGACCGAACGTGGCATCCGGGAGATTATTGCGAAGCTTGGTCAGGCAGCAAAACTCTCTTCACCTCTTGGTCTCCACGATCTTCGCCATACCTTTGCCAAATCACTTCTTGATCCTGCTGCCTATGGGCAAGGTCGCCCTCCGATGCCGCTTCCAGCGATTCAGCAATTGCTGGGCCATGCAGACATTGCAACCACAACCATCTATACACGGATTTCTGCTGACGATCTTGCTCGTATGATGGGAACATCCGAATCGCTCTAGACGAAAACTGTGCCGGACTTATCTACTTTGCGGCTACAGGGCTCCTTCCTTAACGCAGAGCCTCATAGGCGTCACCATATCAATTTGGGAAAAACCTACGTTAAGATTCACACATTCTGAATATGAGTGCGCCTTCACCATCGACTCTCAGTTTCTTCTCACAGGAGGTCTTCGTTTTCCTTCGCCATCAATTGATAATAGAT
>JAABUQ010011273.1_pt1 | contig 11464 bp, 9 predicted proteins | sample 5560001 | NCBI WGS metagenome assembly JAABUQ01 (sample SAMN10711888, study PRJNA513371) | rock metagenome | isolation source: Antarctica rocks | place: Antarctica: Victoria Land, Finger Mt nord | collected 2015-12-18
CATCGTTCGACCTCGCGATCATCGCCCCCCCGACCGTCGGGGCCGATCCCCGAGCCGGACGCGAGCCATACCAGGGTTGCGAGGGCACCCTCGCACGCCGGGTCTCGCTCGTCGCCTGGCTCCATCGCTGGACCTGCTAGACCTCCCCTCCCCTCCCTTCTCCATCGCCGAGGACGTCGCGGCCCGGCCCGAGCGCCGGCCTGCCCGACCCTTCCGGCACCGACCACCCCTCACATACTTCTTGAAATCGATCGAACACGGACCCGCGTCCGTCGTTGCGAGTCGTCGGCCCCCGGTCCCGGTCCCGGTCCCCCCATCGCGAGGGGCCGAGGCCGGCCGCTGGCCCGCTCGCCGACCCGGAGCGCCCGGAGGCCTCGACCCATGCGACTGGCAATGCCCCCCGCCCCATCTTTCGTGAAGATCCCGCACCGCAAGGCCAACCTGACCTGGGCGATCGCGGCATCCCTGATGTTGCTCGCGGCACTCGCCATCGCGACCGTGGCCCATGACCGCCTGTTCCACGGCCCGACCTCGGCGGGCGAGGCCCAGGGCCCGAGCAAGGGGGAGCCGGGCGCGGCGACCCCGGGGCCCGAGATCGACAAGGCGACGACCGTGGCCCTGCCCGAAGGGAAGTTCCAGAAGGCCGGAATCCAGGTCGAGCCGGCCTCGTCGATCGAGCTGCCCCGCGAGTTCGCCGTCACCGGCCGGGTCGAGGCCGACCCCAACCGCCGGGTCGAGGTCCGCCCCCGGGCGCAGGGCGTGGTCCGGTCGGTCCCGGTCCTGCCGGGCACCAAGGTCAAGGAGGGGGACGTCCTGGTCGTCCTGGACAGCCCCGACGTCGGCTCGGCCCGGCTCCTGGTCCGCGAGCACCAGCGGGCGCTGGCCACGGCCCGGGTCGAGGCGGCCCGCAAGGCCACCATCGCCGACAACGTCGAGTCGATGGTCCAGCGGCTCGGCGCGGGGGCCTCGGCCAAGGAGGTTGCCAGCCAGTTCGCCAACAAGCCGATGGGCAACGCCCGGGGGACCCTGATCGCGGCCTGGGCCGAGCTCGAGATGGCCTCGCACGAATTTGAGAAGATGAGCGACCTGAACAAGCGCAAGATCGTCGGCGAGCACCCCGTCTTCCTTGCCGAGCACACCCAGGAGGGGGCCCAGGCCAAGTTCGACGCGGCCCTCGACGTCACCCGCTACGACGTCCAGTTCGGCGACCTGGTGGCCAAGCAGGCGGCCCGCAACGCCGAGGAGATGGTCGTCGACGCCGCCCAGCGGCTCCGGCTCCTGGGCGTGACCGAGGACATGGCCGACCTCCTGGCCCACCCCGAGCGGGCCTCGGCCCTCCCCCCGGGCGCCGAGGACCTGACCGGCTACCCGATCGTCGGGGCGATCGACGGCACGATCATCTCGACCCTGGCGGTCCGGAGTCAGCGGGTCGAGCCGACCGAGAACCTGTTCATCCTGGCCGACCTGTCGGTGGTCCACGCGGTGGCCAACATCCCCGAGTCGGACTTCGCGACCCTGCCCGGCCTGGCCGCCGGGGGCAAGGTCCGCCTGACCGCCAAGGCCGTGCCCGGGCGGACCTTCGACGCCAAGATCCTCTACGTCAGCTCCGACGTCGACCCCGGCACCCGGACCATCCGCCTGGTCGCCGAGGTCGAGAACCCCGAAAACCTGCTGATCCTCAACATGTTCGCCTCGATCGTCCTCGACACCGCCGCCACCGAGCGGGTCGTGACCGTGCCCGACGCCGCGGTCGTCATGCTCGACGAGGCGGGCAAGGGCCAGCCCGCCGTCTTCGTCCCCGCCAAGGGGGAGCGGACCTTCACCCGCCGCCTCGTCAAGCTCGGCCGCCAGGCCAACGGCCGCCAGGTGATCACCGAAGGCCTCAAGGCCGGCGACCAGGTCGTCACCGCCGGGGCCTTCATGGTCAAGAGCGAGCTGGTCTTGCAGAACGAATCGGAAGAATAAGCCGCTCGCCTCGCCGGCGGTCAGCCAGAGGCCAACGGCGGGGCGGGATCGGTGGGTACGGCGGAGTGGGGGTCAGCACTCAGCCGGGGCGCGGCAACGATCCGCGACCGCCCGATATTTCCCCGCATTCGCTGACCGCCGATCGCTCCACGCATTCGCATACCGCTCCCAAGCCGAGGGATCATCCGATGCTCAACGCCTTGATCGAAGGGGCCCTGCGGAACCGCCTGCTGGTGCTGATGGGCACGTTCCTGGTGGCGGGGATGGGCGTGTATTCGGCCCTGAGCCTGCCGATCGACGCGGTGCCCGACCTGACCAACGTCCAGGTCCAGGTGATCACCGATGCGCCGGCCTTGAGCCCGCTGGAGGTGGAGAAGCTGCTCTCGATCCCCGTCGAGATGGCGATGAGCGGCCTGCCCGCGGTCGAGCAGATCCGCTCGATCTCCAAGTTCGGAATCTCGGTGGTGACGATCGTCTTCCGCGAGGGGACCGACATCTACCGGGCCCGCCAGCTCGTCGGCGAGCGGCTCACCCGGGCCGCCGACGCCATCCCCAAGGGGTACGGCACGCCGACCCTCGGGCCGATCTCCACGGCGCTCGGGGAGATCTACCAGTTCCAGGTCCGGGGCAAGGGGTACACCCCGATGGAGCTGCGGACGATCCTCGACTGGTTCATCTCCTATCAGCTCCGCTCGGTCCCCGGCGTGACCGAGGTCAACACGCAAGGGGGCGAGCTGAAGACCTACCAGGTCGAGCTCGACCCCGACAAGCTCGACGGCTACAAGCTGTCGATGACCGACGTGTTCAACGCCCTCCGGGCCAACAATGCCAACGTCGGCGGCGGCTACCTCGTCAAGGATGGCGAGGCCCGCTACATCCGCGGCGAGAGCCAGGTCCACACCTCCGAGGACATCGCCGCCATCGTCATCGACGAGCGCATGGGCGTGCCGGTGACGATCGGCCAGGTCGCCACCGTCCACCCGGCGCCGATGATCCGGGCCGGCCTGGTCACCCGGGACGGCGGGGGGGAGATCGTCCTGGGGATGGCCATGATGCTCATCGGCGAGAACAGCCGCCAGGTCGTCAACCGGGTCAAGGACGAGGTGGCCAAGCTCGCCTCCTCGCTCCCCCCCGGCGTGACGATCGAGCCGCTCTACGACCGGACCCACCTGATCGACCAGACCTTGCAGACCGTCGAGAAGAACCTGCTCGAAGGCGGGACGCTGGTGGTGGTCGTGCTCCTGCTGCTGCTGGGCAACGTCCGGGGGGGGTTGATCGTGGCCCTGGCGATCCCCCTGTCGATGCTGATGGCGGCCAACATCATGCTCGCCACCGGGGTCACCGCCAGCCTGATGAGCCTCGGGGCGATCGACTTCGGCCTGATCGTCGATTCCAGCGTGATCATGATGGAGAACTGCGTCCGGAGGCTGGCGCACGAGGGGGGGACCCGCCCCAAGCTCGACATCATCCGCGACGCGGCGGTCGAGGTCCGCAAGCCCACCATGTTCGGCGAGCTGATCATCGCCATCGTCTACCTGCCGATCCTCGCGCTCCAGGGGACCGAGGGCAAGCTGTTCCGGCCGATGGCCCTGACCGTGATCTTCGCCCTGGCCGGCTCGATGCTCCTGTCGATGACGCTGATGCCGGTGCTCGCCTCGCTCGGCCTGAGCTCGAAGACGAAGGAGGAGGAGGTCTGGCTGATCCGCCAGATCAAGCGGATCTATCAGCCTTGCCTCGACGCGGTGGTGGCCCGGCCGGTCATCGCCGCGGGCCTGGCCCTGGCCCTGATCGGCACGAGCGTGCCGGTGGCGCTGGGCCTCGGCGGCGAGTTCATGCCCAGGCTCAACGAGGGGGACCTGGTGATCGAGGCCCTCCGCATCCCCTCGGCCTCGCTCGAAGGCGCGGTGCCCGCCTCGACCCAGATCGAGGAGATCCTCAAGAAGATCCCCGAGGTCCGGATGGTCTACTCCAAGACCGGCCGGCCCGAGATCGCCAACGACGTGATGGGCGTGCACCAGACCGACGTCTGGACCATGCTCCGGCCCCAGTCCGAGTGGCGAGCCGGCCTGAGCCGCGACGACCTGATCGCCGAGATGGACAAGGCCCTCTCGGAGAACGTGCCGGGGGTGAAGTTCGGCTTCAGCCAGCCGATCGAGATGCGGGTCAACGAATTGGTCGCCGGGGTCAAGAGCGACGTGGCCGCCCTGATCGCCGGGCCCGACCTCGAGGTCCTCACCCGGCTCGCCGCCGAGGTCGAGAAGATCCTGGCGAAGATCCCCGGGGCCCAGGACATCAAGTCCCCCAGCGCGGGGCGCCTGCCGATGCTCCGGGTCTCGGTCCTCCGCGAGCAGTTGAGCCGCTACGGGATCAAGGCCAGCGACGTGCTCGACGCGATCGCCGGCCTGGGCGGGACCACGGTCGGCACCCTCTTCGAGGGGCAGAAGCGGTACGCGATCCAGGTCCGGCTCCCGCTCCGCTGGCGGAACGACCCGGAGCGGATCGGCCAGATCAAGGTGGCCGACCCCTCGGGCCGGCCGATCCCGCTCCGCGACCTCACCGAGATCGTCAGCGAGGACGGGCCCAACGAGATCGAGCGCGAGCAGGTCCAGCGCCGGGCGGTGGTCGGCGTCAACGTCCGGGGGCGCGACATCTCCGGCTTCGTGGCCGAGGCCGAGGCCGCCATCGCCGCCAACGTGAAGATCCCGCCCGGCTACCTGCTCCGCTGGGGGGGCCAGTTCGAGCACCTCAAGACGGCGACCCAGCGCCTCCTGATCGTCGTGCCGATCGCCCTGCTGCTGATCTTCCTGCTGCTGTACAGCAGCCTCGGCTCGCTCCGCCTGGCGGCGCTGATCTACCTGGCCGTGCCCACCGCCGCGACCGGCGGCGTCTTCGCCCTGGCCGCCCGCGAGCTGCCCTTCTCGGTCTCCGCCGGGGTCGGCTTCATCGCCCTCTTCGGCGTCGCCGTGCTCAACGGCCTGGTCTGGGTCAGCGCCGTGGAGCACCTCAGGGCCGAGGGGATCGAGCGCCACGAGGCCGCCCGAGAGGCGGCGCTGGTCCGGCTCCGGCCGATCCTGATGACCGCCCTCGTCGCCGGCTTCGGCTTCATCCCGATGGCCCTCTCCACCACCCCCGGGGCCGAGATCCAGCGCCCCCTGGCCACCGTCGTCATCGGCGGCCTCGTCACCTCCACCCTCCTGACCGCCCTCGTCCTCCCGGCGATCTACCCGTGGTTCGCCGCGAAGCCTCGCGAGGCCGAAGCCTGAGCGCACCGCCGAGGCGTCGAGGGATAGGCCCGAGCGAAACGATGATGGGCCCGGGCAAGACGCCCGGGCCCATCGTGTTCATGGCGAGATGACCGATCCGGGCGGGCTCACTTGCCCTGCTGCTGGGCCATCATCTTGGTCAGGTGGTCGCGGACCTCCTGGACCTGCTGGGCGTCGTGGTCGTGGAGCTTGCGGAACATCTGGACGCACTCTTGGGCGTCCTCGCTCCCGGCATCCTGGATGTCCTTCTCGTCGGCTCGGAGGCCTTCGGCCTTGGACGGGAGGACGGTCAGCCGGTCGTACATCAGGTTTCGAAAAAGGCCGGGCCCGGCGGCGGCGGGCCCGGCCTCCCCGGTCGGGGATGAGGCCCGGGACCACCGCGACCAGGCCCGGTGCCTGATCGGTCCGCCGCGCTTCCGGCCCTCGGGGGCTCAGTAGGCGTCGGCGCTGAGGACTTCGCCGCCGGATCGGGTGCCGAGGGCCATGTAGGTGAGCTGGTTGACGGAGGACTTCATGAACTTGACGCTGCCGTCGGCGAAGAGGACGTTGGCCCCGCCGGGGTGGTAGCTCTGGGCGTTCATGATGTTCACGCCCTCCAGGACGCCGCTGCCCCGGAACTTGCAGCCGCCGAACTTGTACTGGGTCGAGCCCGGCGGGAAGATCGTGTTGAACAGGCTGTAGCCCATGATCCCGGAGATCCACTGGCTCCCGGTCGAGCCGAAGATGCCGCCGCTGTTGGCCTGGAGGGCCTGCGAGCAGGCCGCCCCGGCGTTGTTGACGGCGGTGAGGTTGATCCGGGCGTCCGAGAGCACGGCGCTGGGGTCGCCCGTCGAGACGTTGGTGATGCTGTTGCCCTTGTAGCTGCTGGTGGTCTGGTCGTTGCCGGCCAGCGACTCGGAGAAGGCGATGGTGTTGGACGACCCGTCGGTCATCGAGTTCAGGCCGTAGGAGACCGCGTAGAAGAAGACCCCGTTGCCCTGGAACTGCTGGGTCGTGGGGTTGCCGCCGATGCCGGGCTGGTAGGGCGGCAGGTTCGTCGTCCCCTCCTGATACAGGGTGGTCGTCCCCATGCAGCCGTAGTAGCTGTTGATGTTGTCGCGGAGGGTCGCCACCTCGGGGTCGGACGGGCAGAGGTAGGACTTGATCTCGGTCTGGTAGGCCGTCAAGTTCGGGCCGGTGCTGGGGTTCGGGTCGATCGAGAAGTTGATCGCGTTGTAGATCGTCCCGCCTTCGATGAACTGGAGCAGCGCCGCCTGGGGACCGAAGCCGGACCAACCGGTCCCACCACCAAATGCCGAGAAGGCGGGCGGGACGCTCTGGCCCTGGGGGAAGACGTCGTTGGTGCTGTGATAATTGTGGAGGGCCAGACCAATCTGCTTGAGGTTGTTGGTGCACTGGGCCCGCCGGGCGGCCTCGCGGGCCGACTGCACGGCCGGCAGCAGCAGGGCGATCAAGACCGCGATGATCGCGATCACCACCAGCAGCTCGATCAACGTGAAGCCAGAGCGGCGAGCCTGGGGGCGATGAGGGCGGATTTGCATGGAGATTTGATCCAAAGGAGGAAATCGAAGTGTGGAGGGGCCGCCGTCGGAGAGTGTGCGGGGCGAAGGGTCCCTGGCGAGATTCGCCGCAAGATTTTAGGGGCCGGTCAAGTCCCGTCAATGGCCGGCCGGTCGGGTCGCACGCAGCCATTGGGCGACATTCACGCCCCAATCGACGCAAAAGCAGCCGAAACAGCTTTCATAAACGTTCGTCTTGATGAATCCTCGGCCATGCCCCAGTCCCCGGGGTAATCCGAGCCCCGATCGGCCATCCGGCCCGGGCGGGAGGGGTCGCCCGGGCCCGTCGCGGGTCACCAGGCGATCAGGCCCCGGTTGACGTTCCGGACCAGGATCGTCCGGTCGGGGGTCACGGTCCCATCGGGAATCATCGAACTGTCGATGTGGCACTCGTGGCCGATCGTGACGCTGTCGCCGATGGCGGTCACGGTGCCCTGGCTCGCCCGGTTGACCCCGCCGTGGATCACCGCGTGGGCGCCGACCCGGGCGTTCGAGCCGACCATGACGCTGGTGCCGTCGAGCGAGTGGAAGGTGGCATTGTCCTTCACGGCGGCGAAGCTGTTGATCGTGATCGGGTGCCCGAGCCAGGAATGGCCTCGATCTGGCGACGGATTGTCGCACTGACACTTCCGGAGATCGCCCGAGCGATCCGGCCGCGTCGCGGCGGCGAAAGGCATCGGTCTTCTCATCCAGACGACCGGCCCCCGGTTCGTGGACCGCCGGGGGCCCGATTCAACCGGCCGTCAGCTCGCCGAGCGGGCCGAGCGGAAGTCGCCGGCGAGGTTGGTGTTGGTGGCGTAGGCGTACGGCATGGTGAAGTAGCCGCGCAGGCCCCAGCCGGGTCCCCAGGAGTTGCGGCACTTGAAGAGGCCGGTGGCGTCGTCGTAGCCGACCATCAGGACCTCGTGGCCGCCGATGGGGAGTTCTTCGGCCGTCGGGAGCGGGAGGTGGCCGGTGGTGGCGGTCTTCTCGCCTTCGAGGTCGGGGTAGGCGGTGAAGCCGAAGGCGATCGGCAGGCCGATGGCCAGGCACGACTTGATCGCGATCGGGTCGGAGTTGTCGATCGTCATCGGGCCGGCCAGCCTGTGGTGGTAGGCCTCGGCCCAGGCCCTGGGCGAGGGCATCTGGGCGAACTTGTACGGGTCGTAGGGCCAGGTCGTCTCGGGGCAGGCCCCCTTGGTGGCCAGGAAGGTGATGCCGTCGTCGCCGTTGGCGCCGGCGTCCTGGCCCTTGGTCCCCTCCATCGCCCGCTCGCCCCAGTAGATCATCAGACGAGAGGGGACGAACGAAGGCTGGCCCTCCTTCATCAGGAGGAACTGGAACAGGGCGGCCAGCGCGTTGCCGGTGCAACTGCCGAGCGACCCCTGGTCGTACACGCTCGGGCATTCCGGCATCAGGTCGACCGAGGCCGGCAGGTGGCCCGCGGCGTGGTGCGCCGGGATCGCGTAGCGGGGATGCGGCGACACCAGCCGGCTCGGGTGCCAGCCATACTTGCGGCCGCCGGCGTGCGAGGCCCTGGGGTCGAGCCGGGCGTAGCGGGAATGCTGGTTGAACATCGATGGTCCCGGATGAACTGGGGAAGGTGAAGGTGACGACCCCGGAGCGCTCAGCTTGGCAGCGGTCAGCCGAAGGCCGTTGGCCTGGCGAGGGCCGGGGGCGTCGGCGGAGTGGCGGTCAGCGGTCAGCCAGAGAAAGACGGCCTGATCGTGGATCGGGGGCACCCTCCCGAGCTGGCCGCTCCCCGTATTTGCTGACCGCTGACCGCTCAGAGTTCGTTTCCGTCCTCGTTGCGGGAGCGGAAGTAGGCCCGGATGGCGTCGCGGAGGAGGATCGACCGGGCCTCGTCGTGGTCGACGAGCTGGTAGAGCCCTTGCCAGTCGCGCTTGAGGTCGACGGTGGGGTCGAATTTGGTGTCGGTGAGGATCTTGCAGCGGTCCCAGTACTGGCGGCTGGCCTTCCGGCCGTGCCAGTGGTGGAGGACGGTGCCGGGGACGTAGCCGAGGTCGCTCCGGAGCTTGAGGGCCTGCCGCTGCCAGTCGGAGACGGCCTTGCGATAGCCGGGCGAGACGCCGGGATAGAGGACGTCGAGCCCCTCACCGACGAGCGCCTTGGCCATGATGTAGTCCGCCTCGCCGACCACGGCGACGTCGAAGAGGCCGCCCAAGGCGTCGATCGCCTCGAGGCGCGCCGCCCAGGCGAAGCCGGGGTGGTGCCAGTAGGCGATCCGCGGGTGGCCCGGCATCGTCGTCGGCGTGCCGCCGTAGTAGCCGGCCCCCCCGCCCCTCGTCCTGGGGACGCCGTGGGCGTGGCTGTAGGCGAACGAGCGGAAGCTGTTGAGGATCGTCCCGTCGGGCCCGAGGTCGTGGGCCTCGGCGAACATCTGGACGATCGGGTGGTGCTGGAGCTGCTGGAGGGTCTCCTGGACCCAGTCGGGGCGGGCGAAGGTGACGTCGGCGTCGACCCACGCGACGTAGCGGGCGTCGCGCGGGAGCCGGGCGACTCCGAGGTTGATCAGGTTCTCCTTGTGCCAGAGCTCGTGCGCCGAGCGCAACTGGACGTGCCGGGGGTCGCCCGCCCGGGTGACCTCGAAGGGCCGGTTGCCGTAGGCCATCTCGACCACCGTCAGGCGGGCGCCCCCCTCCTCGACGTGGCGCCCGAAGGCCCGGAACAGGTCGTAGCGGCTCCGGTAGCGGACCGGGTTGGACACGACGGCCACGACGTCGAGCACGTCGGGCAAGGGTCGGATCACCTGCCTGTGGTCGGGGCGCCCTCCCCCGGGCGACTGCGGCTCATTCTGGCGGTCCTGGACGTTCTGGAAAGTCACGCGAGCACCTGGCGATGGGGCCTTTGACCAGAGGGCTCCGCTTCCCCTCGACGGGTCGATCGGTGCGGGCGGCGTCCGTCCGTTCCCGAGTAGGGCCCGACGGCCCCTCCGTCCCTTAAGATCATTTCCCCAGGGATGCCTTAGCAGCCTTCCCGCCGAAATCACCCCGGATCGTTCGGGAACCCCCGGGCCCCGCCGGATCTTCACGAGAAAAAGCCCCGCAGAACCCTTGAATTACCCAAAACTCGCACTCATAATAATCCAACCCGATGACCCGGTCGCGTCGATCGGTCACCTCGCGGGCGATGCCCGGAGCCCCTCCGACGCGGCCATCCCGATCACCACGACCTTCACGGCCCACGGAGCACTCATGAACGTCAAGCTGTCGCGCCGCAGGCGCCCGGAACTCGAGACGTTGGAGTCGGTCACGCTGCTCTCCACCCTCGGCCCCGCCCCGGCCGTCCACGCACCGGCCGTCCACGCACCGGTCGTGCACGTCGAGGCCACCCGCAAGCCGACCCCGCCGGCGGCCCCGCCGGTGGTGGCCCTGCACGGGACGATCCACACCACGGGCAAGCTGACGGGGCCGTCGACCGTCTCGGTGAGCGGCTCGGGCAACCTCGGCTCCGTGGGGACGGCGTCGGTCAAGTTGACCGCCAACCTGGCCAGCCCCCCGTCGAGCGTCACCCTCTCGGCCCGGAAGGGCCGGCTGATCCTGGCCGAGAGCACCCCCTTGCTCATCTCGGGCAACGGCGGCTCGACCACCTACACCATCGTCGGCGGGACCGGCTCGTACGCCCACGCCACCGGCTCGGGCACCGTCAGCGCCCTGTACTCGATCGCCAAGGGGAACAAGGTCACGCTGAACCTCCGGTTCGCCTGATCGGGGCCCCCTCGACCCGCTCCAGCCCGAAGACGTCGACCACGACCCCTCGGGCGTAGCGGGCGATCGGCGCGGCCTCGGGCCGCTCGATCCCCGCGGCGGCCAGCGCCGATTCTTCGACGACCAGGGCCTCGGCGGCCTGGAGCGGATAGGGGGCGTGGTGGACCCGTCCCTTGAGCAGCCCGGCCCGCCCCCGGGCATAGAGCAGGTAGCGCTCGGCCAGGAAGTAGTCGAGCGTCCCCACCTCGGCCCCGAAGCTCGGGCCGCCCACCTCGGCGACGATCCGGGTCGTCGCCGGCCTCGGGTCGGGGTACAGTCGCCTCGACCCGTAGGCGACCCGCAGGCCGCGCTCGCCCTCCTCGGCGGCCAGGGTCATCCTGCTGTAGAAGTAAGGCAGCCGGAACCAGGACCGGGCGATCGCCACGGCCGCCGCGTTCGCCGCGTCCAGGCTGAAGAACCAGACCCCCGGCTCGCGCCCCCCGGCATGGACATACGTCCGGACGTTGGTCTCGCGGAAGTTCGACAGCCCCCGGACGCTCGGCAGGCCCGCCGGCCGGACCCCTCGCATCGCGAACGGCACCAAGCCGACATAGGCCCGCCCCTCGAACGTGTCCACCTCCAGGCCCGGGGGCAGCAACCGGGCGATCGCCGCCGCCGGGACCTCCCAATGCAGGAAGAGCAGGTGGTCCCAGCACTGCCGCATCACCGGCCGGCCGCCCGGCCGCCGCGTCAGGGCCTCGCGGTCGACGTCCAGCGGTTCCGAAAAGGTTGGGGGCATCGGGGGTTGAGCCTCGCTCGGTCGGGTTTCGTCGGCCATCCCGCCCGTTGTAGGCGAACGGCCCGCCCCGGATCAGGCCCCGGATCACCCGAGCAGCCCGGACGAATATTTGCACATATGGATCACAAGCGATCATGCCGCTCTCTCTCGTCGGGCCGGAGGGCGCTCTCCGCTCCGCCCCCCCAGAAAATC
>JAABUQ010011274.1_pt1 | contig 11463 bp, 10 predicted proteins | sample 5560001 | NCBI WGS metagenome assembly JAABUQ01 (sample SAMN10711888, study PRJNA513371) | rock metagenome | isolation source: Antarctica rocks | place: Antarctica: Victoria Land, Finger Mt nord | collected 2015-12-18
TCCGGAGGCCCGCGCGAGGTCCAGCCCGTCGCGGATCATCTCCAGCATGGAGGCCTGATCCGCCAGAAGCTGCGCGCGCAACTCGGGGTCGGCGACCTTCTCCAGCCGCAGCCGCTGGCGGGTCATGGGCGTCTGTAGGTCATGGGTGATGGCCGCGAGCATGTGGGTGCGCTCGGCCAGGTCAGTCTTAAGCCGCACCTGCATGGCGTTGAACGCTTCTGCGGCTTGGCGCACCTCGGAAGGGCCGTCCAACGACAACGGCGGCCGGTCCAGGTCGCGCCCCAAGTCCGAGGCGGCTCTGGCGAGCCGCCGAAGAGGCGCCGTCGCCACACGCGCGACGGCATAGGCCAGCGCCGCCGCCGCGAACGCGAGGATGGCGAGAAAGGCTGGGTTCAGTGGGCTCGGGGCTATGCGAGGTGGCTTGGGGCGGGTGGGCAGGACGAAGGCCACCCTCTCACCGCTCGTCAGGCTCAAACTGATGCGGCGACACGCCTCACGGGGTGGCGGGGGCCGGTCGGCGGTCCCGAGGCGCGGTTCCGGTCCGAGTTCGCGCGGCGGTGGAAGTGGGGGTGGCGGCCCGAGCGCTACGGCGATGTGCGGCGGCGGAGGGCGGCACGTCTCGTTGGAAGCTTCGGTCGCCGTCACGCGAGCGCCGGAGCCCAGCTTCTGGGCAAGACGCTGGGTGAGATCCTTGTCGACGCGTCCGGAAAGCACCGACGCGACGATCCAACGGGGAGACTCAGGCCCGGGACCGAACAGAGTAGGGCGTATGCTCCGTGGCGCGCTGTTCAGAAAAACGGCGAGGTCGACCACACGGTCGATCGTACGCTGCTCTCGTCCTCTCCGCTCGCCTTCACGGCGCTGCAAGTCGGCGACCGTGAAGGCCAGAGCGGCGGCGGCGACTATACCCACCACGAGGATCAAGAAGACGCGGCTTCCCATCGAGCCCAGCCGGTCGGAGCGCTTCACGTCTCGCGCTCGACGGGGACGGCCAACACGTAGCCTTCGCTGCGGACCGTCTTGATGAGGATAGGCGCGCGGGCGTCGTCCCCTAGCTTGCCGCGCAGACGGCTGATCTGCAGGTCGACAGCTCGGTCGGTCGTCTCGATCTCGCGACCCGCGCCGATCCGCGCCAGCTGCTCGCGGGAGAAAACCTGATTAGGTCGCTCGGTCAGCGCCTTCAGGAAGCGAAACTCCGCTCCCGACAACATGACGACACGCCCGCTCTCCGTCTCAAGCTGCCGGCGCTGCAGGTCCAGCGTACGCCCCGCGAACCGAAGTCTGCAAGCGACCGAGCCGTCGCCCATAGAGCCCTCAGTTGCGCCCTGGTGACGGCGGAGCACATTCCTGATCCGGGCCACGAGCTCTCGCGGTTCGAATGGTTTGGGCATGTAGTCGTCGGCGCCCATTTCCAGACCCAAGATGCGGTCTATCGGCTCTCCCCGCGCTGTCAGCATGATGACGGGCAGCGCCGACTTGGCGCGAAGATCGCGGCAGAGCGTCAGCCCATCTTCGCGGGGAAGGGTGAGGTCGAGCACCACGAGATCGACGGCCTCCCGATCCAGCATCCGCCGCATGGCGCGCCCGTCCTCTGCGAGGAAGATCGTGAAGCCGTGGCTCTCCAGCTGCTCGGCCAGGAGCGTGCGAATGTCGCGGTCATCGTCGACGATCAAGATGCGGGGCTGAAGCTCCATGGCGCCTACATGCTCCGATGCGGAGGCGTTTTCACAGCCGAGTTGTAGCGCAATGTATCGGGCGGTCGCTCGCGCAGACTTCGTTACAACTCTCCGTCGCTGGGTACATCTCGGTACGACAACGCCGCCCGCTGAACACTGGTGTCGACGACGGTAAGGCCTGCGCCGAACCGGCGCAGCCCTTCTCGGAGACGTTTCCATGAAGCTCCCACGACCTCACCTCGCCTCTACCGCGCCAGCGGCGCTCACCTTCGCCATCCTGGCCGCCTCGGCCGTTCCCGCAGCGGCGCAAGTCGGGCCGCCCCCGCCCGGCATGGGTCCCAGCCGCGACGGGCCGCCTCCGCCCGCGCCGACCGCGCGCGGCGGCCCGCGACCGCCCGGCTCCAGGGCCATGGCGGGCTGTCCTGGCGGCCCTGATCGCGGTCCCCGCCCGGGAAGCCCCAACGGCCGCCGCGGTCCCGCTGTCAATCGGGGCCCACAAGGTCTCGGTCCCCCGACGACCGCGGGCCGCCGCCGCCCCCGCGCTCAGGTGTGTGACGGACAGGAGCGTCGTCCCTCGACGGCGCTCCCGTTTGTTACAACTCGACATAAAGCCGAAGGCAACCCTGCGAAGAGGCTCTCGTTGAGAGGCCGTTCAGGGTCCCGCAGCATTTGATCCGGTCTACGCGGCCCGCGAAGTTCCTTGATTGGTGAAGAACATGGGATCAGCCTGGATTTACCCGTTCATCGTTTTCGCGGGCGTTCTGCAAGCCTTTGGCGCACCGATGAATGCGCAGCTGAAGGCCTCGGTCCAGAATCCGTGGCTGGCGAGCGTGATCTCCTTCGGCTTGGTGACGATGTTCTTCATCGGAGCCTTCGCCATTCTGCCCAGGCCGCTGCCGACTGTGGAGGGGCTGCGCTCCATGCCCTGGTGGGCACCGATCGGCGGCCTTGTCGGTGCGGTCGCGGTCTATGCCGGCCTGGTGCTCGTGCAGAAGGTGGGAGCGGGTCCCTACACGGGCCTCACGATCACCGCGGCCCTGATCACCTCCCTCGCAATCGACCACTTCGGCCTATTCAACATGCAGGTTCACCCGATCAACGCCTGGCGGATCGGCGGCGCCCTGCTGATGATCGGCGGCATCGCCGCTATCGCTTCTCATTAACTTCCAAACAAGGAACTCCATCCATGAACACCGAGCGCGCCGCTAAGCATCACCGCCAAGCCGCCATGGCTCACGAGTCCGCCTCGGGCGACAACGCCTCCAAACACGCGACCAAGGCGTTCAGCCACGGAGCGCACGCTCAACACCACGCGACGGACGCCCTGAAGCGGTACGCGGATCTGGGCGAGTAGACTTGATCTGCGGGGGAGCTGCGGCCTGGGCCCGCTCTCCTCGTGATGTCGTCCGTTAAGGATGGGATAAGCTCATGCTGGCCTGGATGCACGTCGGCGATTTGCACGCCGCGAATGAGGACGACTGGGCGAGTCTGGACGCCCTCACAGCAATCGCGGGCGAGGCGCGGACACTCGGGCCCGCCCTCGACTTCGTCTATCTCCCCGGCGACATCGCCAATCACGGCGAGGCCGAACAGTATCGGCGCGTGGTCGCGGCGCTCGCCGCCTCACCTCAGCGCAAGTTCGCCATCCCCGGCGACCACGACTTTGAGCCCGGCGACCTCCACGCTTTCCATTCGGGCCTTGCCGGCTTCGACCGCACGCCGCGGCTGCGGCTCGATCACGGCGGCTGCCGCTGCTTGTTTCTCGACGTGGTGTCGGCGGGAAGCGGCGGCCCGGACTTCCGCTTGGACCCTGGGCAGAGGGCTTGGCTGCAGGCGGAATTGGTCGCGGCGCGGGAAGCCCGCCTGAAGCCGGTCGTCTTCATGCACGCGTTTCCGGGCGACTTGGCCGACGGTGACGATCTGGCCCGCGCCTTCGCGCTGAACGAGGTGGCGTTCGTCGACACGGGGCACACCCACTACAACGAGCTGTTGAACGACGGCCGGGTGATCTATGGCGCCACCCGGTCCACCGGACAGGTGGACGAGGGCGACGTCGGCTACTCGCTCCACGTCGTCGACGCTGAGGCGGTAAGCTGGCGGTTCAAGCCGGTGGGCGCGCCCTTTCCCTTCGTGATGATCACCTCGCCTGGGGATCGGCGGATGGTGGTGCGCCCTGCGACCCAATCTCCGGATGGGCCATTCACCGTTCGAGCGCGCGTGTTCGGCGCGCGTCATGACGCCAACGTGTCGCTGGTCATCGATGCGCATCGCGCCCAGCCCATGCGGCCGGCGGCCGGCGAACCCGGCGTCTGGAGCGCGGACGCGTCCGCCTTGCGCCCCGGCCGCCACGCTCTTCGCGTGACGGCGATGCAGGATGGCGAGGCCGACAGCGACGAGATCGAGATCGATGTCGGCTGGCAGGATAGCGCGCCTGTCAGAGGCCGCCCTGGCGACCACTCCGCTTCGATCGGCGCCTGGCCGGCCCACGGCTTGATGGGCACCCGCCTCGGCCCCAACGCCAACGGGACCAAGTGGTGAGCAAAGCCGACGAGAATGGTGGCGAGTCCGCGCGCGCGACGCGGGCGCTGCAAGCGCTCAACTTCTTCATGGCCGACATGCAGGCGGGGATCGGGCCCTTTCTCGGCGTCTTCCTCCAGCAGCGAGGCTGGGCCACCGGCGCGATCGGCTTGGTGATGACGCTCGGAGGGGTCGCCGGCATGGCCGTGACGGCTCCGGCCGGGGCGCTCGTGGACGCCACGACGCGTAAGCGCAGCTACGTGATCGTCTCCGGTGTCTTCACGGTGCTGGCGTCGGCGCTGATCTTCCAGTCGCAGAGTTTTTGGGTGATTGCGGGATCGCAGATCGCCACCGCCGTCGCCGGCGCCGCGATCGGGCCCGCCGTCGCCGGGATCACGCTGGGGATCGTCCGCCAGCAAGGCTTCAATCGGCAGAACGGGCGAAACCAGGCCTACAACCATGCCGGCAACATGGTTGGAGCGGCTTTATCGGGTTTGCTGGGTTGGAAGTTCGGCTTCGTGGCGGTGTTCTGGCTCGCCGCAGTATTCGGTCTTCTCTCCATCGCCTCGGTGCTGATGATCCCGCGCAGGGCGATCAACGACAGAGCCGCAAGAGGGCTGGAGAGCAAGGACGGCGAGGAAGGTCAGACCAAGGGCTGGAAGGTGCTGTTCGAGTGCAAGCCGCTCTTGGTGTTGGCCGCCTGCCTGGCGCTTTTCCATCTCGGCAACGGCGCCATGCTGCCGCTCTATGGGCTGGCGGTCGTGGCCGCGCACAAGGGCGACCCGGCGTCGTTCGTCGCCATGACCATCGTGGTGGCGCAGGCGGTGATGATCGTCGCTTCGCTCGCGGCGATGAAGCTGGCCGAGAAGCAGGGCTACTGGTGGGTGATCCTGATCACCTTCATCGCCCTGCCTGTCCGCGGGCTCGTCGCCGCGTCGGTCATCCAGGGCTGGGGTGTGTTTCCGGTCCAGGCGCTCGACGGCGTGGGAGCCGGGCTCCAAAGCGTCGCCGTTCCCGGCCTCGTGGCGCGCATCCTCAGCGGCACGGGTCGGGTGAACGTTGGACAGGGCGCAGTCATGACCGTACAGGGCGTCGGCGCAGCGCTCAGCCCGGCGATCGGCGGCGCCATCGCCCAGGCGATCGGCTATCAGGCGGCCTTCCTCATCCTCGGAAGCTTCGCCTTAGGGTCGCTGGCGCTATGGCTCGTGTTCTCGCCCGTCGTGAAGCCGGCCTGCGCCAACCCGCATGACGCCGCCGACCATCCCGTTCCGGCCGCCGCCTGATGCTCGTCATGGCGCCGACGCCGGCCAATCTCGCCATCTGGATCATCGCCGCCCTCGCCACGGCGGGGGTTATTATACGCCCGTTCAAGCTGCCGGAAGCCGTTTGGGCGGTGACGGGAGCGGTCCTTCTTCTCGTCGCCGGGCTCCTTTCATGGGGCGACGGCCTCAAGGCGGTCGAGAAGGGCCTGGACGTCTACCTCTTCCTCACCGGCATGATGCTGCTTTCGGAAACCGCGCGGCGCGAGGGCCTGTTCGACTGGGTGGCGGCCTTCGCGGTGAACAAGGCGGGTCGATCGCCGAAGCGGCTTTTCCTGCTGATCTACGGCGTCGGCGTGGTCGTGACGGCCTTGCTCTCCAACGATGCAGCCGCCGTGGTGCTGACGCCGGCCGTATTCGCCGCGACCAAGAAGGCGAAGGTCGAGGCGCTACCCTACCTCTTCATCTGCGCCTTCATCGCCAACGCGGCGAGCTTCGTGCTGCCGATCTCCAACCCGGCCAACCTCGTGCTCTACGGCGACCACACGCCGCCGCTCGGCCGCTGGCTGGCCGGCTTCGCTTTGCCCTCCGTTCTCTCTATCGCCGCAACCTATGCGGTGCTGCGCTGGGTTGAAGGGTCGAAGCTGGGCGACTCCTGCGAATGCGACGTCGATCAACCAAAGCTTTCGGCTGGGGGTTGGACGGCGCTCGCCGGTATCGGCCTGACCGCGATCGTTCTCCTGGTGGTGTCGGCCCTGGATCAGCAACTCGGCTTGCCGACCTGCATCCTCGGCGCGCTCACGACGGTCGTCGTGTTGGCCCGCAAGCGCGAGGCGCCCTGGGCCACATTGCAAGGCGTTTCCTGGGCCGTGCTGCCGCTCGTCGCCGGTCTCTTTGTGCTGGTGGAGGGGATAAACCACACGGGCCTCACCTCAGCGCTGGCGAGCGTACTAAAGGGAGCGGCGCAAGACTCGCCGGCGACGACTGCAGCGACGGCGGGCGGGCTCCTTGCAGTCGTCTCCAACCTCATGAACAACCTGCCCGCAGGCCTGATCGCCAGCACCATAATCGGTCAGGCCCACCCGCCGCAGAAGGTCATCGACGCGCTTCTGATCGGAGTGGACCTTGGACCCAACCTGTCCATCACCGGCTCGCTCGCCACCATCCTATGGCTGACCGCCATTCGGCGGGAAGGTGAGAACGTGAGCTTCTGGCGCTTCTTGAAGGTAGGCTGCGTGGTTATGCCGCCTACCTTGATCTTCGCGGTGGGAGCGCGGCTGGCGCTTGGCTAAGCAATCCCTCACAAACCCTGGTTTATGAGGGAGCGGCGCCAAGCCCAAATCGACCTGTTGCGAACCAGCTCGGGCTCGTCCAAGCCCAACAGCTAAGAACTACCGGCGTGCCCCGACCCGTCGCAGGAACTGAAGAACGGCATCGAAAGCCTGAAAGGACGCCTCGCAGTTGCCGGTTGGTGTGCCCCCTACGGACATATAACCTTCCAGCGCAGGATTATAGACAAAGTTGGACAGGGCGTTTCCTCGGCCGACAGAGACCATGCCGTGCCCCGCGTTAGGATAGACGTGGATCTCCGCTTGGTCAGCTTTGCCAAGAGCCGCCATCCGACGGCGAATCCTCTCCGCGCTCACGTACGAGGGCCACACATCGTCTGCGCCAGCGGCGAGAACGAGCATTGAAGCCGTGATGCGATCATAGGGGATGCCGCTGGCTGCCTCGACGGCAGGGTCGTTAAAGGGAGGAAGCAGGTCCACCGCACCTCGGTAGCCGGGAGGGGTCTTGGCCAACGCCGACATTCGGGCTTCATCAAACTTTGGCCCCGCGAACGGTGGGAGGGGCTTTCCCCCGACCGTCCAAGCAGCCTCCTCTGGTTTCGTCCCCGGCCCTAGAGCGCCTCCGATCAAATGGGAGGGAACCTCAGCAATCACTGCGGAGAAGGCGTCAGGGAAGTAAGCGGCCGCTAGCTGCGCGGCCTCGGATCCGCGCGAGATGCCGAAGACGGCTACCTTGCGAGTCGCGGATTTCTGCGCCAGCCACCGCGCTCCATCCCGCACGTGTTCGAGCGGAAGAAGGTGAAGCGCTTTCGGTAAGTCTTGGTAGTTGTAGAGTGCTAAGGCGAGCACTGGATGCCCGTTGCTCGCGAGCAACGCTGCTGTAGTCTCAAAGAGGCCGCCGCCTGAGCCGGACAGGACGACTACGGGCTCACCTACAGGATCGCCATGCGCTGGGGGATAGTATACGCCACGCCAGCCGCTCTGGCCGGACACCTTCTCCCCAGCCGTTCCTACCGCGAAGCCTCGCCACACCGTAACGGGAGCGCCCAGCTGGCGGCCGTCGGCGGAAGCCCTCACTGTGATCGGTGAACGCTCTAAGGGCAAGGTGATGGTCGAGGGTTGACCGGGGCGTCTTGGAAAATCAGCGATATACTTCGCGAGTTTCTCCGGAGTGACAGGTAACACAGAACAGAATAGCCCGTGCGGGCTTAGGCCTCGATAGGTGCCGCCTAAGGACGGTTGCTTAGTGAGGTCCACCTCACCTCGACGACTGGCTTCGACGATGGCTGAGGAGGCCCCGGTTTCTCCATCGACGCCGGTCCGGTCCGCCGTGAGTTTGACTCTCTCGCGCGGCTTAAGACCGCGAACTCTTACCTCAAACGGTGCGTTGATGGGTCCTTCCAGCGGCAGCACGGTCAGAGAGGGTGCACTCAAGGACTGAGCCGGTACGGCCCAAGCTCCCGTACTTGTGACAAAAACGAGGAGCATGACCGCGTTCTTGCGCATCGACCCGCTGTCTAGGTTAGAGCACCAGATACCGGTGCCAGTCCGGGAATATCGGGATCGCGCGGATCACGACGCAGCAGTTAGCACGAAGTTCGGTTCGGTGTGAATCAGACGTTCGGAAGGTCAGCTGCGGATCGGACCCTGCCCCGCGAGCGGCGCCCAGACGCGGACGCTCCCCCTCCTGCGAGTGCTCCAAAGGCTTCCTCACCGCTCCCTATCCATCCCCCGCTCCCGCTCCCGCTCCCGCTCCCGCTCCCTCGGCCCGCACCTTCGCCGACCGCCCGTCGGGTGCGGGCGCCTCGGCCGGCTCCGGCGCCACGGGACGCTGCGCAGCCCGCTGCACCTCGAACGGAACCTCGATCCCCCGCCGCTCGGCGAACGCCTGGGCGTAGTCCAGCGTCGTGTCCTTGGCCCGCTCCCGGCCGAGCGTGCGCTCCCAGCGCCCTGGCTGTTGGGCCCCCGTTCAGCGGCACGGGCTGTCCGGCGCCTTCGTCGAGCTTGACCGGCTGGCCGCGCACTCGTCGGCGGACGACAACCCAGACCTCTCCATCACCGAGCTCTGGGTAGAGGTGAAGCGGCAGGCCGAGATGAGCAGCGCCGATACAGCGACGCGGATGCTCCATCGGATGTGAGCCAGTCCTCCGACTATCGCCGAACCGCACACGCACGACGAACCACCCGATCTCGCCTGCTGACCTTCAGTGCGCCACTGCTCCGGGTTGCGAACCTCTAAGAGACTTGTCGGACAGCGACACGGGCCGACCTTCGTCGACGGGTCAGCTCGATTCACAATCGTGTGATCCCGACCCGTGGGGGGCTGCTTAATATGTGCTTACTGGCTGGCCTCGGCCTAGGGCGGCCTAAGCTAACTCACTGAATGAATGGTGCCGTCGGGGAGGATTGAACTCCCGACCTCAGCCTTACCAAGGATGCGCTCTACCACTGAGCTACGACGGCGTAAGCGGGCGCTGATAGCGAACCGCGGCTGCTAGGGAAAGCGAAAAGCGGCGGTGCGAAGCAGGCGCGGCTTGCCCGCCTCATTGGTCAAGCTAGAACCTGTCCATGGCGCTGGGCAGCGGACGCAGACGGTCGATCGGGAAGGCCGCAAGGAACGAGCGCCGCAAGGCGGGCGCGACGACGCTGAACGCCCTTTCCGTGGCCTTGATCATAGCGACGATCGTCCAGCCTCTGATCAGTCACAGGTTCGTCTTCGCGAACACGATCGCCCCGGTCGTGGTCTTCCTTGTCGCCCAAGCCGCGCTGCATTACCTCTTAGGCGACGTGGAGGACTGATATGGACCCTCTCATGCAGGCCAGCCTGATCGCGGGCGGCGCGATAGTGGCGTTCGGGATTGGCGCATGGGTGTTTACCCGCGTGCTCAAGCTGTAGTCACGCAGCCTGTAGCGCAGCCTGCTCGGCCACCCGCACGAGGTCGGCCATGATCGCTGTCAGGTCGAAATCCTTGGGCGTGTAGACCGCGGCCACCCCCAGAGCGCGCAGGCGCACCGCGTCCTCGGGCGGGATGATGCCACCCACGATCAGCGGCACGTCGTCGATCCCCGCCGCCCGCATCGCCTCCACCACGTCGCCGACCAGGGCGATGTGCGAGCCCGACAGGATGGACAGCCCGACCAGGTGCACCCCCTCCTCCAGCGCGGCGTTGACGATCTGGGCGGGGGTCAGGCGGATGCCCTCGTAGACCACCTCCATGCCGCAGTCGCGGGCTCGCACCGCGATCTGCTCGGCGCCGTTGCTGTGCCCGTCCAGCCCCGGCTTGCCGACCAGAATCTTCAGCCGCCGACCGAGCGCGCTGGAGACGCGCTCCACCTCGCGCCGCACCGCCTCGATCTCGCCGACCGGCGTGTTGCGGCCGCCCTCGCCGACGCCGGTGGGGGCGCGATACTCGCCGAACACCTCGCGCAGTACGTGCGCCCACTCGCCTGTGGTGACCCCCGCCTTGGCCGCGGCGATCGAGGGCGGCATGATGTTGCGCCCGTCGGCCGCCGCCGCGCGCAGCGTCGCCAGTGCGGACGTCACCGCCACCGGGTCGCGCTGCGCCCGCCAGGCGCGGATGCGCTCGACCGCGACGGCCTCGACCGCCGGGTCGACCAGCTGCACCGAGCCCTCCCCGCCCGTCAGGGGCGAGGGCTCGGTGGAGGTGTAGCGGTTGACGCCGACCACCACCTGCCCGCCCGACTCAATGCCCTGCAGCCGGGCGGTGTTGGACTCCACCAGCCGCGCTTTCATGTAGCCGCTCTCGACCGCGGCGATGGAGCCGCCCATGGCGTCCAGCCGGGCCAGCTCGGCGCGGGCGGCCGCCTTCAGCTGCTCGACCTTGGCCTCCACCACTGCGGAGCCGTCGAACAGGTCCTCGTATTCCAACAGGTCGGTCTCCAGCGCCAGGATCTGCTGCATCCGCAGCGACCACTGCTGGTCCCACGGCCGGGGCAGGCCCAGGGCCTCGTTCCAGGCCGGCAGCTGCACCGCCCGCGCCCGCGCCGACTTGGACAGGGTCACCGCCAGCATCTCGATCAGGATGCGGTAGACGTTGTTCTCCGCCTGCGGCTCGGTCAGCCCCAGCGAGTTCACCTGCACGCCGTAGCGGAACCGGCGCGCCTTCGCGTCCACCACGCCGTAGCGCTGCGCCAGCAGCTCGTCCCACAGGACGGTGAAGGCGCGCATCTTGCACAGCTCGGTCACGAACCGCACGCCGGCGTTGACGAAAAAGCTGATGCGCGAGGCGACGATGGCGAAGTCCTCCTCCGGCACCTGCCCCGACGCGCGCACCGCATCCAGCACGCCCACCGCGGTCGCCAGCGCGAAGGCCAGCTCCTGCTCCGGCGTCGCCCCCGCTTCCTGCAGGTGATAGCTGCAGACGTTCATCGGGTTGAACTTGGGCGTCTCGACATAGCACCAGGCGATCATGTCGGTAATCAGCCGCATCGAGGGCGCGGGCGGATAGATGTAGGTCCCGCGCGACAGGTATTCCTTGATGAGGTCGTTCTGGGTGGTGCCCTGCAGCGCCTTGACGTCGGCCCCCTGTTCTTCCGCCAGGGCCACGTACATGGCCAACATCCACGCTGCGGTGGCGTTGATGGTCATGGAGGTGTTCATCTTGGCCAGCGGGATCTGGTCGAACAGGGCGCGCATGTCGCCCATGTGGCTGACCGGCACGCCCACCTTGCCGACCTCTCCCCGGGCCAGGATGTGGTCGG
>JAABUQ010011279.1_pt1 | contig 11455 bp, 9 predicted proteins | sample 5560001 | NCBI WGS metagenome assembly JAABUQ01 (sample SAMN10711888, study PRJNA513371) | rock metagenome | isolation source: Antarctica rocks | place: Antarctica: Victoria Land, Finger Mt nord | collected 2015-12-18
AACCTCCCGCAATTCGGCAAGCGAGAACCCCTCCAGCGATGCTGCATCCGGCAACGACATGCAAAAGGTGAATCATGCCAGCGCACTCAGCGCAACCGCCCCGCCCGGGAATCTGCCCCGGTTACGTCCCTCGGTCTGGCCGTTGCTCCAAGGCAGCGCCACCGCGGCCTGCACGGCGGCATAATCATCTTGCAGGCGTTTGGCGAAGTTTTGCAGTTGCCGGATTGTGCCGTCTCGTGCTCGCTTCAGCCACGGATCGAGGCGGCCGGGAGCATGGTCGCGGATCAAGCCGATGAACTCTTCGGCGAGCGCGACCGCTTCGTCCAGTTCGGGGGTGTGCTGGCGCAGGTCGGCCAGCAACGCCCGGTCGTCGGTGCTGCGTTTCTCGGCCCGGCGCAGCACCAGCCAGGCTGCCGTACGCGACGTCAGCACCGGTCGGGATGCCGCGACCAGCGCCGGCCTGGGATGCTTGGTTGGTTTGCGAACCACCACGGTTCCTTGCGCCGCGCGCAGGCGCTGGAGATAGCGCGCGAGCGTGGGATAGCTGCCGCGGTAGCCATCCTGCTGCAGGCTGCGGAACATGCGGCGGCCGTGACGGCGACCGCTGTTCCAGTACTCGAGCACGACGTGCTGCCACGGGTCGAGCAGGCTGTGTCCGGCATCACGACGACCTTTGCGCTCGGGAAAGACCTCGCTGCGCAGGTGGCGGCTGCGGAGCAGCGCTCCCAGCGGGAACACGGTTGCACGGCTGATGCCGAGGTGACGGGCGATCGCCTGCCCCGAGTAGCCTTGGCCGCGCAGCTTCCATACCTTCTCATGTGCGGCAAGACGCGGCTCCCGACGCGCTACGGCCAGAACCCGGGCCCTTGTTTGCGGCGGGGCGGGCGGAATGGACACCGTGCCGCGCTCGATGGCCACGGCTTCGAGACGGGCCTGCTCAGCCGCGCGCAGATCCTTGGCATGGGCGGTGAACACCACCTCCAGCGTCTCGGCCAGGTTCTGCAGCAGATGGAAGCGGTCAGCGACCTGAACCGCCTCGGGCGCGCCGGCACGGGCGCCCTTGGCGTAGGCACCAGCGCGATCGCGCGAGATCACGGTGACGTCGGAATGGCCGCGCAGCCATGTGGCCAGCGTGTCCGCCTCGCGGCCGGGCAGCAGCGCCACCGGCCGTCGCCGGTCGAGGTCAACCAGCACGGTGCCGTAGGTGTGCCGCTTGCGCAAAGCCCAGTCGTCCACGCCGAGGGCGGAGGGCGTCACGAGGTCAGGCAGCGGCGCCCGCCGAACCAGGCGCAGCAGCGTGTTGCGACTACACGCCAGCCCGATCTTGCGGCCGAGCCGCATGCCGGCAGCACCGCCGAGCGCCACGCCGATGGCCGTCAGCCGCCCGGTGAGGCGCGTCGTCTTGCGCGACCACGGTGCTGCAATGCCGGGCAGGCATTCGGCGAAAAGGCGGCGCTCGCATTGGGCGTTGTCGCAAAACAGGCGTCGAACGCTCAGCCGGATCGTAACGGCATACTCGCCTCAGGGCAGGTCGGCGAGCGTCCGCCCGTAGCGGCTGTGGACGCGCTTGGACCGCCTGCCGCACAGCGGGCATCGTGCCGTGACCTGGCGCGCGTGAAGGTTGATGGTGATGGCGGATTGGGCGGGCTCAAGCGCCCAGGTTTCGAGCCGGACGTGGGTTGCGTCCGGCAACAAGCACGAAAGTAGGTTCACTGATTCTATATAGGGAGGCCCAGGCTCGATCATCGAGAGTGGGCAAGAACCCGTTTTAGTTGATAACCTTAAGAATATTTTGCTATTTTTATCTGATTTTGCGTTATGATATTAGCTTAATTTCCCGCAGCAGTTTATGCGGCCAGGCAATCCGACGACTTCGCCAACGGTATCCCAACCCTGACGGACACTGCGCCGGGCGCGGGCCGTACCACTTGGTCAGGCCGTCGTTTGACGAAGTGATACACCTGCCGGTCGTGGCCCGACCTGCCGAGCGCCTGAAAGCTGTTGAGGCAAGGTGCTGATCGGGTCCAGACCTCAGGGAGGTAGGTCAGTGGCACTTGCGGCCGTCATAGCTTTCTGGTTGCGAGCGAACCGGACTTCAAATCTGTGCCGATCCTCCATCAACGAACAACTCGCTGCCGTTGCCGTAGCTGCTCTCGTCCGAAGCGAGGAAGAGGGCGGCCCCGGCGATCTCGTCAGGGTCTCCCATCCGGCCGAGCGGCGTTGCGGCTTCCACCGCACTTCTGAACGCCCGGCTTTGCTCCTCGGTCTGGGTGAGTGCGTGGAAGCCCGGCGTCGAGGTCGCTCCCGGGGCCAGGACGTTCACGCGGATGCGGCGTGATGCCAGATCGACGATCCAACTGCGGGCGAAGCTCCGGATGGCCGCTTTGCTGGCGCTGTAGACGCTGAACGCTGGTGTCCCCTTGTTGCCGGCCGCCGAGCCAGTCAGGATGACCGATGCGCCGTCCGGCAGCAGCGGCAAGGCTTTTTGCACCGTGAACAGCGTTCCCTTGACGTTGGCCGCGAAGATGCGGTCGTAGTGCTCCTCGGTGATCGCGTGCAGCGGCATGAAGTCGCCGCCGCCGGCATTGGCAAGCAGCACGTCGATCCGTCCGGCCTCGTCGCGCACGATGCCGAAAAGCCGATCCAGGTCGTCCAAGTTCGCAACGTCACCCTGAACCCCGTGAGCGTTGCCCCCCACCTCGGCCAACGCGGCGTCGAGTTCGGCCTGTCGCCGGCCTGTCATGAACACGCGCGCACCTTCCCGGGCGAAGCGCTTCGCGCTCGCCAACCCAATGCCGCTATTGGCGCCGGTGATGACCGCGATCTTGCCGTCTAGCCTGCCCATGTCAGTCTCCGTTTCTTGAAGACCGGGACATGGATCAGCACAGGCCGCATGGGTAGAACCTACCTGAAGGTAAGTATGGGAGTATTTTATGGGCTGTGGCGAGTCTCCGTGCGGCCTCGACGTCGCAATGGCCGCGATGGGCGGAAAGTGGAAGCCGTTGATCCTCTACCATCTCAACTCGGGACCAAAGCGGTTCGGGGACCTCAGGAGGCTGGTCGCGGGCATCAGCGAGAAGGTGCTGATCCAGCAACTCCGCGAACTGGCTGCGGTCGGCGTGCTCACCCGGCACGACTACCAGCGGGTGCCGCCGATGGTTGATTACACCATGACCCCTTTCGGGATGACGCTCGCGCAGGCGCTGATGCCGCTGTGCGTCTGGGGGACGGAGCATCGTGCCCGGGTCGAGGAGGTCATGGCCCCGCGCACGGCAGAAGTGGCAGAACAGGAAGCCGGAGCGGGTTGATGTGTAGCCTCGCACTTAAGCAGCGGCGTCATGCATCGCCCGCTGTGACCAGATGCTGGCAGCAAACCTGATTGTGTTTGAACTCTGGCCAAGTGTCCGGCAAACCAACCCTGACGGACACGTTGTGATGATGGTCCGCTCTCGACCCAACCAAGCCGTCACGAGGTGAAAAGCACATGCTCCGAAGCGGATATTGCACGTCAGCGCGCCAGCGCAGCTTTGCGCCCATTCCAGCCATGCGGGGGGCATGGCTTTGGTAGCCCATAAGCGGCCACTCCAGAAGCGCGTTGCCTAGGCGGCCTACCGCCTGACCGTCATGCTGCGAACATCGGAAGGCGAGCTTTCGCCTGCCACCGCCAGGAGCGCGGCGACCAGATCCCTCAACCATCGCGAGGCCGGGTCCCCGTCGGTTTGCGCCGACCAGACCATCGCCACGGCCGGCACGTGCAGCGGCAGAGGCACCGGGCTGACGCGAAGCCCGAAACGCGGAGCCTCGCGCAGCGCCATGCGGGTCGGAACCGTCGCGATCAGCGGCGCGTCTGCGACCGTGGCGAGCACCGTCAAGAACTCGGAAACGGCAACGACGACGTTGAGGTCGGCGTCGATCTCCGCGAGTGCGGCTTCAAGACAGCCGTTGAGCGTGCCCTTCCACGTCACCAGCGCGTGTGACAGCCGCAGGTAGTCCATCAGCGGCACCGGGTCATCCAAGACCACGAGTTCGGGGTTGAAGACGCAGCTGAGCGACTGCTCGAACAGCCGTCGCGTCCTGTGGCGCTGCGCGCCCGCCTCGAAACAGCCGACGGCGATGTCGAGCGTTCCCTCGTCCAGCATGCGGTGCGCGTCCTCGCGCTCGGTCTGCCGGCCAATCAGCCGGACGCCGGGTGCGGTGTGGCGAAGTTCGGCACTGAGCGAGGGCATGAGCAGCAGCTCGACCTCGCTGGAGAAGCCGATCCGCATCGTGCGCCGCTCCGTCGCCGGATCGAAGATGGCCGACGCATGAAGCGCCGCCTGCATGGCGGTCAGAGCATCGCGCACCGGAACGGCCAGCGAGGCCGCTCGCGAAGTCGGCCGCATGGTGGAGCCGACCCGCACGAAAAGTTGGTCCTGAAGCAGCACGCGCAGCGTCGACAAGCTGTGGCTCATGCTCGGCTGGCCGATCTTCAAACGGCTCGCGGCGCGGGTCACGCTTCGCTCCTGCATGAGCGCGTCGAACGCGACGAGGAGGTTGAGGTCGAAGGACCGAAGATCGAAGTGGTCGATAGAACTCATGTTCCGCATCGATTTGATTGAGTGTTCCTAACCACGTAGCTCTCAGGCTCAGTCCCTTCAAGCTGCGGATCGAACCGAACCATGAGCAACGAGCCACGGACCTTTCGCGTCGGCGACGCGACGATCATCAAAATCCAGGAACTCGCGCTGGACGCGTTCACGCCCGAGGCACTCTACCCCAGCGCCCATCCTGACGTCGCCAATGCCGCCGCCCGGGAGTTCGGGCCGGGCTCCTACGACCGAACGACGAACATGGTCCGTCAGAGCATCCATACCTGGCTCGTCCGAACGCCCGGACGCACCGTTCTCGTCGATACGGCGACCGGCAACGACAAGGAGCTGCCAGACGTGCCGGCGCTCGATCACCTGAGCGAGCCGTTTCTCGATCGCCTCGCCGCGGCGGGCACCCTGCCGAAGGACGTCGAGGTTGTGCTTCTCACCCATATCCACGCTGACCATGTCGGCTGGAACACGCGCCTCGTCGACGGGCGCTGGGTGCCGACCTTCCCCAACGCGACCCACATCTTCTCGGGCCGCGAGCGGGCTTATGCGCAAGCGTTTGCAGCCGGCGACGGCTCCGACGTGGCGATCCGGCAGGCGGCCGGCCTCGGCCGCATGGCGCGGCTGCCGGCGGCCGGCATCTTCGAGGCCAGCATGCTGCCCGTGATTGAGGCCGGACTGACGCGGGAGATCGCGGTCGACGGCGGGCAGGCTCTGAAGGATTTCCGCTACCTGCCGACGCCCGGTCACAGCATCGACCACGCGGCCATCGAGTTCACGTCCGGGGCTGAGCGGGCGTTGTTCTGGGGTGACGTGCTGCACCATCCGGCGCAGGTCGCACGGCCCGATCTCCATTCCGTCTTTTGCGAGTTCCCGGACGCGGCGCTCCGCTCGCGCCGCTGGGCGTTGGACCACGCCGCCGACACCGGCGCGCTCGTCTTTACCACCCACTTCGCAGAATCCTCGGCCGGCCGGGTGACGCGCGAAGGCGACGGCTTTCGCTGGCGCTTCGCTTGAACCGGAAGGCACGGCCCATGAACCGATCCACCGAAAGCGCTTCCCGCGACATCGTCGTCCGGACGCACCGCATTGCCAGCGATACCGCCGGCATCGAACTGCAGCTTCTTAACAAGCATGGCGCCGACCACGACGCCTTCTCGCCGACACGCACGCTGGTGATAATGCACGGCGCGACCTTCTCCTCCGCGAGCCTCTTTGACGTGGCGGTCGGCGGCGCATCCTTCATGGACGTCCTCGCCAGCGCCGGCTTCGACGTCTGGGCGTTCGATGCGAGGGGCTACGGTGGTTCCGCCCGGCCGTCCGAGATGGACCGGTCGGCCGACAACGGCGCGCCCCTCACCCGGACCGAAACCGCCGCACGCGATCTGGCCTCAGCCGTTGAGTTCGTGTGCCGGCATCGTGGGATCGACCGGACGAGCGTGCTCGGCATGTCCTGGGGCGGATCCGTCGCGGGGATCTACGCCGGCCGGAACGGCGGCAGGGTCGAGAAGCTGGCGCTCGTCGCGCCGCTCTGGCTGTCGGCGACGCCGCTGCGCATCGACGGCGGCGGGCCGATGTCGCGTTGTAGTTAGTCGTGAGATTCGTGCAATTGGCGTCGAGCACTGCACTTAACCTTGAGAATCCAAAACCGCTCATTCTCAAGTTTGCTGCAAACTTGAGAATAAGTTGGAACCTGGCGGCATGCTCGCAAGCGTGAGAGCAGAGCGTCGGTGGTCGTTCAACCAACGCCGAAAAGGAACGTTCGGCAGACCTGTGCGTCAATCAAAGCGACGGTGGCTTGCGAAATCTTCGACCATGGCAACTTGGCCTAATAGCAACATCCGTATGGATTTCACGGTTGGGATGGCGGCTTGCCCGAGGCCTCCCTACGTCCCCGCGATCAGCTTCTTGATGCGGCTGGCGAGCGCCTCCATCGCGAACGGCTTGGTCATCACGTGCATGCCGGGGTCGAGGTGGCCGTTGCCGACCACGGCGTTCTCGGCATAGCCGGTGATGAACAGCACCTTGAGACCGGGCCGCACCGCGCGTCCCGCATCCGCCACCTGCCGACCGTTCATGCCGCCGGGCAGGCCGACGTCGGTGACCAGCAGGTCGAGCCGCACGTCGGATCGCAGCACCTGCAGCCCGGCCGGGCCGTCGGCTGCCTCGATGGCGGTGTACCCCAGGTCTTCCAGCACCTCGGTGACAAGCATGCGCACGGTCGGCTCGTCGTCCACGACCAGCACCGTCTCGCCCTGCCCGGCGCGCGGAGCCGCGGCCCTTTCGGCCGGCCTGTCCTCGACGTCGGCCTGGCCATGGTGCCGGGGCAGGTAAAGGCACAGCATCGCGCCCTGGCCGGGTTCGGAGTAGATGCGCGCCTGGCCGCCGGACTGGCGCACGAAGCCGTAGATCATGGACAGGCCGAGGCCGGTGCCCATGCCGATCGGCTTGGTGGTGAAGAACGGGTCGAAGGCGCGGGTCATCACCTCGGGCGTCATCCCGGTCCCGGTGTCGCTGACGCACAGCGACACATACTGGCCGGGCGGCAGGTCGCGCCCGCGCGCGGCCTGCTCGTCCAGCCATCTGTTGCCGGTCTCGATGGTGAGCCGCCCGCCGTCCGGCATGGCATCGCGGGCGTTGATGCACAGGTTCAGCAGCGCGTTCTCCAGCTGGTTCGGGTCCACCAGCGTGGTCCACAGCCCGGCCGCGCCCACCACCTCGACCGTGACCGCAGGGCTGACGGTGCGGCGGACCAGCTCCTCCATGCCCGCTATCAGGCGGTTCATGTCGGTGGGCTTGGGATCGAGGGTTTGCCGGCGCGTGAAGGCCAGCAGGCGGTGGGTCAGCGCCGCCGCCCGCTTGGACGCGCCCTGGGCCGCGACGAGGTAGCGGTCGAGGTCGCCCAGGCGTCCCTGCGCCACCCGGGCCTGCAGCAGCTCCAGGCTGCCGGAGATGCCGGCGAGCAGGTTGTTGAAGTCGTGCGCCAGCCCGCCGGTGAGCTGGCCGATCGCCTCCATCTTCTGCGACTGGCGCAGCTGCTCCTCCAGCCTTTGCTGCACCTCGGCTGCCGCCTTCTCGGCCGTGACGTCGCGGCCGACGCCGTTCAGGCGCTCGCCGCCCGGCTCGGGCGACAGCGTCCAGGCGACCCAGCGCCAGGAGCCGTCCGCGGCAAGCACGCGGTCCTCGAAATAGGTCGGCCGGCCGCTGTCGCGCATCCGGCCCAGGGCCGCCATCACCGTCCCGAGGTCGTCGGGGTGAAGCAGCTCCGCGTAAGGCATGCCGAGCAGCGCCGCCTCGCTGCGGCCAAGCAGGCGGGTCCAGGACGGGCTGACCCGCAGGAGGCGGCCGTCGTAGTCGGCGACCACCAGCAGGTCCTCGCTCAGCTCCCACAAGCGGTCGCGCTCGGCGGTGCGCTCCGCGACCTGGCGCTCCAGCGACGCGGCGAGCGCGCGCAGTTCCCCCTCGGCCCGAACCCGCTGCACCGCCGTCCAGGTCCGCTCGGTGAAGTCGCGCACGAAGGCGAGCTCGTCCGCGGGCCACTCGCGCGTGGTCGCGTGGTCGAGGTAGAGCAGGGCGACCACGCTGCCCTGCTCTGTCACCGGCACGTTGACGATCGACCGCGCGCCGATCGCTTTCAGCGCGTCGGCGGTCGCGACCGTGCGCGGGTCCTTCTCGACGTCCGCGATCGCCACGGCTCTTCCATGCTTGAGGTCCTCGATATACGACCCGTAATCCCGGAAGCGGAGGACGCCCGAAAGGCTTGCGAAGCCTGGCCCGCTCCAGTCCCGCTCGATGGTGATCGTCTCGGCGACGAGATCGACCCTTCCGTAGCCGGCGCGGCTGAGGCCGAACGTGCGGCCCAGGATCTCGGCCGCGGCGAAGGCAAGGTCGGCCGGGTCGTCGAGGTCGCGGATGCCGTCGCCGAGTTCGGCCAGCGCCAGCCGGCGGGCCTCCGTGCGCCTGCGCCCGGTGACGTCGCCGAACACGCCGAACAAGCGCTCGGCGCTGCCGTCGGCGTTCGCGACGACCTCGCTGATGCTGACTACGGTGCGGGCCGTGCCGTCGGGAAGCCTGACACGGTACTCGGTTTCCAGGCGGGACAGGCTGTGCAGCGACGCCTGCGCTTCGGCGGACACGCGGTCGAGGTCCGCCAAGTCGATGCGGCCGAGTACTTCCTGTGCGCTCGCACCCTCGCCGGGTGCGAAGCCGAAGATCTCGCGGCTGCGCCCGTCCAGCACCACGGCGCCGGTCGGCACGTGCCACTCGAACGTGCCGAGGTCGGCGATGGCGAGCGCCGCGCCGAAGCGCGCCCGGCTGTCCCGCAGGCCCGCCTCGGCCCGTGCCCGCTCCACCGCCGACCAGGTGCGCTCGGCCACCTCGCGCAACAGTGCCACGTCCTCCCCGGTCCAGGCGCGGGGCGTGGCGGCATGCACGAACATCAGCGCCGCGAGCCGGCCGTTCTTGACCAGCGGGGCCACCATCTGGGCGCGGACAGCATGGGCGGCGTGCGCGTGGGCCGCTTGCTGCCCGGCGCTCCGCGGATCGGTCTCCATGTCCTCGATCACTACGCTGCGGCCGGCGCGGTAGTCTGCCTCGAATGCGGGTCCGTAGTCTGTCAGCCGGTAGCGGCCGGCCACGGAGGCCAAATGCGGGTCGTGCCAATCGCCCGCGATCGCGATGTGGTTGCTGTCCGGCTCCGTCTCGGCATAACCGACGCGCGCCGCCCGCAGATGCTGCCCGAGCAGCCCGGCGGCGGCGGCCATCACCGCCCGCGGCTCGGCGAGGTCGCGCAGGCGCTCCTCCAGCGCGAGCCGGAACGCTTGGCGGCGCTCGGCCAGCACCTGAGCGGTGGTTTCGGTGCAGGGACAGAACAGGCCGGCAACCTCGCCGCACTCGTCGCGTACCGGTGTGTAGCTGAAGGCGAAATGCGCCTCCTCCGGGCGGCCGCGCCGGTCGACGACGAGCGCGATGTCTCCCATGTGGACCGGCTCGCCCGCGAACACGCGGCCGAACAGCGGGGCGACGTCGTCCCGGACCTCCGGCCACACGTCGAAGAAGGGTCGCCCGAGCGCCCCGGGATGCTTGCGGCCCAGCATCGGCGCGTAGCCGTCGTTATAGAGCAGGGTCTGCTCCGGTCCCCAGGCAACGAACATGGGTTGCGTGGAGCCGAGCATCACGCCCACGAGCGTGCGCAGCGACATCGGCCAGGCTGCGGGCGGGCCGAGCGGCGTCGCCGCCCAGTCGTGCACGCGCATGCGGGCGCCCATCTCGCCGCCATCGGCTGAAAGGTTGTATTCGGCCGGCGCAGCCTCACCGTCCAATCCGGCGCTCCCCGGCCTGGTCCGGCTATTCAGGTGCTTCCCGCCGCCGCTCGTCCTCCTCCAGCAGCCGCAAGGCGGCGCGGACCACCTCGCTCGCGCTGCGGAAGCGACCCGAAGCAACCCGGCCGATGACGAAGGCCTCGATTTCCGGGGTGAGCGACACGTTCCTGGTCTTGATTGTTGCATACATGGAACTAACACAACCTGCAGGATAGCGCCGTGTCAAGGCTTGCCAAGCGCCTTCGTTGCTTGACGGTCGTGTGCGGCAGCGATGGGCCATGTTGAAAAGCGCCAAATGCTGATCGAAGTGCCCGTCCCTGCTGAAAGCTGTCCTTCCTGCGATAGGTTCAACTCGCGATAACCATGCGGCTGCCGTGAGGGGCGGGTTGCCAAGCCAAACAGGTGTGACCTTCAGCGATAAGTAGCGGTCTTTCCCCAACGCTTTGTGGCGCCGATCACCGGTGTGCTCCTGGCGCGGCGTGGTCGTTCCCGGCCTATCAGCGAAATTGCGATCCCATCCGAAACCGGTCGGTTTCGGACAGGTCCCGGCACCCTGTCCGAAAACAAGCTATCCATGCTTTCGGACACGGGCTAGGTTCCGGGCATCCTTTTCGGACGAAACTGGCCCATGCCGCGCACCTTCGCCTACGTTCGCGTGTCCACCCCTGGCCAGACCACCGACAACCAGCTCGGGGAAGTCCAGGCTGCCGGCTTCAGCATCGAGCCGCGCCGAGTTGTTGCTGAGACCGTCTCGGGCAGCGTCGCCACCGCCCAGCGCCGCGGCTTCGCGCGCCTGCTCGACCGGTTGGAGGCCGGAGACGTGCTGGTGGTCACAAAGCTCGACCGGCTCGGCCGCAACGCCATGGACGTGGGCGCGACGGTGGCCAAGCTCGCCGGCCTCGGCGTGCGGGTCCACTGCCTGGCGCTGGGCGGCGTCGACCTTGCCAGCTCGGCCGGCAAGCTGACGATGAACGTGATCAACGCGGTGGCGGAGTTCGAGCGCGACCTGCTGATCGAGCGCACCCAGTCAGGCCTGAGCCGGGCCAAGGCGGAAGGCAAGCGTCTGGGCAGGCCCGCGAGCCTGACGGCGGATCAGCATAGGAACGTAGCGCGACGGCTGGGGGAAGGAACAGGCGTGTCCGCCTTGGCCCGCGAGTTCAAGACCAGCCGGCAGACCATCCTGCGGATCAGGAACGCGACGCCGGCCGCGTAGGATGTGCCCCTGCATTCGTACCCCACGCAGCGGGCGGGCGCCACAAAGCATCTGTCCTCTGGATGGTGGCCGTCACGCGGTGCAGGAAGGCCCGAACTCGTCCAGAAGCCATGTTTTCCGAAGCCGGGCTGTCCTTGTTCATCGTGGGGGTTTGTGGGACGGGAGGAACGCCTCGGCAAATCGACAACTGCTGGCCGGCAAGGGGCGCCCGGCATTCTAGCCTGGAAAATTCATGAGGGTTGGCAGGCATAGTACAAGCCTTTGATCCGGCGTAGGATGTGGGTGCTGACGCCAATCCTGCCGATCCGGAGTTCCATGCCCGCCAAGGTTGAGACTACCGCTGC
>JAABUQ010011280.1_pt1 | contig 11455 bp, 10 predicted proteins | sample 5560001 | NCBI WGS metagenome assembly JAABUQ01 (sample SAMN10711888, study PRJNA513371) | rock metagenome | isolation source: Antarctica rocks | place: Antarctica: Victoria Land, Finger Mt nord | collected 2015-12-18
CGCCCTGGCGGTCCGCCAAACCCAGGCTCACCGCACACCCCACACTCTGAATGCCATGCGTGTGATTATCTCACGTCCACAGCAAAATCGCAGGCGTTACGACCGAGAAAGACACCAGCCACCTAGTAGCGGCGCCAGTCCGCAGTGCAGCGGGAGGACCGCCCGGCGCTCAGCGACCCTGGCTCAGCTGGATGGCCTTGATCAGAAGCAGGATGGCACTGGCCACCAGGTAGGCGCGCATGGCGAGCACCCCGACCCGCAGCCCCGGGGACCATTGAACGGGTTTGAGCAGGGCGAGCGGGGGCATCCGCCACGACATCTTCTCGACTGTCGAAAGAGCCGGTGCCGCCGCCACGGCGGGTCCCCGGCGACGATGGGCGATCACCTTGAGTGCGGTCACGACGACGATGCCGGCGGCGCCCAGGAAGAGGGCGAGCCCGGTGAACACGCGGGTGACGTCGATGGTCGGAAACAGCGTGGTGGCCATCAACGTTCCCGACAGGATCAGCAGCACGCCGACGATGACCGCGGCCACGAGATTGAGCCATGTCCGGTTGACCCACGGGCCGAGCACCTCCCGGTCGTTGCACAGCAGCAGGAGGAACACGCTGGCCGAGGGCAGGAGCAGGCCGGCGAGAGCCTGGACGCTGGTGGTGATCAAGCCCAAAGGGGCGCTAGGGATCAACACGATGGCGGCGGCGACCACCACCATGGCCGTGTAGCTGAAGTAGAACTGCTTGGCCTCCCGAAAGCCGCGATGCAACGAGTGGCGGATCCCGAACACATCGCCGAAGGCGTAGCTGGTGGAGAGGGTGACGGCGGCGGCACCGATGATGCTGGCGTCGAAGAGAACGACGGCGAAGATGGCCCCCAGGCCGTGGCCATGGCGGGCCAGGAGATGGGCGACACCGGCGGCGTCGGTGAACTTTCCGAAGTCCTTGGTGCCGCGAGCGGCGTAGTCGGCGGTGACCATGATCGCGGCGGCGCCGATGACCACGACCAGCGAGCCGATGACCGTATCGGCCCGCTCGTAGCTGATGAAGCGAGGGGTGATCCGCTTGTCGACGATGTTGGACTGCTGAAAGAACAGCTGCCAGGGGGCGACGGTGGTGCCGACGATGGCGATGATCAGCAGCACGGCGGCCGACGAAACACCGCCCTGGATGCCGGGAACCGCGAAGTTCTTGGCGATGGTCCCGTAGTGCGGGTGGGACAGGAAGAACAGGGGGACCTGGAGGAGGCTGACGACGATGAAGGCGAACATGGCCCGTTCCCAGCGTCGGAAACTGCCTGACGCCATGATCACCACCAGCACCACGGCGGCCGTCGGCACCGCGATGTATGCGGAGATCCCTGCATAGGACGCGGCCAGGGAGATTCCGATGAACTCGGTGACGATGGTAAGGAAGTTGAGGACGAACAGGTCGCCGACGCTGAACCATCCCCAGCCCTTGCCGAAGCGTTCGTTGATGAGCCGGGCGTGACCGACACCGGTCACTGCCCCGAGGCGGACGACCATCTCCTGATTGACGATCAGGACGGGGATCAACAGCAGCAGCGTCCACAGCAGGCTGGTGTGGTAGTTCTGCCCGGCCTGGGCGTAGGTGGAGACCCCACCGGCGTCGTTGTCGCCGACCATGACGATGATGCCCGGACCGAGGATGGCGGCCAGGGTGAGGAGGCGCTGCTTCCAGGTATGGCGATCACCGACGTCACCGAGCGAGATCCGACCGAGGGCCCCCTCGATGTCGCCAACGTGAGCGCTGTCGAGCACGGCGGGTGGCGGGGCCTGCAGGTGCCGGGTGGTCTCCTCGAGGCGTGCGGGATCTTCCGTCAGGGGAGCGTCGCTGTCCCCGGCGGTGGAGCGCTCGACCATTGATTATCTTCCGAGCGTCGGCCGGGCGACCGGCGGGGAGGACGTGGAGGACGTGGCGGCATCGCTGTCCGCGAAGTCGGGCCGGGGCGGTGGCTCACGGCGCCGCCAGTCGTCGGGGATGGTGGCTTCGAGGACATCGTCGACGGTGATCACCCCCAAGAGGCGGTTGTGGGCATCGACGACGGGGATCGTCATCAAGTTGTAGTCGGCCATGAGCAGAGCCACGTCGACAACGTCGGTCTGGGGAATGACCCGGACGGGGTCGGTGTCCATAACCTCCGAGAGCCGGGCCTCGGCGTCGGCGTGGAGCAACTCCACAACAGTCGCCATCCCGAGGAGGCGATTGCCCTCGTCGACGGCGTGGACGGTCACCAACGCCTCGGGCTGGAGTGAACTGGCCAGGCGTACCCGCCGCAATGCCTCCTCCACCGTGGCGTCGGCCGGGCCGGTGAGGAACTCCACGCCCATCAGGCCGCCGGCGCTGGCCGGGTTGAAGCCGAGGAGGGTGAGAACCTTGGTCCGGGTGCCGGCAGGCAGAAGGTCAAGGATCGGCTGGCGGCGATCCTGGGGGAGCTCGGCGATGGCGTCGGCGGCGTCGTCGGCGCGCATGTGGCTGACGACGTTGGCCACCTCAGCGTCGGATTTGTCGCCGAAGAGCCGGTTGGCGATGTCGGGGTCGAGCTCTTCGAACACGTCGGCTTCAAGCTCGGGGTCGGCGTGCACAGCCCCCAGGATCTCCTCGCCCTCCTCGCTCGAGGCGTCCTCGAGAAGGTCGGCAAGCTGCGCCGCTTTGAGCCGGCGCAGTCGTCCGAATCCGCCTCGGACCACGAAGCTCGGAGTATGGCCGATCAGGGGCTCGAAGGACTTCCAGTCCTCCGCCGGATGGCCGCTGCCGCGGCGGATCAAGCCAAGGAGACGGGCGGGCCGGCGGGTGTCGAGGCACGAGAGAATCCAACCCTCGCTCGTCTCCCGCAACTCCACATCCCAGGCCCGGACCAACTCGGCATCGGCCACGTCGATCAACCGATGGCCGAGGAGGTCACCACGAAGCAGCACCTCGCCGTCCCGGCGCTCAAAGCTGCGGAGGTCGACCTTGGATTTCGAAAGGACGGCGCGCTCGTCGCTCAGCTCGGCGACCCGCTTGATGGGGACGAAGACCCGTCGGCCACCGACCTTGGCCACCAGTCCCGTCACCAATGGGTAGTCACGCCCGCGAAGGCGGACGATGACGTCGTCGACCTTGCCGACCCCCTCCGTGCCCGTCGGCGAGAGAAGGTGGCGATCGAGCAGCGATGACAGATGCACGGCTACAGCCTACCCCTGCGCTGTTTGGGTCCTCGCCGGGCCCGGCCGGCCCGGCCGGCCCAGACGCCCGCAAAGCACCGGCGTGGCGACTCAAGTTGCCGAGGCCATAATGGGTCGATGGCTCGCGTCCATTCTCGAATCGACGACCGCCTGGGTACCTGGCTGGTTGACCAGCCGGTCTTCTTCGTGGCCACCGCCCCCAGCGACGTCGACGGATTGGTCAACTGCTCCCCCAAAGGCAACCAGGGCGAGGTGGCGGTCCTTGACGATCACACGGTCGCCTACCTGGACCAGACCGGTAGCGGGGTGGAGACCATCGCCCATTTGGGCGACAACGGCCGGATTGTGGTCATGTTCTGTGCCTTCCAGGGCAAGCCCCGGATCGTCAGACTGCACGGACGCGGCCGCGCCGTCTATCCCGATGACCCGGGGTTCTCGTTGCTGTCCCCCAGGTTTCCGGGGGCAGCCGGGGTGGGGGTGCGCTCGGTGGTCGTCGTCGACGTCACCCGGATCGCCGACTCCTGCGGTTATGGGGTGCCGCTGATGGCCTTCCAGGAGCATCGCCCGACCCTGCAAGCGTGGTCGCAGCGCAAGGGAAGCAGCGGGATCGCCGAATACTGGTCGGAGAGGAACCGGGTCAGCATCGACGGCCTGGCCGGCCTTCCCCCCGCGCCTGAGTCCGCCGCCACTCTAACCTGAGGCAATGTCGGAGGAAGCCACGCTGCGGGGCCGTACCGTAGGGGTGACCGCGGATCGGCGGGGAGACGATCAGGCCGTCATGTGGCGGCGACTGGGAGCCGAGGTGATCCAGGGACCGGCCATCCGCTCGGTGCCCGTGGCCGATCCCGGTGCTCTTCGCGCCGCGATCGAGGGGTTGATCGACCGGCCCCCGATGTGGGTGGTGGCCAACACGGGCTACGGGATCCGGGCCATGTTCGCCCTGGTGGAGGCCTGGGGGCAGGCCGAGCCGCTTCGGGCTGCGCTGAGCGCCAGTCGCATCGTCGCCCGGGGTCCCAAGGCGGCCGGCGCAGTGCGGTCGGTCGGCTTGGACCTGGAGTGGCGCTCGCCGTCGGAACAATTGGCGGAGGTGTCCGGGTACCTCGTCGGGGAGGGGGTGGCAGGAGGCGTGGTGGCCTACCAGGAGCATGGCGATGTGGCCAGCGAGTTCACCGATGCGCTCCGCGACGCCGGGGCCACCATCGTCTCACTGCCGGTGTATCGCTGGACCCGACCCGGAGACGACGAGCCGGCCCTCGGCCTCATCGGTGCCTGTCTGGCCGGCCGAGTTGATGCCGTCACCTTCACGTCGGCTCCCGGGGTGCGCAACTTCATGGCCGTGGCCGACTCGGCCGGGCTTAGCGAGAGTCTGGTGGAGGCATTCAACGGCTCGATCGTCGTCGGCTGTGTGGGCCCGGTCTGTGCCGCCGCGCTCATCGAAGAGGGCGTCGCCGGAGTGGTGGTGCCGGAGCACTGGCGGCTTGGTTCGCTGGTCAGCGTGGTCGCCCAGGCCCTGGCAGCCGGCCGTTCGACCGAACCCTGAGCGCACTCCCCCCGGGTCCCGGTTGGCCGGTGCCGGCGGGGCCAGGCGAGGCCGGGCCGGGCCGGGCGAGGCCGTTCTCTTACGCGAAATTGCGCATATCTGCGCATTGTCGCGGCAAAGAAGCCGCCGGGCGGAGTCGGCATTGCGGTGGCGACGGGCCCGGTGGGGCTGGTGGGCCCGGTGGGGCTGGTGGGCCCGGTGGGGCTGGTGGGCGACGAGCGCTGCCGCGGATGCAATCAATCAGCGCGCTGGGGCGTCTGCTTAGGTGGTGCCCATCCCCGACAACCATGAGGCTCGGAGAGCCTTCCTCGATGCCACCGTGCCGCACCTCGATGCGGTGTGGAGCGTCGCCCGTCAGATGACGGCCGACCGCTCGAGCGCCGAGGATCTGGTCCAGGAGACCTTCCTGCGGCTTTCCGGTCGTTCGCCGACCAGCGGGATGCCAGTCCCCGGCCCTGGCTGGTGACCATCTGCGTCAACGCAGCGCGCTCGGAGTATCGCCGCAGCCAGTGTCGGCCCCAGGAAGATCTGCGCGCCGACGTGTCGGGATCGTGGGCGCCCGACGATGTGGCCGCCACGGCACTGACCAAGATCGAGCGCGGCGCCGTGTCCGCCGCCCTGGCCCGGCTCTCTGAGGCGCAGCGGGTGGCGGTGGTCCTGGTCGACATCGGAGGCCTCAGTGCTCGCCAGGCCGCCGAGGTGCTCGACGTACCCAGGGGCACGATCCTGTCCCGGGTGCACCGGGGGCGCAGGGAACTGGCGGCCATGCTCGAGCGGGAAGGCTACGGGCGTGGTGACTGAAGGACCCCACCTCGACCTGTCGAGCCTGGTGGAAGGCCCCACCAGCGAGGCGGCTCGTTCCCTACTTGAGGCCCACCTCCTGGCCTGCGAGGCGTGCTGGCAGGCCGTGCGCGACGACCGACGGGGTCGGCTGATCGCTGAAGATCTTCGCCAGCTGGCCCCCGGCCGCCCTGCGCGACCAGGTGAAGGTGGCCTTGGAGATGGGGGCAGCCTCACCGGACGGCGCGTCGCGCCCGGACCGCGCGTCGCGCCCGGACCGCGGGCCACGGCGACGTCGGAGACGGTCTCTGCCTCGGGCGGTGGCGGCCGCCGGGGCCGTCGTCGCAGTGATCGCCGCGGTGATCGTCGGAACCCGGGGCAGCGGTGAGAAGCCCCGAGCCAGCATCGTTGCTTCGGTGGCCCGGCTGGCCGCCCAGCCCACGTCGGAGCCGGGCGTCGCCGCGGTGGCCCAACCGGGTCAGTCGGCGTCGATCACCATGGCCCGCGAGGCGGGTGTCGCTGTGGTCGTTGCCCGGTCCCAGACGGCGTTCAGCGCGCCGGACCAAGCCGTGCCCATGACCTCGGCCGACGGCCCGTGGTTGGCTCGGCGTGGTCGCATCACCCTGGTCTGCTTCGATCTGCCCCATCCCCTTCTGGTGGCGGGCCCCCTGCCCGCCGACCAACTCGTTCAGCTGGCTCTCCGCCTCGAGCAGGACGCCTGGTGAGCCGGCCCGGGAGCGAGCCGAGCCTTTTCAACACGACCCCTATCCAGGAGCCTCCCATGCCCGCTTCCCGATCTCGCCGCAGTCTCGTGGTCGGATTCGCCCTTTTCGCCCTCGCCCTCTCAGCGTGCGGGTCCTCGTCGACGACGACGGCCAAGCCGGCCGCCGGCCAGAGCTCACCGCCGGCGTCGGGGACCGCTCCGGTGGCCACCATCGCCCCAGCCCCACCGACGGGCCCCGTGCCGCCGGCGGTCAACGCCGGGCTTGTCTCCTGGCCGGGGGCGCTGCATGACGCCGCTCATTCTGGGACCTCCGCGGTCGTGGGCCCCCAGGGCGCAACGATCCGCTGGACCCACAAGCTCGAAGGGCCGATCTCGGCGGGACCGGCGGTGGCCGTCGACGGCACGATCTATGAGTCGAGCAACGCCGGGATCCTCCATGCCCTCGATCCGATGACCGGTGCCGACAAGTGGACCTTCAACGGTGGGGGCTCGGCCGACGACGGCCAGGATCTGTCGACCACCGCGGCCATCCTCAGCGATGGCACGATCCTGTGGCCCGGGCCTCGCAGCACCCTGTTCGCTCTTGATCCCTCGGGGCGGATGCTGTGGTCCCAGGCGTTGCAAGGCACGGTCCTGTCCCCGGCGGTGGGCGCCACGGGCAAGGTCTACGTGGCCGACTCCAAAGGTGACGTCGTGGCCTTGGCGCCCACGCCCACGACCGTCTCCAAGCTTTGGACGATCTCCATCGGCAAGGAGTCCTTCGGCAGTCCCGCCCTGGCCGCCGACGGCACCATCTACGGCACTGCGGACAAGGACCTGGTGGCCATCACCGACGCCGGTGACCATGCCACCGTCGCCTGGCGCTTCCACGCCGGCGACATCATCGAGGTCTCGCCCAGCGTGGCCCCCGACGGCACCGTCGTGCTTGGCACCAACGATCCCTACGAGTACGGGATCACCGCCAAGGGCGCGGTGGCGTGGAAGTACCCCCGCAAGGCGTTCTCCTACTCGACGCCCGCGGCCACGGTGGACGGACTGGCCTACTTCGGTGACAACGACGGTTACGTCGACGTGGTCAACTCCGCCACCGGGAAGCCCCTCGGGCGCTATGACGGGACGGCCAAGGCCATATCCAGCGTTGGCGTCGGGGTTTGGACGGCACCACTGGTGGACGCCCGTCACGACGTCTACTTCGGCACCGCCGCCGGGCACATCTTCGGGTTTGCCTACGGCGGGGCCAGGCTCTTCGACTTCAACGCCGGAGCCACGGTGGACAGCTACCCGGCGCTGACCCCCGATGGGACCTTGGTGATCGGCGCCGACAACGGGATGCTCTACGGGTTCCACGCCTGAGCAGTTGATCGCTCTGCGCCCGTAGCCTGCCGGCCATGAGTGCAACCGACCAGGGCAGCTTCGTACGAGACACCCGCTACATCGATGCTCGCATCACGGCTGACGGGTGCGATGGCTGGCCCGTGGAGGCGGGTCGATACCGCCTGGCCGTGGCCCGGGCCTGCCCGTGGGCCAACCGGGCCATCATCGTGCGGCGCCTCCTCGGCCTCGAGGGGGTGCTGTCCATGGCCATGGCCGGGCCCACCCACGACGAGCGCAGCTGGACCTTCGATCTCGATCCCGGCGGCCGTGATCCGGTTCTCGGCATCGAACGGTTGGCCGAGGCCTATGAGAAGGCCCGGCCCGGCTACGAACGGGGCATCACCGTTCCCGCCATCGTCGACATCCCCACCGGCGCAGTGGTCACCAACGACTTCGCCCGGATCACCTTGGACCTGGAGACCGAGTGGACGGCCCACCATCGCCCCGGCGCCCCGGACCTCTACCCGACCAACCGGCGCGACGAGATCGACGACGTGGCCGAGGTCATGCTCCACGATGTCAACAACGGCGTGTACAAGGCGGGCTTCGCCACCTCCCAGCAGCCCTACGAGGAGGCGTATCGCACCCTCTTCGCCCGGCTGGACTGGCTGAGCGAGCGCCTGGCCGAGCGGCGCTACCTGGTGGGTGACACCATCACCGAAGCTGACGTCCGGCTCTTCACCACCCTGGCCCGTTTCGACGCCGTCTACCACGGCCACTTCAAGTGCAACCGCCACAAGCTCTCCGAGCTGCCGGTGCTGTGGGCCTACGCCCGAGACCTGTTCCAGACCCCGGGTTTCGGCGACACCATCGATTTCGTGCAGATCAAGCAGCACTACTCCATGGTCCACACCACGGTGAACCCCTCCCGGATCGTCCCCGCCGGTCCGGATCCCTCCGGCTGGTTGGCCCCCCACGGGCGCCAGGCGCTGGGCGGCGCGCCTTTTGGCAACGGGACGCCCCCGGGGTCTCCGGCGCCGGGGGAGGCGGTTCCCCCCGGCCACGGGGCATCGTGAGCGGGCGGCGCGCCGCCGGCTATTCGGCCACCAACAGCCCCGGCAGGGCGCTGGGCGAGCCGGCCAGCACGTCGCTCGGCGATACGCCCAGCCACCGGGCCAAGCCGGCGTAATAGTCGACCATGGCCACCGTGGCCGCCAGGTTGCCGTTGTCGTCCAGGCGGTCGAGGCGGGGCCGGTCGCCGTGCACCCCAGCCACCACCGGCCCCAACATCAGGGCAAACGACGCGGCTCCGTGATCTGCTCCGCCACCGTCGTTGTCCGCCACCCGGCGCCCGAACTCCGATGTGGTGGCCACCAGAACCCGTCCGGCGAGACCCCGATTGTCGAGGTCGGTGAGAAAGGCCCCGAGGGCCGCGTCGAGCTCGCTCATCAGCTTGGGGTAGCGTGAGCCCAGGCCCGTGTGGGTGTCGAAGTCCCCGGTCAGCGGCACATGCACGATGCGCACTCCCAGATCCGAGTCGATGAGTCGAGCCGCCAACTTGAGCTGCGCCGCGGTGTCGCTGTCGGGGTAGCCGCCGGAGGCCGCCTTGAGCCCCGAGGCCAGGTCCCCGAAGCCCACCGCCAGGCGCGAACCGGTGCGGGCCCGGGCCAGGAGGGGAGCGTCGAGGCGATCCGGATGAGCCATCGCCCGCTGTCCGGCCAGCCAGGCCCGGTCGAGCTGACCACCTCCGCCGGGCTGGGGGAAGGAGGGCCCGGCCGAGGCGTCGAGGGACAGGGTGACGGCGCTGTTGGCGTTGAGGGCGGGCGTGGGGCCGCCTCCCAGGGAGATGCCGACCGCGGGTGCCGACGGATCGCCGATCACGTCGCAGAGCCGGCCCAGAAAGCCGGTGTCGGGGTTGAGGGTGCCATCGGGGTCGGCACTCCACCACCGGCGTTGCATCTCGAAGTGCGAGAGGTCGGGGCGGGCCAAGCCCACGCCGGCGATGATGGCCGGCCCGCGGGCGGCGACGTTGGCCAACTGCGGGTGGAGGCCGAAGTGCTCGTCGACCACGATGAGCGACGAGGGCCCGAGGGCGGAGTGGGGCCGCAACCGGGGGTACGCCGGGTCGGCGTAGGGGACGACCATGGAGAGCCCGTCATTGCCGCCCGCCATCTCCACGACGACCAGGGCTCGTTGGCTGGGCGGGGCCGGCCGCGGCCCTGGCTGGCGCGAGAATCGCGCCGGCGGCCGGGAAGGGCGGCCTTGGCTCGAGGAGCGCAGCACGGCCGGTCCCACGGCGCCGGCCAGGGCTCCGGTGGCCGCCGCGCCCAGGCCCAGGTGAAGGAAGCGTCGTCGATCAATGCGCATCATGCCAGGGCAAACTCGGGACAGGACACGGTGAGGGCCAGGAGGGTCGCTGCCCGTTCGGCGGGTTTGGCGTCGTCGGCCCGGACCAGGTCCTCCCACCCGGCGCGCAGCGCGGCCCGGGTGTCGTCGGAGACCTCGTAGAGCGAGCAGCGGTCGAGGGCGGCGGCCACCGGATCGTGGGCCTGGCCGATCTGGGCGGCCACCTTGGGGGGAAGGCCGGCGATTGCCGCGATGGCCAAGACGGACCGAGCGGCGGCGAAGGAGGGGGACAACCATCGTGGCCCGGTGGGCCATCCCGAGACGTTGGGAGGCTGATAGGGGGTCTGGGAGAGCTGGCCGCAGGCGTCGAACATGGCCTGGGTGGCGCGGGTGGAACCGAACACGCCGGCGGTGGCCACCACCCACTCGACTCCCGAGCGGGGCCGGGCGCCGCGCCGATCGAGAAATGCCGGATCACGCACGATGGCCTCCACCACGGGCCGGATCTCCAGTCCGCGCCGCCGGAACACCTGAGCCAGGGCGGCCGCCATCGGGGGTGGAGCGACCTCGCCCACCAGGAACCGGTAGAGGCGGTCGGTGATCCACAAGGCGCAGGCTGGCTGATCGCAGATGGCGTCGATGGCCGCCGACGCGGAGCCCACATCACGGCCGAGGAGCCGGACCGGTGCCGCCGGCCCGGCGGAGGCATCGAAGGATGCCCGGCCGCGAGCGGCGTCCACCGACCATCCCGAGCATGCCACGGCGGCGGCCCCGACGTCGGCCTGGGTGTAGTTGCCCCGGCCCAGAGCGAACAGCTCCATGACCTCCCGGCCGAAATTCTCGTTTGGGGCGGCGGCCACCGAGCCGTCCCCGTCGAGGTAGACGAGCATCGCCGGATCGACGGTCATGGCCTGCAGGAGGTCTCGGAAGTTGCCCAGCGCGTGGTGGCGGAGAACCAGGTGCTGGCGGTACATCATCTTCCAGCTGCTCACCTTGTCCTCCGAGGCGGTCAGCTGTCCGTGCCAGAACCACACCAGCTTCTCGTGGAGTCCTGCGCCCCGCTCAGCCATCAGGCCCAGCCAGCGCCTGGGGGGGTCGTTGGCCTGCTCGTTGAACGAGGGTGGGTGACCCGGCGGCTGGGGCCCGGCGCCCAGCACCGTGTCGATGGCACCAGCGATGCCGAGCGGGGCCATGGCGTCGACCTGGCCGGGCAGCGGACCGAAGCTGGTCCGGCGCAGGAGGTGAGCGATCAGCGCCCGGTCGTCGACCATGAGGTGAACTTACGGGGAGGCCCGTGAAGCCACCGTGAAGGCGGCCCCGGTGGGCGACGCGACCTGCGAACATGCGAGGTGATGCGCCTGCTCGTGGTGGAGGACGACCCCAGGCTCAGGACCGTGGTGGCCCGAGGTCTGCGCGAGGAGGGCTTCGCGGTCGACATCGAGTCCACAGTGGCGGGCGCGGACCGAGCGCTGTCGATCAACGATTACGACGTGGTGGTGCTCGACCTCGGACTGCCCGACGGTGACGGTCTGGCTCTGTGCCGCGCCGCGCGCCAGTCGGGGTTGGGGGC
>JAABUQ010011281.1_pt1 | contig 11453 bp, 13 predicted proteins | sample 5560001 | NCBI WGS metagenome assembly JAABUQ01 (sample SAMN10711888, study PRJNA513371) | rock metagenome | isolation source: Antarctica rocks | place: Antarctica: Victoria Land, Finger Mt nord | collected 2015-12-18
TATTGGCTACCGCGATCGCTGTGATGCACCAGTCCTGAATTGGGGCGACGGCGAACCAATGCCATCTGAAGTGCCTTGGCAACCAGTTCCTCATCGCAGTGGCCTGACATGGACCATCCTATCACAGTGACCTTGACCCGCTTTTGGGGAGTAGGAGAAGAGAAATTTGGTACAATAGAATCAGGAGGATTCCATGGACAAATCTCAACCAACCTACGCAAAAGAATTCAAGCAGCAAGCCGTTCATGTGTTTGAAAGTAGCGGGAAAAACAAGACACAAATAGCCAGAGATCTGGGAATTTCTGACAGTACACTCTCGTAAATGGTGCAAAGAATTTGGGGAACACGGCGAAGAAGCCTTTCCAGGCAAAGGTGTTAAAGCCAGTGTACAATTGGCTCTTCCTGGTTTTTGGTGAAGCGCAAGGAAAATACCCAGTCACACCTGCTCCAGTCAAGTAAGCTTCGGATCATTAGGCGTCGTGCAAAAGCCGTTGCCTCAGGAGAGGAAAACCCGCACGCCCATACATCACGCGCTTGAGCGTCTTGAGCTTGTTGACTTTGCCCTCGGTGACTCCCTGGCTCCAGGGGGCATGCACGGCGTCATAGTCTCGCTCGATCCCCGTCACAAAGCTCCCCAGTTCAGCAATCTTGCTCCTGATCGCTTGCTCCATCCAGGAGCGTAACTCCTGATGCTTGCGCTCACGCACCATCGAGAGGAACGCTTGCAGCAAGACATAGACCGTTTGCACCTCCGGCGAGAGATTCAACAACTGGTCTAACCTGGCCTGATCGTCCTTTTCGAGCTCTTCACGCTTGTGTGCCAGGAGCCAGCGTAATGCACGTGGCGAGATGGCCTTGACACGCTCCTTGCGGGAGCGAGGCGGAGAGACATCCGCGGTGGTCGTGCGCAAATGGCCCACGTAGGCTTTCACCATCGACTTACTGCCCGGATATCCACGCTCACTGATTTCGCGGTGAAGCTGGGCTGCATTGCGTTCACCCTGGCTCCATCGTTGGAGCAGGTAGTCTTCATAGGGATCGAGCTGACTCGCTCGTAAGGGGCGCGGAGTAGGCAACGGGAGATCTGGCGCCTGTCGGAAATACTTGCGCACCGTATTACGAGCCAGGCCAAGTTCTTCTCCAATCTGGCGCAAGCTCATCCCAGCCTCATGCAGTTCCTGTACCCTCTGATACCATTTCGCAACCTGTCGTAAAAGAACCAATAGCATTGGGTCGGCCTGATGAGGGGTGCAGATGTTTTTTGACACAGAGGCACACCAAACAAGGAGAGGGCGAAACCACCTTGACACCCACCTCGTTGCCTGGGTATACTATGGGTACTGTACGGTACGGTTCCATGAGAGGCGAGAAAGCAACCCATCCGTGCGTTGGTCTCACCTCCCGTTTCTCGTGAGCAGAGCAGGACGCCAGCTTCGCTGACCCGAGATCAGCAGTTCGTGGGAACAGCACTATGCAAGCAAGAACAGATGCGAGGAGATTTTTCCTTTATGGCAGAACAGAAACAATCCGCCCGTCTCCCCTGGTTCGTTCCACTCTTCAACCCCATCGCTCGCCGTCTCCTGGCCGCTGGCATCCCGCTGGGGTCCAATGTGCTCGTCACCATTCGGGGGCGAAAAAGCGGCTTGCCTCGGACAACTCCCTTGACCATCGTCGAAATGGGGGGCAGGCGGTGGCTATTGGCCCCTTACGGCAATGTCAACTGGGTGCGTAATCTGCGGGCTGCCGGTTGCGCGACCATCACGGTGGGGCGGCGCACCGAAGAGGTGACCGTCGGTGAGTTAGGACCCACGGAAGTGGTGACGTTCTTTCGGGATGTCCTGGGTCGGCGCGTGCAGCAGACACGGATCGGCGCGTGGATTGTGCGGCACATCGATCGGATCGATCTCGACCATCCAGAAGAGGCGGCCAAGGGACGACCTGTGTTCGAACTCTTTCTCCGGCACGCGCAGCACTAAGGAGCAGGTATGGACCGTTCGAACGCCGATCTCACGCGAGCAGAGAAGAAACGCCTCCAGATCCGTATGGCAGCCAAAGTGCTCTTTCTGCGGTCTGGATTTCAAGGAACCAGCACCGACGCGATTGCGACTGAGGCTTCCGTCTCGAAGGAGACCCTCTATCGCTACTATGCCAGCAAAGAGGATCTGTTTGTGGATGTGGTGCGCTCACTCACCACCGAGCGCCTGAATCTCTCGCAGTGGACGGAGCAGTCTCCGGGACCCACCAGTGAGGCTGACCTTCGGATGCGCTTGCTGGATATCGCAAGGCAGGTGCTCGAGACGATGGTGCAGTCAGAGTATCAAGCCATCGCCCGCCTGATGCTGGCCGAATTGCCACGCTTTCCCGAGCTTGGGCCATTGTTTCGCGCAACCGTCCCCAAACCAGCGACCAATGCGTTCCTGACGCTTCTGCACCAGGGGCAGGCTCATGGAGTGGTCCGACAATCCCTCGATTTACCCCTCATTGGACGCATATTTTTCAGCACGTTACTGAGCTATGGCGTCCTCGATGGGCTATTGTCCCAGACACCAACGCCTCAGATGCCGGAAGCGAGCGTCATCGAGACGTTTGTTGATCAGATCATGGAGTTGGTTGCAGTTTCGCAGGGCGGCTAAGGAAGAAATGGTCTTCCCGCTTCACGCGCATCGTGAGCACTACACTCGAAGCCGAGAACAAGGAGAACTATCTATGCAAGACGAAATACCATCAATGACGGGCGTACCAAGCGAGAAGCACGCGCTGACCCTCGCGCCAGGGCCTGGACTCGTCAGTTTGAGTGTCTACCAGATTGATCAGTCACACCAGGCCACCCTTGTCCAGACCGCAGAAGCAACGGCCAGGCACGCAAAGACGGATGCAGGCATGGCTGGCTGTGCCATTTTTCGAGCGAAGGGCTATGGGGATGTGGCGGTGTTGACTCAATGGCTGAACCAGGGTGCCTACGCTCAGGCTGAGCCGACGCTCCTCAAGCCACCGGAGCAGGATTTGTATCAGGTCTTCTGGAACGATCATGTCACTGGACATTCGACTTCACGTCTTACTCTGGAGGATAGACTGTTTCACTTCATCAACGTCTTCCGCCTGACGCCGAGCAAACGCGATGAGTTTGTGCATTACTTTCAGCGCCTCAATCCCCTTGTGCGGGTGCAGCCAGGATATGTGTCTACCAATCTGCTGATCAGCCTCGATGGGGTACATGCTGTGAATGTCGGGCAGTTCCAAACCCAGCAAGATTTCCAGGCAATGCTCCGAAAACCTCGCGTGGCTATGGGTTTCACCCAGGGAGTCCTGCGCCGAATTGTGCCGGGGCCACCGCGCTTACGTCAGTATGACCTGGTCGCGGTTTCTTGCTTCAATGCTCCGAAGACGGGAGCCATGAGCATGGACGAGAGGAAGAACAGCCATAGCACGAGTGACCTCTGCCGCCTCCCATCTGCCCCTGGCAGAAGTGAAACACCGGATGAAGACTGATCCTCGCCCGATGGTGCGGCAACGCTTTCTGATTATCTACAATGCCCTGGTTGAGCCACGGGCTGCTTTGGAGATCGCACGGCACTGCGGAGTTTCCAAAGCCACCGTTCATGCGGTCATCTCTCGTTACAACCGTCTTGGTGTCGCAGCAATTGATACGAAAGGTCAGGGAGGCCGACGACGGCAATATCTTACGCCGGAAGAAGAGAAGCAATTCCTAGCCCCGTTTTTCGCACAAGCCGAGCGCGGGGAGATCGCGACGGTAGGGCAGATCTGGTGCGCGTTTGAACAACGTGTCGGGCATACCGTCGATGACAGTACCATCTATCGGCTGCTGCATCGCCATGGGTGGCGCAAACTGATGCCTCGCCCCCGGCATCCGAAAGCCGACGAGCAGGTGCGAGAGCAGTTTAAAAAAACTTTCCCGCACAGGTGGAAGCAGCGGTCGCCACGCGAGAGGCAGGAGATGAGCGCCCCGTGCTCATCATGGCGCAAGACGAAGGCTGTTTTGGCCGCATCAGTCGCGCCAAACGCTGCTGGGCACCACCTGGGGTGCGTCCCCATGCTCCGACACAGGTGGTGCGAGAGTACCTTTATGCCTATGCTGCGGTGGCCCCAGCCCTGGGTCAGATGGTCTCGCTGATTTTGCCAGAAGTCTCCACGGCGATGATGAATCGCTTCCTGGAGGAGGTCAGCCGCGTCTTTTCCACGCACTTCATTGTCATGCAAGATGAATCGCTTCCTGGAGGAGGTCAGCCGCGTCTTTTCCACGCACTTCATTGTCATGCAAGTGGATGGAGCTGGCTGGCACCGGGCAAACGATCTGGTTGTCCCGGACAATATCCGTCTGATCCCCCAGCCTGCCTACAGCCCCGAGTTGAATCCGGTCGAGCATATTTGGGATGAGCTGCGCGAAAAACACTTTCATAACCGTATCTTCCTCTCACTCGATGGGGTCATTGAGGTGCTTTGTCAGGGACTGACTACGCTTGCTGATGATCCTGGGCGACTCCGTTCCTTGACGAGCTTTCCCCATCTCAATGTTCGATGTTAGGTGGCGAAATGGGATCACCATATCAATCTGGGAGAAACGTCCTTAGCGTATGTTTCTCCCAGATTGATATGGTGATCCCAGAAAGGAATGTGCTGAAAGTGTCGATAAAGAGCAGCGATGTGGTGAATTCCTTTCCTCGGATACGGCCCTCTTTTCACACGCGCTTTTGATAAGCCCTCATCGCAAAGATGTAGGCCACAACCAGAATGCCGACGCACCAGGCAAGCGCAACCCAGATAGCATTGGACACGGGCTGTCCAGACAATAACGCACGGATGGTATTCACGATCGCCGTCACGGGCTGGTTTTCGGCAAAGACCCGGACGACCAGCGGCATCGACTTCGTTGGGACAAACGCCGAGCTGATAAAGGGCAGGAAGATCAGCGGATACGAAAAGGCGGTTGCGCCTTCCATCGATTTGGCGGTCAGTCCGGCAATCACCGCGACCCAGGTTAACGCCAGCGTAAACAACGCGAGGATGCCGACGACGCTCAGCCAGGACAGGATGTCCGCCGACGAACGAAAGCCCATAATCAATGCGACGAGCATGATGACCACTAGCGAAATCGCGTTGGATACCAGCGAGGTCAGGACGTGTCCCCACAGCAGGGTGGAAGGGGCAATCGGCATGGAGCGAAATCGCTCAATGATCCCCTTTTGCACATCGGTAAACAAACGATACGCCGTGTAGGCTACCGCGCTCGCAATCGCAATCAGTAAGATCCCAGGGACCAAGTAATTCACATAATTCCCTGTCCCGGTTTGAATGGCGCCACCGAACACATACACGAAGAGCAACATCATCGCAATCGGCGTGATCGTAACTGTGAAGATGGTGTCCACACTGCGGAAGATATGGCGCATGGAACGACCAAGCATCACGCTTATATCGCTGAAAAAGTGTGTCTGTATCCGTGTTCCTCCGTCGTTCCTCTGTATCGTTTCCATTTACTGTGCCTCCTTTTTGCCAATGATGGCCAGAAAAATCTCCTCCAAGGTCGGTTGTTTTTCCACATATTCCACCGAAGCCGCTGGAAACAGCTTTTTGAGCTCCATGAGCGTGCCGCTGGCGAGAATCTTGCCCTCATGGAGAATGGCAATGCGATCAGCAAGCTGTTCCGCCTCGTCCAGGTACTGCGTGGTCAAGAAGACGGTGATGCCCCCATCGGCAAGCTCCTTCACCACCTTCCACATCTCGAGGCGTGCCTCGGGGTCAAGCCCGGTGGTCGGCTCGTCAAGGAAAAGGATCGGCGGTGTTCCCACCAGGCTCATGGCCAGGTCAAGCCTGCGGCGCATCCCTCCTGAATAGGTCGACGCACGGCGGTTGGCGGCGTCGGATAAACCGAAGCGGGTCAGCAACTCATCGGCCACCTGGCGCGGCTGTTTGACGTGTCGGAGCCGGGCGATCATGATCAGATTTTCTCGCCCGGTCAACATTTCATCCACGGCGGCAAATTGCCCGGTCAGACTGAGTGATTGCCGCACGTGGGCTGGCTTGGACGCCACATCAAATCCGTTGACGGTGGCCGTTCCGCCGTCCTGTTTGAGCAGCGTGGTGAGGATTTTGATCAGCGTGGTCTTGCCCGCGCCGTTGGAGCCAAGCAGGGCAAAAATGCTGCCCCGCTCCACGGTGAAATTCACACCTTTTAAGACATTCAGCTGCTTGTATGATTTCTGTAAATCTTTTACCTGAATTGAAATGGTTTGCACAACCTTTCCCTCCTTATAGAACAGTAACCTTCGACAAATCAGCTCCCAAGCCTTTGAGCGCGGCATACGTTAACTTATCCATCCGCGCGCCGTCAAAGGAAATGGATTGCATGGCACGTTTGCCGCTCGACCAGAGAGACGCCAAGCGGAAAGACACCTGTTTGAGTGTTGCGCCCTGAAACGAAATGTCCTTCAGTGCCGTCTGGTCAAACGTGACACCGATAAAGGTCTGCCCATCAAATGTCAGCCCGCGCAGGTCGGAATATGTGAAGTCCACGCCGATAAAGGTACAGTTTTCAAAGGTTGTTTTGCGCAGGTCGGTCTTCGTCAAGTTGACATCGGTCAGCTTGACGCCGATGAATTGTGCTCCGACCAGCCCCGACGTGCTGAAGTTGGTGCGCACAAGGATGGCTTCACGGAAGGTCGCATCGACAAGGTCAAGGGCTGAGAAGTCGCAATCGGTCAGATTGGCGCCATCAAAATTGGCTTCACGTACGTCACTGGCCCGAAACGAGCTCCCGGTTAAGTCAGCACCCGTAAAGTCAGAGCCGCGTAACGCACTCGCTTGAAAATTTCCTTTCTGCGCGATAACACCCGCAAAGTCGCTCTTTGGCAGATTGCTCGCACTCAAGTTGATGGACACCTGCCGCTCCAGCGAGCGGGAGAGGTTGGCGACCTCCTGGACGGTTTGCTCAATGTCGCCGATACTCTCAATGGTCTTGTTCAAGGCGGTTTCCTCATCCTTGCCCTCGGCTTTGAGTTCACGGAACCGCTCCTGCAAATCGGAGAGCAGATCCGCCTTTAATTCGGTGACGCTTTTGACCCCCTCGTATGGAGCAAAAACGCCGTTGACATAGTCGGTCAATTTCTCATTCATAGCAACACCTTTCCTTTACAAGAGGGTATCCAGCACTCGCTTGGCATACTCCCAGTTGCTTTTGTTGCGATCATACGTCGCCTTCCCTTTTACCGTAATCCTGAAGTATTTCCTCCTTCCGCCTTGCGATTCATCGCCCCAATACCATTCGATATCCCCGTCCACCTCAAGCCGCCGGACGCTGGAGTACATCGTGGCTTCCTTTAATTCATATTCACCACCCGAGCGCTCAGCAATTAGCTTGACAATCTCGTAGCCGTAGCGGTCAGCCTCCGATAAGAGCCGTAAAATCATCGTATCGGTATGACCGCGCAGCAGGTCGGAAGTCAGTTTGTTTTCACTCATATCATCACCTCGTAGTTGGAGTATACATCATAATACTATGCCTGTCAAGGTAATATTTCGATTGTAATACTTTGTTTGATAAACCAGCTCTCTGCTCTTTCTTTGACATCCTTGTGGTCAATGACAAGCTTCCGTGTCGCCGTTTTATAAATCCTAGGATTTACACTCAACCTTCTTCCGCTATGTCAAAGGAACCCTGAAAACACCAGAAGCACAAGCTTGGCGAGGTATTTTCAACCCACTCTCAAACTCACAAATCCTTAGCAGGGATTTTGGGAGTAAACAGGAGCGGGTGTTTCTCCATCAGGCATGGAACAGCCGACCAGCCTCTATCTGCTTGCCGAAGTGGAAGGCGAGATCGTCGGGACTCTGACCTTTACTACAAGCGGCCTCGTGTTCAGCATGGGACGAGTTTGGAATGTCCGTCTTGCGAAAGGGGAGAATAGGTGACCAGATGCTGGCCTATCTCATTGAATGGGCAAGGCAAACTAGTAGTATTTGGAAAATCAACCTGCGGGTGCGCGTCGATAATCTTTCGGCTCTCCACCTCTATGAAAAATATGGGTTTATGCGTGAGGGCAGCCGAATACGGGAGTTTTATCTGCATGGGCAGTTCGTCGATGTGTTTCTGATGGGTTTGCAACTGGCCCCGCTTGACTTGCCTTCCTGCACCAAAAGCGATCAATTTACACAAACGTATGGATACAGCCAGGTGTAGAGCGGTTTTTCAACGGCTGATAGTATTACTGCTCACTCGTCGTCCAAAAATCTGACCACTCTTCGCGCTTACTACCACAATCTTCTTGCTCCATAGGCTGATGAGTAAGGAATCTCTCCTATAGGCTTGTGTTTCTCTCGCTTCCTTTGCTATGGTTGCAAGCAAGGAATTCACCTCGCTGACCGATTTTTTCCAAGATTGGGGGTTATCCAACATGCCCACACGAGAACTTCTCTCCCCTGTACAGCGGACACAGTTTCACTCTCTTCCTGCTGAGATGAGCGACCAGATGCTCGCTAGCTATTATACGCTCTCTGCCGATGATCAGAATTTGATTAAGCAGCGCAGACGCAATCATAATCGTCTCGGCTTCGCCGTCCAACTGGCCTATTTACGTTTTCCAGGGCGAACCTGGGCCGCCAATGAAGAGGCTTCTCCGTTGGTCGTCTCCTACATCGCCGCACAACTGAAGCTCAATCCGATGAGCATTGTGCAATACGGACAAGATCGTGAGGCGACTCATTATGAACACTTGGCGGAACTTGAGCGTGTGTATGGGTTTCGCCCCTTTACCAGACGAGAATATCGAGAGATGGCACTGTGGCTCTTTCCTCTGGCTCGCAAGACGGATGCGGGAACGGTGCTTGTATCCTCACTCATTGAAGAAATGCGCTCTCGCAAGATTATTGTACCAGCCCTCTCCACGCTTGAGCGACTCGGTTGGGAAACACGGCGGCGTGCTCAGCGACAGATATATCGTCAGCTCACGGCTGGACTCACGGAGGGACAACGAACGCAGTTGAAAGCATTGCTCACTGTTCCAGCAGCGTCACGACAGACCATTCTCGTCTGGTTACGACAACCGCCTGGGACAGCCTCTCCTGTCAATTTTCAAAAAGTGATTGAACGCTTGCAATGGATTCGTGTCCTTGAACTGGATCCCCTGGTTGTGACAGACATCCATCAAAATCGCCTGCAACAACTCGCACGAGAAGGAGCCCACACCACCGCACAACGCCTGGTTCGCTTTAATGACGAACGACGTGATGCGACGCTGGTGGCCTTTCTCTTGCTCACAGCAGAAGAATTGGTCGATACGGCTCTTGATATGCATGACAAACTAATAGGACAGCAAGTCAAGAAGGGAGAGCGGAAGCAAGTCGAGCAGCTTCAGAAGAGCCGGAAAGCGATTAATGAAAAAGTCCGTCTCTATGCTCGTGTCGGCAAAGCCTTAATTGAGGCGAAGCAGGAGACCCAAGATGCCTATCAAGCCATTGAATCCGTCATTACGTGGGAGCGTTTTATTGGAACGGTGGAAGAAGCCGAACAACTGAGTGCCACGACGGAGACCGACACCGCTGAACTCCTCATCAGCTGTTATGGACAATTTTGCAGATACACCAAGGAACTCCTCTCGACGTTCACCTTTCAAGGGACATCTGCCAACACACCACTGCTTGAAGCCCTCCAAGTACTCAAGGAGTTAAATGAAACGGGCAAACGAAGCGTTCCTGAGGATGCTCCGCTCGACTTCGTCAAGGGACGCTGGGAAAAACATGTGATGCAGGACGAGCAGGTTGAGCGGCACGCCTATGAACTCTGTGCGCTCTCGGAACTGCGGAGTGGGTTACGCTCAGGGGATATTTGGATTGCAGGCAGTCGTCAATACAAAGCCTTTGAAGATTACCTGATGCCTCACGGTCAGTGGGAATGGATCAAGCAGGCAGGAGAAACCGAAGTCGAACTTCCAGCCGATTTTCCGACCTATATCGCCGAACGGAAAGCAACGCTTCATAAAGAATTAACGGCAGTTGAGCACCTGCTCACTGAAGAAACTTTACCAGATGTCCGTCTGGTCAAAGGTGAACTGGTCATCTCCCCGTTACAAAAGGCTGTTCCTGAGGCGGTCGAGGCTCTCACGCGCCAAGCCTACCATCTGTTACCACGCATTAAGCTCCCTGACCTGCTTCTTGAAGTCGATGCTTGGACGGGGTTTAGCCGCCATTTTACGCATCTGCAATCAGGAGATCAGCCCAAAGATCGCGTTGCTCTTTTCGCGGCACTGCTCGCCGATGCCATCAATTTAGGACTGGCAAAAATGGCCGATGCCTGTGCTGGCATGACTTTCAACCGTTTGGCGTGGGTGGTCGATTGGTATGTGCGTGATGAGACCCACACCAAAGCTCTCGCCGAAGTGATCAATTATCATCATCAACTTCCCTTTGCAGCCTACTGGGGAGATGGCACCACCTCCTCGTCGGATGGGCAACGGTTCAAGGTGGGAGGACGATCAGAAGCCACGTCTCAGGTCAACCTCCGTTATGGCATTGAGCCAGGAGTCACCTTTTATACGCATATTTCGGATCAATACGGTCCCTACCGGGTCAAAGTGATCAGTTCAGCCGTTCGTGATGCGCCTCATATGATTGACGGCCTGCTCTATCACCACGAGACGAATTTACAGATTCACGAACATTATACCGATACCTGGGGCTATACCGATCAGGTGTTTGGGTTGTGCCATTTGCTGGGGTTTCGCTTTGCCCCACGTATTGCCGAACTGGGAAAGAAGCGCATCTACAGTATCGAGAAAGCGGACAGCTATCCAGGATTGGAGCCACATCTTGGAGGCGTTATCAATGTCAAACAGATAGAAGCACATTGGGATGACTTGCATCGACTCACTAGCTCAATTCGCAAAGGGACCGTAACCGCCTCGCTCATCTTAGGAAAGTTGGCAGCGTATCCACGGCAAAATGGATTAGCTCATGCCCTACGAGAGGTGGGGCGTATCGAAAAAAGCCTGTTTGCATTGGATTGGCTTCAGAGTCCTGAGTTACGGCGACGGGTTCAGGTCGGACTCAACAAAGGGGAAGCACGCAATAGCCTGGCACGAGCTGTCTGTTTGAACCGTTTGGGTGAAATCCGAGATCGCTCCTACGAAGATCAACGCTATCGCGCCAGCGCACTCAATCTGGTCGTTGCGGCGATTATTCTCTGGAATACGGTCTATCTAGCAGAGGCGGTTGAACGGCTCAAGCAGCAAGGAATAGTGATCAACGAGGAACTGCTGAAACATCTTTCTCCACTTGGGTGGGAACATATCAATCTGACAGGGGATTATCTTTGGAATATGAAGCAGACACCAGCAAGCGGGCAGCTTCGACCTTTACGACTCAAGACGAAATGAGCAGGAAAGTCCTTAGAGTAGTCCATTGCACCTCTTTTCAGGGTGAAGTACTCTTAGCGTAGGTTTTTC
>JAABUQ010011282.1_pt1 | contig 11452 bp, 8 predicted proteins | sample 5560001 | NCBI WGS metagenome assembly JAABUQ01 (sample SAMN10711888, study PRJNA513371) | rock metagenome | isolation source: Antarctica rocks | place: Antarctica: Victoria Land, Finger Mt nord | collected 2015-12-18
GGCTCGACAGGGCCGAGCGCAGCGAGCCGCGTAGCGGCGCCCTTGACGGGCGGGCGCAGCGGAGCTACCTGTGTCCCGATCCGGCCATCCACCTCGACATATCACCTACGATCATCCACGGAGAGCCATAATTCCTCGATGGTGAGCGTCTGGCCGGACGTTGACAGAGAGGGGCGCGCCGAGAGGTGCTTCGTGTGGATAGTTGGGATTGCGCCGCTGAAGGTTTATCAGTACAAAGGTGGCGTAAAGTAACGCCAGCATTGCGGCGCTCAGTAGAGCGAGCCGCTTGAAGCTCCGTGCCCAGGTCAGGGTACCGACAAGTTGGCCGAGTGCGGGAAGTCCGAGTAAGGCCTGAAGCCAGCCCCAGCCGCGGTAACAGGTAAGGTCGTATGAAGTCTGGACGGTCGAGTCGCCGCCGTAGCAGGCGAGCTGGTTGAACTCCCAGGCCAGAAAGCTCAGGACCAACAGCCCTAGAAGCGCGACAGCTCTCGCGGCCACAAGCATCGGTCGGTTTGCCGACCGTATCCCCTGCTGTGCCAACGCCCTTGCCTCACCTTCTCTCGTAGCCGGTCCAGCATCCTACTCACCTGTTCACCACCGGGTCGCCGGTACCGGCCATCCCCGCGCACTGGCTCGGCCCAGGCCGAGTCGCTCGCGCCGCCGTGGCGACCGCCCGGTGCTCCCGGGACCGCGCGAACAGACCGAACGAGACGCCGCCGCCACGACCAACCCGGCCGCAACTGGCAAGGCGCCCGCATCTGGCGAGCAAACGGGGCTGGGGCCACGCGGTAGCTGGTCCATGACCTCTCAAGCTCGGGCACGGATCACCGAGCGGGTGGCCACCCGTCACCGTTGCTCGCGGTGCCGTCGACTGCGAGCGGGGTCGATGACGACGTAGCTTGCGAGTGATCTCTTCCCGTGCGCGTCGAGCGATTGGACGCTCAGGTAGAACGCGGAGCGCGGAAGGATGAAGCGGAGTCCTCTCGCGCGCCCGACAAGTACGATCCGCGTGTGCAACGGGCCGATGCGGCGGGTATGACGATCGCGGAATACCACTTCGACGGTCGGTGTCTGGCTCACGACGTTGAGTCGTGCGTGCTGTGTGCGACCGAGTCGCCGGAGGCTGATCTCCGGTGGCGCTGGCTGTGCCAAGTCGCGGGCGATGATCACCCGTCCGGTCGCGACGCGACCATCGGGCAACATGATCGAAGCGCCGGCAGGAGTGATCGACAGATGCGCCGTGCCGCCGTTCTCAAGCCCGGCCGGCAGGTCGGCGGTCGTCAGGTACGTGCCAACGATGTAGGTCACCTCGATGAAAGTGCGGGTTCCAGAGCGGCCGGTGATGTCCACGTGCTGCCCAACGGTAAGTGGATCGCCCATGGTCTGGGCAAGCCCAGGGGAGGAATCGAAGGACGCACCGGGCAGTGTCGTGATCGATACCGTCCCGGGCGAGCCAAAGTCGAAGGCCTCAGCGGCCCTCTTCAACGCCACCGGGTCACAGACAGCCACCTGCGCACCAGCGATCCAGGACGCACAGTCTGCGTACGGCTGCGATCTGCCCGCGCGAGCGGACACTACCGTCGCGCGGGGATCATTGCTTGTCGCAGCATACCGGTCCTGGTTACCTGGGCTCTTTACTCTGACGTGGGGATCCTTGTTCCAGTTACCCTTCCAGAACTGCCAGCCGTTCTCCGGACCGTTATGGAACGGTACAACCGCATTCGCCCGGTCGTTACCGGGCCATGGCACATCGCCAGAGTAGTCACCTTCCGGTAGCACCGTTCGGGGCTGAAAACACTGGAAGGGCGTGGCACACCGGCTCGGATAGCTGGCATGAGTGCCGTCGGCGACGAAGGCGATCGGCCGCTGCCCGTGCGCACCGCACCTGCGGTTGCCTTCGGGGTCGAGGTCCGCGCAGAAGGAGTCCCTCCAGTGATAAAGGGGCACCGCGAACTTCGCGTGGCGCGCGTACTGAATCTGAGCCGTATCGAGGCTGCTGGCGGCCCGGGCGCAGACGGCGACGACGGTAAAGCTCGAGGGGCCGCCGCCGATGTTTGAGACGTGGCCTTGCCACCCGGTCTGTCCGCTCACCGGCTGGGGGGTCAGCGGGCCGGAGTCGATGACAAGCTGGTTGTTTGGGTCGGCGAGCAGCAGCCCGCCGCCGACGGCGGCAAACCCCGCCGGGCAGCTGCTCTGGGCCTTGGTCGTCGACTGCGCCGGGCTCGGGGAGGACACCGCGACATAGCGGACCTGGCTGATCGCCGCCTGATCGGCGCTGCGCGCGCTGGGGACCCGGCCCCGCGGGCCGGCGGCCAGCACGTCGGCGGTGATCGACCCGCGGCGAAACAACCGGCCGGTCAGCGACCCGGGGCGCACCGCGGCGGCGGTGACCGCGCCGCGATGGAGCTTATCGGCGGTGACCGCCCCGTGGGCCAGCTCGCGCGCCCCGACGCTGTGAGCCGGCAGGGCCAGCGCCGCCCACGCCCCGCCGCCCAGGGCGACAAACAACGCCAGCGTGGAGACCACGTTGGCATAGCTGACCACCCTCGGGCGACCACCCCGTCGTCCGCCGTCACTGGCCTTCACGTCATCATCCTCCCATGAAGCTAGCCGTCACCCGCATGGTGCGCTGGAAGTGCGTGGGGGCCAGCGCCACCCGGGTCCCGGGGCGGACGATGCCTGAGATCGACAGACGCCGCCCGGGCACAGCCCCAGTCGGCGAGGCGGGATGGACCACGAAGCGTCCGTTGCGGTCAACGGCGACGTCATACAGCCGCCCGCCGACCCGCAGCGCGATCTCGATCCCCGGCGCGCGGGGGGCAGGGGCGATCTGGCCGCGCACCGCCAACGCACCGCCGCGCGAGACCGTGGCGCTCAGCGATACGCGGGGCTCAACGATGAGCGCCAGGTCAGTGCTCAGCTCGCTGGGAGCGCTGCCGCCGACGTTGGGTGGGGTACCCACTCCGGCGGTCGCCGGGCGATAGCGCAACCGGACCGCCCGTGAGAACCCCGCCGCCAGCCGGTAGCCGAAGGCGCCGTCGCCGCCGACGGGCACGGTGGCCACCAGCCCCAGCGGGGCGTGGGGGCGCGCGTCGCGGGTCAGGACCTCGACCTGGGCGCCCGGCGGCGGGGGCAGATCGCCGAAACGCAGAACACCGGAGACCCGCGCCCCGTGCGGGTAGCGCGCATACAGCCGACGCCCCTGCCCCACGGCAAAGCGCCCGGCGAGCACGGGGCCGCCCTCGCTGGGAGCGCCGCCCACCCCGAAGCGCAGAGACACCGGCCCGCCCATCGCGGCCGGGTTGACGTTGCCCGCCGCATCCTCCAAGAAGACCGTCAGCGACCACGCCCCCGGACCCGGGACGCGCAGATGATCAAGCGACGTGATGCCCTCCCCCTCGACCTGACCCGCGGTGCAACGGCCGGCTATCGAGCACAGCCGGTAGTGGGCGACCAGCACCGGGGCGACCTGCCCCGGCGGGGTGTCCCACATCACCTGAAAGTCGTTGGACGGACGCGGCGCATCGCCCCCGACCACCCGCAGGTTCAGCGGCGCCGTCGGCGCCGTGTTATCCACCACCACCGTCTGGGGCGCAGAGGCGGCCTCGTTGACATCAGTCGCGTCGTGGACCGCGACCTGGACCTGATGGGGGCCATCGGCCAGCCGCGTCGTATCAAAGGAGACCGAGCCCGTCATATCAAGCTTGCACGGCAGCGGATCGACGAACGGCAGCCCACACAGCCCGCCGTTGGCATCAGGGACGGCGCTTTGCACCGTGTGGCCATCGATCCGCAGGATCTGGCGGTAGACGCCGCTGCCCCGGTCAGCCGCCTCAAACGAGGCGCCCGCCACCCCCCGCACATACCCCGTCGGATCGACCAGCGGCCCATCAGGACCCGACACGAACACCGGGTTGACATTGTCAGTCAGCCCGATCACCGCCGCTCGCGCCTCATAGAACACCGGCATCGGCCCGCTGCCCGGGCACTGCGCCACCGAACCGTCGGTACGACACTCGACCTGCAACGCGACCTGATCACTCGACAGGCCGCCCACCGCGACCGTGTTGGCCGGATCCGACGGGACCGCCGGATTTCCCCGCCCCCGACACCCCAGCCGCCCGACGCACGCATCAACCACCGGGCCACCCTGATCGGGATTGCCGACAAACAACTCCGACTGATACCACCAATGCCCCAACCGATCGGCTGAGACCGCGGTATCGCGCTGCAACCGGACGCTGGCGATCGACGTATCCGCCGGGGCCACAAACGCCCAACGCGCAAAATCACCCGGCGCCTGGGCCACGCCCAACTGGTTCATCCCGACATACAAACCCCCGTGCCCAGGACACGTGTTGACCACCGCCGACTCCCCCGTGCTCGACCCCACCCAGCCATCCACCGGCAAGACCCGCCCCGACGCATCCGCACACGAACCCACCGAATAGACCGCCCCCAACGCCGCCCCCGGAACCAACCCACCCGCAGCCACCGCCAAGCCCGCACACAACCCAATCACGAACCCCAGGCCCCCACGCCGAGGCTCGACACCATGCACTCCCGTCAGCGACAACCACCCAGCACGCCCAGCCGCCTCCTCAAACCCGGCCTCCATGCCCCAGCGCGGACCCTGCGCCCGCGGGGGAGCCTCTGCAAGCCCGTCTCCAGATTCACCCTTCAATCCGTGCGTGGGTCACCCTGCCCGCGTCGAGACACGAAAAAGACACAAGCCCGCATACCCCGATCGGCGCAGACCGCGACCAAGCGCTCGACCACCGCAGAGTATCCCCCGCGCCCGGCCTCGGAGCCGCCCGTCCGGAATGCGGTCATCGTCCCCGGCACGCGCCCAGCACCGTCCACCCGCCGGCACCGGCCAGCGCGGCAAGCCCGCCGGTGCTCGCCGGCGTGGGCGGATCGTCGAGCGTCGCCGCCGCGCGGAAGACCAGCGCCCCCGGCCCCGGATCGAGTCCGATGCGATGGATGGGCACCCGCAGGCGCCAGGCCAGCGCCGTGACCTCCAGCGGCCCGATGACCGGGGCCCCGCAGCGCAGAGCTTTGTCGCGGCCGCCGGCCCGCGTCACCGCCGTACCCAGATCGCGGTCGAGCCGCGCCTCGTAGCGCAGGTGGTCGCTGGCTCGGCTGATCCCGCGCAGCTGGGGCAGGGCACTGGCGACCAGGATCAGCACCGCGACGACGCCGACCGCGATGCCGGCCCCGCGTCCCCGACGAGCAGCCAACGCGACGAGGCGCCCGACGCCCACGCCGGCGAGGGTGGCCGCCGCGGCGATCGAGAGCAGCACGTAGCGGGGGTTGCCCGAGGCCAGGCGCGCCTGGGCCATCACGGCGACCAGGACCAGCCACGCGGCGCCGAACAGCCCGACGGCGACCGTCATCGCGTGCGTCGCGTCGGCCCCCGACCAGCACCCGAGCGTCCGCGCGGCGCGGGGCTCGGACGTCCGCGCGGCGCGCAGACGCCGGCGTCCGACCACCGCGACGACGCTCCAGACGACGCCCAGCAGCACGGCGGCCTGCACGCCGATGGGCAGGTAGGAGCGCGCGCGACTGAGAACCGTACGAGCAGCCTGGCCGGTGGTGGCGGGATTGTCGGGCGTGATGGCTCGGGCGCGCGCAGCGCCGCGGAACAGCTCGCCCGAGCCCCACAGCTCCGCGCCGAACCACAGCACCGGAACGGCAACCAGCCCGGCCAGCAGCCAGGGTCGCAGCGTCGGGTGGCCCCGCCACAGCCAGGCCGCCAGCAGCAGGGCGAACGGCCAGGCCTCGGGGCGCAGCAGGGCGGAGGCGACGGCGAGCGCCCAGGCCCGCCCGGGACGCCGGTCCAGGCCGGCCAGACCAGCGCCGAACACGCAAGCCACGAGCAGCCCCTCACTGTTGCCCGACCACACGCTCCCCAGGAAGCCGTCGCCGGGAAGCTGGAAGTTCACGCCGGCCACCGCGAGCACGCCGACGGCCACCACGACGGCGGGCAGCCGACCCGCCCGCGGGGTCAGGCGCGCGGCGCAGCGACCGGCGGCCCAGACCCCGAGCAGCCCGCCGGTGCGCGCGACCAGAAGCCACAGAGCCGGGGCGGCCCCACCCGCCGGAGCCAGCACGGTGCAGACCAGGACCGGCAGCGGCTTCCAGGACGGGCCGTCGAGGGTCGACAGCGAGCCGTGGGTGACCTCGCGTCCCCACTCGATCCACGCCCAGGGGTCATAGGTGGGCGCCGCGGCCTCAAACAGCGACAGCGCCGAAACGGCCAGCGTCCCCAGGCCGACGGCCAGGGCCGCGCGCGGCGGCCACCGAGAGCGCGCGGTCAGACCGCGGTGGCCGCCGGCTCGCGGACCTCGGCGGGCCGCTCCTCGGCCAGCTCGCCGGCCAGCGCCTGCTCCTCGGCCTGGACCGCCTCGCGGGCGTCCCGGTAGCGCGAGAAGCCGCCGTAACGCGTGAACAGCACGACGGCGCCGGCCACCGTGATGGGGACGAAGAGCACGAAGCGCAGCAGCAACAGGTAGGAGGTCACCAGCCCGTGCGCGTTGCGGACCGCCGCACCCATGGCGAAGACGACAGCGGCGTCGAACGTACCGACGTACCCGGGCGCCGCGGGGATCAGCGAGAACAGGTTGGCCAGCACCATCACATAGAGCGCGCCGCTGAGACCGACATCGAGGCCCAGCGCGTCGGCCACCGCGTAGTAGACCCCGGCCTCGCAGGCCCAGATGACCATCGACAGCGCCAGCAGCGCGGCCCCGTGGAGGCTGAGCAGAGCCCGAGCCGGGGTGGCGAAGGGACGAAGCATCCGCCACGCCCGCTCGACGAGGTGGTGACTACGAGCGAAGCGCAGGACGGCCAATCCGGCCAGGCCGAGCACGGCGACGACGGCGACCGCGATGAGCAGCGGCGTGTTGGAGGGCAGCTTGACGTTGCCCAGGACCCCCACCGTGAAGGCAAAGAAGAGCAGGCCCAGGGCGACCGCGTCGAGGACGCGCTCGGCGATGACGGTGCCCAGGATCCCGCGCTTGCTCGCTCCCCGCTTGGAGAGCAGGAAGGCCCGCAGCAGCTCGCCCCCGCGCGCGGGAAGGACGTTGTTGCCCATGTACCCCACCAGGACGAGGCCGTAGGCGTCCTTGCGGTCGATGCGGACACCGTTGCGGCGCAGGATGCGCTCCCACCGCTCTCCGCGCAGCAGGGCGGCCACGGCGTAGATGGCCACGGCGCCGACGAGCTCCCAGATCGCGGAGGCGCTGGAGGGGAAGTGGGGCGCGTCCTGCCGGGAGATCCACCAGGCAACGGCAGCCAGCGCGATCACCCAGATCGCGTGCCAGGGGTGCAGCCGCAGCCGGCGGCCGGGGTGGGATGTGGAAGCGGCGGGGACGTCGGTGGACATCGCGAGCTACGGCTGGACGCGGTGCAGGGATCCGACTTCGGCCAGTGGTCCGGACACTGACACGAAGCCGAGAGTGTAGGCGCTGGGCGGGTTTGCTGTGGCCCCTGGTCTAGGAGTTCGTCGAGAGGGTCAGCGAATCCTGTCGCTTGAGACAGCTCTCGGCCTTGGCCAGCACCGACTCCGACGCCCCGCGCACGAAGACAAGCGCGCTGCCGACGCGCTCGGCGCCCTCGGCGTCGCCGCGCAGCTCGATGGCCTCGGCCTCGGCCGTGGTGATGGCGAAGACGATCGAGGGGCCGTCAGGTCCCGCGCCGAGCAGCAGCTGGCGCGGGCCTACGGGGACGGCGGGCACGTGAGCGTGGCGCAGGCAGGTCTGCGTGCTCGCGCGCGGGTCGAAGCCGTGGCGCAGGGGCAGGCTCGCGTGGGGATGCTCAGCGCAGCCCGCGGCGCCCGCGATGGCGACGGCGAGTCCCAGCGCTCCCGCCGCCCGGGCGCCCGGGCGGCGCCGCGGCCCGCGGCGGACTCGGTTGGGTGGGCTCGAGACCGTAGAGGGTGGAGTAGCCATTGAGGTAGAGAAGGTTGCCGTCGCTGACGATCGGGTTGAACGCGCCATCGGGGAACGACCAGACGCGATGGCCGTCGACCACGTCGAGGCCGATCGTCGTCCTGGTGCCCAGATCGGAGAAGTAGACCACGCGCCCGACGATGGTGGGCGACCCGGAGATCTTCCCCCCCGCGCGGTAGCGCCAGCGGACGCGACCCGATTGGGCGTCGAAGGCGTAGAAGAATCCGTCGTAGGAGCCGACGTAGGCGGTGGGGCCCAGACCGGTGACATCCTCGACGGCGGGGGACGCGTAGACGTAGTCGCCTGTCGCCGACGCCCAGGCGAGCTTGCCCGAGTCCGCCGCGAAGGAGTACACGCGGTCGTCGGTGTTGCCGGCATAGACGCGGCCGAAGGCCACGGCCGGGGTCGAGTAGAAGGTGCCCGAGCCCAGGCCGAAGCGAGCCCCGCTGGTGCCGACCTTCCACTTCAGGGCGCCGTCGGTGCGCCGGAGCGCGTACATCGTGCCGCTGTAGTCGCCGACGTAGAGCACGCCGTCCTTGAGGGCCAGGCCGCCCTTTACGGCGGCACCGGCCTTGTAGGTCCAGACGACATGGCCGGTGGCGGCATCGAGGGCGTAGATGCGCCCGTCCTCGGATCCGACGTAGAGCACGCCGTCGATGAGCAGCGGCGAGGACTCAGTGCGGCTGGACAGCTCGTGGCTCCACTGCACCCGCCCACTGAGGCGGTCGAGGGCGACAACCCGACCCGAGCCCCGCGGGCCGATGAGCAGAGGGGCGTACACCCCGCCGGCGCCGACCGCGGGCGACGCGGCGGCCAGGCGGCCCACCCGCCGCACCCAACGGGTGTGCCCGGTCGCGGCGTCAAGGTGCCGCAGCAGGCCGGAGTCGTCCAGGACGTAGAGCGAGTCGCCCCAGATGACCGGCGGGAACTCGAGCAGGGCACTCCCGTGCGAGGCCCAGCGCACGTCGAAGGGGGGGGCGATCGAGGCTCCGATGACCCGGGTGCGATCGGGGGTGTAGCCGTAGGTGGGCCAGGCGAACAGGCGCTGACGGATGGGCACGAGGGGCGGCGGCGCCTGCGGGACGAAGCGCACCCCGGGGTGCGAGACGTTGCCCGGGCCGCCGCGTACGACGATCACGCCGCCGGCGATCGCCACGAGCAGGACACCCAGACCGGCGAGCAGGGCCGCCCGGCGGCGCAGTCGCGCCCGGCGGCGCAGTCGAGCGCGGGGCACGGTCCGCCGATGCTATCCATGGGCGCGGCCATCCCGCGATGCTCCGAGCCACCTGCACCCGCCGTCTCCTCCCCGCCGCCGTCGTCGTCGTGCTCGCGGCGATGCCGGTCGCCGCCGGCGCGCGGCCCGCGCCCCACGGACGCCGGGCGGCGGTGACCGCGCCCGGGGCGTCGCTGACCACGTTTGACTTCCCCGATCCGTCGGTGCTGCCGGCCAACGGCGCCTACTGGGCCTACGCGACGCGCACGGCCTGGGAGCCCCGCGGGCACGTCTTCGGAGTGCTGCGCTCGACCGACCTCGTCCACTGGCGCAAGGTCGGCGACGCCCTGAGCTCGCCACCGCGGTGGACCGGAGGGCACTGGTGGGCACCGAGCGTCCTGGAGGTCGGTGGCCAGTTCCTCCTCTACTACTCGGCTCAGGAGCGCGGCCACGGCGATCACTGCATCGGCCTCGCGGTCTCCGGCCGGCCCCAGGGGCCCTTCCTGGATCGAGGGCCCCTGGCCTGCGGTGACCCCGACACCGCCGGCTACATCGATCCCGCCCCGTTCCAAGATGCCGACGGCAGCATCTACCTGTACCTGTCGGTCGACGGCCCCTCCCACGAACTGGCGGTCATCCCCCTCACGCCCGACGGGCTCACCGCCGCCGGCCCCCTGGTCACGCTCCTGGGCGTAAACCAGGCGTGGCAGCGCGGGCTGGCCGACGAGACGGTCGAGGGTCCGGCCCCGGTACTGCACGACGGGCGCTACTACCTCCTGTACTCGACGGGCAGCTACCGGTCGGATTACCGCATGGGCTACGCCGTCGCCGCGTCGGCGCTCGGCCCCTTCGTCGACGCCCCGACCAACCCGATGCTGGTGGGCGGACCGCTCACCGCGCCCGGCGGCGGCTCGGTCTTCGACGGGCCAGGGGGTCCCTGGCTGGCCTTCCACGCCTGGCGGGGGCCGGCGAACTACGCCCGGGGCGGAGCGCGGACGCTGCGCGCGGCCCCGCTGGTCTGGGCGGGTGAGCAGCTCGGCGTCGCGGCACCGGGCGGAGCGGGTTGAGGCGCGCGGACGGGCGCCCGGGGGCTGGCCGAGAGCTGCTCTACGGCCCGACGTGGGGCGGGACGTCTCGGAGCCGGATCGTGGTCTGGGTGAACCCGCTGCGACCGGCGCGCGCCAGCACGACCCGAACGCGGTAGTTGCCGGGGGCGACCGGTGCGCCGCCGTCGCCGCGGCCGTTCCAGTCGACGTCGACGAGGCCCTTGTCGCGGACCGACCGGCCGCGCAGCAGGGTGCGCACGCTGGCGCCGTGGGCGTCGATGACCTGGATGGTCACCCGGTCGTGCTCGACCACCCGGAAGCGCACCCCGGCGGCGTCGTCGACCCCGTCGCCGTTGGGCGTGAGCAGCGGCGTGGAGGGGTGGTCGACGATGGCCGGCCGCGTGAGCTTGAGCCGTTGGAAGGCGAACAGGACGATGAAGCTGGCCGCCGCCAGCACGAGGAAGGCGATCCGAGCGGCGGGCAGCGGCCCCGGCAGCGCAGCCGACGGCCCGGCACCAGCGCCGCTGCGCGAGCGAGCCGCAGGCACGGCGGTCGACGACGACGCGGCCTCGGGCACGCCCACACCGTATCCGGCGCGCAACGGTCCCTCACACTGCCGCGCGCCTCCCGCGCACTGGTCGTCGGGGCCGGATTGCACTAGCCTGGGCCCGGCTGATGCCGTTGTCGCCCAAGCAGCGACCCCTCACTCCCACGACCCCGGCACGTGGGCGTGACAGGCCCACGCCCCCAGGACGGGGCGCCGGCCCCGCTCTCCGGGTCGTCGCCGCTCTGGCGCTCGCGGCGGCCGGCGCCCTGGCGGTCGCGTCGGCGCTGACGCCCAACATCCACTGGCGCAACGCGCTGCTCAGCCAGCTCGAGCCGCACGGCGCGCGGCACTTCGGCCACGTCCTGGCCGGCATGGCCGGTATCGCCCTGCTCGGTTTGGCCCTCGGCGTCTGGCGCGGTCAGCGCCGTGCCGCCGAGGCGGCGATCGTCGTGCTCGTGATCGTCGCCGTGCTCGACGCCATCAAGGGCCTGGACTACGAGGAGAGCGTGCTGGCCCTGGCCTTGGCCTGGCTGCTCTACTCCGAGCGAGCTGCCTTCCAGCGCGGAGCGGATCTTCGCCCCGGCTTCGTGTCCGGCACGGTGGCGGTCGGGGCGATCATCACCGCCTATGCGGTGTCGGTGACCACCGAGCTGGTGACCGGCCGCAACGTCGGCATCGGGCGAGCGCTCTCCCG
>JAABUQ010011283.1_pt1 | contig 11452 bp, 9 predicted proteins | sample 5560001 | NCBI WGS metagenome assembly JAABUQ01 (sample SAMN10711888, study PRJNA513371) | rock metagenome | isolation source: Antarctica rocks | place: Antarctica: Victoria Land, Finger Mt nord | collected 2015-12-18
CGAGACGTCGAGGTTGGGCAGGTTGTAGAGGTTGTCGAGCGCCGATTGCAGCTCGCTCGAGAGCGGCCAGGAGACCGACTTGGTGTTGTCCCGAAGCGCCCCGAGCACGCCCGTCAGCCGCTTCATCGAGGTGAGCCGGGCCTGGACGGTCTTGGCCCCCTCGTAGGACGCCAGGGCCGATGCCAGGTCGTCGTCCACGAACTTGACCCAGGCGGGCGAGGCTTCCTTCTTCTGGGCCTCGACGTATTCCACGAGCCTGCGGCCGGCCCAGGCCAGGCGGACCCGGGGGGTCAGCCACTCGTCGAGGGCGGTCCGGACCTTGATCCCGGGGGCCCATCCGGTCGTCCAGAGCGACATGTCATACTGATGAATCCGGCCGAGCGAGAGGAGCCGGGCCTTGTCGTCGGGGGCCGTCGCGAAGGTGGCGAGCTCGGCGTTGAGGCCGTCGAAGAAGGCCCGCCAGCCGGGGGCGGAGGGGCTGGCGTTGGTCCCTTCCTTGTCCCACTCCCGGGTAATCTCGGCGATCGCCTGGCCGACCGCGTGGTAGCTCGGCGCCGCCTTGGACGCATTGAGGGGCGTGGGCGGGGTACCCTGCTGGAGCGGGGCGGCCCCGAGGCCGGCACCCAGGCCGCAGACCGTCAACAGCAATGTCCCGTGAAGGCGTCTCATGCGTTCTCCCGGTGGTCGCTTATCAGTTCCAAGAAGTCAGGCCCCGCCGATTCCACCTTAAGGCATCGCGTGAAAGAGGGCGGGGCATGACGCCAATTATGCGGTGGTCGCGGCGGGCGGGGCGGTTGTTCCGAGGATTCGGAAAACCCTTGCGGGATCCCGCGAGGGGTGTCGCTCGCCCCGGCGGCCGATCGTCGTCAATCCCGGATCGTCGCGATCCAGGGGGTGAGACTGCACGGAGCGTGCCAATCCTCCAATCCGACCACTCGCCGCGAGATTGCCCAGCCCCCCCGAAGGATGGGCCCGGATCGGATCGCCGCTTCGGGCCGGGAAAGGCCCGCTTTCAACGGCCGAGCGACTTGCTCATCGGCCGGATCGCGTCGATGGCGGCCGACCAGGTGAAGCGGTGGAACGAGCCGGCCCAGCGCTCATGGAGCCGGACCCCTCCGGGCCCGACCCGGACGGCGGACCCGACCAGGAACAGCCCGAGCACCAGGCCGAAAGCGATCGGCCAACGCCACCCCCGACCGGACGATCCGTGCGAAGGGTCGGGCCGGGCCAACCGGCGGGACCATGCCAGGCAGGCCAGCACCCCCGCCAGGCCGACCAGGGTGATCGAGCGGCCGGCGGCGAAGCCCGAGGGCTGGTAGCGGAAGGCGACCCGATGGGCCCCTCCGGGCACGAAGACCGCCCGGAAACCGGCGAAGGCGGGCCGGATCGGCGCGGCGTGGCCGTCGACCGTCGCCGACCAACCGGGATCGAAGGTGTCGGCCAGGACGAGGTAAGCGGGAGCCTCGGCGGCGACGGCGACGACGACGTGCTCCGGCTCGTCGACCTCGATCCGGGCCGAGCCCTTCGCCTCGGCGGCGGCGGGCAGGGGGCGGTCGGGGTCCTCGACGATCAGGCGGTCGCGGATCGCTTCCCCGAGGTCGTCGAGGGCCTTGGCGGCGCCGGCCTCGTCGGCGACGTAGACGGGCCGGCCCATCAGGCGGGCCCGGGCCTGGGGCCGGGGCGTCTTGAGGATGTAGGCCAGGCCGGCCCGGTCGCCGGGCGAGGGGTTCGCGGTCAGGGGGCGGCCGGCGAGGATGTGGCCGACGCTCTCGGCGTTATAGCGGGCGGCCGGCGGATGGGCGTGGTCGTGGAAGACGAGCATCCGGCGGGGGTACATCGGCGTGTGGCCGAGCGCCGAAGGCAGGCCCCAGACCGGCGGGAGGCTCCAGGCCAGGGTGTCGCGGACCTCGAAGAAGTCGACCGCCCGCGAGGCGAACCCCGGCTCCGCCGCCGACCGCTCGGCCACGCCGAAGACGCGCATGTGGTCGGGGTCGGCCAGGATCTTGAGGGCGGACCGCGGCGGCCGGGTCCAGTAGCTCGGGTCGATCGTCGGCACATCCCAAAGGTGCGAGCCGAGGAGGTCGGCGATCACCAACAGCGGGATCCCCCCGGCGAGCCAGGCCCGCCGGCCGGGCCTATTCTCGACCGAAGCCCGGCGGGCCAGGGCCCAGGCCCCGAACGAGAGCGCGGCGGTCCGGGCCAAGGCGACCACCAGATCCCGGCCGAGCCAGCCGAAGTGTTCGCGGTGCTCGGCGGTGCTCCACGGCTTCGCCTCGGTCCAGGCCGGGAGGTAATCGTAGGCCAGGATCGCCGCCGAGGCGACCACGACCAGCCCCGCGACCCGAAGCGCCGAGGCGAGCCGGACCGCGCCCGGCCGGGACAGGCGATCGACCCCGACTCCCGCCAGGGCCGCCACCGCGAGCGAGAGCCAGAGGTGATACCGGACCGGGATCCGCGAGCTGCCCACGACCGGCACGAAGTTCATATAATCGAACAAAGCGGTGTACCGCCCGAGCATGAACAGCCCGCCCAAGCCGGCCAGGATCACCCAGGAGCCGACCCACCGGTCCCGCCAGGCCCCGGCGCCGACGACGGCCAGGGCCAGGCCGGCGAGGCCCATATAAGCATTCATCTCGTGGTAGGGATAGTAGCCGTCGAGCCAGTCGGTGTCGCGGGCGAGGGTGCCGTAGGCTTCCCGGAGCCAGAGCGTCGGCAAAAGCTCGGGCGACCACGAGCCGTAGGTGACCTGGTCCCAGGTCAGGCCCCCTTCGCGGGGCGAGCGTTCCAGGAGGTCGAGCGAGGGGACCCACTGGATCGCCGCGACCGCCACGCCCAGGGCCCCGAGCAGGCCGGCGAAGCCCAGGGCCGAGCACCGGGCCCGGAGGCCGGAGGCCGTCGCCGCCCGGTAGATCGCGTGGATCCCGATCGCGGCTCCGGTGAGGATCGTGTCCTGCAAATGCCCGGCGAAGACCTGGCAGGCCAGGGCGACGGCCCCGAGCGCGGCCCCTCGGAGCCGGCCGCCCTCCCAGCTCGCTTCCAGGCCCCAGAAGACCAGGGGGACGCTGATCAGGGCGTTGATCATGCTCGTATGGATCAGGTGGGCCCAGACGAATCCGCTCAGGCCGAACAGGGCCGCGCCGGTCAAGGCGCCGGCCGGGCCGACGTGGCGGCGGAGCCACCCGTAGGTGGCCAACCCGGTCAGCCAGATCGAGCCGATGGTGTCGAGGTTGAACGCCTTCCAGGTCGCCAGCCAGGGGTAGAGAAGGAACTTGAGCGGGTGCCAGTACCCCGCCTGGCTCTCCGCGTAAAGCGGCAGGCCGTTGTTGATCCCGGGGCACCACATCGAGAACCGGCCCGCCCGCAACTCGCCGGCCAGGAAGTCGCGGTAGGGGTAGTTGATCTCGGTGATGTCGAAGTAGAACAGGGCCCGGCGGAGCGACACCGCGTCCCAGAAGAACAAGACCAGGGCCGCGGTCCAGGCCAGCAAGGCCAGGGCGTCGCCCCGGCCCCACGGAGATTTGACGAAGGTGGGGTTGGTCGTGGTCGAGGTCAAGGTTTCCCCCCGGCCGGGGGCCGGTCGATGATCGAGAGGCCGGGCCCTCGGTGGACCTCGCGCCCCCCTTCGGCCAGCGCCCGGGCCCGATACGACGGCCCGACCGCCCCCGACCGGACGACCAGGGTCCGGGGCCGGCCGCCCGGCAGCCCCCGGGCGATGGCGGGGAAGCGGTCGGGGTACTCGGGGAAGGGGACGCCTCGGACCCGCCCCCCGGTGAGGAAGGACAGGCGGTAGGCATCCCAGTAGTCGGCCAGGATCGCGTCCACCTGGGGATGGGCGTCGAGCCAGGGCAACGCGGGATCCGGGGAAACCTGGGCGATCGGCCTCCCCGACCTGTCGAGCCAGCCGAGCCGCTGATACCAGCGGGCCGAGTCGGCCGTCATGAGCCCGGCGAAGGCCAGGGCCAATGCTCCCGCCGCCACCTTGCCCTGGCCCCCTCGCGACGACCAGCTCGCCATCAGCAGGCCGAAGCCCGAGGCCCAAGGGGGGATCAGGAACACCAGGTAGCGGTAATTATCCGAGTTGAAGATGTTCCGATTCGCGACGAAGCCGACCACGACCAGGCCCGACGACGCGATCAACCCCCACCGGACCGCCGATCGGGCCGGGTTTCGCACCCCGCCGGAGTCGACCACCAGGGCCACGCCCGACGCCGCGAACAGGCCGAGGGCGACGACCACCACGGCCAGGCTCAAGCCGGTGATCCCCTCCACCTCCGCCCCCCGGCTCGCCGCCGGCAAGGCCGCCGGGTCGGGTTCGGACCGGAACCCCGGCAGGCGATGCCCCGCCACCAGCCTCGGCAGGCAATCCCGGGCCAGGATCCGGGCGTGCTCGGCCAGGACATCCCCCCGCGTGACCGGGTCGAACTGCTCGGCATAAGCATCGTGGGGGTCGACCGCCTTGCCCACGAACCGGGGGATGATGCCGACACCGATCCCGACCCCCAATGCCAGGGCGCAAGCCCAGGTCCGCCCCGACGATCCCGGGCGCCCCCGAAACCGGGCCGGGGCCGCCACCGAGGCCCCGACCGCCAGGCCGAAGCACGACGCCGCGAACATCGAGTCGAGCCAGAGGCCCAGGCCGGACCAGAGGCCGAGCGTCCCCCACCGCTTCGGGCCGCCGACCTTGAGGCAGTCGGCCAGCATGGCGAAGGCCCCGGCGTGCCAGGCCGTCGCCAGGAGGTGACCCCCGGTGATCCGGCCCGAGAGCCAGATCAGGCCCGTCGAGGCGAAGGCCATCGGGATCAAGCTCCAACTCGCCGTGACCGGCCCGAACGCCCGCGAGGTCATCAAGAACGTCGCCATGACCACCGCCCCGTAGGCCACCACCCCGCCCGAGACCAGCGTGGTCGGGCTCACCCCCCAGATCATCGCCTGGACATACGAGAGCAGGACCGGCAAGCCCCCGATATAAGGCGTGCCCGGGTAGTGCCAGGCCCAATGGCCCCGGGTCGCCCCGAGCAGGGTCAGGCCGTCGACCGCGAGGTCGCTGTCGAGGTGCGCCGGGGCCGCCACGACCAGGGGGATCCGGGCGACGGCGACCCACGCCAGGGCGAACATCGGCGCGACCCAGGGGCCGACGCGGGCGAGGTCGAAGCCGGGCTTGGGTCGGGGTTCGGTGGACATCGCCGCGACGTTCGCTCCGCCGGACCTCGGAAGAAAGCGGGAACTTGGGCCCGATCAGCCCCGGTTGGGCTGCCCGAGCCGGGGGTCGAGGATCGGCTCGGCGACCCGGAGCGACCGGAGGATCTCGTCCCAGACCGGCACGAACCGAGCGGCATCATCCTCCCAGAAGTCGAACGTGATCAACGGCTGGACGTTCGACGCCCGCGCCAGGCCGATCCGCGACCGAGCCGGGCGGTCCCCCTGGGTCGGGTCGTTGAACCGGACCTCGGCCCACGCCAGGTCGATCTCGGCGCGCTTGGCCACGACGATCTCGCCCCGGCCGGTGACGCAGGGGCGTTCATCCGCCTCGACCAGCCGGGCCACCAGCCCGGCGACCGGCACGCCCGACCAGTCCGCCGGGGGGAGCCGCATCACCGTCAAGGCCAGCGTGCAGTCGTCGTCCGGCGGCTCTCGATCGTGGAACTTGATCGTCTTCGAGTCCGGCTTGATCAGCCACGTCTCGGGGATGTCGAACCGGACCGCCCCCCGGTCCGCCACGAAGACGTTGTACCCCGCCTTGGCGTGCCAGCCGTGCGGCTCGGTCAACTTCAACGTCTGCTTTTCCCAGCGTTCTTCGGCCATGTGGATGGCTCCCAAGCAACAATCGTTTTCGAGCATCCGTCGGAGGATCGTCAGCCCTCGTTGACCGATCCGGCGACGGGAGTCTTCTTCAACTGCTCCACGATCGATCGTGGGTTGATGGGCCTGGACCAGCCCAGGCGGAAGAGATCGCGGCCCAACCACAGGGCCGTGATGACCGTCGAGATCCAGCCGAGCGCGGCCCACGTCGCGCTAGTGATCCCGAACTTGTTTTGCGGAGCGGCCGTCAACATCACGGTCGCGAGCGTGGCCAGGATGCCCGCCGGGACCTTCCAGGCATCGCGGTCTCGCATCGCATTGAAGTTGCGCATCAAGCAGATGAGTGCCTCGTCCTCCGTGATCAAAATGACATCGCTGGAGATATTCTGGTGGTAATCGCGGGCGAACTTCCCGCTCCTGAGATCGGTCGCGTTCAACCTCGCCTCGCGTTCGGCCGATCTCGAGGCGGGCGGGACGTCTTGAAGACCACCCATCACGACTTGGGACTCTCCTCGGGAGGCAAGAGCCCCAGCGCGCCCAAAGCGTGGGCCGATAGGTACCCGCATCGCTCGCAGACGGTCAGGATCGAGGGGACTACATTTCGGGTCACGGTCAACGTCCCGCCGAGCTTGTTGGCGATGGGGACATGCTCATAACCATTGAGGAGCGTGAATTCCAGATTTCCGCAGCGCGGGCAGGGATGATTGGCCCCGGCCCGTCTCAAAGCTTCGACGATCGCTTGCTTGTCGATTTCGCTCGATGTCGTCATGCTTCGCTCCTCGGCCTTGTGATCGTTCGAGGTCGATCGTTCAGACCGCTCCCGCCATCGCGGTGAGCTGGACGACGGAGCGGCCTTGCTCCTTGGCCAGGTAGTCGCGGCCCTTCTTGACGTGGATGTGGTCCCAGGGGAGGACCTCCTCGACCGGCCTGGCCCGCTGGCTGTAGAAGGGGACGTCGATGCCGAGGTCGGCGAACGCGCCCCACCAGAGCCGGGCGTCGAAGTGCTCGGTCCAGGCGTCGAGCCGCGCCCCTCGGCGCCAGGCTTCCTCGAGGCCGGCGGCGACCCGGCGGTCGCCCCGGGTGAGGATCCCTTCGAGTAGGCTGGTCTCGATGTCGTGGCATTTGATCGTCACCGAGCGGAGCTTGACCTGCTTGCGGAGGTAGCGGTGGGCCCAGTGCAAGTAGTCCCGCTCCATCATCCCGTTCCACTGATACGGGGTGTGCGGCTTGGGGACGAAGTTGGACACGCTGGCCGTCACGTCGGCGAACCGGCCGGTGACGTCCTTGCCGATCCGGGCGATCGTCTCGGCCATCTCGACGATCCCGTCGAGGTCCGCCGGCCGCTCGCCGGGCAGGCCGCAGAGGAAGTAGAGCTTGACCTTCCGCCACCCTCGGCGGAACGCCTCGGCCGCCCCTTCGTAGAGGTCGCGGTTGTCGATCGGCTTGCGGATCTGCTCGCGCATGTCGTCGCGGGCGACCTCGGGGGCCAGGGTCAGGCCCCCTCGGCGGCCTTCCTGCAGCAAGGCGGGGATCTTCTTCAGGGTCTCGGTGATCCGGAGGCTGGGCAGCGAGATCTGCACGCCGAGCGGGGTGAAGACCTCGCTCATCCGCGTGACCAATTCCTCGAACTTGGGGTAGTCGCTGGTCGAGAGCGAAAGCAGGCTGATCTCGTCGTGCCCGGTGTTCCGGTAGCTTTCCAGGGCCGCGCTGACGATCGTCTCGACCGTCCGGTAGCGGAGCGGGCGCTTGATCACGGTGCTCTGGCAGAACCGGCACTGCCAGGGGCAGCCCCGCATGATCTCGATGGCGATCCGGTCGTGCGCCGTCTCGATGAACGGGACGATCGGGGCGACGGGCAAGGGGATGTCGTCGAGCCCCTGGATCACGCAGGGCTTGATCGCCGCCGGGACGTCGTCGCGGGTCCGGCGGATCTCGGCGATCGTGCCGTCCTCGGCGTAGACCATCTCGTAGAATCGCGGGACGTAGGCCCAGTCCACCGCCCCAGCGATCCTGGCCAGCTTCTCGGCCCGGTTCAGGGAGGTATCCCCCTTCATGTCGGCCCACAGGTCGCAGACCACGGGCAGGCTCGGCTCGCCGTCGCCGATGACGAACAGGTCGATGAACGGGGCCAGCAGCTCGGGGTTCTGCGAGCCCGGCCCGCCGGCGATGACCAGAGTGTCGTCGGCCGAGCGGTCCTCGGCGTGGAGCGGGATCCCGCCGAGGTCGAGCATCGTCAGGACGTTGGAGTAGCCGATCTCGTACTGGAGCGAGAACCCGAGCACATCAAACTTGCTCAGCGGCGTGAACGTCTCCAAGGAATAGAGCGGGACCTCGTGCTCGCGGAGCGCGGCCTCGAAGTCCTTGAGCGGCGTGAAGCACCGCTCGCACGCCCAATCCCGGGCGTTCATCAGGCTGTAGAGCACCTGCAAGCCGTGGTGGCTCATCCCCAGGGCGTACGTGTCGGGGAAGGCCAGGCAGAGCGTCCCCCGGACCGTCGCATGGTCCTTGCGGACCGAGTTCAGCTCCCCCCCGATATACTGGGCCGGGGTCTGGATGTTGGGCAGGATCCGCCCGGTCACGTACTCTCTGAGGGCCGAATTCAACATCGTCGAAGCGCTCCGGGGCGGAAACCTCGGCCGAGCCCGGCCGAACCCATAGCTTACCCCGACACCACCCGCCTTGGATAGTTCGCCGCCCCGGCCATCTCGACGCCGGCCCGGCCGGTCTGCGATCATGGGATGATCGCGGATGGGGCCTTGGCCGGGGACGCCATGAACGAGCCGAAGACCTGGGCGGGGACGCCGTTCAACCTCGACGACCTGATCCATCGCCGGGCGATCGAGGGGAACCGCGTCGAGTTCAAGGCGACCTGGGACGACCAGATCGAGCCCGCCGTCGTGGCGACCGTCTCCGCCTTCGCCAACGACTTGCTCAATCTCAACGGAGGGTATGTCGTCCTGGGGATCGAGGAAGAAGGGGGTCGGCCGACCCTCCCACCCCGGGGTTTAGATGACCTGAACTTGGAGCGGGCCCAGCAGAAGGTGCTCGAAGCCTGCCGGAAGATCGTCCCGGCCTACATGCCCCGGATCTACGTCGAAGATTATCAAGGTCGAGCGATCGCGGTGATCTGGGCCCCCGGCGGCGATACCCGCCCCTACCAGGCTCCCGACCCCCGGAACAAGGGACAGCGTCATTACTTCGTCAGGCAAGGCTCGATGACGGTCAAGGCCGAGGGCGAAATCCTGAATCAGTTGGTGGAATTGACCGCGAAAGTTCCCTTCGACGATCGAAGGAGCCTCAAGGCTCGGCTTGAGGATATTTCGCCCTCGCTCGTCCGTCGATTTCTCCACCTAGTTCGGAGCGACCTCGTCGATGCGTCGCCTTCGGTTCCCGATTATGATCTGTACCGTCAACTTCGCCTAATCACTCCGATCAATTCGCATGAAGTGCCAGTGAACGTTGCATTGCTGTTCTTCAGCGAGGATCCCGAGCAGTTCTTTCCCGGAGCCCGGATCGAGGTCGTGCAGTTCCGCGACGACGCGGGAGGTGACCTGCTCGACGAATTCCCATTCCGAGGTCCTTTACCGGAGCAGATCAACTCGGCCCTTCGATTCTTGCGGAGCATCGGAGGTGAGAAGGTCCGCAAGGTCCCCGACCAAGCCGAAGCCATTCGCATCTTTGCTTATCCGTTCGGAGCCGTGGAAGAGGCGCTGGTCAATGCCGCCTATCATCGAGGCTACGATGGCCCATCGGAGCCGATCAAAGTCTACATCTATCCCGACCGGATGGAAATTATCAGCTACCCTGGGCCGGTCCCTGGACTTGGCCGGGAGCAGCTAAAAGCAGGTGGCTACAAATCGACGGCCCCGGCTCGAAACCGCCGCGTCGGCGATTTCCTCAAAGAACTTCGGATGGCCGAGGCACGCGGAACCGGTATCCCGAAAATCCGCCGCAAAATGAAGGAGAACGGCTCGCCCGAGCCGGTTTTCGATTTCGACGACACGCGAACATACTATCGAACGATTTTGCCAATCCACCCCGATTATCTTGCGAGCGATCTTATCACGAGGCTCGTCGCAGCCGTCGCGGAAAAACGGCCACAGGCTGAAATTGCCAATATGATCGTCGAAAATCTTTCGGATCGATCTGGCTCGTATGCGGGGTTTGCCCAATTTCGCAAGACCTTTGCGACCGATATGATCCATTTTCTGGAGGAATGGCTCCTCCTACAGCCCGAGATCGAGGGACACGAGATACAAGGCAATGTCAAGAAACTAGTGGAAGACCTCCGCAAAGTTCCAGAAATGCCCGAGAGCAAGTAGCCTATGCTTTGTCGAAATGCGTGGGGTGTTGGCAACCAGCCGTTTTCGCGGAAGCCCGCGTTCAAGGTCCGATTCGCGTTTGCTGGCGTGATAATCGTGATGATGTATTTTGCCCTTCCCGGCTGCGGCGAGGCCGAACGCCCCCGGTTCGTCCCGGCCTCGGCCAATTCGGCGACCGCCATCCCGGCTGCGGAGCGGCCCTCGAAGGTGAGCGGTTCGGTGTCCATCCCCCGGAATATCAAGACCCACTGATGCCCAACCCTCGCCCGCTGGTGGCCCTGACGATGGGGGACGTGGCCGGCGTCGGCCCCGAGGTGATCGCGCGGGCCTGGGCGGGGTCGGAGTTGCTCCGATTGGCCCGACCGGTGGTCGTGGGGAATTCCGCCACGCTCCGGCGGGCGGTCGCGCTGCTCGGGCTCAAGTTGGAAGTCCGATCGATCGCGGATCCGGAGGCGGCCGAGCCCGGGGCCGGCTCGATCCCCTGCATCGACGCGACCCGGGATGATTTAGGATCGGTCCGGGCGGGTGTCGTGGATGCCCGGGCCGGTCGGGCGGCGGCGGATTTCCTCGGGGCGGCGATCGACCTGGCGTTGGCGGGGCGGGTGGACGCGATCGTGACGCTGCCGCTGCACAAGGAGTCGCTGCACCTGGCGGGGGTCGAGCATCCGGGCCATACGGAGATCCTGGCCGAGCGGTGCGGGGCGCCGGACCATGCGATGATGCTTTATCTGGCCCATGCGGAAGGTTCGAGGCGGCCGGGCCTGGGCGTGGTCCACGCGACGCTCCACGTCGCGCTCCGGCGGGTCTTCGACCTGCTCACGATCGATAATGTCGACGCCAAGATCCGCCTGGCGGATCGGGCGTTGCGGCCCTTGACCGGCGGTCGGGCTCCTCGGATCGCGGTGGCCGGGTTGAATCCGCATGCCGGCGAGAATGGGCTGTTCGGCGACGAGGAGCGGACGGTGATCGGCCCGGCGGTCGAGCGGGCCAGGGCGTCGGGCGTAGACGTCGAGGGGCCGATCGCCGCCGATACCCTCTTCGGTCGGGCCCTCGGGGGGGAGTTCGACGCGGTGGTCGCCATGTACCACGACCAGGGGCATGTTGCCTTGAAGACAATCGGATTCGACCGGGCGGTCAACGTCACCCTCGGCCTGCCGATCGTCCGGACGAGCGTCGCCCACGGCACCGCGTTCGATATCGCCTGGCAAGGCAAGGCCGACCCTTCGAGCCTGATCGAAGCGGTCCGGGTGGCGGCCCGGATCGTCGAAGGGCGGCGGGCGATCGTCGGATCAGCCTCGGCTTGAGTTGATCGGGTGGCCCGAGGGGTCGAC
>JAABUQ010011284.1_pt1 | contig 11450 bp, 11 predicted proteins | sample 5560001 | NCBI WGS metagenome assembly JAABUQ01 (sample SAMN10711888, study PRJNA513371) | rock metagenome | isolation source: Antarctica rocks | place: Antarctica: Victoria Land, Finger Mt nord | collected 2015-12-18
CACTGCGGCATTGCCGATGGCACTTGCTCTTTCACTTACGTTGCTCCTGTCGAGACTGACGTAAAACTGACTCAGTGCCTATATTCTAAGTCAATTTTGATGTCATTTGCTACAAAGTCCCACTAAGGCAAATTCTGGGTTTCAGCCTCCTTGAACTACCAACTTCACCAAAAGCTGCCATGAACCAAAAGAATTTGAGACTCAACAGATGGGCAATTCACCCAGCATGGAACGCAGGACTTCATTTGGTTGGTGAGACGGGAGCATTAGTTCCGATGTGGTATAGTGTTGCGTGCATCGGCGTTGATTTAGTCGTAGCAGCATCCATTTTGGATGACGACAGCAAGCACATCTATGACAAGCTTTGCAGGAGCCACCTCCTGAAAGTTGACATTGCACAATCGTAAACTTTAATTGACCGACGGCAGTTTTGGTTTGTTCAACTCCCTACACTTAGCCTCTGCCTCTTTACATGCTTCTAAGTATTCTTTGCCACCTAACATGAGATCACCGTAATACTCGTAAGGTGAAGCACCATAGATAGGAAGTGGAGCATCATCTGGATAATCTTCCCTCGCTTCTTCTACTGCGGCTTTCAGTTGCTGGACGGTTAGACGTTGTGCCGGAAAGTAATAGAGCTCTGCGGCATTTTTGTCTAAGTGTGGCAAAGTTGGATCGGCAATACGATCATCAATCTCAATCCAGCTATACTCAATGGGCATGTATGGCTCTCCAGGAAACGTTAAGAACCCTTGTACATACGTTACTCCCTCGGTTATCAGTACCGCCGCATTGTAAGCATTATCAAAGCATTCATCCGCCCGGCTTTTGATACGTTTGGCAAGTTCTACTGAGAGATCTACATCTAATAGCTTACTCATACTGAAGTATTACCTTCTAAAACATGTTGCGGTAACCACTCTAATACCACATGGCAGTTTCTAAGCTAGAATCTGCTGGATTATTCGGTTTGCCTGCGTGCCGTAGCCGCCGCCGAATAAGTTGAAGTGATTTAAGATGTGATATAGGTTATAGAGTGTTTTCCGTCGCTCGTAGCCTGGATTTAAGGGAAACACCTCATTATAACCACGATAAAATGCAGCGGGGAAACTGCTAAATAGTTCCGTCATGGCGATATCAACTTCGCGATCGCCAAAATAGACAGCTGGGTCAAAAATTACTGGTTCTCCCAGCACTGTACAAGCTGAATTACCCCCCCACAAGTCGCCGTGTACCAGGGAGGGTTGAGGCTGGTGCTCCGCCAGTAAATGGGGGATAGCCGCTGTTAACCGTTCTTGCTGAGGAAAATGACCCCCTCGCCGCTTAGCCAATTGGAATTGATAGCCCAGCCGGTGTTTATCATAGAATTCTGCCCAGTCTGCTGTCCAAGTATTGATTTGTAGTGTGGAACCAATGGTATTGTTTTGTTCCCAGCCAAAACCTTTACTGCTGGTGGAGGAGTGCATTGCTGCTAGCTGCCTTCCCATCTCCTCCCAAGACTTGGTATCTCCACGACCTAGTTCAAGCCACTCCAGCACCAAATAAGCTTCTCCACCTACCGTACCCCAACAAATAGGTTTTGGGACGCGGATAGTAGTCGTTTCTAGCATTTGCTGTAAGCCCAGTCCCTCAGCCTCAAACATGGCAACTTGGGATGCTTGATTGAGCTTGACGAAGTAGGTGCCGGTGTCGCCAGTGATAGCATAGCCTTGGTTGATACAGCCCCCACTGACAGAGCTGCGATTTTTGACAGAAAACTCGTTTTCTGTCACCTTAGCAATGTGTTGAGCAATCTCTGTCCACATGGTTAGAGTTGAGCTGGTTTGAGAACAACGACACCGTAGGCGTCAGGAGATAAATACTGCTGGGCAGCCTGGAGTAAGTCAACTGTACCGAGGGTGTGAATGCTGGCTGGGTAGTTGAAGGCTGGTTCCAGGTCTCCCAACATTGACTGGTAGTAGCCATACAAACCAGCCCGATCGCTAGGTGTTTCATTCCCAAAAACAAATCGGTTTGCCACTTGAGTCCGGACACGGGTGAGCTCCGCCTCTGTTGCCAATTCTGCCTGGATAGTGCGGATATGTTGGGCGATCGCGGCTTCCACTGCTGTCAAATTTTCCACTGGCAGAGCTGCCGAAATATAAAACGTCCCCTGAAGCCGATGGGTCATATTGCTAACAGAAATATGAGAGACAAGCCCCCGCTCCTCCCGTAGCTCCCGTACTAGCCGCGACGTCCGACCATGCCCTAAAATTCCTGACAATACATCCAACGCATAAGTCTGATGCAGCTGAGTCAACCCTGGGACCCGCCAAACCATTACTAATCGTGCTTGCTGAAGGCTATCATCAACAAACTCCTGACGGACAATTTCTGTGAAAGGTAATTCCGGGTGGGGAGTTGGGGGAGGTTCGCTAACCGCTGCCTGATTGCGAACATCAAGTGCAGCCCCGGAGCTATCTGCCACAATCTGGATTAATTCCTCTACCGGCAAGTTACCTACTGCCACAGCTGTTATGCAGCTTGGCTGATACCAAGTGGTGTGAAAATCCCGCATCTGCTGAGGCTGGAGCTGTGAAATCACTTCAAATGGTCCCAGTACGGGACGCCGGTAGGGCAACTGGTCAAAAGCCGTCTGCATTGCCCGTTGAAAAGTACGGCGGCGGGGATTATCTTCTGAACGGCGGATCTCTTCTAGGACTACTGATCGTTCTCGTTCAAATGCCTCATCTGAGATTAGACAATTGAGAACCACATCGATTTGCAGCGGTGCTAGTTGAGCAAAATCTTTAGGGGCAGTCGTGATGTAGTAGTGCGTGTAGTCCTGACTTGTGGCAGCATTCGTCACAGCGCCCCGCTCCTCAACCCGACGCTCAAACTCACCGCTACTGAGCCGCTCAGTTCCCTTAAAGACCATGTGCTCTAAAAAGTGAGCCATACCGTTAATGGCGTTTGATTCAACAGCTGAGCCCACATTAGCCCATAAGCTGAGGTTAACGGCTTCGACCGGCATCTGCTCTGCTACTATGGTCAGACCATTCGGTAACTGGTGCAGAGTGGGGGTATTAAGGCGAGGGAATTTCACGAGGGTTGAAGTCATTGGCGATACTAGATGGACCCATACTTCTTTATCTTACCCATCTAGCACAAAAGGACTGAGGAGTGGTGTCCCCCCTAGCTTCCCTATGGTTTGAGGCTCTGTCTCTGGTTCAGTGATGAGACTGGAGGCTGGAGCCTCACAAAAAGCATTCCCAGGCTGAGCCTGGGAACGAGCGCATGAGTGCTGAGGATATTCTAATCTTCCCGTTTTCGGTTTCTAGGGAACGTATCGCGCCGGTGCTGGAGCCTTATCTGGAGTGGGGAACTTACCGACTAAATCTTCTACCATAAGGCGGGTGCCTTCGGGATCGTTGACCCAATTTTTGTAGAAGTCAAAGGGACACTCGGAAATACCGTTTGGTCCAACTGCTGTGTAGCCCCGATGCAAGAGATTATAAAGATGGTTCTCTGCTGTCCAGGTCTTACGAGCATCACGAATGGCTGAAACTGACAGTAAACCATACTGTACCTCACCTTCACCCGAGCCGCATTCAGCAACCATGCGACCGTCAAAGTCAACGATGCAAGACTGACCAAAGTAAGAGTAAACTAAATCACGACCTGCCATATTGGCAACAGCAAAGTAGCAAGTGTTCTCCCAAGCGCGAACCTGTGCAATCATCCGCTGCTGCTCTTTAGAAGGGTTCATATAGCCCTGGATGCGAATGACCAGTTCAGCCCCCTTCATGACAGTGTCACGGACAATTTCTGGGTGATTGCCGTCGTAGCAAATAATTGCACCGATCTTGAGACCTTTGGGTCCCTCTACAACCTTTGTCTCGTTGCCGGGATACCAAGGCTCTATGGGTACCCAAGGCAATATTTTGTGATACTTAAGAACAATCTCGCCCTGATCATTGATTAGTAAGAAGGTATTGAAGGGATTACCATTGGGATTTTCTTCTCCAGTAATTGAAAAAACACCCCAAACATTGTTATCCTTACAAGCTTTAGAAAATACCTCAGTCTCTGGACCAGGCACCGTTGTCGTCAAATCTTTCCAGTACTTAGGGTGTAAGCCCTGAGTACTGTACTCAGGAAAAATGATGATATCCAGTCCAGGATATCCACGTTTAACACCAGAGATGTAATCAGCAATCTTTTGACAATTGTCCAGTACTTGCTCTTTAGTTTCAACTACTGGAGGAGGATAGTTAACAACAGCAACACCAACTGTGTCGGGAGAAGACGAAATACTTCCAACAGGCATAGTTTCTACCTCACGCTTCTTAAAAGGCTTAACGCAAAAATCAAATTATAATTATCTTATCTACTAGCTATCTAGCAGTTTTGCTGTTTATGATACTTTTCCGCAGTCGGATTTTAATTTTAAACTACTAAATACTGCTGTACAAGGGAGTTAGTTAGCTCTGAGGTGTTGCCTTTAGCCACAATTGAACCTTTTTCCATAATGAAAAACTTTTGAGCTAGTTGTCGGGCAAAGTCAATCTTCTGCTCTACCACCAATACGGTGATTCCCTTTTCACTATTAATACGCTTAAGTGTCTCCTCAATTTCTTGCACAATTGAAGGCTGAATTCCTTCTGTAGGTTCATCTAGTAACATGAGCTGAGGATTACACATTAGTCCACGTGCGATCGCCAACTGCTGCTGTTGACCACCGCTCAAAAGCCCTCCTTGACGCTTGAGGTGTTGCTTCAGCATCGGAAAGAACTCAAAAATTTCATCTGGAATTTTCTCGTTCTTATTGCGACTAGCTGCAAGCCCTAGTTTTAAATTGTCCAAAACTGACAGATACGGAATAATTTCTCGTCCTTGGGGAATAAAGGCAATGCCATAGCGAGCTCGCTTATAAGTAGGAATATGGGTGATATCGTCAGCATCAAAAACAATATTGCCTTTGATAACTTTATTCAAACCAATTATGCTACGCAGGAGTGTTGTCTTCCCCATTCCATTACGACCTAACAAACAGACAATCTCTCCTTTTTCAATCATCATATTAATGTTAATTAAAACAGGAGTCTGACCATAGCCAGCCGATAAGTCTGTTAGTTTAAGCAGCGGCATTGATTCTTCCACGACCTAGATAAACCTCAATAACTTTGGGATCATTTTGTACCTCTTGCACTGAGCCTTCCGTCAAATTCTCTCCTTGGTGCAGTACAACAATTCGCTGGGCAATCTGCTTAACAAATTCCATGTCATGCTCAATGACTATAACCGAATGATCTTCAGAGATAGACTTGATGATCTCGCCTGTAAGTTGAGTTTCATCAGAAGTCATTCCGGCTGTCGGTTCATCTAGCAAAACAATTGCAGGATCTTGAGCTATAACCATACCGATCTCAACCCATTGCTTCTGCCCATGAGACAGTGAGGAGACTTTAGTAAAGGCTTTGTCTAGCAATCCGATCTGCTCTAGAACTGATTCAATTTTAGCTTTCTTAATTCTAGTCAACTTAAATCTCATTGAAGCTAGAATCCCGCGTTTTCCTTTTAGTGCTATTAAAATATTATCAAATACAGTCAGATCATTGTAAACATTTGGATTTTGAAACTTGCGTCCGATGCCCATTCGAGCAATTTCATAGCGACTTTTGTTGGTGATTTCTTGACCTCGATAATACACATGGCCGGAGGCTACACGCGACTTGCCAACAATTGCATCTAATAACGTACTTTTACCAGCACCATTAGGTCCAATAATCGTCACAATTTCTCGCTCACCTAATTCTAAACTGACTCCTTTAAGAGCTTGAAACCCTGAAAAAACAACCTTTAGATCTTTGATAGATAAGACTGTGTTCATATCTTTACTTTCTCCTTTAACTACTTAGGGTATTTAGTATGAGCAGCGGGAATAGTTGATTTAAATCGTTGAGACAGTAAACTCATTAAGCCATCTGGTAGAAATAAAACTACAACCAGTAACAAAATTCCGACAATTAACTGCCAGTCTTGTGTTATCCGATCCACGGAGTTTTGGATTTGACCAAATAGAATAGCTGCTAATAAAGGGCCAAATAGAGTCCCTCTTCCACCCACAGCTACCCAAATTACAATTTGAGTTCCGAAAGCGACTGTTAAGTAAACTGGGGAAATAAATCTGTTCAGAGGTACAAACAGCCCTCCAGCAACCCCGGCAATTCCAGCAGAGATTGTCCAGATAAAAATTTTGAAGCTAGCAACGTCGTAACCAAGGTAAGAAATCCGCTGCTCGTTCTCTTTGATCGAGCGCAGGATTAATCCAAAGTTAGATTGTGTCAGCCACCAACTACCTATAATTACCAGCGTAGCAAAGGCAAGAATAATAAAGTACAGCCCTATTAAGGGGACGGTTATGCCAAACAAACTCAACTCGGAAACACCTGTGATGCCGTTAGTACCGCCCGTGTAAGCTTGCTGGCTAACAAAGAAAGTAGTTAATGCCGAAGAGAGCGCTAGGGTAATGATAGTAATGTAGACGCCACTGATTTTAGATCTGAAGATAAATGAGCCAATAATATAGGCGAAACCCGCAGGAACAGCCACCATTGCAATAACTGCAATCGGAAAAATCTTCAGAGGGGCAATGAACCAAGGCAACTTAGTCAAGCCATTCCACACCATAAAGTCAGGCATCTCGCCACCATAAGTGTTAGCAGCAGATGACAAGTTGAGCTTTAGATAGTATGCCATGGCATACCCTCCAAGGGTAAAGAAAACGCCATGAGCAAAGCTGAGAATTCCAGTATATCCCCAAACGAGATCTAGGGAAATAGCTAAAACGCCAAATAGTAGAAGTTTTGCGATTAATGCAGTCTGAAACTCGCCCGTCAGGAACGGCAAAATCACAAAAATTAAGAGTATAACTCCGCTCGTTATTAATAACTTGAGTGGAACTGTAGATTGTCGAATACCACCTATTACATCTGTCATTTTACTGGCCTTACTATCTTAGTCCTAGATTGTCAAACATATCTCGTATTTGTTAATCAAGAGCGTTTCTGAATTGTAAACAAACCTTCAGGACGGTAACGAATGAGGATAATTACAGCCGCTAGAACTATAACCCGTGCTGCAGGATCGTTAAGCAAGTAGGCGATCACTGAATTAGATTCACCGATCAGCAATGCACCTGCTAATATACCGATTAACTTATCCACTCCACCAGTTACAACTACCATCCAGGCATCTACTAAATAGTCTTGTCCCATTGGCGGAGCTACGCTCTTGAGCGAAGAAATTACAGCTCCGGCAATTCCGGCTAGTCCACAGCCATAGGCAAAAGTCACCATATCCACGAAACTAGTGTTGACGCCTAAGCACTTCGCCATATCTCGATTCTGAGTTACAGCTCTGATCTGACGTCCTAATGAAGTTCCATAGAGTAAATAGGCCGTAATTCCCAATAAGCCTAAGGCTACTGCAATAATAAACAACCGATAGTAGGATATTTCGACTGAGTGACCATCTAAACTTTTAAACAGGCTGAGGTTGCCAGTTATATAACGCGGAGACTTGACGTACTTTAGCTGCGCTGTAAAAATCAATTTTACCACGCCCTGTAGTACGATACTTAGTCCCCAAGTTGCTAGTAAGGTTTCTAAGGGGCGACCGTACAGACGCCGAATTATTGTCAGTTCTACAATGGCACCAATGATTGCAGTTACCAAAAAAGCAAATGGAATTGTCAGCAGTAAATCTAGCTTGAAAATAGATTGCAGTAAAAAGGTAGTGTAGGCACCCAGCATAATGAATTCACCATGGGCTAGGTTAATAATTCTCATTACCCCAAAGGTGATAGCAAGCCCTAGTCCAGTTAGTAGCAATATTCCAACAACACCAATGCCGTTCAAAAGCTGATTGGTAAGTGCAACGATGTCAAGGTTTCCTTTATTCGCAGTCTGCACTGCTATGTGAGTAAAAGGTGTAAATAAATCCAACATAGATCTTGAGTTAACCGCTATGAACACAACTTAGCCAGAATCTCTAATCTTTTAGAGATTCTGGCTACAGCGCTTTATACCTTTAAGTACTGACGCTTTAGATCCTTACCAGTCTCCTTAACAGGGTTGCTGCGAGTATCTGGGGCTGCATGAACACAAACACGGCCCCTATAGAGCGCTTGACTCCAAGGAACCGGTTTAACAGCAGCAGGAGATGCAAAAACAATCTCTGCTTGACCGTCTGATTTCCACTTACCAATCCTCGAGTAGAGGTAAGTATGATAATTATCTGGGTCAATCTTCACCAGACCTTGGGGCGCTTTAAAAACTTGACCACGAGTGGCTTCACGTAAGTTTGCCGTGGTCACCTCCTTGCCTGCGTCCAGAAGTTTCTCCATTGCCTGAGCCATGAAAAAGGTCTGTAAATACGCCGCTTCCATTACTCCGTTGGTAACCCGGTCTTGGCCAAACTTCGCCTTGAACTGTTGCACAAATGCTTTATTTTCTGGCGTGTCAACAGACTGGAAGTAGTTGAAGCTGGTGTAGTGACCTTGAGCGAATTCAGGTCCCATTGCCTGAATTTCTTCCTCAGTCGTAGGATAAGCCATGATCGGGATTTTATCTGGGGTGATTCCAGCATCTTTATACTGCTTGTAAAAAGCCGGAATACTGTCACCAACCAAATTGCTTAGAACAAAGTTAGGCTGCGCTTGTTGGATTTTGTTGATGATTGTAATAAATTCAGTGGTTCCCAACGCGGCGTACTCATCACCAACGACTTCACCCCCCGCTTTGACAAGCTCCGCTTTGGCAATTCGATTACTTTCTTTTGGATAAATATAGTCTGAACCAATGAAGAAACCTTTCTTACCAAAGTTTTTAACACAGTAAGGAATGGAGTCTGTAATCTGTTGGTTGGGAGCCGCACCAGTGTAAAAGACATTAGAACTGCATTCGTTACCTTCGTAATACACTGGGTAGTAAAGGATTCTATCTTTCTCTTCAAAAACAGGCAATACAGACTTGCGACTAGCTGAGGTATAACATCCTAAAACACAAGCAACCTTGTCCTCATCAATCAAACGCTTGGACATTTGGTTGTACAAATCCCAGTTAGAGTCAGGGTTGACTACCACTTTCTGAATCTGCTTACCCTTGATGCCTTTTTTACCCTGCCAAGGACCAGTACCTTCATTAATTTGGTCAATTGCCAGGAAAGTTGAATCTTGCAGAGATTTTTCGACAATGGCAATAGTGCCGGTCGTAGAATACATTACCCCTACCTTAATAGCATCTGCTCCTGAAGCAGCAGGGCTAGTTGAAGCGGCAGGACTGGCTGAAGCGGCAGGGCTGGAGCTACCAGAACCAGCATTATTAGAAGTGGTCGATTGACCATTTGAACAAGCGGCAAGAATGCCAGTACCAAGAGCAAGCGATCCGTACTTGATAAACCTACGGCGGCTAATGCCGCTAATTACAATCAGGGGTTTTTGCGACTCCGTCATAAAACCTCACGGTAAGCGGGAAACTCAGCACTTGAGTGCTGAGAGGCAAGCGACTTGGGTAGTTTTAACCACCTAGGTTCTCCAGGAATTAAAGGCACAAAACTTGACATCTTCTGGTTTAGCTCCTTGAGTTAATCTTTTACCAGTCCTAAGACTATGTAGAGAAATTCGAGACTTTTTAATGTCTTCGCCACCGACATAGCACTTACCATATTTGGGGTACTTGACGATTGCACCACGCTTAAATCCCTGCGACATAGAACCACCGTAAGGACGACGATATCCATCTTTTCCAGGATTGAAAACGTGTAACTGTCTACGATGTAGCCGAATTGGTACACACTCCATAACGGTTGTGTTGTCGGGGATAGAATCACCACCAACCAACAGGTAAGTCAATACCCAGCTATCCACGCAGTGAACATCAAAACCACTAGATAACTTAGCTTTAGACTTTTTCAAGCCTAAGTTGTTGCGTGTTAAATAAGTGTCTTGATACCCATCGAATTGAGTGACAGGTGCAATCAACTCAAGTTCTGCGTAAGCCCACTGCTTACCAACTTCAAGTGGCGAAAAGCTAGAGTTCCACTGTCTAGCACCAAACTTTGTGGTTGCCTTAATATTCTCAATCCCAATTTGAGAGATCGGGAAGATACCGGCTATTGCCTTAGCCACCCTGACTTTTAATTGCCATCTAGCTTTTGTGCTAGGAGGGATGCCACCACGTTTCCGGTTCTGGCGATTAGCACGGCAAGGTGTTTTTCGGTTGCGTCTAGTACGTCTAGCGCTTGTAGACGTTTCCTCGGCATCTTTTACCCAATCGACAGCGTCAAACTGTTGATTTAGATAGGTGTGTGCCTGAGACTTGACGGTGAACCCTTCGCGCTTAGAACCGGGATCTATGCCCAGTGCTATAGGCTGATAATTGCGCTCTGATGGTTCGACATTCAATCGAACACAAAATATGCCTTTACGAAAGAATGGCGTTGCTTTGCCTGACTTTACCCACCTATCAGCACGAACTGAAGTGGTAGGCATTAGTGGTCGATTGTTTTTGTCTACTACTGGAACAGATTTCATGGGTTTGGCGATAAGCCGGAGTATATAAATCCCTTCGACATTGGCTAACAGATTGGTTGTGGATTAGGGAGGCGTCTACAACGTCTTTTGAACTGCCACATTCAGTTAGCTCAACTGCCCTTCTCAAGGCTTGTCTAGTCCTACTTACCCTTGCTTTCCACCTCTGGCTTGGTTTCCGGCAAGCTCAGTCTCTTCAGAGCTGAGTTAGTGACCTTATTTTGCTTAAAGAATTCTTACACACGGGTTATGAAGACTATACTTTAATCAGGTAACCACTCTGGTTGTAAGAAGTTTGTAGCAAATGTAACAAACGTTCAGTAAAAATTTAAATATTTTCTAAGTAAAGGATCAAAATAACGGCTTATAGCAACAGTTAGGGCTTCTTGAGAAAGAGGTACTCACAAGCCCCAAAGGCTAAGGATGTGCAATATGGGAAGAGTAGAAGGCAAAGCATGTGTTGTTACTGGCGCAGGTTCGGGCATTGGCAAGGCAATTGCCGAGCGCCTTTCTGAGGAAGGTGGAAAAGTACTCTGTGTTGACCTGAACGGTGAAACCGCTACTGTGACTGTTGAGGGTATCCACCACGCGGACGGCATAGCCGAAGCTTTTACTGCTGATGTGAGCGATCCAAAGCAGGTAGACGCCTTTATTGCACGTTGCGTAGAACTTTACAGCGGGATTGACGTGCTTGTGAACAATGCTGGGTGAACATCCCTGGTGTGCTCCACGAGGTTCCTGACGCTGTAATTGATAAGCTAATGAACCTCTAAAAGGTATAAAATGGAAGCTTGAAAGACGCAGAGTGAATTGGACAATGCCTACAGAAGGGTTCCTCAATCAAGAACAGAAAAAACGATTGCAAATGGCAGTGCGC
>JAABUQ010011285.1_pt1 | contig 11450 bp, 9 predicted proteins | sample 5560001 | NCBI WGS metagenome assembly JAABUQ01 (sample SAMN10711888, study PRJNA513371) | rock metagenome | isolation source: Antarctica rocks | place: Antarctica: Victoria Land, Finger Mt nord | collected 2015-12-18
AGCTTCCGCGGGTTCCTCGCCTTCGCCGCAGCCATCCTCAACTGGCGGCTGAAGGTCAGGCTTTGCGCCCAAGCCCAAGCACGTCAATAACTTAGGGGGTCCGCAAAACTTTGTCCCTAGACCCTAACATTTCACGCGAAAATAGACTTTGAAGTTTAGTCTCGGCGTGAACCTGACCGCAGAAGAGGAGAGTGGTTGCGACAATAGCAGATTGGTAGGTGTTCATGAAAATCCTCTGCTGAGTCCATAACGCATGGGACGGTATCAGAATCGACATCCCGCAGCAAGTGTAGCTTTCGCTGGAACAACTACTGCGGGGCGGAAAGCCACAATTGCTTGCCGCCTGAGCTACCCTAGCCAGCTAACCCGATCAACTCCGCTTCCAGTGTTCCATTAGCCTTGCAGGTAGTAGGTTGCGTTGATTGACCGCCTGGAAAAGTGCCAGACCCGCCGGTATTGAAATTGATGGTGCTGTTGTTGGCTGCGTTTTGGCCTTGCGGGTTTGAGAGTTCGAGGTGCCGAGCCACGATGTAGCGAGTGCTTGCTGTTAGCCGCGTTTGCTTCGGAGTAACTTGCTCAACAATCAGGTTGACTCGGCCTTCTAGCTCAAGCTTCCGGTTGACAAAAACCAAGTTACCGCCCGACATGACCTCATAGTTTTGCTGTGCTCGGGCGCCAGGAAATTGGTATGATCTCTCGCCGCGGAAATTTTTGACGTATGATGACGCTTGTCCGCAATCTATGTAAGACTCTGGGTTCCCGGAATAGCTTATATTTATGAGGCCGCTTTGCTTGTCGATTGTGTTGATGACAAAGAATTTTTTCGATAGCTCAGGCACTAGTTTGTTCCAGACTTGATCGCGCGGTAAGTCAATTGTTCTGCTGCTGGGAAGCGTTGCTGACGCACTTGGAGGGACGTACTCTGTGTGCCCGGCGCAGCCTAGCAGCAATGCAGAAGCAATTAACGGTGATAGGCGAAAGTAAGAGTTCAAAATTTGTTTCTTTCTTATTGGGGATGGAGCAAAGCTCGCCTTGTGTTTAAGGCAAGGCTGAAACTAGAGAAAGGGTGAGCTTCTGTCCTGCTCGTTGCATCGGTCTATTTCGGCAAGCGGCACCCTCGCATGATGTTGCACTTTTAGAATCTGGTCGAGGTAGAAAGTGAAATCTTTTGTTAATTTAAGCCTTGTATAGCTTCAGTGCAGAACCTAATCGGGCGCCGCAAGCCCGCGCCGCCACCGCCTCGAACAGCACCTGGCACCCAGCCGCCGCCTCCCCAGGCTCGATGCTCTCCGCCTCGTTGTGGCTCAGCCCGTCCTTGCACGGCGTGAAGATCATCGCCGTCGGCACGTGCCGTGCCACGTAAACCGCGTCGTGCCCGGCGCCGGACACGATCTCCCGCGAAGAATACCCCAGCCGCGCCGCCGCCTGCCGCACCAGGTCCACGCACGCCGGGTCGAACGGCTGCGCGGGCATCCATGCCTTGGCAGGCCGAACCTGCCTACGCCTCGCAACGGCTCGAGACAGGACATATGCGACGCCTGCCCTATCTCTCGTTAATGGACACCGAACCTTCCTTCAAACGTGTCAAAGGCCCTTGGCCCGACGTGCCCCCCGCCCGCCGCCGGGTCATGCAGGGCAACAAGGCCAAGGACACCAAGCCAGAGATGCACGTCCGCCGCCTGCTGCACAGGCTGGGCTACCGCTTCCGCCTGCACCGGCGGGACCTGCCGGGACGGCCGGACCTTGTGTTCCCGTCCCGCCGGGCCGTCATCCAGGTATATGGCTGCTTCTGGCACCAGCACCCCGGCTGCGGCAGCGCCAGCATCCCGAAGTCCAGGCAGGGCTACTGGGTGCCGAAGTTCGAGCAGAACGTGAAGCGGGACCGCGAGAGCGAACGCGCCCTGGCAGGCATGGGCTGGCGCGTCCTGGTGGTCTGGGAATGCGAGGTTGCCGACAGGGGCCGCCTGCTGGAGCGCCTGCAGGGCTTCCTCGGTCCGCCGGGCAGGGCAGGGGGCCGGCCCGGCTAGTCGTCCAGGCTCTCGGCCTCGCCGATAAACGGCGCCTCGTTGCGCCTCGGCCGCGGCCCGATGGCCCACGACTGCCCGCCCACGCAGACCTGTATGCTGTCGGACGCCGCGCCGGGCACGTACTTAAGGCTGAGGTCCAGCAGCCTCTCCTCGTGGCCCGAGATGTCCAGGATGGGTTCCTTGACGTACTTCGTCACGAACCGAGCGATCTCCGGCCCGGACCGCTCCTCGACGTGCGCCCACATGGCGTCCCCAACGTGGCAGGCGCCGCCGGCGGCCTTGAACGCGCCCGCCAGCTCCTCCAGCCGCGGGTTCCAAGTGGGGTCCATCACGAGGAGGACAGGGCGGTAGCCCGAGTGGGCGCAGTCCCCGGGGAACGACAGCTCCTCCGCGAAGCGGCCCTGCCCGCTCGCGGCGGTCGTCACGCGGGCCTTGAACCCGTAGGCCGTGCGCTCGTTGCCCGCGTCAACGATGCAGTCAACCTGGCGGCTGCCGGCCCTCTCCGCGCGCTTGACCGGCGAGTTGGCCCCGCTGAACGGCTCCCCGCCCAGGGCGGAGGCAAGGATCGGCTCGAACAGGTAGCCGGTTTCCTGTCCCGAGCGTCCGTCTATGTCATAGATCCACTTGCGCCAGATCAGCCAGGAGGTCAGGCCCGGCAGCGCCGTCAGGCCGTGCTCCAGCAGCCCGCGCCGGGCGATCTGGTCCATGGTCGGTATCGGCTGGTTCCGCAGGATGTAGGCGTACTTGCGCCGCCGCTTGTGCAGCTCGCACAGGCAACGGAGGATCGTCTTGAAGTCGGGGACGGCGCCCGCGCAATCGAGGAAGAACCTGTTGAACTCAAAGGGCCGTTCCGTGTCCTGCGTGAACCAGTCCAGGGGCACATCGTAGTAGGACTTGCCCTTCGGCACCCCGACCCAGTCCGGGACCAGGCCGCCGTGCCCGAGGTCGCGCAGCGCCACGGAGGTCAGGCGGCCCAATTCCCGGTCGCCCAGGGAAACGGGCTTTGCCGTCCTGATCCTCGTGATGAACTGCTTCGTCTCGGCGTCGAGGTGGGTGCCCGGCGCGGCGCGCACGGGCAGCGCCTCCTGGCCGGCGCTCGTTGGGCGGCGGGGCATGTTGACCTTCACTCCGGGGTTCATCAGGCGGGTCAGGCGCGCATGGGTGGCGGCGAGCGCGGGACTCATCCCGTTCGCCTCCGTCAGCCTGAAGGCGATCAGGCCCGGCCCGGCGCGCTTGGCCCCCGTGCCGGCGGCGCCATCGGCCTCCACCAGCCATCAGGCGAACGAGCGGGCGGCAGGCGGCGGGAAAGCGTTCCCGATCTGCCGCGCGACGCTCTGGAAGTTGCCGGCGAAGTGCGTCGAATCCGGGAAGCCCTGCAAGCGTGCACATTCCCGCAGGGACAGCGAACGGTTCTCGCAGGGGTGGATCAGCTCGCGGGCCGACTGGCCGGTGATCGTCAGCGACACGTCCCCGGCCGCCAGCCTGCGGAGGCCGGCGGGCGCCCCGCCCCGGCGCTCCGTGGGCATCCCGTCCGCGACCCGCCGGAACGCCCGGCTCCTGTAGCTGTCCGGCCAGAGGTCCTGCGGTATGTCCCTCAGCGACTGGCCGGGGCCGATCAGCGCGATGCGCGCGCCCTCCCGCTCAAGGTTGGCGCACACGTGCTGGTCCACCCTGCCGCTGCCGTTCCGCACGGCGGCGTCGAACGCCGACAGCGGCATGGGATCGGTGTAGGGAACCGTCTCCGACAGGCACCGGGCGGGCCGTTCCGGCATCCCTGCGAGCGCGTCGCCCACGTTCGGAGCCTCGCTCTCGCCGTGCCCCCGGTGCTTCTTGCCGCCGAACCCGTGGGTGGGGTCGGGCAGCCGGAAGTGCAGGCCGTGGCGGTTGCCTATGATGAGCACCCGCTTGCGCGATTGGGGCACTCCCCATCCCGCGAGGTTCACCTTCTCAATGCGGAGGCTGTAGCCAAGGGCCGTGAACCGGATAGCCAGCGCCTCCAGGGCCTCGCCGTCCCCTGACGTAAGCAACCCCTCGACGTTCTCGAACAGGAACCACGAGGGCTGCAAGTCTTGCACCAGGTCCAGGTAGGCGAACACAAGGCGGTTGCGCGCGTCGCCCGCGTCCCGTGCCCCCGCCGTCGAGAAGCCCTGGCACGGCGGCCCGCCGATCACGGCGAACACCCGGCCCGGCCCGATGCGCCTGCGCGCCTCGGCGGAGATCAACCCAGGCTCGGTCCCGATGTCGGATTGGAACGCGCCCTCTCCGACGCTGGACCTGTATGTCCTGACGGCATCCGGCTCGATCTCGGCCGCGAGGACCGGCGTCATCCCCGCCTGGGCGAAGCCCAGCGACAAGCCGCCGGCCCCGGAGAACAGCGAAACCACATGGCCCGGCCCGGTCACCGCTGCGGGACGCCCCGCCCGGAATGGTCCGCCATTCCACAAGCCCGCGCCACCACCGCCTCAAACAGCACCTGGCACCCCGCCGCCGCCTCCCCAGGCTCGATGCTCTCCGCCTCATTATGGCTCAGCCCGTCCTTGCACGGCGTGAAGATCATCGCCGTCGGCACGTGCCGCGCCACGTAAACCGCATCGTGCCCGGCCCCCGACACGATCTCCCGCGTCGAATACCCCAGCCGCGCCGACGCCTGCCGCACCAGGTCCACGCACGCCGGGTCGAATGGCTGCGCGGGCATCCGCAGCAGCTCCGTCAGCTCCAGCCGCACGCCGCAGTCCCGCGCGATGAAGCCGGCCTCCCGCGGGAACTGCACCGCCAGCCGCCCGATCTCCGCCTCGTCGGGATGGCGGAACTCGGCGGTGAAGCGGACCTCGCCGGGGATCACGTTGCGGCTGTTGGGCAGCACCTGCATCTGCCCGACCGTGCCGCGCCCGGCGTCGCCGCGGGCGCGCATCATGCGGTCCACCAGGTCCACCACCCGCGCGGCGCACACCAGCGCGTCGCGCCGCGCGTCCGGAGGCGTCGTGCCGGCGTGGCTGTCCTGGCCCGTCGCCACCAGGTCCCACCACACCTGCGCCTGCGCGCCGGTGACGACGCCGAGCTGCTTGCCCTCCCGCTCCAGGATCGGCCCCTGCTCGATGTGCAGCTCGAAGTACGAATCGGCCGGGAAGGGCCGCGCCGGCTCGGTCCCGCGGTAGCCGATGGCGTCCAGCGCGGCGCCGACGGTGGTGCCGTCCAGGTCTTGCGCGGTCTCGACGGTGGCCGGGTCATAAACCCCGGCCCAGACGCCCGACCCCATCAGGCTGCGGCCGAACCGCGCGCCCTCCTCGTCGGTCCAGTTGACCAGCTCCAGCGGGGCCTCGGTCCGCAGGCCCAGGTCGTCCAGGGTCCGCATCACCTCCAGCCCGGCCATCACGCCCAGCGCGCCGTCGAACTTGCCGCCGCTCGGCTGGCTGTCGAGGTGGCTGCCGAACAGCACGGGGGGGCGCCCGGGATCCGTGCCCTCGCGCCGGGCGAACATGTTGCCGATCCCGTCCACGCGCACCCGCAGTCCGGCGGCCTCGCACAGCGCGCGGAAGCGGTCGCGGCCCTCGCGGTCCACGCCCGACAGCGCCAGGCGGCGCACGCCGCCCTTCGGGGTGGCGCCGATGGCGGCCATCTCCATCAGGCTGTCCCACAGGCGCTTGCCGTCTATGCGGCGGTTGGTCGCGGCGGGTGTGGTGGTGCCGTCCATCGTTGCTGCCCTGGTTGTGCCGGGGCATCATGCCCCGGACGCCCGCATCCGCAAACCCGCACCATGAGGCCCCGATGGCATCCGCCCTGAGCAACACCCTGGACCGGGACGCCGTGTGGCAGGCCCGCGTGGACCTGGCCGCCTGCTTCCGCGCCTGCCACCGGATGGGATTGCACGAGGGCATCTGCAACCACCTGTCGGCGATGGTGCCCGGCTCGGACGAGCTGTTCCTGGTCAACCCATATGGCTGGGGCTTCGGCGAGGTCACGGCGTCGCGGCTGCTGGTGTGCGGCTTCGACGGGCGGGTGGTGGCGGGGCAGGGGGTGCCGGAGGTCACGGCGTTCTTCATCCATGCCCGGCTGCACCTGCGCCTGCCGCGGGCGCGGGCGGCGTTCCACACGCACATGCCGAACGCGACGGCGCTGGCGATGCTGGACGGCCCGCCGCTGGCCTGGGCCGGGCAGACCGCGCTGAAGTTCTACGGGCGCACGGTGGTGGACGAGGACTACAACGGCCTGGCGCACGACGAGAAAGAGGGCGACCGCATCGCAGCCAGCATGGGCGACGCCGACGTGGCCTTCATGCGGAACCACGGCATCATGGTGCTGGGCCGCAGCATCCACGCGGCCTGGGACGACCTGTACTACCTGGAGCGCGCCTGCGAGGTGCAGCGCCTGGCGCTCAGCACCGGCCGCCCGCTGCGCCCGGTGCCGGAAGCAGTGGCCCTGGCTACCGCGTGCCAGATGCAGTCCGGCGGCGACGAGCCGGCCCGGCTGCACCTGGACAGCATGAAGCGCATCCTGGACCGCGAGTGCCCGGATTATGCAAGTTGAACCGCCCTCTGCTCCCTCTCCCGGAGGGAGAGGGGGAAGCGAGCGGGTTTTGCCCTCCTTTTGGCGCTATTGCCGGGCTGCACCCTGATTGACCAGAACACCTTCCGCCCCGGCGCCGGCGCCTCTCCGGTCATCCCGCCCGGACCGCCCGCGCCCGTGTCCGCCGCGGCCTTCCCCGGCCCGCCGCCGCTGCTGATCCTGCCGGCAGGCCAGCCCAGCACGGACGCCCTACGCGCCGCCGTGGCCGCCGCCCGCGCCCGCAAGCCCGGCGTGGAGTTCGACGTGGTCGCCATCCTCCCCGGCACCCCCACGGACGAGGCCACCCGCCACGCAACCCTGGACGCTGCCGGGGTGGCCCGCGGCATCGTGGCGCAGGGCGTCCCGCAATCCCGCGTCCGCGTCTTGGCCCGGCCGGAGCCTGCGGCGACGGTGGGGGACATCAGGGTGTATGTGCATTGAGCCTGGTGCCGCAGCCCCGGTGCCCTACTCAGCCGCAACCGCAATCCTGGCATGTTCCGGCCCGCGCACGTTGCGCGCCGCGGCACGGACGCTCTCGATGATCCCCAGCACCTCCCCCGCCGGACGCGGCTGGCTGAACAGGAACCCTTGCACCTCCGTGCAGCCTTCTTTTTGAAGCTTTGCAAGCTGCTCCACCGTCTCCACCCCCTCCGCGGTCGTCGCCATGCCAAGCCCGACGCACAGCCCCGTCACGGCGCGTATGACGTGGATCGAGCCTTCGCGGTCGGACAGGTCGCGGATGAACGACTGATCAATCTTGATCTTGTCGAACGGAAAGCTCCGCAAGTAGCTCAACGAGGAGTAGCCCGTCCCGAAATCGTCCATCGCAATCCGGACGCCCAGGCCGCGCAGCTCGTGCAGCGTCGTCATCGTCGCTTCGGTGTCCTGCAGCAGCACGGATTCGGTGATCTCCAGCTCCAGCCGCCGCGGCGGCAGGCCGGTGGCGTCCAGGGCTTCCTTCACGGCCCTGTAAAGGTGCTGGCTCCTGAACTGGACGGGCGACAGGTTCACCGCGACCTTCACCTCGCCCGGCCATGCCGCCGCCTCCGCGCACGCCGCCCCGATCACCCATTCGCCCACCGGCACGATCAGTCCAATATCCTCGATGACCGGGATGAAGTCCGTCGGGGCCACCAGGCCGCGCAAGGGATGCCGCCAGCGCAACAGGGCCTCGAACCCGCTGACCTCGCCGCTGACCAGGTTCACCAGCGGCTGGTAGAACAGCTCGTACTCCGAGCGGGCCAGGGCGGTCCGCAGGTCGAGTTCCATCTGCCGCCGGGCCTGCAGGCGGGCATCCATCCCAGCCTCGAAGAAGCAGAACGTGCCGCGCCCGTCGGCCTTGGCGCGATACAGCGCCATGTCGGCGTTCCGCATCAGCCGGTCGGGATCGGAGCCGTCCCCGGGCGCGAGCGCGATGCCGACCGTCGCGCCGATCACGACCTGGTGGCTGCCCAGGTCAAACGGCGCCGCGATGGCATGTATGACGCGCTCCGCCAGCAGCTTCGCGTCTTCGGGCCGGGCTATGCCGCCCTGAACGATCGCGAACTCGTCTCCTCCCAGCCGTGCCACCACGTCCCCGGCGCGGACCAGCGTCAGCAGCCGCTCCGCCACGGCCATCAGCAGCAGGTCGCCCACGGGATGCCCAAGCGTGTCGTTCACCGTCTTGAACCGGTCGAGGTCGAGGCACAGCACCGCAGACTCCGTCCCGTGACCCGCAGCCTGGACGGCCTGGTCCAGCCGCTCGTTGAGTGCAATGCGGTTGGGCAGGCCGGTGAGCGCGTCGTGGCAGGCCAGGAACACGACCCGTTCCTCCGCCGCGCGCCGGGCCGTGATGTCCTCATAGGTCGCAACCCAGCTGCCATCCTCCATCGGGCAGTGCGAGATCGCGACCACCCGGCCGCCCCCGATCGTCTGCAGCACGATGCCTGACCGGGCGCGGCTCTGCCCCAGCAGCCGGCTCGCCACCACCTCGTCCGCCGTCCGCCCGGCATGGTTGCCCGAATCGATGCTGATCTGCACCACGTCGCGGAACGTCAGCCCTGGCCGCAGCAGGGCATGGTCCAGGCCATAAATCTCGCTGAACCGCCGGTTAATCACCTGCAGCCGGTTCTCCGCGTCATACAGGCACAATCCCTGCGACATGTTGCTGAGCGCGGCCTCAAGCCGCAGCGCCGACCGCTTCAGCTCGGCATCCTGCGCGCCGATCCGGATCGCGTTCTCCTTGAAGCTCTGGACGGCCCTGGCCACGGCGCCGATCTCGTCGGGCCGGGACAGCGACGGAAGCTGGACCGTCGTGTCGTGGTCGGCCAGGCGCAGCATGACCAGCTTGATGCCCTCCAGCCTGGACAGCACGCGACGCGCGGTCGCCGTGGCCAGCGCCCCAAGCAGCACCGCCGCCGCCGCACAACCCAGCACGCGGGAAATCAAGGTGTCCGCGCTGGCCGACAGCAGCGCGACCTGCTCGTTCAGGATGGCGGCCCGCTGGTTCCTCCAGTCATGGATCCGGCGCTGGATGCGGTCCGCCGCCGAGGCATAGGGGCCTTGCGACGCCTCCAGCGCCCCGTCCTGGACGAAGTTGTAAGCAAGGTCCAGCACACGTCCGCCCGCCGTGAGCAGGTCCGGCAGCTCGCGCCCAAGCTGGCCGGCCAGCGTCTTGATCGGGAGGTTCTCGGTATCCTGCAGCGCCGAGCTTGCGCCGATCTCCGCCGAAAGCCGCCCGTTGATCCCCTGCAGCAGGCGCCTGGCCTCGATCAGTCGCTCCCGGTCGAGCTGGGCGGGGGCGCTCTCGACCAGCGCGCGGTGCTGCTGCAGCAGAAGCTCAAGCCGGGCCGCGATGCCGCTTCCCCGGATGCCGTCGGCCATCAGGACCGCCGTGGCCGCACTCGTCCTGCTTGCGAAATGCGCGGACACCGTGGCGAGCGCGAGCACCGCGACCAGTGCCAACCCGCCAGTAACATTCAGCTTGAACGCGATGGTGCGGTGATAGGACCCGCGCTCGACCATCCTACCGCTGGCCCATCAGGCCCGCCGCGGCGCGGCAAGCGTCAATGACGGCGCGCATCGCAGGCGTAGGTTCGCCAAGGCTGACGAGGAACAGCAACTGCTCCAAGGGATGGGTCGTCTCAAGCTCCCTGACCTGCCGGCCCAGGACCAGCTTGACCTGGGTGATGCCGAGCGCGTTGCTTTCCTGCTCGACGACCCTGACGATCTGCGACCCGATCTGCACCCGTATCTGGTCCGGCGCCGCGATGTGGCCGCCGGGGCCAAGCAGCGCCGCCTCGACCGTCGCGACCACGCCGCCGCCCTCCCGCACCGCGACGATGCGGATCGGCAGGTCCGGGCCGCCGAACTCAAGCCAGCTCGTGGCCTCCCCCAGCAGGATGCGCCGCAACCCGTCATCCCCGATGGCCCGCACGGGGTTGCCGGGATGCACGATCAACGCGGCGCGCGTGCGCGCGACCTCGAAGTCGAGCAGGCGGTCCAGCGCCAGGCCGGGTTTGGCGCGCTTGAGCACGCCGATCTCGTTCGCAAGCCTGGTCGAGATCATCGCCAGGTCCGCCTCGCCCTCGAACAGCGCCATGAGGCCGAGGCTCGACTTGTTGGCCACGACCGTGATGCTGACCCCGGCGGCTGCCTCGATGTCCCGCAGGTGCTCCTTCATCAGCTCGGAGTTGAACGTGGTGGAGCCTTGCAGCCGCAGGATGGGAGTGTCCGCAAGCGACGGACGCGCCAGGGCTGCAAGCACCCCGGCCATGATGGCTGCTCTTCTCGTGCGGCATGTGCTGTCGGAGCGGCAGGTCATCGTTCCAGATTACCCGCTGCCTGGTGAACGAGCGGTCAAGATTTGTCGGACCGGCTGCACCCGCGTTCCCCGCAGAGCGTGACGCCGCCCCCGGTCCCTGATAGGCCGCTCCCATGCACCCCCTGATACGCCTGCAGCCCAAGCAGGACCGCCGCCTGAAATCCGGCCACCCCTGGGCGTTCAGCAACGAGCTGGCCACCGCGCACGAGCACCGCGCCTGGCCCCCCGGTGGCGTCGTCCGGATCGAGGGCGACGACGGCTGGCGCCATGGCGCCTTCATGTTCAACCCGCGCAGCCTGATCGCCGCCCGCCTGCTGGACCGCGACCCCGGCGCGAGCATTGACGCCGCCTGGGTCCGCACCCGCCTGGCCGAGGCCGTCGCCCTGCGCGCCCGCGTCAGCCCCGGCGCGCACCACCGGCTCGTCCACGCCGAGGCCGACCGCCTGCCCGGCCTGATTGTGGACCGCTTCGGCGACGTGGCCGTCCTACAGGCCAACACCGCCGGCATGGACCGCCTGCTGCCGGAGATCGCTGCAGCCCTGCTGGATCTGCTGCCCCTACGCGCCATCGTCGCCCGCAACGACAGCGCCGCCCGCATGCACGAGGGCCTGCCGCAGGAAGTCCGCCTGCTGCACGGGGACGCGGCGGATGCCGTGGCTAAGGAGGGCGGGGTCCGCTTCCCCATAGACCCGCTATCCGGCCAGAAGACCGGCTTCTTCTGGGACCAGCGGCCCAACCGGGACATGGTCGCGGCGCTGGCGCCGGGCGGCCGGGTGCTGGACGTGTTCTGCCACACTGGCGCCTTTGGGCTGCGCGCCGCCGCCGCGGGCGCCGCCTCCGTGACGCTGGTGGACAGCAGCCAGCCTGCCCTGGACCGCGCGGCGGACGCTGCCGCCCGCAACGGCCTGGCGCACGTCGCCGTCACCCGTGGCGACGCCTTCGACGTGATGGGCGCGCTGGGCGACGCCGGGAGGCAGTATGAGGTCGTCGTCTGCGACCCCCCGGCCTTCGCCAAGTCCAAGCGGGACCAGGACGCCGGCCTGCGCGCCTACCACCGCATGACCCGGCTGGCCGCGCCG
>JAABUQ010011287.1_pt1 | contig 11449 bp, 14 predicted proteins | sample 5560001 | NCBI WGS metagenome assembly JAABUQ01 (sample SAMN10711888, study PRJNA513371) | rock metagenome | isolation source: Antarctica rocks | place: Antarctica: Victoria Land, Finger Mt nord | collected 2015-12-18
CCTCGGAGCTTGCTCCGTACCCTTGTTTGTCTAACTCCAGTGGCCGTCTAAGCGGCCACTTCCCTGCGGCGGCTTACCGCCGCAATCGTTCTGATACCTCGCAGCTTGCTGCGACGTAGTTCATTTGTATACGGCTAATCATAGGACGGTATCCGGTTCCGGCGGCGTGGCGCGCCCTTCCACCAAAGCGATCTCGGCGGGCGAGAGGGAGTAGAGCGCATAAACAAGGGCGTCTATCTTGGTGTCGGTGGCGGCGAGGGCGCGGGTAGTGAGCTTGCGTATTTCAGGGTCGGTTTGGGTAGGCAGGGCACGGTGCAGGGAAAGCATTTGCTCCACGAGGGAAATAATTTGGTATAATGATGCCATGACACTTGCCGCCGAACTCGCGCCTTCCGCGCTCCCTCCGCCTATCTCCGAGGCCCGCCACCGCGTGAACTCCATTATCAATGGGGACTGTTTGGATGTGCTAGCGCACATGAAAGACGCGAGTGTCGATTTAACGACATTCAGCCCGCCGTATGACACCATTCGAGATTATAAGAACCAATGGAGTTTTGACTACACTGCATTAGGGCGGCAACTGCACCGCGTTACCAAAAACGGCGGCATTTGCGCGGTTGTTATTGGGGACGGCACGAAAGACTTTGCCAAGTCGCTCACAACGGCCCGCCTGACGGTAGACTGGTGCGACAATGCAGGATGGCGCTTATTCGAACAGTGTATCTACTTTCGTGACGGCAACCCCGGCGCATGGTGGAGCCAAAGATTTAGAGTAGACCATGAATACATTTTGTTATTTCTAAAAGGCAAAAAGCCGAAGACATTTCACAAAGAGCCGCTCATGGTTCCCTCCAAGCATGCGGGCAAAACCTATTCCGGCACGGATAGGCTGACGAACGGCGGCTTCAAGCAGATTGAAAAGGGACAAGTAAACCCACTCAAATGTCGCGGCACGGTTTGGAAATACGCCACAAGCAACACCGAAGGCAACCGCCTAAAGCTAAAACATCCAGCGACGTACCCCGACAAACTAGCCGAAGACATCGTATTGTGCTTCTCCAAACCGGGCGACATCGTGCTTGACCCGACGGCGGGGAGCGGCACGACATGCGTTGTTGCCGCGCAAAATGAACGCCGGTTTATTGGCATTGACATGAGTGAGGAATACTGCCGCATTGCTAATGAACGATTGACGGCAGAAGTCGGCGGGCAACTCTCGCTAATTGCACGTGAACGTGTCAACAGTTATGAAGCAGACATGGAAGACAAGAGCGTGTTCACATGAGCGAGAAATTCGCGGAAGATGTTGCTATCCTCAAAAGCAGCCTGGCGAATTTGCCGATAGAATGGGAAGGCAAGGCAAGCATTCTCACTTTGAAGGAAGCAAAATACAACTCTGGTCAAACGGAGTGGTGGGCGTTCTTTTTTGAGCATTTGTGCTTTAGCGCGTTAGGAAACAACTTCGCCGTTCCGGGCGATAAGTACGGACGAACGCGCTTTGATATGAAGCGTAACGTTAACTGGGACTTAAAAGCTAAAGCCATCAAGTCAGATGACCATACAGCCATATTAAATGACAAAGCGGCGATGGAGGCTTCGGTGCAGCAGTATGGGGAACATGGTTTAGCTGTTGCCCTCTGCGACGTGGAATACAATGACATCAACCGCACATTTGAGCAGTGGCATACTAAACTCAAAGGCGGCAAGTCCCGCTATCAAAGAGCGCGTGAACTTCGTACCAACGTTTCTCGTTACCGCAAGACCCATGCAACGTTAACAGAAATACTATTTCTCAAATTTGAGCCGCACGACTTGCCCCACTTAGGAACCATGCGTCAAGGCCGCAACAGCAATGGAAGACCACGACCGGAAAAGTACACCCTTAACTTGGAGAAGGTGGCTCCATTCCTCGTTGACCGCCTTGTATTTGCGCCCTTAGACGCAGAGTAGCACACGCCGCCCGCCTTGCGGACTTCCGGCTTTTCCTCCACAACCGCGCTGCCGCCGTCCACGCGAATGACTTTGCCCAGGAACTGCTCATAGACCTGCCCCAGAATGTCGGCGGGCATGACGGAGAACTCAAACGGGCTTTCGGGATAATACAAGGAAGCAATGATGTCTTTGAGGGGTTTATCGGCGACTTTCAGAGGAGGCGTGAGCGTATCGGGGGCATCGCGTCCAGGTTCGGGCTTCAGGTGGAACAAGCCGGAGTTGTAGCGGTCATCGGCATGCCGGAACAATCGCAGCAGGCGTGGGTAGACGTTCGCGCCGTTGGCGGCGGGCTGAAGCTTATATTCGGCTTCCACGCCCCGCGCCTCGCAGATGCGCAGAAATAAGATGCGGTCAATGATGGTCTGCACTGCCCGGTTCAGGTCGCGGGGAGACAGCGACGGGTTGCCCTGCGTGAGCGCCTCTGCCAGCGACTTGCGCCAGCCTTCAATCGTGGCAAGAAACGCCGCATCCACGCGCTGCCGTCCGCGAAAGAGCAGAACTTCCTCTTCGGCGTAACGGTCAAACGCACCCCCTTCCACCGCCTCGCGCGAGAACCGGGAGTAAAGCTCATCCCACTTGTCCAGATAGTCCGTGTATTTATAGAACTCCAAACGGGCTTTGGCGGGGCTGTCATCTTTAGCGGGCGCAATGCGCCCATCATAGACAGCCAGCTCGTCAAACGAGCACAGCAGGCTCACGGGCAAATTGGCTGTCCAAGCGTAGCGGCGCAGTTGGTAGGCGGACTCGCGCGAGAGATTGATGACCACCGAGGGCTTCTTGGTTTCCAGAAAGTACTTGCGCTGCCCGCCCAGCCGGAACGAATAGTCGGGGGCTTTGACGGTTCGCTCAATCTTGAGAGCATCTTCATGCACTACCTGCCGGTAGGCTTCGGGCAAACCTTCGGCGTTGTCCATGTCCCAGCCCAAGGCGGCAAAGAACGGGTTGACAAAATCAATGCGGGTCTGCGTTTCGTTGTAATGGGTTTGCAGAAACTGCGCACGGCTTTCCGTGAAACGCTGCACCAGTTGAGTCACACTTTGGGGAACAGGCATGGGGTAATTTCCTTGAGGGGAGAAGCAGTGGAACAAAGTTAGCAGTTCATAAGTCTACTATTTATATCGGTAATCAGCATCAAGCCAAAACGCAGTGGAGGTGGGGAAGAAACAGGCAGGACAGGCAGCCGTTGGCCCAAAAGCGGAAGCAAGCTCTAGCCGCCGGGGCAGGCAGTGGCATTGGTATCGCCCGCTTCAAGAAGCTTGAGTTTGGCGTTAGGATCAACAACCCACTTGGCGTGCCCATCCAGAAACTCAATATTGGAGCCGCCTGAGTGCCGATATGAGAAGGGGTTGCCGTTGAAGAGTTGATAGGAGTCGTCCGTGGAGCCTGCGGTCGGAGCGGGCTGGCCGCTGGCGTCTTCCTCACCGATCAGCATGATGGCGGAAGGGCTGTCAAAGACGACCTCGCTTTTTCCCGCAGCAATGTTGACGGTGGCGGAGAGCGTGCCCACGCCCAGGCAGCCGTTGATGGCGTAGCTGTCGCCGGAATACACCGCGCCCGCGTAGGTGACATTGCGATTGAGGGCGTCGTCAGGGCATAGAAACACGGCGGCGCTTTTGACGTAGGGGTAAATGGAGCCACGCGCGGGGTCAAACGCGCCGGGCGTGTTGGGGCCAGGGTTGTTGCCGTTGTGCGCTTCGTACATCCAGACCCCAGTGTACTGGTTTCCTGCGGCGTCCTGGCATTTGTCGCCGCACATGTTGGGCACAAACCCGTCGCTGTCGCTCATGTATTGGATGAAGGCCAGGCCAATCTGCTTTTGGTTGGACAGGCACGTCGTCTGCCGCGCCTTCTCGCGGGCCTTAGCGAAGACAGGGAACAGGATGGCGGCGAGAATCGCGATAATGGCGATCACGACGAGCAATTCAATCAGCGTGAAGCCCGCACGGGCTTTAGATGCAAAAGAGTGCATAAGTTTCTACTTTCTACGGGCAGGGTTCTCCAAGCAAATAGTCAATCGGCATAATAGTCAATCGGCATAATAGTCAATCGGCATAATAGTCAATCGGCATAAATGGTGCCAATGGCCTACTGCTGTCTTTCTACGCTCAGGCCCGGCGCAGGCTGGGGCCGCAGGATTTGATCCGCGCCCGCGTTCAGCAAGGCCCGCTCGGTGCGGTCGGGGTCGCGCGTGAGGGCCAAAATTGTGCCGCCGCCCCCGGCCCCGGCCAGTTTCGCGCCCAGGGCGCCTCCCTCTAATGCGGCGGCAATCAACGCTTCATTGGACTCCCCGCTGCCGCCCAGATCGCGCACAATGGCATGGCTGCAGTTCATCAGGTCGGCCAGAGTGTCCCAGTCGCAGGACAGCAGAGCGCGCTTTGCCATGCGCGCGAGATGTTCCACTTCTTTATAACCATCAACGACGGCGGGGTCTCCGGCCAGCCACCGCGCGCGCGGCGACTTATGCACCGACCCGGAATGGTGCTTGACGCCGGTATGGGCCAGCAGCAGGGGCAGGTCTTGGGCCACATAGCTTTGCAGCGGCTCCACCACGGCCAGCGGCGTGGTGTCGTCCTGCGTCTGGGCGCTGCTCTTGCCCCGGAAGTCCATAAAGTTGAGGCCGCCGAAGACTGCCATGTAATGATCCTGAAAGCCGCACACGATCCCCAGCACATCATACTCAATGCGCCGCACCAGCTCGGCAGTCTGGTAGGGGTTCAGGCGCAGATCAAGGTGGGCCAGCACGCAGCCGACCAGAGTGGCGAGAATAGCCGTGGAACCGGCAAGCCCGGCCTGCATGGGGATTTGAGTGTCGGCGGACAGATGGAACGGCGTCGTGTGCCCCGGCTCCACTTCCAGGGCCAGCAGTACGGCACGGGCGACATCGAGATAATCATCCTGCAATGCCAGGTCGTTCCGACTGCGGATCATTTGGGTCTGCCCGGAAATTGTGAGGGTGATGACGGCGGCGGCGCTGAGCGTGCAGCGGGCGCGCTCGCGGGTGGAGCAGGAAACGACGCTGCCGCCATACATGTCGGTCGGGTTGCCGACCAAGCCGCAGCGTCCCGGCGCGGTGGCGGTGATCATGGGTGCTGTTCCCGTGGCGGCGAGGGGGCCAAAGGCTGCGAAAGCACCCAATCGGTCAGGGCGCAAAGGTCGGCAAACACGTAGTCGGGAGCCGGGGTGATGTCGCCCGGCTGATAGGCGGCAATCCCGCCGGACAGCAGCAAAGCAGTCGCCCCCACCCCGGCGGCCTGCCCCGCTTCTATGTCGGTGCGCGAGTCGCCGGCAAAGATTGTGTTTGCCAAAGGGAGGCCGAGTTCCTGCGCGGCTTCCAGCAGCATGCCGGGGGAAGGCTTGCGGCGGGGAGAATTGACATGGGCCAGGTCGGTGCAGTAGTAGCAGCGGGTCAATCGCGCCCCGGCCTGCTCAGTCAGCAGCTGCGCGATGCGCGCTTCAATATCCAATAAATCCTGCGCAGTCATCACGCCCTTGCCAACCCCCTGCTGGTTGGAGATCACGACGACGGGCAGACCGGCATCGCCCAGCCTGCGCACGGATTGAGCGACACTGGGCAGCAGGGTGACGTCTTGGGCGGACTTGAGATAATCGCCGGGAATGTGCGGATTGAGTACCCCGTCCCTGTCCAGAAAGATGCCTTGGATAGTCACGCCGCGCCCTCACAATCCCCAAGCTGCCCCATAGAACCCGCCAATCTACCAGTTTACGCACCAATCTACCAGTTCAGAGGCACACGCTCTTTGATGCGCCGCACGGCTTCTTCCAAACGCTCGCCGTGCGTGTCGCCGCTCACGGTCAGGGACAGGCGCACATAGCCGTCGCCGTGCTACTCGCAAAATAGTCCAAGGTTAGCAGATGCTTATAATGCGAAAACTTGTTCCCCTACTATAAAACAGTGTATGAGATGCCATTTACTGTAGCAAACAAAACCACCGTCGCAGTCCAATAAAGACGTTGGCTACAACAATTTTGTTCCAGATTCTACGCCCTTAGCAGTTTAGTTTTAGCAAATACACATTGACACGTTGATGTTAGTTACCCCCACCGAAGGTAGAGATATTCTCCTACCGGTGCAACTTGACTTAGTTCCATAACGCCATTTTAGTGATTAGCGTAACTGGCGTTCATTTGTCTCTTCAAAGAATAGCTCTTCGCTCTCAGTCGCCATTTGAGCAGATATTCTGTTTTGCAAGATGCGCGCATTGAAGTTAGTGCGTACCTCTTCATCAATACGATTGAGAAGGTAAGGTATTTCATGACCTATGTTGTTCAATTGGCAGTCAGCTACAAGGATACGTAACATATCCTCTAAATGCTCTTCATGAACTTCAAAGGCAAATACTTTTTTTGCTGGCTTAAATAAACCACGCCATATCCGTTCAGATGTTCTTTTGAATTTTGGCAGAACACCACGCTTTGCGCTCTCTCCAACATTTTTGTTAGCAGCGTTATTCCCATCCAAATGTTGTGCGAGTGTCTCAACAAAGAATATCTCTCCTGTCCTCATGGCTCTAGCAAATGTTGTGATGACTGTATCTGTTCTAATATTTTTAATGATACCAATGCATTTTTTCTCCTTTAGTAGCTTCTCATATAATTCAACACCTTCTGTTAACCCTACTAACCATTCGTATATCAATGTGCCGTCAAACAACACATAAGGCTCTTTCAGATCATCAACAGCATGCTTTGCTTCATAATATCTAAGATAAGCAGTAGGAGAAATACCAAACAAGCCTTGCTCTTGCCTAGCTATGTAATCATCAGTATCCTTTGCATCTGCCAAAAAAGCTTTGCTGGACCAGTAATGCAATGAGTCTTGCATTGGACGACGGTACGAAATGCTGGCAACACCTACACATAAGGCTTGTCCAGCGGAATAAATTTGTAGAGGTAGAGTAGGCGTCCCATCTATGGCAACTACTTCTCCTCTTTCTAGTTCAGGAGCGGAGCTGAACAATCCAAACTCTGCTTGCCTTAGCCTAGCCATACCACTTGCTAAAGGAGGACAAGTTTCCATTATGTCTCTAGCTTCTTTAGTCGCTTGGCGGGCTTGTTCACTTTGAAGCATGTCTATTACATCTTCTGCAACCCCCCCAAACGTTAAAGCAAATTCATCTCTACTAATGCGACGTGAACGATGAATTAACTCTCTGAACATTTTAGACATTGTTATTCTCTATTTTCAAAAACGTTTAGGACGCAAGTGTCTGATCGCATTCTTCTAAGACGTTTTGCCATATTGTTCTTATTTGCACTGCCTTCTTCTTGTTGGCGACCACGTGAGACGAAGGCTGCATCAAACCAAAATAGACCAGCTTGTACGGCAAGATGAGCTGCATCTCTCGGAACATCAAAGTTAAAATCTACTGGGGTCAAACCACTCCATTTTGGCAGGAATGAACTACGTCGCAGCAAGCTGCGAGGTATCAGAACGATTGCGGCGGTAAGCCGCCGCAGGGAAGTGGCCGCTTAGACGGCCACTGGAGTTAGACAAACAAGGGTACGGAGCAAGCTCCGAGGTATTGACATCCTGCATAGGAATAAACTCGCCTAGTTTCTCGTGGAAGTAGGCCGCTGCGGGCTGAACGGGAGCCTGAGCAAACCCATCGGGATTGGGATAAGCGTAAGCATAGAAGGCCGCCTCGCCTAACCCCGAACCCGGCCAAAACCCCGCGCTGGACACCTCATGCGAATACGCTTCCACCATCGCCCAATCCGCGCAGTTGGGGACGCCGCCGGGGTGACGGGGCGCAGTTCGCCCCGAAAACCGCGTGACCGCCAGGTCAAATGCGCCCCAAAAGAAATGCACCGGGCTGTCCTTGCCGATGAAGCGCGCGCGGAAGTCCGTCAGCACGCCATTCGCAGTGACCAGCGCACGCCAGAACCGCTGGACGGCGTCAGCATCGTAACTCGCATGCCGCGTGTCCTTCTCAAAGGGCACAGCCTCCACGACTTCCACCGGACGGGTAAATATCCTCACATGAATGCCTAACTCGTCCAGCGCCTCCATTGTCTTCTGGTAAAAACTTGCGACCGACATCGCCTCCAATGCGAAAGCTCTTTCATCGCCTTGCGCAGTAGACACACGCAACGCGTGGCTGACGAACTCAAAGTCAACAGCAAACGTGCCTGTTGTGCAGGGGATCGGCGAAGTGGTCAGCCCCCGCGTCGTCACAGACAGTGTCACCCCCCAAAAATGATTGATGGGCGGGGCCAGAGCGAGGCGGATTTTGCCGACCACCTGCGTCCACATATGGAGCGTGGCGCAGGTGTCCTGCCAATCGGCGAGGGGCGGCAGTGCGGGCCAATCCGTCTCGGCTTCAGCCGCATGAGCGGTTGTCATAACTTCTCTTGGGTGCTGCGGCAGTGACGCAAGCGTAAGTGTCGGCGGCAGCAAGCGCCCCCATGCTTTCGCGTGACGGCGGAGACAGTGAACTGTAAGTCGGCACAAACGGCGGCGTATAATAGGGAATGGAAAGGTTTTTGGGACGAGTGTCGTCACTCTGCGGCACCGCCTGCGTGTGCGGCGGGCCAAGTTTGGCGGTGGGCAGGTGGGCACGCACCGGCGTCAGCAGGTCGGCGGGCTTGGGGGCCACCGTTTGCGCGTGAACAACCAGGGCGGCAGCAAGGGCGAGGGACGGAACGGCAGCAAGCTTGCAACGCATGAGATGTCTCCTTTTATTGCCCCCTGCTCACGGACGCATGCCAATGCTGAAGGCCGCGCCCAAGACATCAGGCGCGGCGATTTACGAGGCCGTCAGGCTTTTGTTGGCCTTGCCGCCTGTTTGCGCCCCACCCACCAATACCAGACAACAGGATAAATGACCATGGAAGCGACCATCACCACGCACCACCTTTGTGCATTCTCGTAATGGTTCAGAAGTTCGGCACTGTCCGACCCGGACAGGCCGAAGGATACAACAGCCTGGTGCAAGTGCCACAGATTGGCAGCACACGGCACAGCCATTAGCCAAAGGTAGACCCACAAAGCGACGGCGGCAGTGCGATCTTTGAGGTTTGTCGTGAAGGCACCATAAACAAGAAGTGAAGGCGCAATCCAAATCGCCCAATCGCTCATGGCTTGTCCCTTCCCCAAATGCCTTGCTGCATGGCCCTGCTTCGGCATTCCTTCTGTGTTGCCGCCTCATCGCGAGCGTGTACCAACGACGGAAGGAATTGTTCCGTCGTTGGCAGCCCGTGACAACAAGGCATAAACGGCTGGGCTATGCCTTTGCCGCGCCCCGGCTAGGGGGCGACGCTGGTGTTGAGGCCCGCTGCGGTCGCGGGGCCTTCGGGATTGTCGTTGATGATCGTCGGGGTGACAAAAATCAATAATTCGCTGTCGCTGACGTTGTTGACGCGATTGCGAAACAGCGACCCGATAATCGGCAGGTCGGAGAAAAACGGAATGCGGCTCTGGCTGGAGCTTTCAGATTTGCGGACCAGGCCGCCCAGCACCATTGTTTCACCGTTGTGCACGGTGCGCAAAGTGGTCAGGGACTGCGTGATGGTCGGGGGCGGGCCGCCCGTAAGAGCTGGCTGGCCGCTGGTATCGGAGATTTGCGGAGACAGGTTCAGCGTGACCGTATCATCCGAGTTGATGCGCGGCGAGACGGCGAGGCCCGTCTGGATATTCAGAAAGTTCTGCGCCGTGTTGGAAGTGACGTTGCCGTTGCCGCCCACAACATTGGTGGTGGTGATGAACGGGATTTGCGTCGTGACGGAAATCTGGGCCGTGACATTATTGGTGGTCGTGATGAGCGGAGCCTGCACCACTTTGCCGCGCCCACGGACCAGGCTGGAAAACAGCTCGGCGACGATGTTGCCGGAGGCCACCTGCACATAGGTCTGCGGGATGCTGCTCTGGTTGGCCTGCGCGCCCTGGTTGTTGTTCAGCTCAATGCCGGGAAAGGGAACCAGGCTGAAGTTGATGCCGAATGCGTCCACATCGGTGACGCTGGCGGTGACGAACTCCACCTTGATCTGCACCTGCCGGGGGGCAATATCCAGGTTCTTGACGATGTCGCGCACGCGGTTGAAGCCGTCGGGCGTGGCTTCAATAAACAGAGAATTGTCACCCTGCAAGGCGAAAATGCGGTCTACGCCTTCCGGCAAAGCGCTCTGATTGCCCTGGCCGCCTTGGCCGCCCTGCGCGTCCTGCTGGAAAGGGTTGACTTGGCCTTGGCCTTGCCCCGGAAAGCCGTTGTTGCCGCCGAAGCCCCGATTTCCATAGTTTGGCCCTTGAATGGTCGGGGAGCCGGGGAACTGATTGGCCTCACCCTGTGGGGCTGCCGAGCGGTTGGCTTCGTTGGCGCTTGAGCCGCCTCGTCCGACGGGAACGGAAGGCACATCGCCGTAAGGATACCCATTGGAGTTGTTGACGAGACTGGACCCGGTGACCGTGATGTTGGGCTTGGTGTTTTCCATTTGGACGCGCACAAAGGGGTCTTCTACGCGCAGGTCTTTGTCCCAATGCATGATTTTGAGAACTTCCGAGGGAATGGCATGCTCCAGGGCGAGTTTGCGCCAGTTTTTCCGGGCGCTGGGGGGCAGCGGCGCAGCAGGCGCGGCCACAGGCGTTGCTGCCGCAGGGGCAAGCATGGTATCCGTCACACCGGCGCCGGATGCGAACTCGCCAGCGGGCCGGAACACATACACGCCGTCTGCATCGCGGCTGACACTGGCATTGGCGCTGTTGGCGATAATGCGCAGGGCTTTGTCCAGGGATGCATGGTTCAGGCCGACAGTGACTTTGCCAAACGGCCTGCCGGTGTCTTGAATAGAAAACTCCAGCCCGGTCTGCTGCTGCAGCAGATTGATGACGGTAGGCAGGTCAGCACTGACCATGTCAATGTCCACTGTTTTGCCGGATGCCGCATCCGCACGAGCGGACAGCGCGCCGCCTGTGACCAAAGTCGCCGAAGCCGCTGCCGTCAGCAGCAGGCCGGAAAGTGCCGCTGTGACACTGGCCCGAACTGCGCGGGACGCGCCTCGTGTGCCGCCGGCTTGCCGTCCTTTATGATAACCCATGCAGGTGTCCTCCCTTGTCGTTGCAAATCTGAGATCGTGTCTTTTGTTGAGACCAGGCGGCTTTTTCTTCTTCGCACTGGTCACGCATGTTGTTCTTGGGTTACGTGTTGCTGGTCTGCCGTTCGGCTAGAAGCCGCCGATGCCGCCCCCACCACCGCCGCCGCCAAACCCACCACCACCGCCGCCAAATCCGCCACCGCCGCCGCCAAACGACTGGCCGCCGCCAAATGACTGGCCGCCTCCACCGCCGCCGATACCGCCCCCACCGCCGCCAAACCCACCGCCACCGCCGCCGCCGAACGACTGGCCGCCCCCGCCCCCACCTCGCTGTCCGCCCTGGCCGCCTTGACCGCCGGACGCATAAACAAAGTTAGGCATGACAACGGTCAGGCCGCCACGCGATTTT
>JAABUQ010011288.1_pt1 | contig 11447 bp, 13 predicted proteins | sample 5560001 | NCBI WGS metagenome assembly JAABUQ01 (sample SAMN10711888, study PRJNA513371) | rock metagenome | isolation source: Antarctica rocks | place: Antarctica: Victoria Land, Finger Mt nord | collected 2015-12-18
TTATGGGCGATCATGTGAGCGCATCAGTAGGCACAACACTCAGTGTTTTGTAGACCAGAAGGAAGAAAGTAATGGCGGTTACCGGTAAGGTGGTTCAAGTTCTCGGCAATGTGGTTGACGTTGAATTCGACGCGGAGACGCTTCCGAACATCAACGATGCGCTTACGGTGCATGTTGGCACCGATTCGCATGCGCGTCAGAATGGCAGCGCGCTGGGCTCGCCGATGGCGGATATCGAGCTCGGGGGCACGGCCATGCTTTCGCGCGATTTGGTTCTCGAAGTGCAGGACGAGCTCGGAAACAATCAAGTACGCACTTTAGCGATGGGATCGACTGACGGACTAGTTCGCGGAGCACCAGTCACCAATACCGGCGCGCCCATCACCGTTCCGGTTGGTGAAGGCACCCTGGGCCGCATTTTTAACGTGCTGGGAAAAGCAATCGATTCGGACGAGCCGGTGAAGGCGGCGGCCTACTGGCCGATCCATCGCGATGCACCGAATTTCGAGGCTCAGGATCCGGCTACCAAAATCTTTGAGACGGGTATCAAAGTCATCGATTTGATGGCGCCGTACGCGCGGGGCGGTAAAGTCGGTCTTTTCGGCGGCGCCGGGGTGGGTAAAACGGTCCTCATTCAGGAGCTTATCCGCAACATCGCGCAGGTGCATAAGGGTTTCTCCGTCTTTACGGGGGTCGGGGAGCGCACCCGAGAGGGCAACGACCTATGGCTTGAAATGAAAGACTCGGGCGTCCTTTCGCAGACCACGCTGGTGTTCGGCCAAATGGACGAACCGCCCGGCGTGCGTTTTCGCATCGGGCAAACCGGCGTAACGATGGCCGAATATTTTCGCGATGAATTAGGCGCCGACGTTTTGCTCTTCATCGACAACATTTTCCGTTTCATGCAGGCAGGCTCCGAGGTGTCCGCGCTCATGGGACGCATGCCTTCCGCCGTAGGCTATCAACCGACACTGGCGACGGAAATGGGCCGTTTGGAAGAACGAATCACCTCCACGCGCAAGGGATCGATCACGTCTGTTCAGGCGGTGTATGTGCCTGCGGACGACTACACAGATCCGGCCGTCGCGACGACCTTCGGTCACTTGGATGCAACGACTGCGCTGTCGCGCAGCATTTCAGAACTGGGAATTTACCCGGCGGTGGATCCTCTCAATTCAAGTTCGCGAATTCTGGATCCTCAAGTCATTGGGCAAGAGCATTATGGGGTCGCAACGGCGGTACAAGAAACGTTGCAACGCTATAAAGATCTGCAAGACATCATTGCGATTTTGGGTGTGGAAGAACTTTCCGACGATGACAAGATCGTAGTCGGGCGGGCGCGGCGCATGCAAAAGCTATTTTCGCAGCCATTCTTTGTCGCCGAGCAATTTACGGGCCGGTCGGGCAAGTACGTCAAACTCGCGGACACGATCGCGAGCTTTAAGGAGTTGGTCGAAGGAAAACTCGACGGCCTGCCCGAGCAAGCCTTTTACATGGCGGGCGGCATCGACGAAGTAAAGGCGGCTGCAGAAAAGCTCGGCGCCCCCGCCGGATGAGGAGTTATCGTGGCTAACAGCGTGGCCTTTCGGCTCATCACACCCACGCAGGTGGTGTTTTCCGGCGATGCGGAGTTGGTTATAGCCGTCGGGACGGAAGGCGAAGAAGGGATCCTCGCGCAGCATGCGGCGTTTCTTACGGCGCTCAAACCGGGGGTGCTGCGCGCCAATGTCGTTGACGAGGGCGGCAGTCGTAGGCTGGAGCTTGCGACGGCCGAGGGATTTATGCAAGCGTTTCCCGATCGCGTTACCGTACTCGTCGACCGCGCGCTGCGTTTAGAGGATGTCGACGTGAGCGCGGCGCGGGAAGAGCTAAGCGCGGCGACCGAGCGCCAACGCTCGGCGAGCGGAGACCCAAGCGCGCACGCGAGAGAGCAAAGTATTATCGATTTCGCGAACGCTAAACTGCGCTTGACCGGACACGGCTAACGATGAATACCCTCGACCGGCTCGATACGACGCTGCGTGCCCGCGGCGGGCATCGCCTCGAAGGTTCGGTCGATACGCACGGTGCCAAAAACGCCGCTTTGCCAATAATGGCCGCGTCGTTACTTGCCAAGGGCAAGGTGACCCTCCATCGCGTTCCTCGTATCACCGATGTCTCGGTGATGTGGTCGTTGCTCGAAGCGCTCGGTGCTCGCTTGCGGTACGAAGGCGATGGAACGGTGACCATTGATTCGTCAAACGTCGCCTCACATCGCGCACCGTACACTCTGGTCCGGAAACTCGCAGCTTCGTTTGACTTGGTGGGGCCGCTGCTGGGCCGTTTCGGACAGGCCGAGGTTCCACTTCCGGGCGGGTGCGTTTTAGGGACCCGCGCAACGGACATGCACGAAGCCGCCTTTCGAGCGCTCGGGGCCGACGTGAAGAACGCGCACGGTTACTTGATCGCCACCGTGAAGAAAAAGATGTTGCAGGGCGCGCAAATACAGTTTCGCATGCCCAGCGTCGGCGCGACGAAAAATGCCATGCTCGCGGCCGTGTTGGCGCAGGGAAGCACGACGATTCGAAATGCGGCCATGGAGCCCGAAGTCGTGGACCTCGCGAACTTCTTGATTGCCATGGGTGCGAAAATCAAGGGCACGGGTTCGGATACGATTGCCATTGAAGGCGTGAGCGAACTGCACGGCGTTGAATACAGCATCATTGCAGACCGCATCGTCGCCGGCACGCTACTCTTATGCGGTGCGATCACGCGTGGAGACGTAACCGTGAAACGCTGCGACCCATCGCATCTTCGCTCGTTCTTGCTGAAATTGCAGGAGTGCGGCGTACAGACCACCACCGGCGACGATTGGATACGCGCGCGAGGGAGCGCAGTCACAGGTGGCACGGACGTTCTAACGGCGCCCTATCCGGGCTTTCCCACCGATTTACAACCGCCGATGCTTTCGTTCTTGACCACCTGCCCGGGCACCAGCGTCATCGAAGAATCCATTTTCAATGCGCGGTTTTCGTTTGTCAACGAACTCGCTCGCATGGGTGCCGACGTTCGAGTTGCGATGGAAAACAATACCGCTCTGATCAAAGGCGTCGAGTCGCTGTCGGGCGCCCCCGTCGAAGCGCCCGACATTCGCGCGGGCGCGGCGCTCGTCGTCGCGGGCTTGTGCGCTCAGGGTGAAACCGAAATTATCGGCTTGGAATTCATCGATCGAGGCTACGAGCGGCTGGAGGAAATGTTGTCGTCGCTGGGTGGGCAAGTCCAGCGGTCGAGCGGCATAGCCCCGTTCGCCGAACCGGCCGGACTTTTTGAAACGAGCGCGTATCCAACGACGGTCAAAGGCACGGGAGTATAGGTTTTGCATATCGGGATTGATCTCGGAACGGCGAACGTGCTGGTGAACGTTCGAGGAAAGGGAATTGTTCTGCGCGAGCCGTCCGTGGTTGCTAAAAACACGCAAACGAATCGCACCTTGGCTGTCGGAGAAGAAGCCCGTCAGATGTTAGGCAAGACTCCGGCGAACATACAAGCCATCCGTCCGCTGCGTGACGGCGTGATCGCCGACTTTGAAGTAACTGAAGCCATGCTGCACTACTTCATCAAGAAAGTGACGCGGAACCGTTCGCTGTTATCGACCCTGTTCAAGCCCAAGCCGAACGTTACCATCTGCGTCCCGGCCGAAATCACGAGCGTGGAAGAGCGGGCCGTTCGGGATGCGGCTAAGCTCGCAGGGGCCAAAAGCGTTGAAATCATCGAAGAACCGATGGCCGCCGCTATTGGAGCGGGGCTTCCTATCGATGGCCCTTGCGGGAGTATGGTCGTGGACATCGGCGGAGGAACGACCGATGTGGCGGTGATTTCTCTCGGCGGCATCGTGGTTTCTCAGTCGATTCGCGTTGCGGGCAATAAGCTCGACGAAGCCATCATTCGCTACATTCGCCGCGTTTACAATTTAATGATTGGCGAGCGTACCGCCGAAGAGGTAAAAATAAAGATCGGCTCGGCGTATCGCCTGGAATCCGAATTGGTCATGGAGATCCGCGGCCGCGATCTCATCAACGGCCTGCCCAAAACCGTGAAGATTACCAGCGAAGAAATTCGCGAGGCGTTTTCCGAACCTATCACATCTATCGTGGAAGCGGTAAAAACCGTACTGGAGAAAACACCGCCCGAACTCGCTGCCGACATCATCGACCGCGGTGTCATCCTTACCGGGGGCGGCGCGCTCTTGCGCGGTCTGGACCGTTTGCTGGCTGAAGTGTTCGGCATTCCTGTGAACGTCGCAGATGATCCCCTGTCGTGCGTTGCGCTGGGCACGGGTCAGCGACTGCGAGCATAGCCAGCATTAATTTCGTGCTGCACGCCCACATTCCGTGGGTGCGGCGCGCCGGACGGTGGCCATGCGGCGAGGAGTGGCTGTTCGAAGCATTGCTGGCTACCTACATCCCCCTCTTGGATGTTCTCGATCGGCTGCACGCGCGAGGAATCCGGCAGGCGATAACGCTCGGTATCACGCCGGTTTTGATTGAGATGCTGCAAGATCCATATTTGCTGCGAGAGTTTGACCGGTATATCGACGCTCGGCTTCGTTTGTTCGAGGCGGACATCGTGCGTTTTACAACCGAAGGGGTTCCAGCCCTCGCGTTGGCGGAGCGGGAACGTGAAAATTTGCTCGCAACCCGTTCCCGCTGGGTTTCAACGTACGGCAAGGATGTGGTCGGCGCAGTTCGTGAGTTGGCAGTGCGTGGCGACATCGAAATACTAACCAGCGCCGCGACCCATGCGTACCTTCCGTTACTTGGCGACGACGCAAGCATCAGAGCACAGCTTCTCACGGGACTGCAGACGACTAGCCGTGCGTTCGATCTTGTGCCTGCGGGAATCTGGTTGCCAGAATGCGCGTACCATCCGCGGCTTCTCCCTATCCTCGAGCGCTTGAACCTGCGTTATTTTTTCTCCGATTCGCGCGCGGTCAAACGAAGCAGCGACGGAACGACCTTACAGCCGTTTACAGTTGGTGAGAGCAGCGTTGCTGTTTTTGCGCGCGACGAGCACGCGAGCGGCCAAGTTTGGGACAACGATCTCGGTTACCCCGGAGACGAATGGTACCGCGAATTTCACAAACAAGACGTTCGATCGGGCAATCGGTATTGGCGCGTCACCGATAAGAAGGTCGACCTGGCCGCAAAAGCGCTGTACGAGCCAGCGCGTGCGGCAGAGCGTGTGGCTTCACACGCCGGTCACTTCGTGCAATCGATAAAGCAGCGACTCGGGCAGGCGCGAGATGCACGACTGCGTCATCCCTACGCGGTCTTAACGTTTGATGCTGAACTATTCGGGCACTGGTGGGCCGAAGGAAACGCTTGGCTCGAGAAGACGCTGCAAATGCTTCACGATGATGGAAACGTGCGCTTCATAAGCCCATCGCGCTATTTGGCCAGCGCTCCGCCTCAGCGCCCATTGGCGCTGATTGAATCATCGTGGGGAACCGGTGGGGATCACACGGTGTGGAACAACGACGGAGTGGCGTGGATGTGGGAGCAAATCCATCGCTGCGAGCGCGACTTTGCGCAATTCTTAGCGTTCCAACCCGACTGCAGCGGCGAGCGAGTAAAGCAGCTGACGCGGGAATTGTTTCTGCTGCAAAGCAGCGATTGGCCGTTTCTTGTGACGAAGGGCCAGTGCGCGCAGTATGCCTCCGAGCGCTTCTGCACGCACGTTGCGCGCTTTGACGAACTGGTGGCCGGTGGCCCGGCCCTGGCGGCGTTTGAAGCGGACACCCTGTTTGAGGATATTCCAGTGCACGAGTTGGGCCCTCGTGAGGAGTACGTCTGATGAAAGTGCTGGCGGTCCTCGACGCGCGCCGCGAAGCGTTGTCCGTCGTTGCCGACGAGGTCGCCGCCGTAATTTTCGGCGGAGGCACCGTAATCTTCCCTACCGACACGGTGTATGGAATAGGATGCGATCCCTATCGCCTGGAGGCGATCGACCGAGTGTATGACGCGAAGAAACGGCCGGCGCATAAACCGCTGAGTCTGCATCTGGCCACGGTAGCCGAGTTCTTAGAGTACGTGCCGGGAAACGCCATGGCCACTTTGGCAGCCCGGCGCCTCATGCCCGGTGCCGTGACGATTATCGTGCGCCGTCCCGCGTTCATCAGTGAAGACGTCTCCTCCGGTCTGCCAACCGTGGGCTTCCGGGTCCCGGATCATCCGGTCTGCGCGGCCATTCTCGAGCGAGTTGGACCGGTTGCAACGACGAGCGCGAATACTAGTGGGGAACGTCCGTATTACGGGGACGGTGACGTGGACAGTTTGCCGAGGGCGGATTTGCTGGTCGAAAACGGTCCCACGCCGCATCAGGCCGAATCGACGGTGATCGACCTTTCCGGCAGCGTCCCCCGTTTATTGCGTGAAGGTGTCGTCCCCCACGAAACATTGATTGCCCGCTTGGGACCGGTTATCAAACCAACGGTGAAGATTCGTACCACACTATGAAAGCATGTTATACAGCCATCGCGATGATTGCAATCATTGCGCTATCCGCTCCCGTGTGTATTATTGCTGCCAATGCTGGTGCATCGTTTCGCTTCGGCGAATGGAACGTGCATACGGAAGCCGCAGACTTCAATTTCAATTCTGGTGACTTTTCGATTCCCGGGCACATCACGTTGACGCGGCCGACGGGCGACATCAGCGCCGATCGTGCCAGTGGCAACCAAAAACGAAAAATCGCGACGCTGTTCGGTCATGTCGTGCTCCATGATTCCCAAGGGGGCATCGGCGCGATCACCAGCGCGGGCGCAGGTTCCCACGAGCCTTCAACGCTCACGACCGACCAGTTAACGGTCGATTCCAATAACAAACTTTACACGGCCGTCGGCAGCGTCCATTTTGTGCAAGGGGCAAAGACGGTGGATGCGCAGCGCGGCGTCCTGAACGATCGCACTCACGACCTCAGCTTAACCGGCAACGTTCATATCGTTGACGGCGATCGCGCCATGGAAGCCCAAACCGTACTCTATAACACGGCTTCTGCCCAGGCGCACGCCACTGGAAACGTCAACATTCGATTCCCCGGTGAAGCGGCGAGCGCGCCGCAGGGTGCGGCGCCCTCCCCGAAACCAAAACCAAAACCGAAACGCCATTAAGGCACGAGGGAATGGAACCGTCGCTCTTTGGATCCTCCGAGCAAACGAACGCACCACTTGCGGCACGTATGCGGCCGCATACGCTTGAAGAATTCGTCGGCCAAAGCCACATCATCGGCGAAGGCCACGCCTTACGAAAAGCAATCCAGAGCGATCGCGTTCCATCGCTTATTTTTTGGGGTCCTCCGGGCACCGGAAAAACGACGCTGGCCCAGATAATTGCCGAGCTGACGGATGCGCGCTTTTGCGCCCTCTCGGCGGTGAGTGCCGGCGTTGCCGATTTACGGCGCGTCGTCGGCGAGGCATCGCAGCGTAAGAACCTTGGAAAACGAACCGTGCTGTTCATTGACGAAATACACCGCTTCAACAAGGCGCAACAGGATGCGGTCTTGCCGTATGTGGAGGACGGAACGGTAACGCTGATCGGAGCGACGACGGAAAACCCGTCGTTTGAGGTCAATTCGGCGCTGCTTTCGCGCTCTCGCGTCTTCGTTCTGCACGCACTTGCCGACGAAGATATCTCGCTGATCGTCGCGCGGGCGCTAAGCGATCGGGAGCGCGGTTTGGGGGATGGGCAGCTCACCATCGCGCCGGATGCACTGCGCGACCTGGTTGCTATGAGCAACGGAGACGCGCGAGTTGCGCTCAGTACGCTGGAATTTGCCGCGACCGCGCTGGAAAGCCGGCCACCGCACGAGCGGGAGATTACTGCGGCACTGGTAGCCGATGCTTTGCAGCGGCGTGCGGTTTCTTATGACAAGGGTGGTGATCAACATTACGATGTGATCAGCGCATTCATAAAGAGCCTGCGTGGAAGCGACCCCGACGCGGCGCTGTATTGGCTAGCCCGCATGATCGACGCCGGTGAAGATCCGCTCTTCATCGTCCGGCGAATGGTGATTTTGGCGTCTGAGGACGTTGGTTTGGCGGATTCGCGTGCCTTGCAAGTTGCCGTTGCGGCGCAGCAGGCGGTTCACTTCGTCGGCATGCCCGAAGGATTCTACGCTCTGGCTCACTGCGCGCTCTATTTGGCGACTGCGCCTAAAAGCAACAGCGTCGGTCGCGGGTATGGTGCGGCGATGCAGGACGTCGTTTCGACTCGCAACGATCCCGTACCATTGCATTTGCGTAATGCTCCAACGGGACTCATGAAGAATCTGGGTTTCGGCCGGGATTACAAATACGCGCATGACCAGTATTCCGGCATGAAGCACGAGGCATCGCTTCCTCCAGCATCCCGGTTACAAGCGTACCTACCTGAGCCCATCGGCGAGCGCGCTTATTACCAACCCGGCGATCAGGGCGATGAACAGAAGCTGTTGCATTGGGTCGCGCAACGCCGAAGCTCAAAGCGATAACAGCGCTTCATACAGAGCCGCCGGCATGATGCAACAAACACCGCAGCGGATCTATCTCGATCACGCGGCAACCACACCCGCTCGTCCCGAAGTTGTCGAGGCGATGCTGCCCTACCTCACGCGGTACGGTTACAACCCAAGTTCCCTGCATGGCGAGGGACGCAAGGCCCGCGCGGCCGTCGATGGCGCTCGGGAGACCGTCGGCGGCTCCATCGGAGCCCGGTCCAAGGAAATCGTGTTCACCGGCGGTGGGTCGGAAGCCGACAACCTAGCGATTTTGGGTGTTGCCCGTGCGCTGCGGGCACGCGGGAAACACATCGTTACCTCGACGATCGAACATCAGGCAGTGTTGCAGGCCGTGGACCTGCTCAAAGAAGAGGGTTGGGAAGTGACCGCCCTGGATACCGGAGCCGGCGGCACTGTTGATCCGGCGCAATTTGCAGACGCTCTACGCGCGGACACGACGTTGGCCACAATCATGTTTGCGAACAATGAGATCGGAACGCTTGCGCCGATCGAGTCTTTGGCAAACATCGCTCGTGCGCGCGGAGTCCTCTTTCATACCGACGCCGTGCAAGCGCCGGCGTACGTGGCGTTGGATGTGCGCAGACTGGGCGTTGACTTACTGTCGCTTTCCGCACACAAGTTTTATGGGCCAAAAGGCGTCGGCGCGTTATACCTGCGAGAAGGTACGCCCATGGCACCGCTCATCGTGGGCGGCTCTCAAGAGTTCGCCAAGCGGGCCGGGACGGAGAATGTTGCCGGAATCGTCGGAATGGCCAAAGCGTTAGAGCTGGCGGTGAGCGAACTCCCGCAGGCGGCAGTCAGGGTTGCGGCATTGCGTGACCGCTTGGAAGACGGTATCGTGCGCCAAATACCGGATGTGCGGGTAAATGGAAAAGGCAGCCCGCGCCTCGCTAATAACTGCAACGTTTCGTTCGCCGGGGTCGATGGTGAAGCGCTGTTGATAGGTCTTGACCTGGAAGGTATAGCAGTGTCCACGGGGAGCGCTTGCGCGTCGGGATCGTCGAGGCCCAGTCATGTCATAGCGGCTTTAGGACTGGCAGACGAATGGTCGCGGGGAGTGGTGCGCTTTTCTCTCGGGCGCGAAACGACGCGGGCTCAAATCGATCGCGCGCTTGAAGTTCTCAGTACGGTCATTGCCAGGTTGCGCGGGGTCTCATCGATGTAAGAAAGGGGCTTTTCGAGGGAATGAAAGCCAGGACAGGAAAGCGCCGATGGAGGTTATTGTTTTGACTACCAGTTTTAATTGGTCGATTGTCCTAGACGTTGGAGTTGGGGTCGGCGTCCTGTTGATGGGGCTTGGTGTGTTCATAGCCATGCGAGCGCTCGCTGCCACCCTTTCCCGCGTAAACGTGACCTTGGATGAAGTGGACCGGCAAGTCGCTGGCGTCGGGAAACCGGTCGCGGATACACTGACGCACGTTAACGGTATCGCCGGCACCGCCGACACAACGGTGGCTCGAGTTTCGCACGTCGTGGAATCCGTTGAAAGCGTCGCCGGCAGCGTTGCCAACACTGCGAAACTCATGGCGACGGCCGTCTCGCCCACTCTCATCAATGTCGGAGCGACCTTGACAGGAATCAGTGCGGGCCTTCGGCGGCTCGTGCGCGGTTCCAGCGATGGCGGCACGACCAACTTCAAGTAAAGGGAGATAATGGAGAACCAAAATGACGCTGCGGGCGGTGGCGGGTTCTTGGCTGGTTTTTTGATCGGAATACTGACGGGCGCGGCGCTGGCGATGATGATTGCGCCGCAGACCGGCGAGGAAACGCGCGACTTGGTGTTGGGCAAAACGCTCGAGGCCGGCAATGTGGCCAAAGACGCCGCTTCGGGCGTGTACTCGCGCGGTAAGCAAGTCATCGATGCGGCTCGTTCGCAGGTAACTGCGGCGGTGGACGAAGGGAAAAGCGCAGCCGATGTTACCAAGGCCGACCTGTCCCAGCAGGCGGTTACGGAGCGGCCGGCGGGCGAAGGATTGTAGCTACAGGGAGTTCATGTGGATATCAAAGTGAACGTTAGGGAGGCTGCCGGCGATTGCTATGCCGTGGACCTCAATGGCGAAATCGACGTATATACTTCGCCTAAGGTCAAAGATGCCATCACCGAACTGATCGATCAGGGCCACTACAACCTGGTGATCAACTTGGAGAAGGTTCGCTATATCGATTCGACCGGTTTGGGCGTGCTTATCGGGGGGCTTAAACGGGTTCGCGAACATGGCGGCTCCGTCAATCTCGTGTGCACCAACCCGCAAATCAGGAAGATTTTCGACATCACCGGACTCGTGAAGATTTTCGGTATCTTCGATGATGAAGATGCCGCGATGAGGGCGCTAGTGTGAACGCTCAACTTGCGCCTGAGGGTGATCTGGGAACGGTGCAACTGCGCATCCCCAGTAAAGCCGAATGGGTGGCAGTGGCCCGTTTGGCCGTAGCCGCCGTGGCTAACCGCTTGCGTTTCTCGATTGAGGAAATTGAAGACGTGAAGCTTGCCGTTGCTGAAGCGTGCACCAACTGTATCCAACATGCGGTCGGCAGCGATCAGATCGAAATCACTTGTGAAATTGAAGCCAATGGTCTGACGGTGCGGGTTCGCGATCACGGGCACGGCACAAGACCGGACACCATTGGGTCGCGACGTATTGCCGAGCCGCGCGTGGGGGGGCTAGGGGTTTTCCTGATTCGCTCGCTGATGGACACCGTCGAGTACGATGTTCATCCCGATTCTGGGACAAATCTCGTCATGACCAAAAAAGTATCGGTCTAAGTGCAACCGACTCAACCCGTCGAAGAGGAGCGCTGGGACCGCCAAAAAACGCGCGATATGTTTGCGCTGTTTTCGACTGCTCGCGCCGTTCGCCTCGACGGCAAAGCAAGGTCTGCGGAGGCGCACGAGTACGACCGGCTTCGCAACGAGT
>JAABUQ010011289.1_pt1 | contig 11444 bp, 13 predicted proteins | sample 5560001 | NCBI WGS metagenome assembly JAABUQ01 (sample SAMN10711888, study PRJNA513371) | rock metagenome | isolation source: Antarctica rocks | place: Antarctica: Victoria Land, Finger Mt nord | collected 2015-12-18
CGGCCCGGCGCCACGAAGGCGTTGTGGTTAACGTAGTCCTCGGCGATGAAGGCGTCGAAGCGGTCGACGTCGCCGTTATTAAGGGTCTCGGCGAAGCTGCCGGCCAACACCAATGCCGCGTCCCGGGTGATCGTGTCCATGGGTCCCTCTTGCGTCGTTGTCATCGTTCCTACTGACGTCATGATCCGTTCTCCTTCTTCTCCGCGCCGCGCGACGCGGCACATATATCCGTCATTTGTACGCGTGCCTTGCCATGGCGTGCCGCGTGGCCATCCTGCCTGGGACACCGCCGTCGACCATCTCCCGGCCAACACGTCCTGTCCCCCGTCTCATCGCATCACCCCCCTTCGCGCGCTATCGTTTCGACCTACCCTCGGGCGCGACATTATTCTTTCAGTGATAAAATATCGAACAAAGTTCACAAGAGGGGCGGGGGCGGTTCGTTCACTCGTCCTCGCTCGTGCGCCACGCCTGTGCAAGGTCGCGCACCGCGCCCCCCATGAGTCTCGTCGCACGCCGCTGACCCCCGGCGATCCGCCCGGCCATGGCCAGCGCGACCAGCCCGTGGAGCGCGCCCCAGAGGAGGTCGACGTCGTCATCGAGATCCGCTGCCGCGTGCCCGGTTAGGGGGCGCACCGCGTCGCGCAGGGCGGCGAACGCCGCGCGGGCTTCGGGCGGCGTGTCCGCGGCTCCAAAGGGGACGCCGCCGAGCCCGTGCATGACCTGGTACAGTTCGGGGCGCTCCCAGGCGAAGGCCCAGTACGCCTCGGCCACGCGGAGGAGGCCCTCTTCCGGGGTCGTGGCCGAGGCGTGCGCCGCGCGCAGCCGCGCCGTCACGTCAGCGAACCCCTCACGTAAAAGGGCCAGCAGGAGGTCATCCTTGCTCGCGAAGTACTGGTAGATCATGGGGGGGCTGTACTCGATACGCTCCGCGACTTTGCGGATGGTGACCGCGTGCCAGCCCTCGCGCGCGGCGATCTCGCGCGCCGCCTCCAGGATCGCCCAGCGCAACTCCTGCCGTTCGCGCTCCCGCCGCTGCTTGATGCCTGTTTGGACCATCCAGCCTCACCTCCCCGCCCTTACCTAACTACGTAAATAAATATAACATTGTTAAGAAAGAGTTGTCAAGGGGCCGATGTCGACGCGCCACATCAACCCCAACGAGTGCGGAGGCGCGTTGTCACTTGGTTCGCTTCCTTGCACGGTTTTTGGGGTGGTAATTTGCACCTCGGAGCGGCCATTTCACTGGACGGAATGTCCCTTCTAGGGAGTGAATAGGGCCAGGGAGCAGCCAGATGCGGTCAATCACGGCCCCGGATCGCCACGGAGTCACTTCACGAAAGGGCGTCGCAACCCGCGCGTGGGTGCAAGTTAGCGCCCAAAGATCGCGGCAAACAAGCTGCCAAAGTGACAGAGGCGCGTGAACGTGGAGTGTTCCAATTCCGGTCGCAACTCGCAATGTGTCCACAGCATCGCGACGACGTGCCGCAACACTCAATCTACGAAAGAACTCCAATCGCGCCTGTCGTGGTTACGCATAATGTCGCGTTGATGCAAGCGCGCCACAGCATAATCGCTCAAAACGTGTAATCTTTGCGCCCGTGGATGACATACGTCCCGCACAGGTCGTGTGTCATCTGGCTGAGCCCACCAACGTCCGGCGGCCTGCCGAGGCACGGCGCGGCGGACGCGTTGCTCAGCTTCCGTCAACGCCGCTCTATAGGCCTGACTCATGCTCGAGTTCGGCCGGCAATCCAAACACAGGCGCCAGGGTTGGATCAACGAAGGCGGTGATGGCGGCGACGGCATCATCATCGACGCTCAGCACGAACATGCCCCAGGCGCGATACGTCTGGCCGTCGGGATCGCGCCGATACGCGGCCAGGGCCGGCTGGCGGTTGGCGCGCGTTGGGATGAAGCGGAACCGGTCGCGGTCGCCGTCGACCGGAACTGTTGTCAGAAACGCGGTCACCGCCTCACGTCCGCTGTACCGCACGGGGAGCGGCGGCATCGTCATGACCACGTCGCTCGTCAGCAACCCCGTGAGCGCGTCAATGTCCACGGCCTGCCACGCCTCGACATAGCGCCGCACGAGCGACCGCGCGACCTCGTCTGTCGGCACGCTCCGCCCTGTCTGGAGGCGTCCCGCGGCGCGCTGTTGCGCGAGAGTCGCCCGCGCGCGGCTAAGGGCGCTGTTCACGCTCGCCGTCGTCGCCTCGAGCGCGTCAGCCGCCTCACTCGCCGACCAGCCGAGGACATCGCGCAGGATGAGCGCCGCGCGCTGCCGGGGCGGGAGCAGTTGCACCGCGGCCAGGAAAGCAAGCTGAACGCTCTCACGGAGATCGTAGTCGGCGGCAGGATCTCCTGACGGCGCTGCTAGCCTGTCGAGCCAGGCGTCCGGATAGGGAGACAAGCTAATCGCCGGCTCGGCGCCGCGCGCGACCGCCTCGGCCAGCGCCCGCGGCAACGACGCTGGGTCCGTCCGCCGGCGAGGCCCTTGCCGTAGGCAGACGTTTGTGGCGATGCGGTACAACCAGGCGCGAAACGAGCTGCGGCCTTCATAAGTGGCCAGATGGCGCCAGGCGCGCAGCAAGGTCTCTTGCATCGCGTCCTCCGCGTCGTGAATCGACCCCAGCATGCGGTAGCAATGCAGGTGCAGTTCACGGGTGTAGGGGTCCGTCAGCTGGCGGAAGGCCTCGGGGTCGCCGGCCAGCGCAGCGGCCAGGTCGGCCCCATTTGCGGCGGCGCCAAGATCTATGGGTTGCTCCTTCACGCTTTGACCATACAGCAATAGTATCCTACATGCACACTCACGAGGTGGCTGCCGGCGAGGTAGGCGCCCGGCGCTCAAGCTCCCGCATCGCCTCCGGCCAGCGCCGCCCATCATAGATCAGGACCGACGACCGGATCAAGCCGTCCTCGAATGTCAACCACTCGGTGCTCAAGATTGCTCCCGCGGGCGAATCGGTCACCAAGTCGTAGATCACGAGGGCCTCGTCGCCATCGACGAAGATGCGCCTGATCTCGGTGCGCAGGAGAATCGGCGCCAACCGGCGAGGGCCGCCGACGAACTCCTCCTTCCCCTGTAGCGTGCGCCCCACCATCCCGTCCACAATCGCGTCGGGGCGCACGAGCTCCGCGAGCCGGTCGAACCTCTTCTCTCCTATCGCCCGGACGTACTCCGTGACCAGTCGCCGGATATCTGCTGCCATCGTTGCGCTGTCTCCTTCGTCGGTAAGCGATTGACGCCCCCTACGTCAGTGCATGGTATCCATGCCTATAGATTGAGACTCACCGGGACACGCAAAGTGATCGGTCGATCCTCCTCTCTTGTCATGTTTGCCTCATGCTAGCGCCGGCAGCGTGTGCGGCGCGGCGAGCAGGATGATGCCCCCTCCCGTCAGCCCCCAACCCACGACCTTGCTGACTACGGCGCCGCTGGGCACAACCTTCTCGACGAAGATGACCCCCGCGATGACGCCCATCCAGGCGAGATTCATCATCCCAACCAGGAGGAGCACCAGCATCAGCAGCCAGCTGGATCCCAGGCAGTACACCCCCTGCCCTAGTCCTGCACGCACCGCGCCCAGGTGTCCCTGCACTCGTGTGCTCACCCGCGGGGCCACGACCGTGTGCGGCGACCGGCAGTGGCGCAGACACGCCTGCTTGGTTGGCGTCAGCTGATACACGCCTGCGACGACCAGCAGCACGGCGCCTATCCGTAGCGCCGTCATGCTCCCCGCCGGAAGCCAGCCTTGGATCGCTTGCACAGCCAGGTAGGCGACACCGCCGATCGTGCTCCACACCAGCAGATACCCGGTGATAAAGAGTACTGTTGCGCCGCCGGGCTGTCCTGTTGTGCGCGCCGCAGTGTCAAACGTCTTGACCGCAGGTATCGTTGACGGGACCATCATCGCCACCATCATGACCGTCCAGGTCGCGATGAAAACGCTCAGGCCCATGGACATGGACGTCGAGCCCGGCATGCCCATCTGGCTGCGTGCGGACACCATCGCTGCTCCGGTGAGCACCCCCAGGCGCATGTCTGGCGTCGCCAGCCTCGCGCTGATCAGCCAGGCACTGCCGGCCACTCCCAGCAGGATCGCCACGAGGGCGCTGCCAGCCGGCAGTGGAGCAGCGTCGCGATTATTGGTCAGCCCGTCGCTTGTCTGGTGCTCCATAATCAGTCGTCGTATTCGTCATGGCGGCGCACCCAGTATGGGCCTTGCCCTCCCTCGTCACGCCCTTTCGGCACGAGATCCAGGTAGTGGTAGGCGACGTTCACCATGTCGAGGCCGCGTGCGTAGGCCGAATAGGTGTGGAAGATCCGCCCTGCGGCATCTTTGAAGAAGACGCTCAGCCCTGGGAGCTCCGGGAGATGTAGATCCTGCAGCGTGTAGTTGTATTCGGCCTGTTGCGCGGCCATCTCGTCAGCCGTGAAGGAGACGCCGTAGTCAACGTTGAAGTCGCTCGGGGCCGTGGAGACCCACGGAAAGGTCCAGCCCATGCGCTGCGCGTAGGCAGCGATCGCCGCGTAGGGAGCGCGCGAGACAGCGGCCAGCGTGACATCGCGGTGGTGCAGGTGGACGATGATCCCGTTGAAGTTGTCCGCCCAGAACGAGCAGCTGTGGCAGGCCGCATCAACGGTCCAGGTGGTCGACGGCGACGCCGTGGCCGGGTCGAACATGGCGTGATAGATGACGAGCTGGCTGCGGCCATCGAAGAGCTCGGCCAGCGTCTGGCGACCGTGCGGTCCCTCGAAGACGTACTCCTTGTCCACCGCTTCCCACGGCAGATCGCGGCGCCGTTGGCTCAGGCGATCGCGGAGGCGCGTGAACTCTTTCTCTTCCGCCAGGAGTTGCTTGCGTGCAGCAAGCCACTCCTCGTGCGACGCGACGGTGTGATGCATGATGTCGGGCATGTGCTGTTCCTTTCTTGATCTTGAAGCGCTCGCCGCGTGTGTACGGCCTAGAGTGATCGAGAGCGGGCCGCCGGCGCAGAGCCGGGTTAGTCGTCGTGAGTCCTCGACGAACATCTTCGCGCCGAGCGCCTGATCGGTCTAGCGCCGTTCCACGACCCCGGCCGCACTCGACTCGGACGGGTTACCGTGGCCAGACTCAACGTAGTCGTGCAGGCTCGCGAGGTACTGATCCCAGCCCGCCCTGCACATGGAGAAGCACTCCAGGTGCGGTGTCAAACCCTGGTGCCGGAACCGCAACGCGCACCCCCCGGTCTCACGCGGGGTCAGCTCGAAGCTCGGCCTGGTGCCGACCCAGTCCGGCATGAACGTGCATTCCAGAACCGTCCACGTCACGGCTGACGAGCGCCGTGCCCTGTCGACGTGGACGATCAGCGGGTCCCCGTCGCCGGACACGAAACGCAACTCATCGCCTTCCGAGCCCGACCCGCTCACCGATGTCCACGATGTCCACCAGCCGGCGAGCCCCGCGACGGTGGTTAGCGCGTCGAACACCGCCTCCGGCGGCGCGTCGAACAGCACTACGGCCTGGTAGTCGGCGTCGCTGTCATGCACGGCCGCCCCTTGCAATGGCAGCGTGATCGCGTCTGTCATGTCCGCACTCTCTCTCGACTGCGTGATGGTGTCTGTCATGTCCGCACCCTCTCTCGATGGACTCATTTTCTTTCGTTAAACGATTCGCGCTTACCATCGCACCCGCCTTGCTATGGCTCACTCTTAGCCGCCATCTCCTTTCCCTCAATCATTCGCTGTTTCCTCGTGGAGACATTGTCGGTGGTTGTGATCTGTCCTCGGTACGGTCGCGCTGGCGCAACGTCGCCACGACGTAGCCTGGAGAGTCCCTCTTCTTAGTCCTCGACGAACATTTTCAGGCGCTCGAGCGCCTCGTCCCACTGCCGCGCGATCCCGTCGAGGTAGCGGCGCGCCTCGTCGAGCTGGTCCGTGTCGAGCTCCCAGATGCGTTCCCGCCCCTGGCGGGTGTCATGGACGAGGCCGGCGTCGGCGAGGATCTGGAGGTGCTTGGTGATCGCCTGGCGCGTGACGGCGGAGCCGGTCGTGAGCCGGGTGATCGACAGCGGGCCGCCGGCGCAGAGCCGGTCCACCAGCGCGAGCCGCGTCTCGTCGCCGAGCGCCGCGAAGAGCGGCGCCGCGTGGGCCAGGTCGGCCGACGCCGCGCTATGCCGCGACATAGCGCGCAATGCGCGTGAGCTGCTCGGTCCAGCCCTGGTCATTCATGCGGAAGGCGGTGGCGCGCCGCGCCAGCGGAATGCCATCGAAGCCGGACTCCACCACCGTGAGTTGCGTGCCGTCGGCGACATCGGCGAGGTGGAATTCGACGAGGGTGGTCGGCTCATGCGCATAGTCCACGCCCGGCTCGACGGCGTAGGGATGCCAGCGGTACGCGAGCAACTGCTCGGGCTCGACCCGCTCGACGACGATCTCCATGGTCAGGCGCTCGTGGCCCGGGCCCGGGGTGGTGATGCGGCCCGTGAGGCGCGCGCCCGGCGCGAAGGCGCCCTCCAGCGCCACACCGAACCAGGCGCCGAACTCGTCCGCGCGGGCGAGCGCGCGCCAGACCCGCGCGCGCGGCGCGCGGAGGACGATAGTTTTCTCGATGCGATCCGTGTCCATATGCAACCTCCTGATTGCATAATATCACGTTTCGCCATGAAATGCAACCGCTCAGTTGCGCGTCGGGCGTGCCCCAAGATTGTGATAACGCCTGCAACGACCTGACCCTGAAGGGTCATGGCAGGGACGGACCTTAAAAGGTCAGCCGGGAAGCCCCGCGCCAGCCCGATCCCGCGGGTGACGGGCCCGTGGAGACCCTTCAGGGTCCGTGTCCTGCCATGACCTTTTAAGGTCAGGCCGCGTCTCACAATCGTGGGGTGCCCCCTTGCACGTACGGTGGTGAGTGGGAGGCGCGGTCGCACCCCTCCCGCTACGACGCCCTGTTCAGGGCGTCGGCGACCATCGTCAGCGCCACGATCCCGCCCGCCGTCCACGCGAGGGTCCTGATCCACTGCGTTCTAAGGAGCGTGCGGTACGCTCGCTCGTCGAAGCCCCGCGATAGGATGGCGTGCTGGGGCCCTGGACGATTGCCTCCCTCGCGGCGGCGGTGCACCTGTCGCGCTCGATGTTCTCCGAGCGGTTCGTCGAACTCGTGGGCGTGCCGCCCATGCGGTACCTGACGCGGTGGCGCATGCACATGGCCGGCAAGTGGCTGTGCGAGGGCCGCATGAGCGTTAGCGAGGTGACCCGCCGCCTGAGCTATGAGTCGGATGCCGCGTTCAGCCGGGCGTTCAAGTGTCACAGTGGCGTCTCACCGGGATCACTCCGCCGGGGTACATGATACGCTGGCAGGGCTCGTGGAAAGTCGACGACGAGTGTTTCCACTGGGCAGCGGAGCGAGCCGCCGCAGTCCCTGCGGCAAGCCGTTGCGGGACACTCGTCCAGGTCCGACAAACCGCGCATCCGCGAACAGAGCCGCAGAGACTGCGGCGGTCCCAGTAAGTAACCGGCGTCCGTAGTGGACAATTCACAGGCCCTACACGCTGGGTATGCCGGTGGCCGTGCGCATATGTGTAATTCTATCTATGAGGCGCGCCCGGTGCGAAGGCGCTCTCCAGGGCCACACCGAACCAGGCGCCGAAGCCTACGAAACGTAATCGAGAGGTTGCCTGGCTGTGTGGCTGGTCCGGTGTGGTCACAACCGTGATCGCTGAGAAGGGCGTTGAGTGGGGATAAGTTCTCACACACTGATAGCAGTCATCCCAGCTCAGGCGCCGCTTGTCGCGTTAAAGTACAAGCGTCGGCGTTTTATGCGTTCGCGCTCTGTTCGGCGGGCTGATAGGTGAGAGCCACGACACCTGAGCTAAACGTCTGGGTGTCGATCAGGCGCAGGGGCAGCGGGCGTCCCTCCGGAAAGAGACGCTTGCCGCTCCCGAGGACGATCGGATACACCAGCAGGCGGTACTCGTCGATGAGGCCATGCCGCATCAACGTCTGGACAAGCATGGCGCTGCCGCCGATCAGGATGTCCTGGCCGGATTGCTGCTTCAGCGCGGACACCTCGTCGACGATGTTCCCTCTGATCACGTGGGAATTGGTCCACTCCGCCTTGTCCAGGGTCGTGGACACCACGTATTTGGGGAGGGTGTTCATGCGGTCGGCAAAGCCCATCTCATCTGTCTGGGAAGGCCACGCGGCGGCAAACCCTTGATAGGTGACACGCCCCAGCAGCAGAGCGTCGCTCGCGAAGAGTTCATCGAATTTGACCTTGCCGATGTCGGCATCCCAGTACCGCATCGTCCACCCGCCGTGCTCAAAGCCTTCGGCTCCGCCGGGATCTTCCATCACGCCATCCAGGGACACGAATGCGGATACGACGATTTTTCTCATGGTGTCTGTGCCTCCTTGTTTGTGCTCTTGACCGTCACGAGGATAGCATAGCGCGGCCGTTGAGTCCCTGTCTTGAACAAAAACGACAACTACGCGGACTGGTTCTGGCGCAGGAGTTGCGCCGGGGTATCGCCGATGAATCGCCTGAGCGACCGGGTTAGATGCGGCTGGTCAGCATACCCCAACCGGTCCACGACGTCGAGGATCGCGATACCCTGTGCGAGGAGCGCCGCCGCGGCGTGGGCGCGCTCGATCTGGCGAATGGCGTGCGGGGTCAGCCCGGTGGCCCGCACGATCCGGCGCTGCACCGAGCGGAGGGAGAGGTCCGGATCGTGACCGGCTAACGTCGCGGTGACGATGGGGTCGTGCACGAGCAGCCCGTCGCGCACGAGCCGCGCGACAAAGGCGTCGGCCGTGTCATAGTCCGGGAAGGGCCAGGTCCCGCCGGCCAGCCAGAAGGACGTGCGCGTGGCCTCCGGCAGGGTCACTGCCCCATCGACGAGCGCGCCGGGCGGCAGATGGGGCAGCACGACGCCCAGCCGAAACGTGATGCCGACAAACGCGGCGTCCTCCGGGATGGGCGCCAGCGACGCGATCGTTTCGGGCCCGCGCACCGTGAGGGTGACCCCGTCTCTCTGGCGCGTCACAACCATCTCCCACTGGCTCGCCGCGCGCGAGACGAATGAGCCGCCGCCCTCACTGTGTCCCCGCCAGATCCTCTCGACCAACGACGACGCGGCCGGGCGGTCCTCGAGGTCAAACTCCGGCATGCAGACCGCTCCTCCCATGCGTGAGCGCGTGTGCCCTCGACGTCTCGACGGTTGGCCGAACGCCACGAGCACGCCGTTATAACGGCGTGTGTGCTCATCCCCACGCCTACACGTGCGACGCTCAGGTCGGCTTGTTGCTCAGAACGCGCGCGGTGCGCGCTCATCCGTTCGCTGTCCACTCGGCGGCGAGCAGAGCGTACACGTACTCGTCGCCCCACTCACCCTTGAAGACCTCATTCTGCCGGAAGTGGGCCTCGCGCCGCATCCCCAGGCGCTCCATCAGCCGCGCCGACGCGTCGTTGCGGGCGTCGCACCGCCCGATGATGCGATGCAGGCCCAGTTCCTCGAAACCCAGCCGTAGCATCTCCGTGGCCGCCTCGCGGCCGTACCCCTGGCCGTGATGGCCGGGGTGCAGCACGAAGCCGATCTCGCCCTGCCGGTGCTCCGCGCTGAGCCAGTGCAGGCTCACATCCCCTATCACGGCGCCGGAATCGCGTCGCTCCATCGCCAGGAACAGCCGGTCGCCCTCCGCCTCGAGCGTCGGGTGGTGCGCCCGCGTCGAGAGCGCATCACGCACCTCCTCACGGGAACGGGGTTCCCCATACAGGTACCGCATCACGTCGGGCTGGGATTGGATGGCGTGCAGCGCGTCGAGGTCGTCCAGCGTGTACGGGCGGAGCTGCAAGCGCGCAGTGTCAATAGGATACGTGGGTCGCAGCATCCGTCCATTTTTCCAGCGTGCGATGGCCTCTCACCCCCTCGATGACGCCGACGACGAGACGAGGCAGAATGTCCCACGGAAGTAGAGGAGGCACACCGCGCCGAAGTCGCCGAGGGCGTCGGGCCGCGACGGCAAGCGACGCATGATAATTCTTTGCCGCTCGTAGTATAGCGAACACATCTGATGGCTGTCAGACCGCTCATCCGGCGCTCACGTCTCGCCCCCTATCATCGGTGATCGAACCGACGGCCGCCCTGACGTTGCGAGACATGGTTCTTGGCGGCAGAGTCCTGGAATCGGCCGACGCGCTGACCGTCTCGCCGTCGCGCGGCTACACAATCCAGCGTGTGATTGTAGGATATCGTGTAGGATGTCGATCTCGAGACTGGCCGTTCGTCGTCTATAGTAGCAGCTGTTGCGGCTGCACGAGAGACAGTGGCCGTCAGGCCAGGAGGAAAGACCAATGAAGTACATGATGCTGCTAGCACGCTCGGACGCGGACTGGGAGACGCTCGGCGACGCGGGGCGAGACAAAGAGACGATCAACAGGTGGTGGGCTGAGCATGCGCGCGATGGCCACATCGTGGGCGGCCAGGAATTGCACCCCGCCGACACCGCAACCACGATCCGCTGGGACGGCGGGACGCCCATCATCGTGGATGGTCCCTTCATAGAGGCCAAGGAAACGATCGGCGGCTTCGCCATCCTGGACGTGCCCGACCTCGACACGGCTCTCGCCATCGCCAAGACCTGGCCGGCGCACAGCCACGCGGTCGAGATCCGCCCCGTCGTGGAGCGCACGTGAGCGACGCCATCGCCGCGCAGGCCTGGCGCCATGGTGAGGAGGACGCCGGGGCCGTGGCGGTCGCGGCGGCGCGCGGGATCGCGGACGTTTTCCGCAACGAGGTCGGGCAACTGACCGCGGCCTTGGTGCGCCTCCTGGGCGACTTCGATCTGGCCGAGGATTTGGTGCAGGATGCCCTGGTGTCCGCGCTCGAACACTGGCCAGTGGAGGGCATCCCGCGGCGGCCGGGCGCGTGGCTGCTGACGACAGCACGGCGCAAGGCGGTAGACCGCTGGCGGCGCGAGGCGCGGTATCGTGAGCGGGTTCCCCTGCTTGATAGCGCGTCCCTGCCGCCTGCGGCGCAGACGCAGGTGGAGGTGGACGACCGCCTCCGCCTGCTCTTCATCTGTTGCCACCCGGCCCTGGCGCGAGAAGCGCAGGCGGCCTTAACGCTGCGCGCGGTGCTGGGCTTGACCACGGCCGAGATCGCGCGGGCCTTCCTCGTCACGGAGGCGACCGTCGCGCAGCGCATCGTGCGGGCCAAGCGCAAAATCGTCGAGACGGGCATACGCTACCGCTTGCCGCGGGACGACGAATTGCCTGCGCGCCTCCACGAGGTCCTGACCGCCCTCTACGTGCTCTTCAACGAGGGCTACCTCTCTGGGGGGACCGGGCGGCGGCGCGCCACGACCTCGCTCAGGACGCCGCGTGGCTGGCCGGCCTGGTGGCGCGCCTGCTGCCGGAGCAGCCCGAGGCGCTCGGCCTGCTCGCGCTCATCCGGCTGCACCG
>JAABUQ010011290.1_pt1 | contig 11443 bp, 14 predicted proteins | sample 5560001 | NCBI WGS metagenome assembly JAABUQ01 (sample SAMN10711888, study PRJNA513371) | rock metagenome | isolation source: Antarctica rocks | place: Antarctica: Victoria Land, Finger Mt nord | collected 2015-12-18
CCCCTCTCAAACACTCCTTCCCCCCTTTCCACCCTCCACTAACCCTTCTCCAAACAAACAGACAGACACCCACGTCGAATCCCTCGACGTCAAACTCTCCAAACTGAACGCCGAACTCCAAGTCCACCAATCGCGCATCAGCAAAATGCGCGACGGCCCCGGCAAATCCGCGCTGAAGCAAAAAGCCCTAAAACTCCTCCAACGCCGCAAAATGTACGAATCCCAGCGCTCGCAGCTGGAGCAGCAGTCCTGGAACATGGAGCAGGCGAGCATGATGACCGACAACCTCAAGAACGTCATGACCACGGTGGACGTGATGAAAGACACGAATAAAACCCTGAAGAAACAGTACGGCAAGGTGGATATTGATAAGTTGGAGAGGATGCAGGATGAGATGCAGGATCTGATGGAGATGGGCAATGAGATCCAGGAGAGCATGTCGCGGAGTTATGACGTGCCTGAGGATGTGGATGAGGCGGAGTTGGATGCTGAGTTAGAGGCGCTGGGGGAGGAGGCGGAGTTTGAGACTGCCCAGGGTGTGGGCGAGCAGCCGGGGTTCTTGGTCGATGAGGTTCCGAGTTTTGTTGATGAGCCGCCGGAAGGGGGAAAGGTGAAGCAGGCGGCGGCGTGAGAAAGGGGGTAAGCGTTCGGGGGAGAGCTGGGGTGGGAGCGGATGGCGTTTAGGGCGTTTGGCTTCTTGGTGGTGAGATAGCAGATACCAGATGTGCATAACGAAATGGCAACGGAAGGTCTCAGTCCTATGTTGCAAAAACGAGGAAATGAGAAAGTCAAGGATCGAAGAAGTTCATCGCCTGGGATGTAGTTTGGCTTACGTTGAACTACATCTCTGATCGAGCTCAATAATTGATAACCAACATATGTACTAATCACTGCAGAGGGTATCTATTGCTTTTATAATCATCAGAAACGATGCCATGCCAATGCTTTAGCCCATCACTCTTTCCACAAATGGCATCCCATGACGTGTTCCTCCGTTTCGATGCATTAGCAACCCTCCTCACGCCTTGCCCATCCCCACAAGAGCCAATAGAGCCACGTTCATGATAGCAATGACAAGCCACACCACGACCGCGAGCAGGCTGACCAACCAATGATTCCGCATCTTGACCACCTCGAGTTCCGGCTCCAGCTCGTCATTCCTGCTTTCCCTGTCCGTGCCTCCACCTCCACCAACAACCATATACTTATTCCGGCAAGTGAAGTAAATCAGTGGAGCTGACACGAACGGTAGAACGACACTGAGAGCGACTTGGGTGCCATTCAGCGCTGCGGAGAGGCCCTTCTTGCCCACGGCGCCGGCGATGATGATGCTTGGCGTGATACTCATAGATCGTGTGAGTAGTCTCCGCAACCACGGCGCGATAGACCATTGTAGAGCGCCTTCACTGAGCATTTGCCCCGCCATGGTGCAGACGATGCCGGCTGATGTGCCTGAGAGGAGGAGCGCCAGGGCGAAGATGGTCCCAGCGGCGGGGGCTAATGTTGTAGAGAGAAGGTCATGGATCCCGAACAGGTCGGCTGACTGAGCGGCGGCGTTTGAGGAGAGGGATGCGCCGGCTACGATTAGGATAGCGCTGTTGACGAAGAGGGCGAATGTGAAGAGGGAAAAGGCTACTTCGGTCGTGGAGTAGTTCAAGCAGGATCGAATCGCTGCCAAAGAGGGTTTGTATACAAGTTTACTGTCCGTGTGACTTATTGGACCTGTTGGGGGAGCGTTCCCGGCGACTGTGTCGAAGTCTCGGAGGCGTGATTGGACTATGCCGCTTCCTAAATAGAGACTGTGTGGCATCACCGTAGCACCGAGGATGCCGCAGCTGAGGTAGATGCCATCCCCTTGGATGACGGCTGACGATGGGAGGTAGCCACGGAAGACTTCCCCAATAGAGGTATCCTTGATGAGAGAAAGCTGGATGCAGAAGCAGATTACCACGCCGAGGACTAGAGCCATAACGAAGTACTCGAAAAACCGCAGTCGTTTCATAGAACCACTAGGATTATAAAACAATAGTATTATGAGGACGTCAGCGATTGTGATCGCACAGCCTGCTACCAGCGGCACCTTCAGCAGCAGGTTCAGTGCTATGGCGGAGCCGATGACCTGTACGTCGGATTAAACCCAGTGGCGAGTCATTGTGATTGGCATGGGAACTTACTTCGGCGATGTCAGTCGCTATAATAGCAGCCTCTCCCATTATGTACAAAGTGATGTTAAGCCATCGGGGCAGATGTGCTCGGCAGTGCTCGGCGAGGTTCAGTCCCGTGACCGTCCCCAAACGAACAGCCAGCGATTGCAAAACAATCGCGAAAACATTGGACATGAGCACAATGAACAGCAGCTTGAATCTGGTAGCGGCGCCCGCAGTCACATCGGTCGAGTAGTTGCCAGGATCAATGTAAGCGACCGCTATCATGAAACCAGGGCCGATGAATTTAGCAAATTTGAATAGAACCCTGCTCGCCTGCTGAACAGATTTGATCAATGTCTTTCGAGCAACAAAAAGAGACTTTCGGCTTCCATTATTGGCGGGATCAGTGGTTGACGCTGAGCTTGATGGCTCTTGATGTTCACATCTGGGCTCCCAATCGCCACCCTGAACAGGTCGTAAAGGCGCCTCAGGGATATTTTGGTGGATATGGCCAGCATTTCCTTCTCCCTGAGTTCTTGAGTCATCTGGAAGGTTGCTGGAGTCTTGCTTCGTCCTCAAATTGACCATGCCATTTAGATCTTGTCTCGTTGTCAGATCTGCGGACAGTCCAGAGGGATTTTGATTCAGCCCATCATGCTGTGGTGGCTCGTCTGTCCGAGAAGGACAGTTCATTCTTGGTGGGGAGGAGAGATTCGGCTTTGAGGGATACGGAATCAAAAGAGGAGAGAGGAGGTGATGACCAAAAGTGGACGCATCAGCGGATGAAGAGGGATGAGGCCGAGGCAACGAAGCTAATAGAATATTGGAGATCGCGACTTCTCCCGACGTCTAGATGTAACGTCATTTAGTGCTTGACGTCTTCGATCTGGTGGAGTAAAGCAACGAGTGGAACAGTCTCGTAGGTGGAGATCAAACACAGGTTCAGGATTGACGCTGATGAAGTTCTCTTCGGCAAATGGAAAGAGGGAGTCCCCCGATGTGTGTGACTCGGGGCGTCCTGGAGCTGGCAAATTCTCTACAGAAAAAATTGAATTGTATCATGCGCAGCCTTCAGAGTCAAGAATCCACATGTATTAGGTATCTGCTGAAGGAGGGACGATTTGCAGTAGGTACGCTCGCACCAAATTGAATGAATATTTTCGCAACCTGAAAGGGTTTGCTAAAGACAATGGATGGTCAGGATCGTCAGGCCGAGGTTACTCCTCACGTGACTAGCTGGTCGGCGAACTTGCAACCCCGCCAACCATAAAAAGATAAACAAAGGAACATCATTTAAGCGACCCACCGGTACCAACAATCGACCGAAACCACGCCTGAAAACAAAGTCCTGCTCCGCACTGACCATTCAAAGCTTGAATGCCATGCTCTGGTGTTTATAGCTTACGGTAAACCGCCAAGAGGCTTGCCATTGTAGTCATCGCGATACCCGTCAATGAGTGTGGAACATTGGAGCTTAGGAGATCTTTTCAAAGAGGGTATGGAGAAGCACCTCTGGTCGAAGATCATGTTGCAGATGCGCATATGCTGATTTTAGACAGGATCTCCAAAGCACACTTGAGGTCAACCCAGTCACGGCCACGAATCTCAGCAGCAAGAGTGCCAAAAAGGTCTCCTCCTATTCGCAATGCCCAGACTGCTTCGATCTCGGTCAACTTCCAAGGCTGCTGAGCAAGCCGCGAAGGATACAAACAAAAGCTCACGGTCGTGTGTTGCCAGTAATCCACTTATGCTACCACCGGATCATCCAAACACACAGCAACACCTCAAGGAAGAAAGTGGGAACAGAGTCTATACACCCACAGCCTCTAAGAAGTCGATGAATTTGACTCGAGATGAGAAATCCGGCCTTACGTCTGAGAAGCGAACGAAAAGCTCAAGATCTTTGAAAGAGCTACTAGAACGAGACAATGGGAAGTCTTCACGAAAGATGTCAGCAGCAGACGGCGAGCAACCAATCAAGAAGTCCAAATCCTCGACCAGCTTGTCTGCACTTCTGTCAAGACCGAAATCTTCAAAAGGGACCAAGGAGGGCAGTGTACACGTACAGCAAAACAAGGAGAACCGTACACCCAGGGCTTCTGCAAACATTGCCCCGCCACCCATTTGGGCGCAATTCGCGACTCACGGCGTACCAGACTCGTCAGGAGCAACGAAAGTGCCACTCAATGATCGAAGCGACCGGAATGAACAGATTGCGCTATATACCCCTCAAAATCATTCCGTGTCGAAGCAACGAAACTTTGAAGAGCAGCCGACTCTGTCCCGAAGAGCCGAACCCAAGCCTCGACCGTGGTCAGAGTGCTTGGCGAGTAATTCTTCTCACGGCCCCTTTACCGAGACACTATCTGGGCTGAGGAAGTCTGCACTCGACAAAGGACAAATCGCTTGCGCCGATCAAGATTCCGATGACAGGGATTCAAGCCGAAGGCCAAGCAGCAAGCGTGGGAAGGTCAACACAGCGTCTGGTCATGCAGATTACGAGGGCGGCAAGCGAGGGTCTCGTGTGATGGCAGCAGTGGCAGCATTTAATGGCAAAATCAAGGACTTACCTAAGGAACCCGTAGAGGAACCCTCTACTTTCGAGCTTGATCCTAAAGGTATCGAGACAGCCTTTGAGAGCCTACTCGTGAGCTTCTATATTTGAAAGCCTTTTATTGGTCACTAACGTCGTTTACAGGATGCTAGAAATGTCCCTCAAAAAACTCGGGACAAGATGAGAACCCTAGATACGAATATCAAAGCAGATTTCATCAAACAAGATAGAACAGGGTCAGGATCAGCGGCGAGTATAGAGGGGTCGACAATGCAGAGTTCAAGACCAAGTACCGGGAAAAAGTCACAAAATGAAGACAACACTTATGTCGGTGCCGCAAAGAGCCATGGCTCATCAGAGAGAGCAGAGACTCCAAAAAAATCGCGGTCTCGAAGTCGAACATTTACACTTAGCAAGGGCGAGCAGTTCCCTGCGAAGAAGCAGAAGTCTGAAAGGCCTTCCTCACATCAAAGAACCAAATCTGGGGAACTGAAGTCATCTAGTTCATCAAGGTCATTGGCGGATATGGCATCATCCTCCTTGCTCAACAAAGCTAATGCGCTTGTGACGCCCCAAGACTGTATCAACTATCTGCAAAAGATTCAAGAACCACGGAAAGTCGAAGTCGGTAAGATACATAAACTTCGCCAACTTCTCCGTAACGAGACGGTGGGTTGGGTAGATTTTTTTATCTCGGAAGGTGGGATGACGGAAATAGTGGAACTGTTCTATCGAATCATTAAAGTAGAGTGGAGGTGAGTTGACCTAAGTTCTTCCGACATGATGCAGAAGCCCCTGACAGCCAGTTCAGAGAGGACCATGAAGATGCCCTTCTACACGAGACACTGCTCTGCCTTAAAGCCTTGTCCACGACATCCTTGGCCCTCGAATCCATTTCGTCGATTCAAAATAGTCTCTTTCCCACCCTCCTAGGCATGCTCTTCGATCCGGCCAAAAAGGGACCCAGTGAGTTCACAACCCGAACAACGATAATGACCCTCCTCGCCACCTATCTTGCGTGCTCAACCAGCGAAAGCCTTGCCACTCGCGCCCGCATGCTTCTTACCTACCTCCGCGACCCCTCCGCACCAGAGGAAAACCAGCCTCCAACCTTCATAGCAACAATCTACCACCCGCGCCCCTATAGGCTGTGGTGTAAAGAATTGTCGGACGTAACAAAGGAAGTCTTTTGGATCTTTCTGCACCCCACGAACATCATTCCCTATCCATCTACCCCAACCTTCGACAGCATTTCAAACGACACCGACTACACAGCGAGACATTTCCCTTCCCCTCACGCTCCAGTGCCGGCTGCCCCCTACATAGGTGGCGTAGAATGGGACTCCACATGGTACCTGACGTCCCACCTCGACCTACTCAACGCTATCCTGGCTTCTCTCCAAACAAAAGAAGAACGCAACACGGTTCGCCAAGAACTCAGAGACAGCGGCTTCGAGAAGGTAATGGGAGGGACTCTCCGGACCTGCAAGGAGAAGTTTTACCCTAGCGTGCATACAGCTCTCACGAACTGGGTTGGGGCTGCTGCAGAGGATGAGTGGGGTATTAAGGACGTTAGCCAAGGGCCGCCGCGGGAGGCACGAAGCCCGGTGAAGAGTCCTGTCAAGAAGAAGGGTCAGGTGGATGAGGCACCGAAGCTTGAGATGCCGAAGTTGGAGCTGGGAGTTGAGAGGGACGGGAATGAAGGGGGCTGGCTTTGAGATTGGAGATTGCTTTGCTTGGATTGCCAGCATGGATGATGATTCATTGGATGATGCACGATGTCCATTACGCTTTCGTCTCTTCTTTTCTTTCGCATGCTTCTTTCCCTTTGGGTACTTTGACGGCCGCATTGTGTGTCTTTGGGGTATCTGTTAGGAAACGCCCCATCATGATGAATGACCAAGAATGAACAGAATTGTCTACAGTGGCCATATTTCAGTGATATTAGGCAAGTTTGGGGGAAATTGCTCCAAATCCCATCACTACATGATGGTGACAGGAAGCACTAATAAAAAGTTCTGGTGCCTACTCAGGTCACAATTCTTGTAGAGAGTATGTCTGCACCAACGAATTCAATCTTCAGGGCAGGATGCCATCGCTCAGAAGAGCACTTCGAAGAGCAAGACAATTAACACGTCGTATGCTTAGTAGACGACGGCCAGAAGCACCACCGCTGCCGCCACCTCCGCGGCCACCTCCCCCATCACCACGGCCACCGACTCCTCCTGCACTTCCCCCAGAATTCTTCCAAGAGGAAGAGGTAGTCCTACCACAACCAGACCGAGTCGTGGAGCTGGGCGACATACGTGGACCAGTCAGCTCAGTCCCAGAGGAGTACACTGCTCTTGTTTGGGGGGACATCCCCATCGAAAGACTGTTTGAGGCCTTGGCATTCTGGGAGGAATCAATTGAACGCATGGACCCAGCAGACAGACAATTCGAGACCCAATGGGCTCGAGAGGACAATTAAAAGGTACATTCTCCTGTGATGTGAAGTGTGATGAGGAATCCCTCGAACGAGAATTAAGAGGAACGAAATTGATTTTTCTCGGCCGGGAGTGCTATCCTTGTTGTGGTATCGTTCCAGCGCTTATGCACGAGAAATCACACCCAATCAGCGGCCAGACATCACTCTTTCTCATTGCTCCCCACTTCTCAAGCGCCATGTATAGAACAGAGGCAGTCCCTGTTTCGCCCTTGGGGATGCAGAGATCCATTCATCTCTCGTTCTCGTCTCGAGAATACATGCAGAATTGTCATTCCGGAGCATGTGCTGATAAAAATAAGATCAGTCCTTCATCATGCCACCATCTCTCCATCTCTCCATCCTCATCGTACCACAAGCAATACTCTTCTGCGCAGCCACGGCTTCTCCAACGAGTATCTGGCACGTCAGCATCTTCGAAGGGGAGGCGCCTCCACCAGGGGAAGGCCCACCCATCCAGGCTTCCGCTCTCAGAAACAAAGCATACTTGCCCGCCCAGATTACCTCCATAATTGCAGCATACGTCGTCTCAGTCTTGTTTATCGGAACTGCCATCTTGTTCGTCGGCCGCCGTCTACGGAGAGCAGCCCAGGCATCACCCAAATCGTTAGCCATTGAAATGATGAGACCAGTAAAACAAGACGTTCCCAAAGCATTCGATCCTTCACCAATCTCTCCTACCCAAAACAATCTGTACGGACCAAGCCCGAGCAGCACCGTCGACATGAGGAACAACTGGCCGAGTCCGAACAAAAGCGCAAGGAACAGCGGCTGGGGCTCGATTAGGAGGGGTCACAAGAAACAGGCTTCTTCGGTCCAAAGCAGTGTCATAACGTTCGATGAGAGTGTCATCGAGGATGACAAGGAAAGGAACCAGAGAGAAATGGAGCGCCTATACGCAGCTGTCATGGAACATGATGACAACAAATCTCAATCTGCGCCTGATCTACCAGGCGAACAACCGTCGCAACACCCACCCGAACTCCAACATCTCCGAACCTTTCCACCAGCCTCCGAACTTCCGATACGAGCAGACACGACATCTCCTACGAGAACCCTCACCAAGTCGCCAAGACTGTCATCGAGACCAACACCACTTTCCCTCCATAGCCACAACTCATCACGGTCATCGCTAGGTAGCTTCAGTAAGAAGCGCGGCATCAGACACCTTCCTATCTCTCCGCCAATGGGATCTCCCGACATCGTTCCTGATTACAACAGCACATATGCCGAATCAGAGCCATTGAGTCCCAGAGTCTATGATGACCCGGGTCCCCCTCCACCAACACCACCTCAACAAAAATCGAGATTTGTGTCCACAAGACTGAGCCCAAGAGACGCAGCTTTCCCTCCAACGTCTATGCGCTCACCCAGGACATCCGTACCAGCTTCACCAGCGGTGCAAACCATACATGAGGCATCAAGTCGACCGGAGTTTCAACCCAGAGACGGTGATCGACAATCCTCTCTCAACGGGTCCAATAGGTCGAAGAAACCCCCTGCGCCATTACCACTCCGCACCCAAGCACTCGCTGGAGCAAGTTCACAGCATGCAAATCCACTCCGTAGCGCTCCTTTGCCTCTGCGCAACGCACATCCTACAAACTATAATACCGACCGAACGGAGCCCACGATCAAAGCTACGGTTCTCGAGCGCAGTGCGCCAATCCACAGCCTTCGATCGCCTCAGACTGGCGTCCCAATGACTCCCTACAGTCCATACATGCCGTACACGCCACTGACCCCAATGACACCCAGCAGACTAGTGACCAAGGCGGAGAGGAAGAAGAGGGAGAAGGAGGAGGGGAGGAGAGTACCGACCATCGAGGATGCTGTGGAGGAGGAGGCTGATATGTGGGGGGATGCCTATCAATGAATCTCTCGGAGAAGGGTTCGTCCGCTCTTTTATGTGCCCGATGTTTACCCATTGGGTTGATCTTGATACTTCGCTTCTTTGCATGTATTGTCGTGAAGACAGGTCTCTCAAATACCATACTTGCTATGCTGCCACCTTTGGGGCGCTATCGTTGTTGCAAACGCTATCAATAACTCCTCCATGTGCATGCCCATCCATGAGACTCACAAGTCTGCCCACCATTGTGACTTGTCGCTGTCCTACAGGACATAAGATGTATAATCACCTCAACTGTGCTGAACACAAGACACTAAACCCGTATAGGTGAAATGATGCTGTGGTCCACCAAGAATTTTCTTCGCCGTCCCAACTGATCTGCTCTTTCGAAACAGTACGCAAAGCCCCTTTATATAAATATATAAGGTGAAAATCTTTCAGCTGCGTGTAACCGCTATGGCTCCTGAGCGCCCTGACGAGGTGACCTCCGGGTCGGGGGATATGACTGAGGGTCGTCGATCCCGGCCTCTGACCGGCCGAGAGAGATTGTTGAGGTACCACAACAATTTATCGAGGCGGGCCATTAGACAGGAAGCGCAAGTTTGGGCAGCCAATATGGACGCCAACTCCAGGCAACGCTCTTCCTCCATCTCCACAACAAACAACACTCAACACTCTTCTGGTAGCAGCTTGCCACCATCCATCGCTCAAGTTCACCAAAACCTTCAACACGAACCTACTACCACGGCACCTCCCACCGACGCAAACCACTTGGCCGCAATCATGGAGGTCGATGAAGAGGGAGACGAGTCGTCCGAGATGAGTGGAACTTCAACCCCAGACTCTGCCGCCACCATCGTCGTCGATCAATACAGCACTCTCTTAAGTTTCTTGAACGAGGGTACGACCAGCACGCCCGAGAACGAGGAGAACGAAGACGTCGCCATGACAGACTCCTTCCCTCTCCACAACAGCCCCGCAGCCTCCAACCGAAGCTCAGCAGCTCCCTCGGATCACCATGCCGTAGACCCTATCGGCTACCCGGACCCAGGCTACAACCCAGCCGAGCCTTTCGACTTCAAGCGTCTCCCCCGTAGCATCCGCTACAAGATCTTCACCATCGCCCTCAGCCACTCGGACCCGATCCACCCAATCCAAGACGCAATCACCCGCGGCCAGCCCTTGCACGGAGAAGGCTCCTCCTTCAGCAGCATCACCGCCGCAATGCTCCCAGTCTCGAAGCAATTCTACATCGAGGCATCCGAGATCTTCTACGGCTTCACTCGCTTCATCTTCCAAGAGCCGAAAACAGCGTTGTGGTGGTTCAAACGCATCGGGTCCAACGTCCCCGAGGTTAAGAATGTCACGCTCCTACTCGGCTCAGGGTTCTATGACCCGAGCAAGACGCCCAAAGAGCGGGTCTGGATCATTCTTCTCAATTTTCTCCTGAAGGCACAGTACCGACTCACCCATCTGACCATCTCGTTCCAGGGTTGGGGGATGGTTGATCACCTCCGCGAGTGGCCAGACAAAGAAGACGTCGAGAAGGCGCGGTACAAGGTTATTCACCTCCTGTTGTTGAAGTTCCACGTCGAGAATACGAATGTTGAAGAAGGGTTATGGTTCGGGCAGGGAAAGTCGTTGGAGCTGGCCATGACGGGGAGGGAGAATGAGATGGTGCGCGCGGTAAAGAGGCTTGTCGAGGGCGCTTTGGGTATGGGGTCAGGGGAAGAGTTACCCCATGGCCTAGGGGGTCAAAACCGATTGCCTAGGGGTAGGGGTTCAACAAGCCGGGGGGGGAGGGGGCGAGCAAGCTGAGAAAGACGCGTCTGGCTCGGGAGTAGGAAGTCTGCACGTCACGGTTCGCGTGCTGGCCTTTGGACACATCGACATCCTAGCCTGTATTTTTGCCCCCTGAAGAACAAACACAACCAGCTCGATCCCTCTCCTATCGTTCCAACATAAGCACACTCGCTCAATACGAACAAGCTCCCATTCCCACACATACCTCCTCTACCCCTTCCCGTCGAATCGAAAGAACCAAAACCGTCTGCGTCATTCCCTCGAATACCTCCCCACCTCGTCTCGCTCATCTTTCCCATGCCGGCGCCCTCCCAATTCCCACATCCACCCATCGGGTTCAATCCCTTCCATGCCTTCATGCTCTAAATCAAGACGATCGCTGAGCTAATGGAGCGGAAGGGGCGGGAATCGAGGAAAGGGGATTACGGAGGTAGCAATGATAGACTTGAGGCGGTTAAAGGGCTTGAGGGCGAAAGCGCTGAAGATGGGGGAAAGGAGGGGGGGATCTCTTTTTAGGCTCGCCTTGATGGAGTGGTGTTTACGCGTGCATGGGGTGGCTGCTCTTTGTTTGTTTTTCGGATTGGTTCTTTGGGGAAGGGAGG
>JAABUQ010011292.1_pt1 | contig 11442 bp, 10 predicted proteins | sample 5560001 | NCBI WGS metagenome assembly JAABUQ01 (sample SAMN10711888, study PRJNA513371) | rock metagenome | isolation source: Antarctica rocks | place: Antarctica: Victoria Land, Finger Mt nord | collected 2015-12-18
TATTTAGCGCGAAGTAGTGTTAAACAATGATACTACTTCCTGTACCCTTCCTTTGGTACAGAGAAGCGCATATATCTACTATGATTAACACGTATCAGGAGGCAAAATAGATGTGTAACCAGTCACCTGGAACATTTAGTATCCTCTTTCGGGTCGCCACCTCCAAAACTATGCTCAAGAATGGCACCATTGCTGACTTGTTCCACTTGCAGGACCCTCTCTCGGGTCGTCACCTCGGAAACTATCGAGTATGCGGTTATTCATCAACTCAACTCTGGTCTTGCAGGACCCTCTCTCGGGTCGAGACCTCGGAAACTGTAAAGGCACTCACAATCAAAGTGCTCAACTTGCCAGCTTGCAGGACCCTCTCTCGGGTCGAGACCTCGGAAACGCCAGTTGGCCGCTTGCCTGTTCTGGTGGAACTGCCCTTGCAGGACCCTCTCTCGGGTCGAGACCTCGGAAACTCATTTTTCATGGCAAGCATATGCATGTGCGCTATCCTTGCAGGACCCTCTCTCGGGTCGAGACCTCTGAAACGTTCCCACTTGACAGCAGACTTCCTTATAAGATGTCTTGCAGGACCCTCTCTCGGGTCGAGACCTCTGAAACCTCAACGGCGCAGCCGCAAAATCTGCGCCCGAACGTGCTTGCAGTACCCTCTCTCGGGTCGAGACCTCTGAAACATGAAATTTGCAGCCTCATTTTTTGTGTGCAGTCCTCTTGCAGGACCCTCTCTCGGGTCGAGACCTCTGAAACGTATTCCTATCGAACTATGCATGTAAATAAAATCATGCTTGCAGTACCCTCTCTCGGGTCGAGACCTCTGAAACTCGGAAGACCTGGCATCTGTGATCGTACGAACGGCTCAACTTGCAGTACCCTCTCTCGGGTCGAGACCTCTGAAACCCGCCCATGCCACAAAACTGCGGCTTGGTGTTTTTGATGGTTTCATGGAAGAAGAGGCTTTCTGCTGGCTCTCAATGGCTCGTTTTTGACCCTCTTCACGTCCTAGTATAACCCAAAAGCACTGCTGTTCGCAACTTGATTTTTGCTGAAAATCAGGGGCGATTTGCGAAAGCGTTTGTCTCGCTTTTGAGCACAATCTGACGAAGAAGATATACTTTGGATGAGTAGGAGGAGCATAACAGTATCTCAAAATAACGGTATCCTTTTGGTTTGCGAAAAAGCTGCGTGGAGCAGCCTTTTCGCGGGTTATGGTCAAACTACGTCGTTGCAGAAACGGCGAAACTCGCAGGTGACACAGCGGTACTGAGATGCAGGTGGCGGTGGCATGATCCCGCGCTCCACCATCTGTTTGATCTGGCCTACTGTCTGTACCACCTTTTTCCGTAGGTGTGGCGTGATTGGTATCGCCTCGGCTCGCCTTAGTGGGATGGAATAGAGAAAGCCTCGTCTAACTGGTATTCCCCAGGCTTCCTCTAGCAGTAACGCGTAGGCCGCCAGTTGGAGTGTAAAATGCGCACCCGCCTTTTGCTCGGATAGCTTATATTCGACAACGATTGCCTCCGCATTGGGGGCATCGCGCGATGGGGTGGCGATGGCAAGGTCTACACGACCAGACAGGCCGAGTTGCGTTGATTGGAGCGCGAGATGAAAAACACGGTCGCCACTGCTGATACCATAATGACGCAGGCTACGCCGCTCTTCGCGGTTCTCTTCCTCTTCATGGCTGCGAATACCCTCTTCCATCAGGTAGGTGATCGGTCGAATCTTTGGCAGACAATGGCGGTAAAAGACGATACGTGGACAACAGGTATACTGCTTGAGGTCTGTGACCTCCAGGAGCCAACTCGACATACTAAACTTCCTTCTCTTCTTGTTCAATTACACGGCGACCGGACCAGCACTTCTCGTCCAGTGGAAAGAGTTGGATACTTGCCCCATGTTTTCCGAGGCGCTTTTTGATCTTCAACAAAAGCTCTCGCTGATGTATATTGCTCAGTTCGCCAATGAAGGCACTGTACTGAATCCGTTCCAGGCCATAATCGAGACATGCATCGGCAACCTTTGTTCGTACACCATCATGGGCGATATCGTAAATGAGCAGACAACGCATTTCACCATCCAGCCACAAAGGGGATATACTGTTCACGCTCACCGCGCACGAAGAGAGCAAGGTGACGCGCCTGGCTTTGCAAAATGAAGCGCAAAGCCTGCCTCTTCTTTTCGTACAATTCGGTACTCTCGAAGCGTTCTCGTAACTTCTCCGCGATCTTCTTGCGCGTCGTTTCGCTCAACCGCTGCTCTTCATCCTGTTCAATGACAATATGCTTATTCACCATACCGATGATCGTTCGATCAACAACCGTTTGCCGAAACTCCTCAATCAGATCAAGGACGAGGCTAGGTTTCCCAGGTCGGTCGGCATGCAAGAATCCACCGTATGGATCAAGTCCGGCTAGAACGAGAGCTTGCTCCACCTGGGAATACAGGATGCCGTATCCGTAATTAAGCGCGGAGTTAAAGGCATCGGTCGCGCCTCTCGTTTCACGACCGGGCCACGAGAGTTCAGCAGGCAGGATGCGTCCGATAGTGGCCCAGTAGCGTTGGGCGGCTCGACCTTCGACAGAAAGTATCTGCTCTCGAATCGTCTCGATCTTCTCCGCTGTGAGTTGCTCTAGTTCATAGAGATAGTCCCGCATTTCGATAGCGACGAGCATCATCTCTTCATGCAGAGCAACATCGGTCTCCTTGCGATACTTTGCCATGTAGCGCAACAAGTTGGCTTGATTTTCCAGTTTTCCGGCCACAAAGGCCCTGGCGACCGCAACGCCTGTGACATTTTCGTAGGACAGCAACTGTGCGCGACGTGTAAGAACTGTCCCTGTCAAACCTGCCGAGTACAATCCCGCGACAGGTTGACCTCGACCGGAAAGAAAATGAATCGGAATACCTTCCTCACTACACACCCGAATCACATCACTGGAGATGCCGACGCCGTTATCAATGATAAGAACCTGCTTGAGATGAATAAGCGGCACCTCTGTCACCGTCTTCTGCTCCCGTGTAACCCGTAACCGCCCCTGATGCTTTCCGAGAAATGAGCCTTTTCCTTCTACGATGAGTTCCATGTGTACTCCTTACTGGATATCCTCCTAGAGTATTAACCTCTAATCCAAACAGCTACCTGAGAAACGACCTAAAGAAAGGTTCTGCAACTATCGCAGAATACGTAGTAGATGTTTTTGTCGTTATCCTCTAGTGGATCGAATACAATGAAACCTAACTATATTGCAGTATCCTAAGCGGATCGTAATTCTCACTTGTTAATGTGCTTTTTCTCATCAAGTCAGGATTAACACAGGCGTCTATCTTGGAGTAACAACATGTTACACCTCAATACAGTATTGACCGCCTCCCTTAACAACGTTCTTGCCCACATGCAGCACTTCGCCCCAAACAAGGAGTTCGCGGAGATGCGTTAAGTCGCCCTCGAACGAAGCACGACCTACCAATCCTCCAATAGGGGTAGTCCGTCGTTGTCGCCCAGAGTAACTCTTTACGTCGATCCAATGCGTTTCATCTCGAACTAAGCGAACCTCCTTAGCCTGTGTTCCAACCTGTAAATACCGATCACGGTTAGAAATCAAAGCTTCTGTTCCTTCACTACTACTTATCGCACCTTCACCATATTCTCGTTGTAGTTGTTCAAGACGTTCAGTGAGTCTCAGCATAAGAACACGAAAATTAGGGCGTTGTAGTAAGTGCTGTTCCGAAATGAGCCGCGTTGGAGACAAGAAATCTAATGTAATATGGTCTAAAGGTAGTTGCTTAGCATGGACAGCTACATCAACGTGAGTAATGCACAATCGCGGTCTTTGTGGACGTGTATTACCTCTTTCCCAAAGTACCTCTCGCTCTCCTGTCAACGGATGATATGTACGTACCTCGCGTACACGAATTTGACCTCGCTTTCCTTGCAATTCTTGCAATGGATGTCCGAGCCTTGTCTGTTCCATTTCTTGAAAAGAGCGAATGATGTAGGGAAACATCTTTACGCTTGTACCCATGAGCGTAAAACCAAAGGTAAATGTCTCCCCTGAGCCATAACTGTTTTTCTCTTTATGTGGGGGTGAGATCAAGTAAGGACGTGGAACATCATGTCCGCGCGTTGCTTCATCGCGAAGCGGTGCAACAAGTGCGCTAACAGGACAAGCCATTACGAGAGGGCACTCTCTACATGTTGGGGATTCACGGTTTGTACAGAAACGTCCCCATATGGCACGGAAGAAAGCACCTCGTAAGGCTGAGCCACAATATCTATCAAGCTCTAAGGGTGTTACAGTCTCAGTGACAACCTCTAAGCAATGCACAGTGAGCATGGCTTTGCATCTCTCTTTCTCACAGCAACAGCACGAACATCAGCGATGGGCAAAGGATCTAATCATTATCTGGTTGATCATTTGATGCCGTGTCAAAGAGCAATCCCTGTTCTGGATCATATTGTTGTAAGATCACTCCTCGCTGATATTTGTCATCTGGTAGCCAGCGCATTTTGCCTTTGTTGGCGAACTGCATGTATTTTCTCTGGCTGATACTAACAAATAAACTTGATGCTTCTATAAATGCATCTTTCTCTATGAGGGCTGCGTACTCTTGCTCGAAACACTCCGGTAACACTTCGACTCCATCAAAGAGCTCTTCAAATTTCTTCGCTTGTGCCTTATCGGAGTTAAAAGGGCGCAAATCTTTCAGAAGCCAATCAACAAGATCATATTGCTTGTTATAAGCATCCATCCAGGGCTTGTAGACCTTTGGATCCTCATAAATTTCATTTAGCCACTTGCTGATTTCTGCCTCATCTATATCTTCCTCGTTGTGCGCTTCGAGGACATCTAGTGTCCTTTGCACTATAGAGGCTTTGTAGACGTACTGCCCATCTCGCGGCTCACGAAATACATGTACAGGAACTATCCCCTTCTTTCGTGCTCGGTTGATACGACCAAATCGCTGCACGAGTGCATCAAGTGGTGCTGGGTCGCTGTAAATAGTATCCAGATCGATATTGAGACTTACCTCTACAACTTGTGTTGCAACGACCGCCAAACCTGTGCTAGCCCCTTCATGTGTTGCGCCAACCTCGCACAATTCGTGGATAGCTTCTTCGTGTTTTATCCGATCACGAAAGGTAAAGCGACTATGTATAAGCTTCACCTGCTCTGAAGAAAACTTTGCACAAAGCGCAGCCCACATCTCTTGTGCTCGTCGTACAGTATTACAACAAATCAGAACTGACTTTCCTTGTTGCATATCATCTGCAATACGGTCAATTCCATTTATTAGAAGATCATCATTCAACAGTCGCAGATGATGTCGTCGAAAATCTCTAAAGAGTTCAGGTTCTGCCACAATTGGTTCTTGGACTCCCAAGATGGTAGACAAAATGTCTTGCAGAACCTTTGGAAAAGTCGCCGACATGATAAAAAACTGCGTCCCGAACCGCTCACGTAGATGCTTCACTAAACAGAGAATAATAGCTAAACGATCTGGATCATAAGCATGAATTTCATCAAAGATGAATTTAGCCTGAGTGTAGTCTGCAAGCATTCCTTCAAATCCCTTGATCTCATACACCGCTTTAAGCATCTGGTATGGACTAAATACCTTTATAGGATATGCATGCAATCTTGTTAAATTTCTTCTCCACTCAGCATCTTGTTTAGCAGTCTTTGGACCACACTCACTATCCTGTAACAATCGTCGATAAAGAGCTTGTAAAGCCCTGCCATGCTGTAAACCTACCTGTTCTTCTTGAAAGTAATTAGGCGAGCGTAAACGTTTGTGCATCGCGTTCATACTAGCTTGATAAGGCAAAGCGTAAAAGATACGGGGAACCGCTTTCTTTCCATCACCCATCGCCCAAAAGAGGGCCGCTTCTGTTTTTCCACTTCCGGTTGGTGCAATGAGCATGGCAGAGTTACTGTGATGTACTGCACTCTCATGCTGATGATAGAACATTGGACCTCTCAAGGAACGACTAGCCAGATTTTCCCAAGAATCTTGTATTCCTTGCGGGACTCTTTCAAGATGGGCTGAGGCCATATGATCCGCAGTGGTAGTAAGGCCACGAAGCATAATCAGAGTCGTGATAATGTGTTGATCTTCATCCCCCATATCACGTATTAGCATTCTATATTCCGCTAACCACCTATGTGTGCGCTTGACCCCTTCTATACAAGTCATCTTCACCGCACGTTCTTCATCCACAATGAGCAGAGGACTAACCCCAAACGCACCTAAGTTGAGCGCGTCAATCCATGCTGTTCCACATTCGTGAAGCCACTTCCATAAATCTCGCACCACGCTCTCTTCGAGTTCCGCAACCATTCCCACTACTGGATGTGGATCTAATCGCTCACGATAGTCGTTCTCAATTTCACTGGCATCGCGATGATGGGAGACAATAGCGGCAAGTATCCACTTTTGTTCTGTCTCTGACAATTCCGGTACAATCCAATCGAGAAACGCAAGGGAGAGCACCTCATGACGCCTTTTCCAACGCTCTCCGCTCTTCAACATATTTTGAAATCCTTGTGCAGCTTTGCCAAAATCATGCAAGAAACAGGCCCAAAACAGGCAGTGCCATACGTTCGGTGCGTTTAGCAGGTCTGCAAGGTCTGGACGCAATGTCGCCAGTTCTGATAGACGCTCCAGAACATTCCAAGTGTGTTCAGCAAGAGTTTCAGCGTGTTGCTGGTCATCCCTCTTACTCTTTGCTAAAGTTCCATTGAGATAGTCAGGCCATTGAGAAGGTAGCATCATCCCCTCCTACAAATGTGTGAAACGCTAAACCAAGATGCGCATCTTCATCCTGTTGAGATGTCGGGTCTACCCAATAGAAGGAGTCCTTCGGCTCAAAAAGCGTAAATGCATCACTGTGTACTCGACGTTCTAAAAGAAGGTAGCGAGCGAAAGTTGGAGTACGTTTATGGTCGTAGTCCAGGTAGCGCGGGAGCAATTCAACTATACCGGAGTCCATTTGGACCGCCATGTCATATGGCAGTAACGTATGCTCAAAGTAGGCACGCTCTGCCTGTTGTAGCTCTACCGTCTGAATTGACGTATATGTAAATAGGTCTTGTGAACGCCCAAGCACAACTGCATAGCGAGGATGCCGAAATGCCTCTATCCATTCAGGCCGATTGACATACAAGATAAGTCGTGGTTGAAACAGCAATTCCCGCTTAAAGGGATTAATGTTTCCTTCAAGCACCTTCGGAAATTTTGTTCCTTCCAATTTTCCACTTGATATAGAGACAACGTGAGTATGTTCAATATCACTGAACGTGCCTTGTGAGGTGAAGTGATAGGCAAATGATACCCCTTCTGGTACTACTAATTCTCCCAGAGCACTGCACAAATGACCGTAAATTGTTGCAGGTGGCGGCATCTGAAAGGTTGGCTGGACTCCAAGCATAAAGTGTGGGCGGCGGAAAGAGGTGATAAGCCCCTCCGCCACAACTTTTAGGACACGCACGTTCCACCTCCTAGGCAAGCCAGAAAGCATTCTCTGGACGCGCAAGATCAGTTACAAACGCGCGATAGGCATTACGTGGATGACTGACATGGATGGGACGTGATGAAAAATCTGTGATAAACTGCTCGAATTTCACCCGCTCGTTGTCCAAGTAGCCACGAACCCAACCAACATATACAGGAGAGAGAATTTCATCGCTCATGGTAGTCAGGACCTCTCGCAATGCTTCTAATTTGATCTCGGGTTTCCCTTCGCTATTTGCCCCTACAATATGACCAAAGATATGATTACCTCCTCGTGTAACCGCAAGGATAGAAAAAGCTGGAGCAACATCTGTATAGTGAACTGTTTGTTTCGCCCCACCCTCAAGTAGAGCCATACTTTCAAACAAGCCCTGTACTCGTATCACACGCTCATCAAAGGAAAGTCTATATGCCTTCTCAGCCTCTACATGCTCAAGCCCGAGTTGCTCTGCCTGTGCTGTGCGAGCAGGATCAAGGTTACGATAACCAGCTTTATTACGGTAGGAGAACGTGCCACAGGCATGAAGGTCGAGCGAGAACATACCTTGAAGCGTTGTACGATAAAACTGATGTACATATGGTACAGGATTTCCCTCGTGTCGTGACATGACACCAAAATCTTCTACGAGTCTTGCAGGAGCAAGCGACACTAAGGTACTAACACGAAAAGGTGAATTTCTTGTCACTGCTTCCGTGCTTTCTAAAGATTGTTTTACATCTGCTGTACTCTGTTCTTTTTTAGATGGTTTCGCTGGCGCACGCATGTAACCGAGCAAATCATCGTCCCACCAGGTAAGAGGGTCAGATTCTGTATAGGCCACCTTCTTTTCACGATACATTGGTGACGCTTTCCATCCTTCAACACGTGCTTCTGCCGTTGTACGAAGCCAGTAGCGAAACGCTTGCGCAGATACATAAGGGTAAGCACCTTCAACGGTACGGATTGCCTTCACCCCAACAGTGTTCTCTTCTCGTTCTCCTGGAATATCACCCATATTATTGAGTGCCGATGCTGGTGCATCAATAAGTAAAAGTCCTGTTGCAAAAGTCATGAAATACCTCCTTAATACTACTGTTCACTATCTGATAGCGTAATTGCTATATCTGCATCATCTGGAAGAGCACTTGGATGCTTACTAAAATATTGATTTGCATGAAGTCGCTCAATCATACGAATCAGGATTAGGTCACGAACAAAACTCCAATCCGTCCGCATCACCTCTTTTCCTTCCTCAAAAACAGTCAAATACGGATCAAATTCAAGAAGTGGATCATGTCCAGCTTTGACATGTTTGTAATTCGCCTTCACAAGCAATTCGCGAAATCTGCCAGGAGAACGCATCCTGAAGAAATTGCGGAAGAAGGCATCATCTTCCTGTTCTTGTATGTATGTTGCAAGCGTATCTCCCAGCTTACGAATCTCTTCAATGCGTTGTGTATTCATGTTCACCACCTTTCGTAATAGTAACTCCGTTATCTGCCAGGAAATAAAAGACAATTCCTGACGTATGTCATATCCACGTCGGGGATCGACTAATGAGGCATTGCGGTTCGGTATTCTTAACAAGTATCTACGCAAGAAGCCATGAGCATAGGCAGGCAAGCGGAATAGGTCTTCATAGAGATAATTGCGACCTCGTTCATTAGTCGCCGTATCGTCATCAACCTGCACATCTGGTGAGGAGGACTTTTTTGATAGCTTAGGCTTTTCCCACGCACGCCATACTAACTTTCCCCAAGCTTCTCGGTAATCAGGCCCCTTGAGCGTAGCCAAGAAATTGACCATTTCTAGTGGCAAGTGGTAGATTTTCAAGGGTGGACTCTGTTCATCAAGAGGTGACGACTGACCACTATTCGTAAGGTGATATGCAGTAACAGAGAAGTGTTGCCTTACTGTACGCAAGTCTTGCTGATAGTCATCTACACGTAAAAAGGTATCGATGACTGATGTCCGAGCAGATGAAGAAGTATCAGTCATTTTCGATTGTCCACTAACTTTTGCCTGAGATATAGCTATCTGATTCCTCTTCAACGCCTCCTTAGCAAAAGCAAGGGTGATCTTGGGATTAGTGGAATGTACAGCTAGTAGCCGCCCACTACATTTAAGGCACCCCATAGGGAAAAATTGGAGACATAAGAGTGCTACCCCTGAAATGGGAAGGCCAGGGTCGCCCCATGGAGAAAAGTTGATAACCCCTTCACCCGTTATAAGTGGAATGTGCTGTCGATACGCCCTCCCTGGCTGCAACTCATCTTTTCCCCTTTTCAGCGAGAGAGGAATGCTTAGCGCAGGCTGACCCGTAAAGACACATACTTCACTACTTTGGTGAAGTTCAGGGTCAAGACTTCTCGATACTAGTTTTGCGTAATCGCGCCTGCGCTTCTCATCATCTTTATATGCAGGCTGGGTGAAATCCGAGTTCATCAATGAGACAGTAAGAAACGATGTAAGCGGCTGCTGGGTGTAGTAGTTTTCAATGAAGCCTGCAACTGCCTCAAGGTCAGTGTTAGTAAGGTCAACAGGACTGCGTTTTTGTGCATGCGCTGTGATTGCTGCAAGGCCCACATCAAATAGCGGATGACCACTATATTGTAAAGATAACATTTAAGAACTCCTTTCACCACTCTAAAGAACTGCCCGTAGTATACTCAATAAGACTGCAAAATAATTGCAGTTATCTACATTTCTATCCCATATTGCTTCAAGCTAGTACGGAACTCAGATACAATAGATTGCGCAAGGCTCTCAGGTGCAAGAACGCGTACATGGCTACCATATCTCATTATCCAACGTTTAACCTCTTCAGTTGCTCCTGTCGTAAAACTCATCACAACCTCTCCATTAGGTCGTTCTTCTATCTTTTGGGACTCATGATAGGGACGTTCACGTATATATCTAGCTTGGTAAGCATCAAATAAGAGGACAACTCTCACAATGTTGTCACCATGCTCGGACTGAAAGCTTTCACCAAAATAATCCTCAGTTGAAAATGCAGGGTCGGTTTCAAAAGACTCGTCTTTGAGAACGCGCCAGGTGCGGATACGTGGTAAGGCAAACTGACGCACCCTCTGTCGAAACAGGTCATAGGCAATCAACTGCCACTCACCATTCATATTGAACAGGTGATAAGGGTGAACGACCCTCTGGGTTTCTTCACCGCGCTGAGCAGTAAAATACAACATATCTACAGGATGTCGGTTCTGGATAGCTTCTTGTATTACAAGAAGTGTTTCAGGAGGAGTTTTGGCGGCAGCCCCCGACCGTACAGAATAATGGCTGGTAAGTTCACCGACCGATACTTGTACACTATCAGGTAGCATGTTTGTTAGGCGTTGGATAGCATCACGTAGTGGCTTCTCAAAGCTTGTTCCTAAGTAGCGATGCGCCACTTCTACACTGAGGAAAAAGGCAAGTAAGTCTCCTTCAGTCGCGGGAAGGAGTGATAACTTCCAGTTTGGATCAGTATAAAAGTAGCCAGCGTGAGAGCGGCTATATTTCAAAGGTGCCCTTAATCGATCTTTGAGAAAACGTACATCGTCATAAACAGTGCGCTCACTTACTTCAAAACGCTCTACAAATGTTTTGACTGATGGATAACTACCACCGTAAATCAAGGCATCCATATAGAAAATACGTTCGAGCCTTGTAGACAATGTATATCCTCCCACATTGCAAAGTGCCCATATAACTATTGACGAAAGAGATAGGCTTTTAACGCATTACAAACGCTCCGATGAAAAAACTGTAATATTTTAGCTTTTATTAAGTTAACAACAAGGCGGGATAAAGAACAAGACTTGTCAGCAGCGCATAACTGCTGTACTGTATACAGAGAAACTATCATAACTCTCTTATGAAGGAGCATTTTTATGTCTGCTGACGCGCAGACAACGGCGGCCTATCAATTCACACAGTCGGCA
>JAABUQ010011294.1_pt1 | contig 11439 bp, 10 predicted proteins | sample 5560001 | NCBI WGS metagenome assembly JAABUQ01 (sample SAMN10711888, study PRJNA513371) | rock metagenome | isolation source: Antarctica rocks | place: Antarctica: Victoria Land, Finger Mt nord | collected 2015-12-18
TAGTGGCTTTGTCTTGCTTAATGAAGTTATGGCATGGTATTATAAAAATCTACACGAGGCAAGTTCGTTAATTTGTTATTACATAAATTGATCTTATAGTTGAACATATAATTCCTTTTTTTCTTGCTTATGAAATAGAAACAAGACCAAACACCCTATATTAGAGTCAAAGCACTTAAATTTATTAGATTTAAAAAGTGCGGCATCTATTATTAAAAAAGACTTGATTCAAGATGGGCTAGGTTTAGAACAAGTTTTACAGTTAAAAAAAATAATTACGTCAGTTTACTCTAATAAGGCTATGAATACTCACAGTGTTGTAAATGGTACAGAGAAATTAGATCAGAAAAGGTAGAGTAAACCTCTGCCTAGTCATATTTTCAATATGGCAAAACCTTCAAATTGCGGGAAAGTCTTAAAGACAAATCTATCAAGTTAATACAGTAATGTAATTAATGGAACAGGTAATCACTCGTTGTATGGTAAAAACGATTTGTATGAAGAAATGAAATAGATAATCCGCAGCCAAACACCAGAAATGTAATAAAAGGATGGTGCGCAGTTCATCGACTAAATGTAGGTTGGTGAGTAATTATATATGACCCAACTTGTTCTTTTTTCTGTTTTTTTCTTATTATAAATATAACAAGAAAAATAAATTTAACAAGAAAAAACTTTAGAAAAGATATCTTGCATAGTTTTTTTTTTTTAGTCGCTCTAAAAGAGCGAATCGCTCTAAATAAATTAAGGGCGAATAAAAGACTAAAAAAAATTCAAAAAAAAGAAGCATATAAATTATTTGCTTAAGATATAGTCAGGCATAACCTAAAAGTTATGGTAATACCCTAGCCAGCCTAAGGAAATAAATAATATTTCTAAGGTAAAGGGGGAAAACGAAGAGGAAGTGTAGCAATAGAATATAAATAATGTATTTAGCCATAATAGTTTTACCTTTATTAGGATCAATAGTTTCCGGGTTTTTTGGTAGAAAAGTCGGAGTTAGCGGAGCACAAATAATTACAACCAGTTGTGTAATATTAACAACAATTTTGTCAATAATTACTTTTTTTGAAGTAGGGTTAAACAACATACCTGTATCAATTCAGTTATTTAAATGAATTGATTCAGAATCACTTAATGTTTTATGAGGTTTTCATTTTGACAGTTTAACTGTCGCTATGCTTATACCTGTTTTAATAGTTAGTTCTTTAGTGCATTGCTACTCGATTGGTTACATGAGTAGCGATCCTCAATACCATTTAGGTTTTTGTTCTTTAAGCTGGCTCAATAATATTTTTAATAACAATCCACTAGAGAAGTTTACAGTTTGCCATATATTTTTAGCCTTGTTAGAAGAAATTGGAGTTTCTTTATATGTCTGTTTAGACGGAAGTAATACTAGTCTTAGGTGTAAAACAAATATTTTATCTACTACTGTTTTTACTAAGCGACCCGAAAAGATGCAAAATCATGCCTTTTGTCAATACACAGACACTTTAGCTCCGTCCTTTAAGGCCGAAATAGGCCATTTATCTTCTAAGATCCCTCTGGCGAGGGAATATGAAGATAAAGAATTTTTTGAGTGATTAGCTGGATTCACCGATGGAGAGGGTTCCTTCATGATTCAGAATAATGGGCAAAAACATTTTAGTTTTAGATTTGCTATTCATCTACATGTAGATGATACAAAGGTATTAGAGTTTATACGAGCAAGACTGGGTATAGGAAAAGTCTATACCTCTCTTTATACATCTACTTTTATTGTAAAGAATATAGAGGAGGTTAGGACTATAATAAACATTTTTACTAAGTATCCGCTTAATACACAGAAATATTTAAACCTTAGAGACTTTTCCAAAGCTTACCTGCTTTATATAGAGGCTAAAATAAAAACCCCATAATTAGTTCAAGAAATTAGTCGCTCGGGCGAATGAATATAAAAAGTAAAATGAACTCTAAAAGGTTGGATTTTGAGACAGCGCAAGCTGAATCCAAAGCTTTCCAAATAACAAGTAACTGAATACTTGGTTTTGTGGAAGCTGAAGGCTGTTTTTTTGTATTGCGCGGCGCCATACAAAAATAATTTCTTATTCGACTTTATTTTACCTCAATCTTCTAAGGATTTGGCTTTAATGAAAGCAATTCAAGATTATTTCAACAATTTAGGCAGGGGCCAGTTTGATGATGTAGTTCGATATCGTGAAAGATCTCAACCTACTAGTATGATTTCTTTGCATATTCACCGTATAGATTACATAACCAAGGTTCTTATCCCTTTTTTTGACAATCTAACCTGACATAGTAAGAAAGCAAAAGATTACCAAGATTGAAAAGCTATCTTAGATCTTAGAAAATTAGGTTTACATCATACTGAACAAGGACTAAAAGTAATTAATCTTATTATAAACCAAATGAATAGCGATCGTTTGTCAAGTAAATCAAAGTCTAGCTCGGTGCTTGTAGATAGGGCGCTTTTAGACATTAAAATAGGTAAATTATTAAAAGGATCTTCTAATTATGAAGAAAGGGAAAACGGTAGAATCTTCATAAAGTCCTTAAATATATATCTATCTAGTAATGCTAAGACCAGAATAGAACTTCAAGATGATGGGGGTAATGTTATTAAAATATTTGATTCAATGTCAGATTGTGCAAAATATTTAGGCGTAGCTAGAATGACTGTTACCAATAAATTACGAACAGGTAAAGCTGTTTTATTTAACAATACATTAGTCTATGTAAAGTGAGAGATAATTTACCATTTAGGTTATTAAAAGCTAAATGGTTATTTCCATTTTTTCTTAAATGCCTTGCAAGACATTCTCTCTATATCAGTTCTTTCTAGTTCCCCAAAACTAGTTGTTTGCTTCGCACAATAGTGTACAGTTATAACAAAAATATTAGTGATTCAGCTAGAATCACCCATTTTGGGTTTGATTCATGGGACAGAAGGACCCGAACAGAGTTCGGGTCCGGGTCCGAGCAAAACCTTGAGGTCGCGTTAGGGGAAAACGCGTCCATGGGGATAAATTGTCAAATTCCGGGGATATCCTAAAGCTTAAGGTACCAAGCTGTAGTTGAAAAACTATTAGTGGCTGAAGTAATTACTCAGGTACGGTAACAAGCCTTAAGATGAGTGAAAACAAAATGGACAATCGCGGATCTAAGTCAACCATCTTTTTAGTATTAGTTAGTTTGCTAGTTTCTGCACTCTCTGCTTTTATCTCCTTCATTCTCTCCTTGCCTGTACCTTCAGGTAGTATTAGAATGTATTTTTCTAGTAATACCCAGAAGCCATATATAGGAAGATATTTGTTGAAAAAATTAGCTGGCAACTATCTAAGAAGTTTTCAAACCTTGGTTGTAAAAGAGCAAAGAGTAGACGGCAGTTGATCCAAAAATTGTGGGGCTTATTTAGATAGGAATACTCTAAACGGTTCATTTCTAAAAAAATTCTTTGCTTGGGCATGAGGAATTTCAATTAAAACTATTAATCCAGTAATAGGTAAATTATATACTGGTAAATCTTATATTTCATCAGTAAGTAAAGATTTAAATAGAAATTTAATAAACCCTTGGTTCGTAACTGGTTTTTCAGATGGTGAAGCCAGCTTTATTCTTAGTATTACTAAGAGTAAGGAAAGAAAAACCGGTTGACGCTTTAATCATTGTTTTCAAATAACTTTACATAAAAAAGATAAAGAATTATTAGAACAGCTTCAAAGAGATTTTGGGGGAGTGGGATATATTACTAAACACAGATCTGAGTCTGTTCATTATAGAGTTCAATCGCTAAAAGATTTCTTAGTAATATTAAATCATTTTGATAAATATCCCCTAATTACGCTAAAATGAGTAAATTACCAACTTTTTAAGTCAGCTATTTTGTTAATAATAAATAAAGAACATCTGGCAGAGGAAGGTCTAAGAAAAATAGTCTCAATTAAAGCTTCATTGAATTGAGGTATATCTGATGAATTAAAAGTGGCTTTTACTGATATAATTCCTGGGTATAAACCTGTAATGGAAATTCCTAAAATACCTAGTCCGGAATGAATAGCAGGTTTCACATTTATTTTTTTAAAAAAAAAAATTTAGCAGAAGGATGTTTTTTTGTAAATATTAGAGAGTCATCTGCAAGTTTACTGAAAAAAAAAGTACTATTAAACTTTATAATTACTCAACATATTAACGAGCAAGAACTAATGAGAAATTTAATTGAGTACTTTGGATGTGGTAATATTTATTTTAACGGAAAAGCTGTTTATTTTCTTGCGAAGCATGTAACTAAAATTCGCGAGATTAATAAGGTAATTTCATTATTTAAAAAACACAAGGTTTTAGGGGTTAAATATAAAGATTTTGAGGATTTATGTATAGTAGCCGAATTAATGAAAACTAAAGCTCACCTAACCAAATAAGGGTTTGACAAAATTCAGTTAATTAAAAACAGAATGAACACAGGGCGAGAATCCTTTTCTAATGAGTATGATGAGTCTGATAACCAGCAGCCACATATAATGGATTTAAGGTGTATTCTAAGGGGGTACCGAAAGGTACGGAGGTAACAAATCCGGTTTCAACATGCAACAAGGTTGAAACTCCTATGTCAAAATCCCTTCTAAACAATAGATAAAAAAGGTTTTTTTCTACCTATAACTCTTCTGTAAACCTTTGGGTTTGATCAGGTTTAATCTCTCTTTTATCGCCCTCTGCCTTATCCAGCGCTTGTTTGAGCTTGTGAGGCTGATGCTTTGCTTACGCCTACTGCGCAGGGTATAATAATAGAAATATAGTGAGCTGGGATTTTTGAGCAATAATGCGTAGATATATACCTCATAAGCAATTATGTCTAATAGCGACCGGAAATTTTTCCAGCGAGAGCCATAATAAAGTAGTAGGTACCAATCGTCTAACGACGCCCGGAACTACCTTTACCTCTTCTTTTCACATAGACCCTTGATTCATTACAGGTCTGACTGATGGTGAGGGTTCTTTTATGGTTCAGATAGTTAAAAACAATAAACTTAGAGTAGGTTGACGAATTTTATTAAACTTTCAAATAAGTTTACATAGTAAGGATATAGTTTTATTAGAAAGGGTTCAATCATATTTTAACGTAGGTTATATATATAAAGAGCGAGAATTTTCAGTGTATAGAATTAGTTCTAGGGAAGATTTAGCAATATTAATGGATCACTTTAGGAAATATCCCTTAACAACACAAAAATTCGCAGATTATATCTTATTCAAGCAAATTTTAGATCTATTTAATCGTAAAGCCCATTTAAGAAAAAAGGGTTTACAAGAAATTGTAAATTTACGTGCCTCTTTAAATAAAGGTTTGTCCCTAGAATTAAATAAAGCTTTTCCTGAGACTATTCCTGTTCCAAGACCTTTGGTTAACGATCAAGAGATAAAAGAACCCTACTGATTAGCAGGTTTCACTAGCGGTGAAGGTTGTTTTATGGTAATGGTTTCTAATTCTACATTGTACAAAGCATTAAAAAATATGAAATATTTTTTTAGGGCAAGTAAATCTAAGATTTATTTTATCTCAACACTGTCGTGATTCAAAATTAATGGAAAGCTTCACACATTATTTCTCTTGTGGACGTTACAGATTACATCCCGACCGTAATACTGGAGAGTTTATTGTAACAGATCTTTCTTCCATTGTAGATATTATTATACCGTTCTTTAAAAAATATCCTATAGAAGGAGTTAAGGCCCTAGATTTTTTTAATTTTTGCCAAGTAGCTGATATAATTAAAGTTAAGGGTCATTTAACCAAATCAGGTTTAGAAGAGATAATATCTTTAAAGGAAAAAATGAATAGTAAAAGATAGGTATAATTACTTCAGGACTCGATCAGCTCGCCGGCTTATTAGTCGTCCGCTGACTGGCTTAAGTGTTTTAGTGCTTTGCTTTAAAAACCTATTTTTCAAAGTACAATTGAGATTTAGAATAACTCAACATAGCAGAGATCTTATATTAATGGAGAAAATAGTTGAATATTTTGGATCAGGAAAGATATACAAATATGGTGGTAAGTCTGCTGTTAGTTTAACAATAGTTGACTTTACTGATATTACCAAGATAATAGTTCCATTTTTCTTCTTTTTTTTTATAAAAAAAAGAGTAAAAACACTCTAATTGGTATAAAACTCTATGATTATCTTGATTGATGTAAAATTCATAGTTTAATGATTAATCGTTCTCATCTTACGGTTGAGGGTATAAATTCCATTAGAAAGATAAAATCTGGTATGAATACAGGTAGAAGTTTTTTTGATAAATAACCATTGTTAATATCAAATACACAATAAATCTATTGCAAGATAAATTTGACTTAAATGCATAATCAGAGATTTTTTAGTTACTTAAGCTTATTTACTTTTATGATGATCATTCTTGTAACAGCAAATAATTTCTTACTTATGTTTGTTGGTCAAAATCTCGGCCGTTTATAGAACATAACTCTATATATTATTATATCACAAATTGCTGGAATATCTTTTATTTTGTAGATGACAATCAGCAGGATACTAAATTAATTAAAAAAATTAATTTTTGAATTAAGAATAGGGTCTTCAGAGACAAAACGTGATACACCTAGACGTTTTTAAACGCTAAAGGTGAAGATATAGTCCATTATTTCACGAAAGTGAAAATATTATGGCGAAATTATAAAATTAATAAATTTAAAACCTACAGTTTTAAGCTATATACTAGTTTAAATAACAGTGTGGGTAGATTGATTGTGAATATTGATAGTCCTATAAAAAAAGGATTAGTTAAACAAGATATACTAAATAAAGATAAAAAAGCTTTAACTCCAGAGCAGAAAAATACTATTGTGGGTTTATTGTTGGCTGATGGGTATTTAGAAAAAAGAAAACCTCATCATAATACAAGACTAAGAATAGATCACACATATCCTGCTCAAAAAGCATATGTTAAATATTTATATGAAATATTTAAGCCTTTATGTGGTAAAGAACCAGTCATTATTATTAGAAAACCAGACAAAAGAACTGGTAAGGTTTATAGTAGTATAGCTTTTAAGACTTACAATCTCCCCTGTTTAAATGAGTATTATACTTTATTTTACAAAGATAGAGGTGATTTACATTCAAGTGGACTAGCACGTAATATAAAGATTGTTCCTTCAAATATACAAGATTTGTTGACACCTGTAGCCATAGCACATTGAGTTATGGGAGATGGATTTTTTACTCTTTTTCTTTAGAAAAAGAAGAAAGATAAAACTATTGTGTTGTGCACAGAAAGTTTTAGTAAAGATGAAATTGATCTATTGGTAAACGCTTTAGCTACAAAATTTGAAATTACCGCTGGAGTACTTAAACGTGTATCTTCTTCTGGTAAAAGAGGTCTAAGGATAAGAATTAGTAAAAAAAGCGTTGAGAAATTTATTCTTTTAATTACTCCTTTTTTTATCCCAGAGTTCTTTTATAAACTAGGTAAATAAAAATGAATTTTTTTTTATAATTTTTCCTTAATTGCCGTATAAATACGGAGATGTGAGAGGGCGTCGGAGTTTGTTCATATCTGTTAGTAAGTTTCTGATTTACTAGAATAGCAGCAAACCAAAGTTCCATATCCGCTTTTTTAACAAACAGAGTAGGTGATTGTTTTTTAACTATAGGTATGTTCGCAATCCTTTGAACTTTCGGTAACACGGATTATGCTACTGTATTCTCATTAGCTCCGTATATGAGTGAAAATGTTGTTACTATTATAGGAATTTGTTTATTAATTGGTGCTATGGCTAAAAGTTCTCAAGTTGGTCAAGTGAAGGCCCTTAAAAATTTATGATGCGATTCAAATTTTTTTTGAACTTTGATATATGCTGGAAAGATTTCAAATGCTTTAGAGTCCGCAGGTCTAGTATACATTACTAATCCGGAACAATCTCAAAGACAAGGGATTAATCAGCAGGAAATAAATAAATTTAACCCGGCATTTTTAGAATGATTTATAGGTTTCTCTGAAGGAGATGGATCCTTTTTTATTTCAAGTGGTAAAAGTATCTTTTCTATTCATCTACATCTAGCAGATTTACCTTTATTATATGAAATACAAACTAATTTAAATATGGGAAATGTTTTTTTAAATAAAAAAAGCGCCATTTTTATAGTAAAATCAAAAAAAGATATTCATATTTTAATAGAAATATTTAATGGAAATATTTATTTACGCAAACGACAAATACAGTTTGAAAATTGAGTTTTAAACTACAATAAGAAAAATAAATTAAATATTGAGATTAATAATGGATTCCTTAAACCATCTTTAAATGATAGTTGATTAGCTGGCTTTATTGATGCGGAAGGCAGTTTTTTAGTTTCAGTTTGTAAAACAAAAATTGTTCAACGTTTTGTTTTAGGGCAAAAGGATGCTGAATTAGAATTTTTATATTTAAGTAAACTAGTTAAAGGATATACTGAAAAGCTTAAAGGACACGACCGTCTGGTTGTAAATTATTTAAAATTAGATATCCTTATTGAGTATTTAAATACTCATAAATTATATTCAATAAAAGCTAAATCTTTCGAAAAATGAATGGAAATATATAATTACAGAAAGAATAAACCTGCTTCAGAACAAATAGATTATATACAATTAAAAAAAAACGCAAGTTTAATAAACTTACTGCGAAAAGAAGTCAAAATTTAAGAGACAATAAGAGACGAGGCGCTTTTTATTCCTTGAATTTGCTAAGAGGTTTTATTAATGGTTAATTTATTTAGAACATCCTCAGAGACTGAGTTTTTAACTCCTGGATTAAAAATAATTACATCTAAAGGGATTTCTCAAGATATCTCTTAAGAATTTATTGCTAGAAGAGAGCAATATGTTTAAATAACCCTTTCTCTACATCTATTTTTAATCTAGACACTCAAAGTAAATAGTTAATATATATATTACTATTTAAAGATATAGTCCAATTTTTTTGCTTCACGTTTGGTTGCCTATGGCGATATCCCCTATGGAAATTGTCGCAGACGGCTTTATAACACGAGCAAAATCTGCTCTGGTTAGGTTAGGCCGTAGAACCATATTTTTATACTAAAAAGATCCTAAGATCTTAGATTCTAATTTTGTTACAGGTTTTGTTTTCTTTTTTTTTTTTTTTTAAGAAAAATCAGCGGAAGGCTGATTTACTATATCTATTGTACAACAATCTACCTGGAAAACCTCTGCAATGTTCATAATCCACTTACATAGTATTGATTTACCCTTATTGTATAAAATTCATGCTTTTTTTGCTCGGGGTCGTATTAATATAGCTACTAATGGTAAAACAGCTAGTTTTGATGTAAAAAATTTACTTTATATCATAAATGTTATCATACCTCATTTCAATAAGTACCCGTTACAGAGAGCTAAAGCTATTGATTTTGAGTCATGACAACAATGCGTAGAATTAATGTCTAAATAGGTACATTCAACCATAAAAAAATTCTTATAAAGATTTTTTTATGGTTTATGTAAAATTTTATCTTTAAAATCTGCCATAAATTTAGGATTAACTGTGACATTGAAAATCGCCTTTCCAAATGTAGTTGTTATGGAGAGAGCTAAATTAACTTTATAGGTGGAGCCTTTGGACTCTAATTGGCTTACAGGTTTTTCAGAGGGAGATAGTACATTTACTCTCTCTATTTTGACTAAAACCAATCAAGTAGAAGTTCGATATAGCATAGCTTTGCTTATACGAGATACCCCTTTAATACATAGAATTCAAAAGTTTTACGCTTCTACGGATAAATCCGTAGCAGCGCTGTGGGGAATATTTATACAAATATTGTTAAAGTTGTTAATTTCGCAATAGAATACTTAAAAGATTTATCCACTAAAGTTGTTTATCATTTTAAAGAGTATCGTAATAAATTCCCGAATTTCTTTATTTGATGTGAAATTTTAGATATAGTAGTAGCAGGTAATCTCCGAACACCTTAAGGGTTATCTACAATTATGGCTTTACGTTATAAGTTAAATAAATGATAATCTTCCATTATCAAATAATATAGCTAGGATTAGTTTACCATAACTGGAAAATTAGAATCATTAGCTCCTACAAGGGAGATGGGTCTATTATGACTCTTTTTAGGTTTATTTAGTATATTAGAGTTATAGCAAGGATTAAACCAAATATATCTCGTAAAGATGGAAATTCCAGACACTTCTGGACTTAAAAGCAACTGAGGTGAATACGGTCAAGACGTTCCGTAGTTGAGACCGTCGGTATTTTAATGTATCGCTACAGACTGGGTCACCACGGGGTGTCTGCTTATTTATATTTTTATTCCTATTTTTAGGAAAATATATTTACTATGATGCTGAATGTACAGTCGGAAGCTCTATTTATTTGACAGGTGCAATCGGAGGCAAGTTACATAGACAGGTTTATACCTTATGCACCTTGAGCTTTGGGAAGGTCCTACTCCCGTTTCTGCATTAATACATAAAAAGTGAGGATAGGTTACTCACACTTGTGTTTAAGAACCAAATTCCGGGAAAGCCCTAAAGCTCTAGTAACCAAAGTCGTATAGGAAACTTTATGGCCGGCCTGATTAATCTCTCAGGAGAAGGTAACATCACCAGAGATGATAGAAATTGAAATGGGTTACCGCGGATCTAAATCAGACATAAAAAGCAATGCTTTTTAGTCTAGGAGTCAAACACCTAGGAAGGAAAAAACATTCCGGTCTGTAAAAGAGCAACGAGTAGATGGTTCTTCAGTTATAGATATATAGCTGTAAGGTGTACTCTAGTCACCGGGAAACCGGCTCTTGAGAGAAATTAAGTAACTCAAGATTAAAGTTACCGCAATAGCCTTGTCCGTATAGTTATTAAGCTTTTTTTAGTAGCGCCTTTTAAAAAAATTCACATACTTAATAATAGGATAAATTTGTGGACGGCCGCCACGATGGTAAAGGATCACTATTTAAATTCTAAAACAAAGAGTAAATTACACCCTTGATTTATTACTGGTTATAGTGATGGGGAATCATGTTTTTCAATACGTATACGAACAAGCCCTTCTAGTAAGTTTGGATTTATTATAAGCATAGTATACTCTATAGGTGCTGAGGTAAATCCTGTAAATAAAAATCTATTAGAACAAGTTAAGGAATATTTTAGTGGTGCTGGCTCAATTAGCAAATCAGGAAACATGTATTATTATGAGATATCCTCCCTTAAATCTCTTATAAATGTTCGTAAACATTTTGAAGAATTTCCTCTTCAAACTACTAAATTTGTTCATTTCAAATTATGGTGTCAAGTCATGGATATTCTTGAAAACAAAGAACAATTAACAAAACCAGGATTTGATAGAATATTATCCCTAAAATCTGTATTCCCTAAAGGGTTATCCGATAAACTGTTAGAAGTTTACCCTAAAGAAAG